>Ga0310122_10002655_pt1 | contig 11369 bp, 10 predicted proteins | sample CB6_Bottom_1051__FD_203503 | JGI IMG/M metagenome (GOLD analysis project Ga0310122, IMG submission 203503) | Marine microbial communities from Western Arctic Ocean, Canada - CB6_Bottom_1051 | ecosystem: Environmental > Aquatic > Marine > Oceanic | place: Canada: Western Arctic Ocean | collected...
CAGGGAAACGCTCCCGTCCGGCAACTTGCCGTGATGTACAGCACCCAACGAGAACAGGTCGATACGCTTTTGGAGGGTCTATCCGGTCTGATGGCCGCCGAGAAAATCGTTGTGGCCCGCTTTGGACCCACCCTGGGAACCTACCTTGGGCCTGGCGCCATAGGCGTGGCCATGGCCAAGGGCGATGATATACTAAGGCCCTGATGGCCTCCTCAAACCGCGCCTCACCAACCTGGCAGGAGATTCTGGCCAATATCCTGCGACTGGAAGAGTCCCGAGGATTCGAAGACCGGGCCGTGGTCGGTGGGTTGGACAAATTCCTCCAACAATGGTCAGCCGCAATGAAGGAAAGCTCGGCGGACACGGCTCTGATTAAGAACTTAGACAGGAAACCCTATGCCGAAATGGCAAAGGGCGAGCGCCGCCGCTGGTCACAGCGTTGGAACATTTACCTGGAGGATTATTCGTCGCAAAATGAGCCGCCCGGAAACGAGCAGCCGCAAAACCAACCAAGTCCAAAACACAAAAACACCGCCACCCAATCCGCCCGTTCCACCAAACCCGACGCACCGGTTAAGCCCGCTCAATCCAAGCCGAGCCCGAAACCTAAGACCGCGAAAGCGAAACCTCCAACAGACAGTCAGACCGTAAAATCCAACGCCAACGGCAAGAAATCTCCCACCGGGCTGCAATTGGACGTACCCGTTAACCGGCTGCGGGGAGTGGACACCAAGCTTTCCGCCAAGTTGGCCCGCCTGGACGTTAGTACCATTCGCGACTTGCTATATCTGTTCCCCCGCAGGCACCAAGACTACTCCAACTACACAAAGATTTCTAAGTTGGTACCTGACGAAGAATGCACAGTCATAGCCAACGTTTGGGAAGTCCAAGCATTATCCGGCGGGCGAGGGGGCAAGCGCAAAGACACCACGGCCGTACTGGGCGACGAAACAGGCAATCTCAAGGTCATCTGGTTCGGACAGCGCTACCTGGCACAGACACTCAAGCCCAACTCCCGCATCGCAGTCAGCGGCAAGCCCAGTGTTTTCCGAGGGCAGTTGGTACTGCTGTCTCCCGACTACGAGGTACTGGACAATGAGCAGACCCCTATTCACACCGGTCGTATGGTGCCCATATACCCGCTTACCGAGGGCTTGTCCGGGCGTAACCTGCGCCGGTTCACCTGGCAAGCGTTACAGGAATGGCTGAGTGGCATCGAAGAACTGCTGCCCTCTGAAATCCTGCCCCGCAGCGGTGGCATGCCCTTGCAGGAAGCGATTCGCCAAGCCCACTTTCCCGACACCCCTGAACTGTGGGAACAGGCCCGAAATCGCTTGGCTTTCGACGAATTATTCACCCTACAACTGGCGGTTTTGGGTCGTCGTAAGCACCGCAACCAAGACGTTACCGGAGTCGCCATAGAAACCCAGCATCAGGTGCTTGAAGACTTTCTGTCATCGTTGCCCTTCAAGTTCACCAATGCTCAAAACCGGTGCGTCCGTGACATCATGACCGACATGGAACGGGGCACTCCACCGATGAACCGATTGCTGCAAGGGGAGGTGGGCAGCGGCAAGACGGTGGTGGCCCTGGCCGCCCTGCTGATGGTGGTCGCGCAAGGGCATCAGGGAGCGATAATGGTTCCCACTGAGGTGCTGGCTGAGCAGCATTTCCATACGGTGAGTCGCTTACTTGGCGGGTCGTCCGATGAAGCAAAAGATGAAGCAAAATCTGACTATTTGGTGACCGTCAATTTGGAATCCATAGGTCGTCAGGTTTCTGTGGGCTTGCTTACCGGCAGCACCCGGGCAGCCCGGAAACGAGAGCTTACAGAGATGGCGGCCTCAGGCACGCTTGACCTGATGATAGGCACCCATGCCCTGATTCAATCAAGTGTGTCCATGCCAAAACTGGTTTTGGCGGTGACCGACGAGCAACACCGTTTCGGGGTGGCCCAGCGTTCCGCCCTGAGGCAACGCAGTGAAGAGTCTCCTCATGCGCTGCTGATGTCGGCCACGCCCATACCCCGCACATTGAGCCTGACTCTATACGGCGATTTGGATATTTCCACCATTGACGAGCTGCCAGCGGGTAGGCAGGAAGTTGCTACTAGGTGGTTGGCGCCCACCAGCCGAGAAGCCGCCTACGGTTTCCTGCGAAAGCAGGTACTGGAGGGACGCCAAGGGTTCGTAATCTGTCCTCTGGTGGAAGAGTCGGATGTTATCGAAAGCAAAGCCGCCAACGAGGAGTACGAGCGTCTCTCCACTGAAGTGTTCCCCGACCTGACCGTGGGACTCCTTCATGGCCGCATGAACGCCAAGGAGAAAGACCGTGTGATGCGGAAGTTCCGGGATGGTGAGACAGCGATTTTGGTCTCCACGGCGGTGGTTGAGGTGGGTATCGATGTGGCAAACGCGTCAGTAATGTTAATCGAGGGAGCCGACCGATTTGGGCTGGCCCAGTTACATCAGTTCAGGGGCCGCGTCGGTCGCGGCGAGCACAAGAGTTACTGCATGCTGCTTTCGGACAGTCCGTCGGAGGTTGCCAAAGAGCGCCTATCGGCGTTGGAGCATATTCACGACGGCTTCCAACTGGCCGAGGTGGATCTGGAACTTCGGGGGCCTGGAGACTTCTTCGGAACCCGTCAGAGCGGGCTGCCCAATCTGCGCATGGCCCACATATCCGATCGAAACATCTTGGAGTCGGCTAGGGAAGCAGCAGCACAAGTGATGGAAGAAGACCCTGAACTGAAATCCAAGAAACATGCCTTGTTGGCAGCCCAAGTCGCTCGTTTCTTGGATGCGGTAACCGAAGAGAACAGCTAACCCTGGTTGAGCCTAGACGAATTTATAGTCACACCGAGGGTTACATGCAAACCTTGAGGTGCACACATAAACTCTGGACTTGACCCAAATTCGTTCGTCCTGGGCTTGTGGAAGGATTTTTCAGCCAGGCACTTTGAACCGGTATCCCACCAGGTAAACTGTCTCAATGAACGAGCGGCCTGGTGCTTCAATCTTGGAACGCAAGCGGCGCACGTGAACATCCACCGTCCTAGTGCCGCCCAAATAGTCGTATCCCCAGACCTGGCTCAGCAGGTTCTCCCTGGAGTAGACCCTTCTCGGATTGGAAGCCAGCAACACCAGAAGCTGGAATTCTTTGTAGGTTAGAGAAACCCGTCGGCCCGCCACCGTCACATCGTAGCGCTCAAGGTCAATGGACAATTCACCGACCTTGAGAATTTGGGCTCCCACCGGTCCTTTTACTCGGTAGATGGCTTGATCTATTCGCACCAATAACTCAGAGTCGGACAGTGGGTGGATAATCAATTCGTCGGGATTCAGGGATGGGTCATATGTTTCCAACGCTTCTCTGGACAGTACAGCAACCACCGGAATCTTGAGCTTCCGGCACTGTTCAACGGCTTCTCTCGCCTGACCCAGATCTACGGTGGACAGGTCCAGCAAGACAGCCTCCGGATGTTGTGCTGGTTGCTGCCCGCTAACCGAATCAAGGCCAGATCCGAATTGTAATTCCATTCCGGACCGGCAGAGAGACTCGGTCAAGGGAGCAAAGCCGTTATTCTGATTTCCCAGCACAAAGAGCGTAGTCACGCGATTATCCGTAGCTCCAGAGATGCCTACTTGACTGATTGGAGTATATCACCGAACCCGTTTGGCAAGGTTGCGGGTGGTGGGAAAGCCGCTTCAAGCCATAAATAAGCTAGACCGAATTGACGCAAGATGGTGGGCCAATTATTATTGTGGCGAGGATACCGCTTTATAGGTAGCCCAAACACGGATAGCCCAAATACGGGCGTGAACTACAGCCGTCTCTTGAGTTCTCGTTTTCCGGCGACCTAATGCTTTTCCAGCTTAGCAGCAAACGCGGAGGTACAAAATATGACCGTCCAAACATTGCCCGAATCGGCCAAGGAAGTACGGCAACTCATCCGCACCGGACAATGGCGGGGAATCACCTCCGGCGTTGCGCCTGGACATGTGCAGGCCAACCTGGCAATCTTGCCCAGAGATTTGGCCTTCGATTTTCTGTTGTTCTGCCAACGAAATCCGAAACCATGTCCTTTGCTGGAAGTCATTGAACCCGGCAAGGTTGAGCCTGTAATCACTGCGCCCGGAGCAGACATACGCACGGATGTGCCAGCTTACCGAATCTACGAAAACGGGGTTTTCACCGGCGAGACGGAATCCCTGGTTGATTATTGGCGCGACGATTTGGTGTCATTCCTGTTGGGGTGCAGCTTCTCCTTTGAAAACGCCATGGTGGAGGCTGGCATCCCTTTGCGGCACCAAGAATTGGGATTGAATGTCGCTATGTACATCACCAACATCCCGACGACCCCAGCTGGCGTGTTCTCCGGACCCACGGTGGTGAGCATGCGACCGGTGAAGCGTGACCAGATTGTCCGAGCTGTGCAGGTTACCTCCCGGTTCCCGGCGACCCACGGAGCGCCCATACACATCGGCAAACCGGAGGACATCGGGATTCTGGATTTGGACAAACCAGACTTCGGCGACCGGGTGGAGCTTCTTTCCGACGAGGAGCCGGTGTTCTGGGCCTGCGGCGTGACTCCACAAGCAGTGGCGTTGAGTTGCAAACCGCCTTTGATGTTCGCCCACGGCCCCGGAAAGATGTTCATCACAGACCAGCGTGACGTGGATTATGCGGTTTTATAACCGTCAGCCCTTGGCGGTTAATTATCAGCAATTGTAGGAGCAAAATGCCCGAAACCGGCGATACACGCAAAACCGGCGATACAATCGAAGACCTGATCCTTCAGCAGGACAAACGAGGGGTTGCTCACCTGCGGCCTCACCTGCCAACCGATTTTTGCTCCCAAGCCGCAAGCTACATCATGGACCATCCTGGCGATGTGGTAATCGTCACGGGGTTCTACATCTTGATGACCGGCACACCGGAAACCGACGGCCCTCCTGGCGCAATCGCCATAGGAAGCGCTCTACAAGCGTTGGGACGAAAGGTTACCTACGTTACTGATTCCATCTGCTTTGCAGCATTGCAGGACCTGGCCGGCCCGGGCGCAGAGGTACTCGAGTTTCCCATCACCAATGTGGCGGACAGCAAGCGAACCGCCAAAGAAATGCTGGCCCAGTTGAAACCCGGCCTGCTGATTTCCATCGAACGAAGCGGCCGCACCAAGGACGACACCTACCTGAACATGCGGGATGCGGACATTACAGACAACACGGCTCGGCTGGATTACCTCTTTGACGAAGGCATACCATCGGTTGGCATCGGCGACGGCGGCAACGAGATTGGCATGGGCAACCTGGCCGATGTCATACCCGGCATTGACCGTCTGCCAAAGAACCCGGCCATAGCCACGGTGGACAAGTTGGTGGTTGCTAGCGTTTCAAACTGGGGTGGCTACGGTCTGGTGGCGGCCCTGTCCCGCTTGGCCGGACGGAACCTGCTGCCGACGGCGCAACATGAAACCCAGATGATTCACCGTATGGTGGAGATTGGAATCGTCGACGGCACCACGGGTAAAGCCATACCCACCGTCGACGCCTTCACAACCGATGAGAACGCAGCGGTCCTAGAGCAGTTGCATGCTGTGGTGGGTTCGCCCTAGATTTGAACTAAGCCTCAACCCCTTCCGGGATTTCATCAGTGAGGTCGAAGGCATCGGGGAGCAGGGTCTTTTCTTCCAAGGCTAATAGCCGCCGGAGTTCGAAAATTTCATCGCGGAACTGGGCGGCTTTCTCGAACTGCAGGCTCTTGGCAGCTTCTTTCATCTGGGTTTCCAGGTCTTTCACCACCCGGAACATATCCGTCCGTGACATCTCTTGCCGGGCCGCTTTGTAACGGGACCGGTTCTCGGAAACTCCCTTGATGCTCTCGGTGATGTCGTGGACCTCTTTCTGTATGCTCTGGGGCTCTATTCCGTGCTTCTTGTTATAGTCGCCCTGAATCGTGCGCCGACGGTTGGTCTCGTCGATGGCCCGCTTCATGGAATCGGTAATTCTATCGGCGTACATGATTACGTGGCCGTCGGCGTGGCGTGCCGCCCGGCCAATGGTCTGGACCATTGACGTTTCGGAACGCAGATAACCTTCTTTGTCGGCATCCAGTATGGCCACCATGCTTACTTCCGGCAGGTCTAGGCCTTCTCGGAGAAGGTTGATACCCACGATGACGTCGTAAACCCCCAGCCTCAGATCGCGGAGAATTTCAATGCGGTCCAAGGTCTGTATGTCCGAGTGCAAGTAGGCATTACGTATGCCCATTTCCGAGAGATAATCCGCCAGTTCTTCGGCCATGCGCTTGGTCAGGGTTGTGACCAAGCACCGCTCTTTGCGTTCTACCCTAATCTTGATTTGCAGCAACAAGTCGTCAATCTGACCGGCGGTCGGTTTGACCTCCACCGTTGGGTCCAGCAACCCGGTCGGCCGGATTACCTGCTCGACTATCACGGAGCTGTTCTTCATCTCATAGGGCCCGGGAGTGGCCGATACGTAGACTACCTGATTGATGCGCGCGTCATATTCCTCAAAGTTTAAGGGCCGGTTATCCAGCGCCGAAGGCAGGCGAAAACCAAATTCGACCAAGGTCTTCTTGCGGGACATATCTCCGAGATACATACCCCGCACCTGGGGCAGGGTCATGTGAGACTCGTCCACGAAAATCAGATAGTCCTTGGGGAAGTAATCAAGTAAGGTCCATGGAGCGCTCCCTTCGGCACGGCGGGAAAGGTGGCGCGAGTAGTTCTCAATACCGGAACAGAATCCAGCCTCCTGCATCATTTCCAGGTCGTAGTGCGTACGGCTTTCCAATCGCGCCGCCTCCAGTATCTTCCCGTTGGAGCGCAGCAATTTCAGGCGTTCTTCCAGCTCCAGCTTTATGTCTTCGATGGCCAAGTCCATCTTCTCTTTGGGGGTAACGAAGTGGTTGGCCGGGAAAATCATCAACTCTTGGAGATCTCCCAGCAATTCACCGGTTAGCGGGTCTATCTGGGACATGCGCTCCACTTCGTCGCCGAAGAACTGGATGCGCACGGCTGCATCCTCATAGGCCGGCACCAACTCCAATGTATCGCCCCGCACCCGGAATTTGCCCCTGGCCAGGCCCATGTCGTTGCGTTCGTACTGCATGTCTACCAGTTGGCGCACCAGTTGGGACCGATTCCGAATGTCTCCCAATTTCAGACGGGCCACAAAATGGAAGTAGTCTTCAGGGTCTCCCAGACCGTAAATACAGGAAACCGAAGCCACTATCAGGACGTCCCGGCGGGTGAGCAGAGAGGCGGTAGCCGACAGCCGCAGTTTATCCAATTCCTCGTTTACGCTGGAGTCCTTCTCGATGTAGGTGTCCGATTGGGGCACGTAGGCTTCGGGCTGGTAGTAATCGTAGTAGGACACGAAGTACTCGACGGCGTTGTGAGGGAAAAACTCTTTGAACTCCGACGCTAACTGGGCGGCCAATGTTTTGTTATGAGCCATCACCAATGTTGGCCGCTGCACCTCTTGGATGATGTTGGCCATGGTGAAAGTCTTGCCACTGCCGGTGACGCCCAACAGTGTTTGACGGTCTATGCCTTCGTTCAAGCCGCTGGCTAGGCGCTCAACGGCAGCGGGCTGATCTCCCGTCATCTTGAAGTCAGCGACTAGGTCAAAGCGGCGGGGCTCCAGATGTGCGCCAGCAGTCCGGGCGTCATCCACGTCCCGTCCAGCCTCGGCCCAGCGTCGTCCTCGTGAGGTTTCAACCATTATTTGCTCTTATCCGCCTACTAAATTGATTGCACCGAAAGTCTGAAGTAATTATACGCCTGTTCATTTTTCGCTTCCCACCCAGCTTTCTCGTCAGCCGCCAGCTCCAAACTGTTGCAGGGCCAGCCGGATGCGTTCATCAACGGTGAGTTCTGAACTACGGTCCAGGTTGTTTACCGCTTGGCGGGCTTCGCTGGGAGAGTATCCCAAGGCGGTTAACGCAGCCACCACATCACCGTCATCGCCAGACTGGCTGGGCACCGACTCCAATTGATGGTCGGCCAGCTTGCCCTTTAACTCCAAGACAATGCGTCCTGCGGTACGGCGGCCAACACCCGGAGCATCGGATAGCGCCGCCACGTCCTCCGCCGAGATAGCCTCATATATCCGGGCAACGCCCAAAGAAGACAACAATGCTAAAGACAGACGGGGCCCGATGCCGGATACGCTGTTCAGCATTCCAAAAAGTTCCAGGGAGTTTTGGGTATTGAATCCGTAGAGCACCGGTTGCTCGTTTTGCATGCGGAGTTGCGTATGCAAGCTAACGGCATCCCCTATCGAGCCCAGTTCACCGATGGCCGTAGACGGCACGAATACTTGCAGCGACACCCCGCCAACCTGTATGTGGACCCAGTCTGGGCCGACCGCAGCCAGAATTCCCCGCACGCCGACTATCACTGGCTATCTCTCCGAGCCTGGGGATATTTCCCGTCCCAAAACATCGGCGGCATGCTCCTGCATCAAATGGCAGAGACATATCGAAAGAGCGTCCGCTGCGTCTGCCGGAGGAATCTCGGTTAAGCCCAAGGTGGCGGTCACGCTCTGTTGCATCTGCTCTTTGGTGGCTGCGCCATAGTTGGCAACGGCCAACTTTACTTGGGCTGGGCTGTAGGTGAAAACTGGAATTCCTGCGCTTGCCGCGCCAATCAGCACCAAAGCTTGGGCTTGTCCCACAGCAATCGCCGGGCCGATAAACTGGCGCTCGCCTTTGCCGACGAAAGGCTGCTCCACGGCAACGGCGGCGGGGTCAAAAATGGCTATCATGTTAAGGATGTGGGTATGCAACTGGTAGAGCCGCTGCTCTATGGGCATCTTGCTGGGCAGCGAAACCACTCCGTAATCAACTGGGCTTGGTTGTGTCCCCGAGGACACAACAGCGTATCCCATGTGTTGGGTTCCGGGATCAATACCAAGTACCAGCATGTAGCCCACTCCCCACCGTCACGGCTTGGTTACGTTAATCAAAGTTTAAGACGACTCTTGGTACCTTTCGAGGACTTCCGCAGGGAAGTCGGCATTGGTGTAGGCCTTTTGGATATCGTCCAGTTCTTCCAGAATATCCAGTAACTTCAAAGTCTGTTCCGCAGCGGTTTCGTCAAGGGTGATGGTTGTTTTGGGGACCATCGAAAGTTCTGCCGATTCAGGCTTGATGCCCTCAGCCTCTAGAGCTCCACGTATATTGAAGAGTTGCTCCGGAGCGGTGAAAATTTCCAGGATACCGTCTTCTAATTTGACGTCGTCCGCACCTGCGTCAATGGCCACCAGGCTCAACTCCTCTCCCTTTTCCTCATCGGCCATCTCTACGGTAATCAGGCCCTTGGACTCGAAGTTCCAGGCCACGCATCCGCTTTCCCCAAGGTTGCCGCCACACTTGTTGAACGTGGAACGAACGTCGGCAGCGGTGCGGTTGCGGTTGGGAGTCAATGCTTGGAGCAGAATCGCTCCACCGCCCGGGCCGTAACCTTCGTAGGTGATTTCCTCCAACTGCTCACCACCATCTCCATCCCCACTGGCCCGCTTAATCGCCCTAGTGATGTTGTCCAAAGGCATGTTGCTGCTCTTGGCTTTTTCCACGGCCAGACGCAGGCGGAAATTCATATCCGGGTCACCGCCACCTCCCTCTCTTACCGCCAAGGCGATGTCACGGCTCAGTTTGGTGAACATAGCGCCTCTTTTAACGTCTGCTACGCCTTTTTGGTGCTTGATTGTTGACCATTTAGAGTGACCTGACAATTTGGACACCTCCTGAATGGAGTTTCGCTAGTTTGCAAATGATCGATGCCGGGAAGAATGTTGAGCCTAGGTAAGTAGACTCATGGGTAGATGAATTCTAATGCGTCGTTAGCCAGTCTGACTCAGGGTTAGCTTGATTTTAGCACTGGGTCGAAAATGGGTCAAAAATCGCTATCTGAGTCCGTCGGGGAGCCTCACCACCATCACACCGTCACTCAAGCGAATCTCGCGTATGACGCTGGCCAAGGCTGGGATTAGGATTTCGCCAGAGCCGCCAGATGTTACGTAAACGTCGTTGCTGCCCGTCTCCAGAATCTCACTGACGCTGCCCAAGTCTTCTCCCTGTTCGGTCTGTACCTTCAGTCCCACAATCTGATAATGGAAATATTCGCCCTCGGGCAGATGGGAAGCCTCAGACTCCGGCACAGTCAAATCTTCACCCAAGAGATTTTTGGCCGAGCTTTCCGAGTCAAGTCCTTGAAGTTGTAGGATGATTTGGTCGCCGGATGCGTTGGCTTTGCGGGAAGGGCCAGATGCGCCGGACTTGTGTGATTTGAACGTGGCCGGTGATGAGGATGATATTTCGTAGGGCTGGTCAAGTATGTAGATAACGCGGCCGGTGTTGAATCTTTCAGGAACTTCGCTGAGAATTACTGCCCGGATGCCTCCCGCCATGCCATGAGTGCCGACAATCTTTCCGACTATGATTGGCTCCACGCCGGACTGGGACAGGTGGGATTTAGGGTGTTGAGACGGGGAATCTGTCAATGCATATCCAGAGAGGCAAATGTTCCGTGGTTTCGCCGGTTCGCCGAAGGTCAGACGATTTCGAGGACTGCGTGGGTACCGTCTTTCACCGCCGCCACCCTAAGTAATACTCGCATGGCTTGAGCTACACGCCCTTGCCGCCCAATCACTTTGCCCTTGTCCTCGGCGGCAACCTCTAATCGGAGCACTATTCGCCCTTCCTCAACGGACTCGGTGACCACAACCGCATCTGGGTCACTGGCCAACGAACAGGCGATGTACTCGATTAGTTCTTTCATTCTTCGGAGGCCTCGCCAGACTCTTCCGCAGCGGCGTCAGGTTCTTCTGCTGGAGCTTCGGCAGGAGTCTCAGGAGCATCCTCTTCGGCAGGAGCTTCTTCTGCAGGGGCTGGGGCTTCTTCCTCTGCGGGGGCTTCGTCCACTGGAGCGTCGGCGGCTTCTTCAGGCGCTGGTTCATCTGCGGGGGCTTCGTCCGCAGGGGCATCTTCAACCACTGCGGCTGGCGTGGCCGTGGTTGTTACGGTTGGCGCTTCGGGAGGAGCCTCAACTGCGGTCGCCGAATCGCCAGATTTGCTGGTAACGTTGCTGAACTCTTCCGTTCGCTGGAATAATCCGCTTTTATCCAAGATGCGGGCCACAGCATCGGAAGGCTGAGCGCCTTGGGAAAGCCAATGGCCAGCTCTGTCTTCTTTTAGCGTGATTGCAGGGGGGTCTGCCATTGGGTCGTAGTTTCCAATCCATTCCAGGTAGGCACCGTCTCGTGGTGATCTAGATTCCGCCACCACGATTCTATATGACGGATTTCCTTTTTTTCCTACCCTTCTTAGCCGAATTCGTA
>Ga0310122_10002656_pt1 | contig 11368 bp, 9 predicted proteins | sample CB6_Bottom_1051__FD_203503 | JGI IMG/M metagenome (GOLD analysis project Ga0310122, IMG submission 203503) | Marine microbial communities from Western Arctic Ocean, Canada - CB6_Bottom_1051 | ecosystem: Environmental > Aquatic > Marine > Oceanic | place: Canada: Western Arctic Ocean | collected...
TTCAAGGGTCTTGAGGCATTCAAGGGTCTTGAGGCATTCAAGGGTCTTGAGGCATTCAAGGGTCTTGAGGCATTCAAGGGTCTTGAGGCATTCAAGGGTCTTGAGGCATTCAAGGGTCTTGAGGCATCCAAGGGTCTTGAGGCATCCAAGGGTCTTGAGGCATCCAAGGGTCTTGAGGCATCCAAGGGTCTTGAGTCTTCTCAATAGGTTACCGCTTATTTGCCGCCCCTTGGCCGCTTTGCCTCGAGCCCGGCCCCAGCGTTGGTATCCTTGTGGATAGTGCGCTCTTTATAGTTTTTGAGGGGGTGGACGGCTCTGGCACTACCACCCAGAGCCAGCTGCTATTCGAGCATATCCGCGAGATGGGACACCATGCGCTCCTCGCCCGGGAGCCGGGAGGCACCTCTATTGGCGAGCGCATTCGCGACCTGGTGCTCGACCCGAGGGAGGAGCAGATGGCTGATGTGACCGAGTTGCTGCTCTATGCGGCCAGTCGGAGTCAGCTTGTTCAGCAGAGTATCAGGCCGGCCCTGGCTATTGGGACGCCCGTCATCGGCGATCGATACGCCGATTCGTCGCTCGCCTACCAGGGATACGGTCGAGGTCTCGATCTCGGTGTAGTCAGCATGATCAATAGGCTGGTTACGGCTGGTTGTTTACCCGATATGACCGTCTATCTCGACTTGCCCGTGGATGAGGCGACCGCCCGGAGGACCAGCAGAGCGGGCGACACCGACCGAATGGAGGAAGCAGGTGAGGAATTACAGCAACGAGTCCAACGGGGCTATCGAAAGATATCACAAGAGCATCCCCGGTCGCTGCTGGTAGACGCCACTATGAGCGCACAACAGCAGTCAGATCTGATTCGTTCCGAGCTCGACCGGCGATGGCCCTCCTTTCCTTTCAAGGGTTGAGATGATCCAGAGAGCAACGTTGAGACGGTTATCTTTTTTTGGGCAGGGCAGGACTCAAGCGGCTAGAAAGGGAGTGCGCATCGCACCGCATATGCGGCGCAGTTTGTGCGCTATTGTCCTTTGCGCGCTAAATTTCGGCGCGGTCCGGGGTACAACTGTATCGGCCGGTAACTACCATGGCGTCAATGACTCCTGGGATCGGTTTGGCGCTGTCTATTCGCGCGTCCTCGAGCACTATTACCAGAGCATCGATCATGGCGAGCTGATGCGGGCCGCGATTGAGGGGATGCTGCAGGAGTTGGATTCCTATAGCCAATTCTTCGACGCCGAGGGGTTGCGACAGCTGCGGCAAGACACTACGGGCAAATTTGCGGGATTGGGCATCACGGTGGGGATCAAGGATCACTACCCTGTAGTTATCTCGCCAATTGACGATACACCGGCTAATCGCGCCGGCCTGCTACCGGGTGATCTTATCGTTGCCATAGAGGGGGAGGACACGTACGGCACCTCGCTGGAGCAGATCGTGACCACCTTGCGAGGCGAGCCCGGCAGTGAGGTCCGGATTACACTGGCCAGGACAGGCGAACCGTCGAGGTGGGAGGTGGTCATCGAGAGACAGACCATCAAGATAAAGAGCGTGGCTGTATGGGGACAGATTGCTCCTGGGGTAGGGTACATCAGCATGCGGCAGACCCGATTCTCGGAGGAGACAGCAACTGAGGTGGAGGCCGCTCTCAAGGGGTTGCTGGCGGAGAATGCCGCGTCCCTCATTCTAGATTTGCGCGGCAATCCAGGTGGCCTTCTCAGCCAGGCCACTCAGGTGGCGGATCTTTTCCTCCCTACCGGCGATCCGATCGTATCTATTCGTGAGCGCAATCGAGCCCGCACGGACGACCGCAGTGAGACGCGCTATTCCCAACGGCGGCCATTGGCCGCTGACTTGCCGTTGGTAGTCCTCATAGACGGTGGAAGCGCCAGCGCTGCTGAGATCGTTGCGGGAGCGATACAAGACAATGATCGTGGTCTCATCCTCGGCACGACCTCATTCGGCAAGGGTTCAGTGCAGACGATCTTCGAGCTCCGAGAGCGCGAGAGCGCGGCGCTAAAGCTGACCACTGCCCTGTATTACACGCCAAGCGGTCGCAGTATACACCGCCAGGGATTGACTCTAACCCGAGGCCGTCTGCTTGATCTTCCCCTCGGTAACACCGACGTCCCGGCGGGGATTCTACTGGGTATCATCGCCACCGCTGACAACCATGAGGCTGTATCTGCCCAGCTACGGGCGAGATTTGGCGTGGAAAACGCAGAGGTAGAACGCCTCTTGTCGACAACACTGGGACAGTTGGTAGGCCGGTCTGGCGCTGCCGGAAGCGGGCCTGAGCCAGGTCCACTGGCGCTTTCGAGAGAGTTCGCCACCCGCAACGGCAGGAGTCTGCTCAGCGGAGGCGGTATAGTTCCGGACGTTCGCATCGAGGTGATTACACCTCCCTCCTACGTGCGTGAACTGCAGCGCCGCCGGATTTTCTTCGACTTTGTTGTAGACTACATCGGCAGCGTGCCGGACTCACTTCAAGACAATGGTGTCGACGACCGTATGTTGTCCGCGTTCAAGGAATTCATACCCACGAGACGACGAGCTGACTCACAACCCAGGAGTGAAGGCGAGGCAGAGGTGGAGGCTCTGCGGAGCTTGGCGGTGGCCACCAATTGGGCTCCAGAAGCCAGAGCGGTAATCGATAGCCTCGAAGCCATTCTCCAGGCCCAGCAAGACAATGGCCGCTTCTCGCCCGGTATAGAGACATTTGTACGGTCGGCACTGAACAAGCAGCTGGTCCTGCGACTGTCGGGGAAAGAGGCCAGCTTGCTGGCGGAACTGGAGAGCGATGTCCAGGTCGAGGAAGCGGTGGCGATCATCGGCGACCTGGACCGCTACGAGCGATTGCTGCGGGGGAGCTGAGCCGACGCTTTGGATCCCTTGCCGTGGCGAGGGCGTATTGGTATCATAAGGCAAGGGAAACGGACAATGAGGTGGGGCAGACAGAACCGACTTCATCACTGATAGGCAGAAGCTTGGCTGCTTGCGGTTCGAGTAGCCGTCGCTGGTAGGTCGAGCTTCGCCGTTTGTGGTCAAGCGCACTCAAGAGTCGGCCCCTTCAGGTAGGAAATCAGGTAAAGCGCAGTGGGCGGACGTGGGACCACTGCAGGAGTTGGGGTTGTTCACCGTTCGAGATGACGGTGGGCGCCCATGGCATGGAAGGAATGCTGAGCTTGCCACCAACATGTTGGGAAGCTTTACGGAACGGGGATGGGTTGCGTTGTGGGTGATGGGACTGGCTGCTTCGGAAGCCGTGTCTATTGATCGGGGTTGGCCTTCCAGAAGTAGGGACATGGTTTGTCGGAAGCGATCTATCGTGCCGTGCGCATGCGGCCAGAGGACCTGTCACTTGAGTTTGGTGGGTCTCTGGGCTCAGAATGACAGGGGTATGGAGTTGGGGCCCTTTACAGGCCGCTTCCTTCCCGCTGGTGACGCGCTTGTTAATCGACTGACTCGGCCGACGCCACACAGAACCGCCATCCGCACTCTCTCTGCACCTCGTCAGCGCGACTGCTGATTCCTTCGCTGCAATCCCGACTTTCTGTTGTCCCGGGTTTCTTCCCCCCCGTCTTTACTATTGAACAGGGCCAGGGCCGGTTACACGTGCGGCTCCCAGGGCCCCCGTTTCGAAATGGTGGGCGGCTTGTGTGTGCTGCCACGCGATTCGCTCGGGGCCAAAAGCGAGAAGATCGAATGCGCACAGAAATTATTATCAATCAGGGGATCCACGAGTCGAGGATTGCCATTCTCGAAGACAGTAGGTTGGCCGAAGTGTGGGTGGAGCGCCCAGAAAGCGAGCGCATGGTCGGCGATATCTACAAGGGCTTGGTCTCAGCGGTTCTTCCGAGTTTGCAGGCCGCCTTCATAGAGGTGGGGCTTGAGCGCACGGCTTTCCTGCAAGTCAAGGATATGGTCGAAGCCGAAAATTCGGAGGGCGACGAGGAGGGCGGGCGACGGGGCCGCAGGCCACGAAACTTTCCACCGATCCAGGGGTTGATCAAGAAGGGGGAGGAAGTTCTGGTGCAGATCGCCAAGGAGCCGATCAGCACCAAAGGCGCCCGCGTGACCACTCAGCTCGCTTTGGCAGGACGATTCGGCGTCCTCATGCCCAATGGCTCATGGGTGGGTGTGTCGCGCAAGATCAACAGCTTCACCGAGCGCCGCCGATTGCGAGATCTGGTGCGCGAGTTGCGGCCCAACGGCTATTCCATCATCGTTCGGACCGAGGGGCGCAACAAGATAGAGAAGGATTTTAAGCGGGATCTCAAGCAGCTGGTCAAGACCTACGAACGCATGATCAAGAAGAGCAAGAAAGTTCGTGCTCCCAGTCTAATCCACAAAGAACTGGGAATGACGACCAGCGTAATACGCGATCTATTCAACGACAGAGTAGACCGCCTGGTGGTGGATTCCAAGGATCTGTACCGCGAGATCCAGGCCTATCTCCGCTCCGTTTCTCCAGAGTTGCGCAACAGAGTGGAGCTCTTTCGTGAGAGTCGCCCGATATTCGATGCCTTCGATGTCGAAAAAGAGTTGGAGAAGGCCAACGATCGCGAGGTGTGGATGCGCAGAGGGGGGGCCCTGGTGATCGACCACGCAGAGGCGGGCACCTTCATCGACGTAAACTCCGCTCGGTCCAAAGGCCCCAGAGACCAGGAGGAGAGCCACCTGCGAACGAACCTGGAGGCCGCTCAGGAGATCGCCCGTCAGTTGCGGCTGCGCGATATCGGCGGCATTATCGTCATCGACTTCATCGACATGCACGACGAGCGCAATCGGAAGAAGGTAGTCGACCAGCTCGTAGAGGAAACCAACAAGGATCGGGCGCGGGTCTCTATCAGCCCCCAAGTCAGCGAATTCGGGTTGGTTCAGATGACACGCCAGCGGGTTCGTCCCAATCTGCTGCACACCCACAGCGAACCGTGTCCCACCTGTCAGGGAACGGGTCGAGTCATGGGGCCGGACACGACCGTGACCAAGATCGAGCGCTGGTTGCAGCGATCAAGCGCCGCCAATGGAGACCGTCGTTTCGAGCTGAGAGTTCATCCCGATGTCGCCGCCTACATCACCGAGGATCGCTCTTCGCGCCTGAAGTCGATTCGCCGCGCCACCAAAGCACGACTGGAGGTGAGCGAAGACAACGACCTCTCTCCCCAGGACTTCCGGTTCATATCCAGGAAGCGCAATCTCGATGTAACCGCCGAGTTTCGCGCCTGACCGTGCCCACAATTCCGCCCGGTGAACTGCTGACGCTTGATTGACAAAGCTCCCTGTGGGGACTATATTCACCGGCTTCCCCACCGGTTCTGACCGCCGGTGAACTTCACCCCCTCCGAACGGTGAGCGAAAGATGAAGGCAGTAGTCGAAATCGCCGGCAAGCAAGTGGTGGTCATCGAAGGCCAACGTGTAAAAGTGCCAAAGCTCCCTCTGGACGAGGGTAGCAAACACCGCTTCACCGATGTCTTACTACTATCAGGTGACGGAGAGATGCAGGTGGGTACTCCCCATGTCACGGGAGCTGCGGTAGAGGCCACAGTCCTCGAACACGGCAGGGGGAAGAAGATCATAGTTTTCAAAATGAAACGCCGCAAGAAATATCGCCGTCGATCCGGCCACCGTCAGGACTACACCGAGATCCGGATAGAGGAGATTATCCGACCCAACTGATACAATTAGTTGAGGTCGTTCGCCGTACCGCTCCGTCCCGCACAAGGGGCGGGACTTGGACGATGATTTCGACAGGGAAGAGACAAGATGGCACACAAAAAAGGCGTTGGCAGTTCCAGAAACGGCAGAGACAGCAATGCCCAGCGCCTTGGGGTCAAGCGCTTCGGGGGGCAAACCGTAACGGCGGGCACCATCATTGTCCGCCAGCGCGGCACCCGCATTCACCCTGGTCGCAATGTTCGCAAGGGTGGAGACGATACGCTGTTTGCCACCGCGAACGGTCGCGTGCTCTTCGAAACGATCGGCCGCCATCGAAAGCGCGTCAGCATAGAAATCGCCACCACCACCGTCTGACCTAGGCGTGCAGCCTGACGTGCAGGCCTGAGCCCCCAGGGCGCGGCCGGGTATAACCGCTCGTCCCAGGTCACCACACGCCGCCGGCTCCCCTGTCCTCGCACATCCGTACTTCGTCACCGATCCTATTCCACTTAGTTCGTAGCTCTCAGGATCGCCAGGTTTACCATCACTGTCCCGTTTCACCGAGCCGCTCACCGCAAACAAACCCCGGGACCGCGTCACGCCTTCACCGAGGGTCGCGCGGATCTCAGAGTGGCGCAGGCCTTGAGGGCCCCCGCTTGCCGCAGTGTTGAGCCTGGCGTACCGTTGAGCATCCCCGGGAGGGAGGGGAACTAACCTTGAAGATTCACGAATTTCAGGCAAAGGATCTGCTTCGGCGCTACAACGTGGCCGTACCGGAGGGCGGTGTAGCCCGAACACCCCAGGAGGCTGGTGACCTGGCGGCGAGACTAGGAGGACGGGTAGTCGTCAAAGCGCAGATACACGCAGGCGGTCGCGGCAAGGGCGGGGGTATCCGCGTGGTGGAGGACGTCGACGCCGCCGTGGCGGCGGCTCGAGATATCATCGGCATGTTGTTGGTCACTCACCAAACCGGGCCCGGCGGCCAACAGGTCAAGCAGGTTCTGGTAGAAGCAGCCAGCGACATCGACCGGGAGTTCTATCTCGGCATCACCCTCGATCGCACCCAGAATCGGGTGGTAGTCATGGCGAGTCGGGAGGGGGGCGTGGAGATCGAGGAAGTAGCGGCGCGAAGCCCCGAAAAAATCCTGGTGGAGACCGTCGACCCGTCGGTCGGCCTCTTGCCTTTTCAGGCCACGCGTCTCGCCTTTGGATTGGGACTGGAGGGGGCTTCTGTCAGACAAGCGGCCCGGTTCATACTTTCTCTGCACGATGCTTATAGTACTGCCGACTGCTCTCTGGCCGAGATCAATCCCCTGGTGCTGACCACTGCCGGCGATGTACTTGCATTGGATGCCAAGATTAACTTCGATGACAGCGGTCTCTATCGCCACAAGGAACAGCTTGAGCTGAGGGATGTGGATGAGGAAGACAAACTGGAAGTCGAGGCATCCGAGTACGATCTGAATTACATCAAGCTGGACGGAAATATCGGCTGCATCGTCAATGGCGCCGGCCTCGCCATGGCGACCATGGATATCATCAAGTTGGCTGGTGGTGAACCCGCCAACTTCCTCGACGTAGGTGGTGGCGCCAGTGCCGAGACTGTGCAGAACGGTTTCCGCATTCTGTTGTCCGATCCCAATGTGAAGGCGATCCTCATCAATATTTTCGGCGGCATCGTGCGCTGTGACCGGGTGGCGGAAGGTGTGATTCAGGCTCGCCAGAATCTCGAGACTACGGTTCCCACAGTCGTGCGACTGGCCGGCACCAACGCGGATGTAGCCGCCGCTATGCTGGAGAAGTCATCGTTGGATTTCGTCGTGGCAACCGGTCTGAAAGACGCCGCTGAAAAGGTTGTGGCAACTCTCTAACTAAAGCGCTGTCCGATAAACAGGCGTGTACCACCGAGGGTGCGCTAACCCAGCCGGCGGGGATGGATCGGGATCCGAATGCAGCGTATCTGTTGGACAGGACACGAGTCGTACAACTCGCGGAGTTCGCCTGTATCGCTCTGGGGGTTTCATCAGGCTTCCAGTCGCCATGTAGGTTGGACCAAGCAGCGGAGCTCGTTTTGAAGGATTATCGGATCATGACAATCGATGACTCAATCGGACCACCAGCTGAATCGGGAAAGAGGGCATGAGCGTTCTAGTCGACGAGAAGACAAAAGTCATCGTTCAGGGAATTACTGGCGGCGAGGGATCTTTCCATACCGAGCAGATGCTGGAATACGGAACTCGCGTCGTGGCCGGCGTGACCCCGGGCAAAGGCGGCCAGAAGATTCAGGGAGTTCCCGTTTTTGACACCGTGCGCGACGCCGTCGAGGCTACCGACGCCGATGCAACCGCCATTTTCGTACCTCCACCTTTCGCCGCAGATGCCGTTATGGAAGCCGCGGATGCGGGGATCGAGTTAGTGGTCTGCATAACCGAGGGGATCCCCGTAGCTGATATGGTGAGGGCGCACGAGTACTTGAGACACCGCCCCACCCGGCTGATTGGACCGAATTGCCCGGGTGTCATTTCTCCGGGAAAGTGCAAGATCGGCATCATGCCCGGATTCATTCACAAGCCCGGCAAGGTGGGAGTGGTCTCGCGCAGCGGTACGCTGACGTACGAGGCGGTGGGCCAGCTCAGCGACTGTGGCATCGGACAGTCTACCTGTATCGGTATCGGCGGAGATCCCATTATTGGCACCCGCTTTCTCGATGCCCTCAGGCTTTTCAACGAGGACCCTGAGACCGAAGCTGTGGTCATGATTGGAGAGATCGGCGGGACTGCGGAAGAGGAGGCGGCCGACTACGTCCACCGTTCTTGCGACAAACCCGTGGTGGGCTTTATTGCCGGTCGCACGGCTCCTCCGGGCCGACGCATGGGGCATGCAGGAGCCATCGTGGCGGGGGGAAAAGGTACTGCCGAGGAAAAAATGAAAGCTATGAAAAGCGCCGGTATTCACGTTTGCGAGAGCCCCGCCGATATTGGCGCTGCGGTGCAGAGCGTCATCTGACCCTGCGGATCGAACAAAGCCTGCTCTCCGCTCCAGATGCGGCGCCCTAGCGCCGATCCCGCCCTGCTCCCCCCTTCCCTCTACTCCCCTTCCCCTCTACCTCCAAAGCTTCCAGAACTCGCCGCCGGACTCTTCACCTCCCGACTCTTCACCGTCGTGTGGTCAGCAATCAGACATGCCGGACAGGCAACCTTGCCACCACGAATTCGAGTCGTCGCACAGGCAATGATGACCTGGGCCAGACCAGCATCGGTCAAGCCTGGGGTCGCATGATGGCGGTTTGACGCTGAAGAAGAGGGGCGAAGGCTACCAGGGGCTCACTTCGGCGAATCAGCGTCAGTCCCAACCAGAAGCACGCGAGCGCCGCGGCAAGGATGGGTGCGGGCAGGAAATCGTCTGTAGCCAGAGCATCTACTCCGGTGTAGGTCCGGGCATTAGTGCCAATGAGGGACAGAAGGTTATTGATTCCGTGGGCGACGATGGCTGGGTATATGCTGTGCGTCCACCAGGTCAGCAGAGCGAGGAAGAGGCCAAACAGCAGCAAGGCCGGAAACTGCCACGGGTTGAAGTGCACCACGGCGAATATCAAGGATGAGATCACCAGTCCGAGCTTCGGCCCCAGACGGACGACCAGAGTCGTCAGGAGAAAGCCTCGAAAAAGAATCTCCTCGCATATGCCTGGCGCCACCACGATGGCAACCAGAGCCAGGGGTATTTCGGCTAGATCGCCAACAAGTTGGAGCTCCAGTAAATTGCGCTGAAGGGAAAGCGGTGGACCGAGTCCGTAGGAAGAAATCAGCCGCGCGAAGAGCAAGTCGAGGTCGGAGATAACGAGGGCGCCGCCTACCCCTGCAACGGCGGCCCCGATCAGCACACTGAGTCGGGTGGCGTTGGCCAGGAGTAAATCCTCCGCGATCCACTTGTTGATACGAATCGAAAGGAACAGCACCCAGACCATGGTTATTTCCGCGGCCACCAGCCCCACCCGCTCCGAGTAGCCTCCCACCAAGGCAAAAACGGCGAATTGAACAGCGGGGAAAAATAACAGCGAAAGCAGGAGGACGTATCGGCACGAAGGGTAATACCGGCTCATCAGAGACTCTCGGTGCTCCACCACATCAGCTAAAGGGCGGATCAGTCAGCCTTGGAAAGGAAGTGCAGCTCCCCATTGTGACAGGTCATACAGGTGATCGGCTCTCCTTTGGCGGGAAGAGGTATCTTGGCTGAGAATGTACGCGGCTGATGGCTATCGGCTTCCTTCTTTTCCCCATGCTCCCCACCTTCGCCCCCCATCTCTTCGTGCCCCGTCTTCCCGTGCCCCGTCTTCCCGTGCCCCGTATCTCCGTGCTCCCCACTTTCGTGCTCCCCACTTTCGTGCTCCCCACTTTCGTGCTCCGTCTCTCCGTGCTCGTGCATCAAGGTGGCGGTGAGATGAATGCCGGCGTCCTCACCGTCAGCCTGGTACTCCGCCAAGATTCGCGTCTTGTGCTCCGATTCGGTTACTTCGAGCTCAACCCTGCCGTTGATCACCAGGCTATCGATAAAACCGACCTTCATCATGCGCACGATGCGCTTGTTGGGGGTGTCCTTGGCAAAGACCGGCTTTCCGCCCTCTCTGACGTGGCAGAACAGACAGCTTCCTTTCTTACCGACCCCGATAGCCTTCACAATGCTCTTCATCGCTTTCAACGTGCCTTTGCGATTATCGGCAAATATCGTCTTTCCCTCCTCGGCGGAAACCTGCAGTGAAAGTGCAAAACCCAGGCATGCAGCAAACAGTGTCCGTGCTCCCAGCGATGTATAGCGACTCAAGTCAACCTCCTATCTAGTCGGTGATGATCCCGTCAAAGCGCGCGTGACTTTCGGTGCCTACGCACGCAATCACAGCCCAGATCGGTCTCGAAATATATACATCCAAAGATATCTTACCAGCTATCGGCTCGTTGGCCCCTGCAGACAGACGCCCTGCGGCAGAGCGTAGCCGGAGTGGGTGGCGAAGTCCAGCTCGACTCTGCGGTGAGTCGCCACGGCGCACTTGCCGGATCTCTGCAAACCAGCCCTTGAACAGAAACAGGTAGCGTGATCTGCGAGCGCCAGATCAAACATACGCCGGTATCGACCAGCATGGCAACCGGGGCGTTGCCACATATGCGGGCAAGGGGTAGCACGGTCTATCCCCGTGGCCGGGGGGAGACGACACTTCTGCCGCTTGCTGTCCGCACTCTACAAGTCGCCTCAGCACAAGGTCTGTTCCCGCGTGTCTGCGCTGCCACCCTGAGTGTCTTGCCGTGCCTCGAGGAAGCCGCGGGTTCGACAGTGCCACCACATGTAACTGTACAGAAGACTCGGCACACACTTGTCAAGAAGCCGACTAACCGAGAAAGCACAGCGAAACGCGAGATCACCCAGAGCCAGCTGAAGGAGTTGTTTCCTGATGGATAGCCAGGGAGCATCGAGAAAATCCAATCTCAGCAAAGGGATCAGCTCCGGGTGCTTGCCCACAAGGATGGGCAACGAGCGGCGGCCATACGCGCGCATGAGCTCGCAAGTCTGGCCCAGTGGCCGAAGATGATGGTGAAGGGAAAGGGCGGACCCTGCGAAGCGAAAGGTAGCTCCCTGTCCGTAAAGGCGATAGCCCAGTTCCAGATCCTCGGCCCCGTAGGCGTGGAACTCTTCATCGAAAAGCCCGGCGTCAATTAG
>Ga0310122_10002657_pt1 | contig 11363 bp, 7 predicted proteins | sample CB6_Bottom_1051__FD_203503 | JGI IMG/M metagenome (GOLD analysis project Ga0310122, IMG submission 203503) | Marine microbial communities from Western Arctic Ocean, Canada - CB6_Bottom_1051 | ecosystem: Environmental > Aquatic > Marine > Oceanic | place: Canada: Western Arctic Ocean | collected...
ACGATCTCTTGAACGTCCTCGTCCGCTAAGGGTCGGCACAAGAATAAACTCGCAGTTTAAAGCGTAAAGCTCCCAGAGAGAGATCGGGATATAGCCATGTTTTGGTTGGTTTTCTAACTGGTTCGTGGTCTGTAGCAGGTTGACGGGGAGACCTCTATGCGGTATAGTTACTCTTATAAAGGAGTAACTATACCACATGGACAAACCACGGCTCGATGGCGATACGATTCGGATCTTCCTTGAGGACGAGAGCATCGCCACTCTCCAACAACTCAAGGAAGCGCTGGGAACCACCGGCACGATGACGGTGTTCCGCCGGCTGAAGGTGCTGGGGTATCAGTCCAGCTATTCGCACCGCGGCATGTACTACACCCTCCGGGACATCCCCGACTTCGACGAGCAGGGCCTGTGGGGATGGCACGCGGTATGGTTTTCGAGATATGGCAACTTGGTCGAGACCGCTTGGGAGTTCGTCGCCCAAGCCGATCGCGGTTTCACCGCCAATGAACTGGAGACTGTTCTCCACGTTGAATGCAAGCAGGCCCTGCTCAAGCTGTACCGGGACGGCCGTGTGGACCGTACCAAGATCGGCGGGGCACAGGTTTACCTGGCCAACGACAAGGGCCAGCAGCGTCATCAGAAACTGCGTCGTCAGGAACACGTCGAGCTCGCTGAACTGGGTCTACCCCAGACCGAAGTGTTGTCGCATGAGCTGCAGGCAGCTATCATCCTGTTTTTCAGTCTCCTGGACGAGCGCCAGCGACGGTTATATGCCGGGCTTGAGTCGCAGAAATTTGGCCACGGGGGGGATCGCAAGGTCGCTGATCTGCTGGGGCTCGACGCGCACACCGTGGCCAAGGGGCGCCGGGAGCTGTTTGGTGGCGAGGTGGAGCGAGAGCGCGTGCGCCGCAAGGGCGGCGGCCGCAAGGCGGCGGAAAAAAAACGCCCGACGTGATCCAGGCGATCCAACGACTGATCGAGCCCGCCGTTGGCGGGGACCCAATGGGCGGCTTGAAGTGGTGCCGAACGACGCCGGCCAAGATCGCCACCCTCCTGCAGCGGGCCGGGATTCAGGTGGGCGCCAGTACCGTACGCCGTCTGCTGACCAAGCTGCTGGGAGTTTCCCTGCGGGTCAATCACAAGAAAGTCGCGTCCGGCAACCGGAATCCGCCTAAGCCCAAGGAGCGCGATGAGCAGTTCCTCTACATCGACGACCAGCGCCAGTCCTTTGCGCGTCAGGGCTTGCCGACCATCAGCGTGGACACCAAGAAGAAAGACCTCATCGGCAACTTCAAGAACGGTGGCCAGGCCTGGAAGAAGCAGCCGACGCCGGTCTACGACCGCGACTTTCCCTCCGATGCGGTGGGACGCATGGTCCCCTACGGCATCTATGACACCCAGGCCAACCGCGGCTTTGTCTGCGTCGGCCACTCGGCCGATACCCCGGCCTTCGCCGTGGACGCCATCGAACGCTGGTGGCTGGAAGAGGGTTGGGCGTGCTACCCGGAGGCCACCGAGTTGTTGATTCTGGCTGACTGTGGCGGTGCCAACGGCCATCGCTCCCGGGTGTGGAAATACCGTCTCCAAAAGAAATTGTGCGACGTTTACGACCTGACCGTGACCGTCTGTCACTATCCGCCCGGCGCCTCTAAGTGGAATCCCATCGAACATCGCTTGTTTTCAGAGATCAGCAAGAACTGGGCGGGGGAGCCTCTCGTCAGCTTCCAAACTGCCCTCAACTACATGCGTACAACCAAGACCGACGCCGGACTACAGGTAGAGGCGCGTTACATCAGACCCAAATACGAGACCGGGGAGAAGGTCCCTCAGCCTGAAATGAACGCCCTCTGTCTCAAGCGTCACGACACCCTTCCGGCGTGGAACTACACCCTGACCCCCGCGGACGAAATGTGAACTTATATTTAAGCCAACCCCAAGCACAGGCACTGTCGATAATTCCCTCAACATCACTTCCCGCTTCAGGGTACCTCTGAAATGCCAACCACTATCCGACTCCTGTCCGAATCCGTTGTGAGGAAGATCGCCGCGGGCGAAGTCATCGAGAGACCTGCGTCCGTGGTGAAGGAGCTAGCGGAAAATTCGATCGATGCTGGTGCACAGACAATTCATGTGGAGATCGCCGCGGGGGGCCGTCAGAGCATTCTCGTTTCCGACGATGGTAAGGGAATGACGCGGCAGGACGCCGAGTTATGTACGGAGCGACACGCCACCAGCAAGATGAGTTCGCCAACAGACTTGTTCGATATAGCGACTCTGGGCTTCAGGGGGGAGGCGCTGGCCAGCATCGGGGCGGTATCGCGCATGACCCTCGAGACTCGCTGCGAGGGGGACGAGGGAGGAACCAGGATCAGCATTGAGGGCGGCATTCGGAGTAACCCGTCCACCATCGCCCGAGATGTGGGAACGGCAGTCTGGGCGCGCAGCCTGTTTTTCAACACCCCGGCTCGCAGGAAATTCCTGCGGCATATGGAGACGGAATCGCGTTACATCACTCAGACCGTCTCCCAGCTGGCGGCGGCGAACCCCGCAATTGCGTTCCGCCTGGCACACGAGGAGAGATCGGTGTTGGATCTGCGAAGGGGCGATCGCCAGGAGAGAGCGGGCGACCTACTGGGGGCCGACCCCGAGGACCTGCTGGCGGCGCAGTGGGAGGCCAGCGGGCTTTCGGTTCAAGTGGTGCTGTGCCCGCCGGCCCTGCTCAAACGGTCCCGAGGACGGCAGTATCTCATCGTCAAGGGACGCCCCATCTTTTCGCGACCGCTCTCAGCGGCGATCTACTCCGGGTACGGGGGACTGCTGCCGCAGGGCTGTCATCCATCTTATGTGTTGTGGCTAGAGCTGGACCCCCGACAGGTGGATGTGAATGTGCACCCGACCAAGCGGGAGGTTAGGTTTGCCAACGAACGGGAGGTGTCTGGAGCCATTCAGCACGCCGTCGCGCAGGCCCTGGAAATGCCGGAGTTTACGCCTGGTGTCACTCCCTTGCCGTGGAAGCCAACCGCCGCTAGTGGTCACTCCATCGCTGCGGATTCAGGCGCTGCGGATTCAGGCGCCGCCGATTCAGGCGCCGCGGATTCAGGTCAGACCTTTCAAGCGTCTCCGCCGGAAAGTACTCCCTGTGCCAGCACGGGCATGGAACAGCTCTCGCTCACCATCCTCGCACCCTCGAGCCCCGCGGCAAAACAAATGGGTGACAGCGCTGAGGACGTGGCCGCCCTGGGGCACATTCGAGCAGCGCCTTTCCTCTGGCAGCTCCACAACAAATACCTCGTGGCGCCCATTCCAGAGGGAATCGCACTCATCGACCAGCACGTTGCCCATGAGCGTATTCGCTACGAGGAAGTACTGGGCCATCTGGACTCAGAGAGTGCGGGATCACAGCAGCTTCTGATCCCGCTCAACATCGACCTGACCGCAGTCGAAATGGAGGTCTACCGAGAGGCTGAGCCTCTCCTCCAGAGAGTTGGATTCTCCATCCGCGAATTTGGCCGTGGTTCGGTCATCGTCGACGCCATTCCAGTGAAACTCGGAAACTGGTCCGATGGCGAGATCCTTCGCCAGATTATCGGCGATTTCCAGGAAGACGTTGTTGAGGCTAGACAGCAGGCGCGTGAGTCTATTGCAGCCTCCGTGGCCTGTCATTCCTCGATTCGAGCTGGGGAGCGCCTGAGCCAGGAGGAGATGGTGACGTTGACTTCCCGGCTCCTGGGAACAAGAGAGCCGTTCGTCTGTCCTCATGGGCGTCCCATCATGATCAAGATTGCGCTGGCCGAAATCGATAGGCTCTTTGGCCGCACATGATCGTGGCCGATGCCTGCCATAGCGGCGACGGGCTTTTTTCAAACGCATCAACCTGTCTGACCTCGCCGTTTATACTATTATTATACTATCGATAATAACCCTTATAGTTAGTATAGGACGTGAGTTATATAGATACTGTTAACTATCTGTACTACAACTACTTCAATTTATTATCCATATACATTTGTATATCTATTATACTAACGAAAACGCCCAATTCTAAATTATCACTACCTGTGCTGCGCCGTCGGCCGCGATCACCTTCTGTCTGCTGAGAATCCTCCGTGACAAACGGCCGTCCCTCCGTTATATTTGGGTTTCCTACATGATGGCCATCAACGGACAGCTGGCCAACGCTTGCTATCACTCGCGGCCAGGACCCAGCGGAATCCCGGTTGTCCAGCTAAACCGCAATCCTGCAAGATGTCAGAACTCAGCGTAATCTCATCGAGTCCTTCAACCGTAGCCGACAATCCGCTTGGACAATTTCTTGCGGGCCAGCGGACCGACGGTACCAGGAAAGCCTACATGGCGGACCTGCGCGAGTTCTTCGGCACCGGTGCAATCACAGCGGAAGATGTTCGAGGAGTGACATTTAGCGACATAGTAGAGTACCGCAATGGGCTCGCGGAATTGGGTCGACGTCCGACCACCATAAACCGAAAACTCTCCAGCTTGAAGGCATTCTTCAAGATGATGACAGCTGCGGGCGTCATCGATAAGAATCCAGCAGATTCAACCCTGGTGAAGGGCTACCGTCTCGAGGATATCCTGGTGGGAAAAGCCATCCACAAGAAATCCCTCCAGCGTCTCTTTGACGAAGTGGAAGCGGTGGACGACGAGCTAATGCGCTCGAGAGATCTCGCCATCTTCCACGTCATGCTGTTCTGCGGACTGAGACGGTCAGAGGTGGCGAACATGGCCTGGCGCGATCTTGTCAAAGATGGCGCCTTCATGGTCTTGAGGCTCCCCACTACCAAGTCCGGGGCGCCTCAGGACGTCAAGATTCAGCCTGTCGTCGTCCACTTCCTGGAGCTTTACCGCGATGCCCTCCTGAAAAACGGCTATCCAGCTCAGGACAGGATCTTCATCAGCCTGTCTCGCAACGACTCCCACGGTAAACCGTTAACTGACCAGTCAATCAACCTCATTGTTCGCAAGTACGCCCTGAGCGCAGGGCTCGATCACAAGGTAACTGCCCACATGTTCCGGCATACCTGCTGCACATTGTCCATGGAAGGCGGAGCAAAGCCACAGCAGGTTCAGGCGCATCTGCGGCATAAGGATTTGAAGACGACCATGCGCTACTATGAGAACCGCGCGAAGCTCACCGACAACGCCTCCGACTATATCAGCATCTCCTGAATTTCCCCGATATCCCGTCTATCACTTGACATAATGTTTCTTACACGCCATAAATGTGTCTGCATTCACCGATGATTACATAATGGTACTTACATGACATATTACCTTCCAAGTCCACACTGATTGACATAATGGTTCCTATGCGTCATCCAAGCTGAAGGCAGAAGTACAGCGCCATAATTATCCTTATGGGTGAGTTTTCCGATTGGATGGTGGAGTCACTTGAGTTGGCAAGCGAATCCGGTGTGAGTGGCGAACCTCTCTGTTGAAGAGAGATCAACAGACGATGTTGATGATTTTCCCCGGTACGATGATGAACCGCTTGATGCTGTCGGCTGAAGCTGGTAAGTGCCGCTTGACGTTTTCGAGTTCCAGCACATGATGTCGCAGTTCTTCCTCCCCAAGGTCCACAGAGACCTCCACGCTGGCCCGGACTTTCCCGTTTACCTGAATGGGAAGAACCACAGTCTCCTCCTTCAGGAACTTCTCGTCGGCCACAGGCCACTCCTGCAACGAGAGATCACCATCTCCGTAACCGCAGAGCCGCCACACTTCCTCCGCCAGATGTGGCGCCAGAGGTACGAGCAGCCGCAGGAAGTCGCGGGCCACCGGCGATGGGAGTGTGGAGAGGCTGACAATCTCGTTGTTGAACTCGATCAGGGCGGCGATAGCGGTGTTGAAGCGCAATCCCTCCAGATCGGCGGAGACTTTGGCTATGGTCTTGTGCAGGCTTTTGAGCAACTCTGGAGTCGCTTCGCCGCCGATCTTGGCGGTGCCATCCTGGGCGATCAGATTCCGCCAGACCCGGCTCAAGAAGCGCTGCATGCCGCGGATACCCTCCATACTCCAGGGCGCGCTGGCCTCGAGAGGGCCCATGTACATCTCGTACAGACGAAGGGTGTCTATGCCGTACTCATCCCCTACCTCTTCGGGTGGCAGTCCGTTCTTGTAGCGTTTGCCCATCTTCCCGGCAAAGCGCTGCAGCTTTTCGCCTGTCTTGGTGTGGTAGGGGTCGCCGTTGCGGATCTCGACCTCGCGAATATCGACGTAGGCACCGCGATCGTCGGTAAAGGCATCGGCGGTGATCATGCCCTGATTAAAAAGTCGTTTGAAGGGCTCCGGGCAGGAGACGAGATCGAGATCGAAGAGGACTTTGTGCCAGAACCGGGAATATAGAAGGTGGAGAACCGCGTGTTCCGCCCCGCCGATGTACAGATCGACGGGCATGAAGAACCGCTCCAGGTCGGCGCCGCAGAACTCATCATCGTTATGGGGATCGATAAAGCGGAGGAAATACCAGCAGGAGCCCGCCCATTGCGGCATGACGTTCACCTCTCGCCGGAGTTGAATGCCTTCCACCTCCAGGTTCAGCCACCCATCGCCCGCCCGACTGAGCGGCGGCAGCACCGGAGATTCGGGGTCATCGGACGTCTCTGGTTTGAAATCGTCCATCTGCGGTAGGATAACCGGAGTTTCGGTCTGCACCACGTAGCCATCGGGGTGGGTGGCCAGGGGAAAAGGCTCCCCCCAGTACCACTGACGCGAGAACACCCAGTCCCGCAGCTTGTAGCTCACCGCGCCTCTCCCCTTCCCCTGTGCCGCGAGAGCCTGGGTGATGTGCGCAATAGCATCGATAGTGGACAGTCCGTTGATGGCATAGGGACTGTCGCCGGTGGCGGGTGAGTTGATGGCCGTCCCCTCGCCGCTGAAACAGTCACCGTCGAATCCCTCAGGCGTCTGCACGACTTCCACAATCGGCAACCTGTAGTTCCGGGCGAACTCGCCATCCCGTTCATCGTGGGCGGGCACGGCCATAATGGCTCCGGTTCCGTAGTCCATGCTGACGTAGTCGGCGACAAACACGGGCAGGATCTGACCATTAGCCGGATTGCGTGCCCCGAATCCGGCATAAATGCCGGTCTTCTCCCGTTCTTCCCGCTGTTGACGTGCGCTCTTGCCCATCGCCTTTGCCGCGTAGGCCGCGACCGCCTCCCGAATGCTCAGATCCGGGCGCTCCCCCTTCCACTGGGTGGGAGTCCCATCAGGCCACTTGTCGGGAATGAGATAGGCGTCGCCGCTGTCCAGCACCAGGGGGTGCTCGGGGGCTATCACCATGAAAGTTGCGCCGAAGAGGGTGTCGGGTCTCGTTGTGAAAACGGTGATCGCCTGAATCGGAGTGGCTGAATTCGGAGTGCCTGAATCCGGAGTGGCTGAATCCGCAGTGGCTGAATCCGCAGTGGCTGAATCCGCAGTGGCTGATAATTCGAACTGAACCTCCCCGCCCGCACTCCGCCCGATCCAGTTTCGCTGCATTAGCTTGATCGGATCTGGCCAGTCCAGCGCAAAGGTGTTGCCCGCGGCGTCAGGCAGGGCCTTTGAGTCGAGATCCTCGAGCAGACGGTCGGCGTACGCGGTGATCCGCAATACCCATTGTTTGAGCGGGCGTCGGTACACGGGGTGATCGCCAACCTCACTCTTCCCCTCGTTGGTGACCTCCTCGTTGGCCAGCACCGTGCCCAGGACCGGGCACCAGTTGACGCTCACCTCCTTCTGAAAGGCCAGACGATAGTTGTTCAGCACCAGGGCGCGCTGAGCTGTCGACATCGTCGACCACTGGGCAACGCCATCCCCGACGATCTCCTGATCTTCCGATGAAAGCGCCCTCTCGCCCCTCTCGAAGGAATCGGCGAGTTCAGCGATAGGGCGCGCTCTTCCTCGGATCTGGCGGCCGCCAGAGTCGCGCCAGTCGAAATCGGGGTTGAACCAGCTTTCAAACAGCTGCAGGAAGATCCATTGTGTCCATCGGTAGAAATTGGGGCGCGACGTCGAAATCTCCCGATCCCAGTCGTAATCCATGCCCAGAATCTGGAACTGACGGCGGAAGATATCCACGTTTTGCTCGGTAACCTCGGCCGGATGCACGTTGTGCAAGCGGGCGTATTGCTCGGCCGGCAGGCCGAAGCTGTCAAACCCCATCGGGTGGAGGACATTGAAGCCCTGCATGCGTTTGTAGCGCGAATAGATGTCGCTGGCTATATACCCCTTGGGGTGACCGATGTGCAAGCCTGAGCCGCTGGTGTAGGGAAACATGTCCAGGACGTAATACTTTGGCTTATCTGGATCGAAGGACGGGTCCCCTTTCGAGGGCGTTCTAAAGGTCTTGTTCTCGATCCAGTATTCGCGCCAGCGCTGCTCTATCTCACGGAATTTGTAGCTGCCCTCACTCATGTCGTCCACACCTGAACTGAACAGCCGATCACGGATAGATCCCCCATCACGGATAGATTCTCTGAAGAGTTCTTGGAAACGGGATGGTTTCCCGCACGTGCTTGACGCCGCATAGCCAGCCTACGACCCGCTCGATTCCCATGCCAAATCCGGCGTGCGGCACCGAGCCATATCGACGCAGATCGAGATACCATTCAAACGCCTGCTTGGGAAGTTGGTGTTCCTCGAGTTTGCGCTCGAGGGTCTGGAGGTCGTCCTCGCGCTGCCCGCCACCGATGATCTCGCCGTATCCCTCAGGGGCCAGCATGTCCACACATAGAGCAAGTCGGGGGTCAGTCGGATCTTGCTTCATGTAGAAGGCCTTGATGGCAGCTGGATATCGATGTACCAGGACAGGTATGTCGAAGCAGTTGGCCAGGGTGGTCTCGTCGTCGCCACCCAGATCCTGCCCCCACTGGATGTCTGCTCCCCTGTCAGCAAGTGTCTTGACAGCTTCCGTATAGGTGATCCGCGGAAACGGCTTCGCGATTCTCCGGAGTGGCTCGGTGTCGCGCTCGAGCAGCTGTAGCTCCGCCTGACACTTCTCCAGGACCTTGTCGACGACGTACACCACCAGATCCTCTGCCAGCTCCATATCGCCATCCAGGTCGCAGTAAGCTACTTCTGGTTCGATCATCCAGAACTCGGAGAGATGTCGACGGGTTTTCGACTTCTCGGCCCTGAACGTAGGTCCCAGACAGTAGGCCTTGCCGAAAGCCATGGCCGCGGCCTCCATATACAACTGACCGCTCTGAGTCAGATAGGCGGTATCTCCGTAGTAGTCGGTCTCAAACAAGGTGGTGGTGCCCTCACAGGCCGCAGGAGTGAGAATCGGCGCGTCGATGAGGGTGAACCCCCCTTCGGCCATGAAGGACCGGCAGGCCTCCACGACCTGACTGCGTACCCGAAGAATAGCGTGGGTGCGAGAAGAGCGCAGCCACAGGTGCCGATGTTCCATGAGGAAGGCGACGCCGTGCTCTTTGGGTGAGATCGGGTATTCCTGAGCGTTGCTGACCGCATCAATGCCGGAAACACCGATTTCGTAACCCAGGCTGGAGCGCTCGTCCTTGCGCACCGTACCCTTGACGACAAGGGCCGACTCCTGGCTCAGTTCGCCGCAGAGGCGGAAGTCCTCCTCGGACAGATCTCCCTTGAAAGCGACACACTGAATAATACCGGTGCCATCGCGCAGCTGCAGAAAATGAAGCTTGCCGCTCGATCTTCTGTTGTAGAGCCAGCCCTTGAGCTCCACTTCCCTTTCATCGAAATCGGCGATATCCGCTATCCAGACACGTTCCATGCTCAGTCTCGATTCAGTCGTAAGAAGCCCGGCAAACTATCGCAGCTGCCATTTTTCAAAATCCGGATCTCGCCCGTTTTTCATCACAACATGAAAAGACTACCGGCGACCGTCCGGCCGGTAGTCTTTTCACATCGGGAACGTCGTGTGACTGGAAGGTATAGCTCTACCTGCCCAGTCGCCAGCCAGCTTGCTTGCTCAGCTGTCGCCCTTGGGAAGCAAAGCCTTGTGACTCAACCGGATCTTCCCGGCATTGTCGATCTCAAGGACCTTGACGTCGATCTTCTCCCCCTCTTTGATCACGTCCTCTACCACCTTCACGTGTTCGTGAGCCAGCTCAGAGATGTGGACGAGTCCCTCCTTGCCGGGCAGAATCTCCACGAAGGCGCCAAAGGGCATTATTCGCTTTACCGTACCGACATACTGGGCGCCGATCTCGGCGTCAGCGGTGATCGCCTGGATCATGGCGCGTGCCGCCGCCGCCGCCTCCGCCTCGGTGGAGGAGATGGTGATCGTGCCGTCGTCGTCCACCGCTATGCTCGCCCCGGTCTTCTCGATCTCCCTGATCATTTTGCCACCCGGCCCGATGACGGCGCCGATCTTGGACGGGTCGATCTTTATCGACTCTATGCGCGGTGCGAATTGCGAGAGTTCCCCGCGGTGCTCGGAGATGCATTCAGTCATGATATCCAGGATGTGCATGCGGCCAGTATGGGCTCTCTCGAAGGCCTTCTCGAGGATTTCCATGGATATACCGCGAATCTTGTTCTCCATCTGGATGGCGGTAATCCCTTCCCTCGTACCCGCCACCTTCAAGTCCATGTCTCCGAGGAAGTCCTCCGCCCCCTGGATATCGGTCAGTACTTCCCAGTCGTCACCTTCACTGATGAGGCCCACACCAGAGGCGGTGACGGGCGCCTTTATCGGCACGCCGGCATCCATCAGGGAGAGGGTGGCACCACAGACGGTTGCCATTGATGTTGAGCCGTTGGATTCCTGGATATCGGAGACAATTCTGATCGTATACGGAAATGACTCAACGGTGGGGATGACGGGCTCCACCGCCTTCTCCGCCAGATGGCCGTGGCCGATCTCCCGGCGTCCGGGGCCTCTTGGGAACGACACCTCGCCCGTGCTGTAGGAGGGAAAGTTGTAGTCGAGGAAGTAGGATTTGTAGGACTTGCCGGCGAGGTCGTCGATCATCTTCTCGTCGAACTTGTTTCCCAAGGTGGTCACGCAGAGAGCCTGCGTCTGTCCACGAGTGAAAAAGGCGGATCCATGCGCCCTGGGCAGCACCTGAGTCTCGCAGGTAATTTGCCGGACTTCGTCGAGCCGACGACCGTCCATGCGGACCTTCTCCGTCAGTACCATCCGTCTCATGTCGGTGCGGACGAGATCATTGACGATGTTGTCGATCTCGCGATCCGCATCCGGGAAGCGATCCGCCAGAGAGCCGAGGATATCCTCACGAAGCGCATCGAGCAGAGTCTGTCGGGCGTCGCGGTCAAACGTGTGGTTGGCTTCACCGACGCGCTCGGAAGCGAAATCGGCCACCGCCGACACCAGCTCCGAGTTGGGTTTGGCGGGCTCGAAAGCCATCTTCTCTTTC
>Ga0310122_10002658_pt1 | contig 11362 bp, 7 predicted proteins | sample CB6_Bottom_1051__FD_203503 | JGI IMG/M metagenome (GOLD analysis project Ga0310122, IMG submission 203503) | Marine microbial communities from Western Arctic Ocean, Canada - CB6_Bottom_1051 | ecosystem: Environmental > Aquatic > Marine > Oceanic | place: Canada: Western Arctic Ocean | collected...
GCCAGCCAAAGAAGGCAATACCTGGAAGGGCGATAAGTCTCTCGGTTTCGCCCTTCACTTTCTTCCCATTTTTGTCGGTGTACTCCCTGCTCGGTCGGATGGTGAGAAAGGAGAGCAGTGGCTTGGCCTCAAATTCCCATTTCCACCCACCCGCTTCGAAGATCTGGCTGATTGATTGAGGTGGGGCCCCCGGGTAGCTGTGCGTGGTCACGCGGAGTCGAACTCTGGCCGTGGACGCCTCGAGCATGCGCAGATGGAGATCATCCACGGTCACGGAGCCCCTGTCGTCGTCGTAGACCTGGACCTCGACCTGTTGCGTCCCTCCTTTGGGCTCGTAGTCCTCATCCAATTGGACCCACTCGACCAGAATCTTGCGGCCCACAAGAGCTGGTCGGAGGGAGTCGGGTAGATCGAAGGAGAGGTCGATTCTGGTGCCGTCGGTCAGGACTATGGGCTGATTGTTCCAGTCCACCCGCAGGGGAGTGGGAGAGGCATTCCTGGCGGTGGAGATAGAGGCAATTCTGGCCAGATCTACGAACTCGAGCGCACCCCGCCCCTTTACCTTGATGGGATGGGCTTTGTCGCGCAGATCGTTGCTGACCAGCAGGATCTGGCTGAAGCGATCCCCGAGGGATTCGGGCGAAAAGTAGACCTGGAGCCGAGTCGACTCCCCCTGAGCCAGGGAAAAGGCCGCGGGCTCGACTCGAGCCTCGCGGCCGAGGGGGCTGGCCTCTACCTGAAGCGGAGCGTCTCCCGAATTCGTTGCCACCAGAGTGCGAACCTCTGTTTTACCCAGGACCACCCAGCCGAAATCCAGGGGACCCGTGGGGTGAAGCTCGATTTCGGCAAACACCCCCGTACCGCTGAGGAGGACATCGAGGGTTTCGGCGCCCTCTTCCCAGAAGCCTTCCACGTGGAGCGCCGCGCTGCGCAGACCCCGCGCTGACGGCGCAAAGGTGATGCTCACCGGCAACGAGCGTCGGCTGTCGGCGGGAAGCAGGAATTCGTCGTCCAGGGAGACCAGGGCGATGGGGGTGAAATCGTCGCTAGTGGAACTGATTCTGGTTACCGTGAAGTCGGAGTTACCGGTATTCTCGAGCTCGAGGATGGAAGTGGTGGACTCTCCCACGGGGACGCGATCGAAACTTTTGGTTGCGGGGCTCAGCTGCAGGAACTTTCCGGTGCCTACCAGCTGATAGCGAGATTCACCTGCCGGCGTCGCGACCACGAGGGTGGCGGTCCGATAGCCCACCTCCTTGGGGCTGAAGTGCAAGCCTACCTTGCTGCTTTTTCCCGGTTGAAGCAGCACCGAGGTCGCCTCCAGGTCGAAATCGCCTGAGGGCTCCGCCGCCCATTCAAGCTCGACGGTGAAAGCGCTGCCGCCGCGATTCCACAGCACCAGGTGGTCGAGGTTGGATTTGCCGATGGCGACACTGCCGAAGTCGATGGTGTCGTCGTTCAGGATCTCCACGAGGGCGGGACTGATTACAGCCCTGCCACGGAGGGGTATCTCCACCGTGGCGGATTTCGGGTCGTTGCTGGAAAATCGGAGCGCCCCCGTGGCCGCTCCCCCCACCGCGGCTTCGAAGCGGATGGGGACGGAGTGGCGCTGGCCTGGCGATATCAGGGCCGTGTCGGCGCCGGTGAACGCGAACGCCTCCCCCTCGGTCTGGATGGACTTCAGTCGCAGGTCGGATATTCCCCTGTTGACGACGATTACCGGCAGGATGCGGGCCTCACCCACTTCTATATGCTCAAAATCCAGACCTACTTCCGGGAGAGGGGAGACCGCCAGCGTCGGCGCCAGCCCCGTCCCCCGCAACGGCAACCGCACGCGGGGAGGGTCCAGGTCGGGGGAGACGATGACGAGAGCGTCGTCGAAACTGCCGCCTTTGACAGGAGAGAAGGCGATCTTAACCGAGATCCGCTCACCGGGCGCCAGACGTTCGAGGTCGACTGCGCTCAGTGAGAAGGGCCCAGTGCCGGCCTCGAGGTGAATGCCGTCCACGGCGAGCTCGACGGCACTGGAGTTCGACAGCACTACAGCTACCTGCCTGGCGTCGCCAATGTCCAGGACTCCGAGCTCGAGGAGCTCGCCGACGGGGGGATCGAGATCGAGGCGGGGACGCTCGACGCGAGCTGCGACCGCGAAGCTGAGCTTGCGCGAGCCGAAGAGTTTTTTCAGCTCGTAGCTGATCTGCCCCTCGTATTGACCTGTCTGACGGGCAGAGAAGCGGACCGTCACTTGGCGATCCGCCCCGGGGAGGATGCGAAGCGTATCGGGCGTTACGGCGAAAGGACTGCTGTCCTCCACGGACAGGAGTACCGTCTGCTCGTCGGTCCCGCCATTGTGTATGGAAAAACTGCTGGTGAGGACGCCACCGGGCTTGCTGATTCCCAGATCGAGGTGCTCAGGTCGAAGCTGGAGTTCTTGAGCGCTTGAAGGCGGGACATCAGCGACCAGCGAGAACAGCAGTGAAGACAGCAGCGACAGGCCAAAGCATGTCGGGGACGCAAAGAAAGCGGGGGATCGAAAACAAGATGGGAGTAGCGTGCGCCAGCGCATAGCGATGGGATCTCATAGAAAGAGCGACCAACTCACCAGAATGCCGAAATTAACTGTGTCGAAGTTCCACGTCCATATGGAAGTGGAAAACTTCCTCTCGGGCAATCCTCACGTGAATTCAGGTCGCTCTTGTGCTCTGCAAGATAGAAGAAGTGAAGGCACGTGTCAAGACGAAATTCACTTGGGGCGAACGCCTGGATCAGCCTTTCATAATCTGGGTCAGGCCGCGCACCAGTCGGTCCATGCCGGCCTCGACGGTGTGGGGCTCGAGGGCGCCGTAGGCGATGCGGAGGTGGCAGCTGTCGGTGAGACCGAAGCCCGATCCCGGAATGACGGCAACGCCGAATTCGGTTACCAGACGCTCCACGACCTCCATGGATCCGCGTTCGGTATCAAGGCGGGCCAGCAGGTAGAAGGCGCCGTCGGCACGGGGGACGATGCAGCCGGGGGAGAGCGCTCCGAGCCGATCCAGACACATCTGACGGACCCGCGCCATTTCCTCCACGAAAGGGATGCAGTACTGGCGTCCCGCCTCGAGGGCCCCGAGGGCGGCCAGCTGGGAGATGACGGGCGGGCAGATGAGTATGGTGTCCTGACTTTTTTCCAGAGCGCTGAGCAGCTCGCGGGGGGCGACCATGTAGCCGACGCGCCAGCTGGCCAGACCGTAGGCCTTGGAGAACGAAAACAGTGAAATAGTGTGATCGCTGCTGTCGTCGAGTGAGCCTGGCGAGAAGTGCTCGCTGTCGCCATAGGTGAAATACTCGTAGGCCTCGTCGGAGATGTGGTACAGGCCACGGCGCCGGCAGAGCTCGTTGACGGCCCTCAGGTCCTCTGCCCGGTACACGACTCCGGCGGGGTTGTTGGGGGAGATGGTGACCACGGCACGAGTCCGATCGGTGAGGACGGATTCGATCACCTCCAGCTGAAGCTGGTAGCTGGCGTCGGTGGCGGCCAGCACCGGCCGGCAGCTGGCCATGCAGATGGCCATTTCGTGGTTGAAGTAGAACGGGGCCATGATGACCACTTCGTCGCCTGGATCGCAGCTGGCCAGCAGGGCGTGGTAGAAGGCCATGTTGCTGCCGGCGGTGACCATGAGCACCCGGTCGTCGCCAAGGAGGATGCGGTTTTCGGACAAGAGCTTTGTCCTCAGCGCCTCCTGCAACGGAGGGAGACCGGCGGCCGCCTGATAGTGATGTTCGGAGACCGAGTGGCCGAACTTCGCCACCGCCTCGAAGGAGCTCGCGGGAGGACCGTAGTGGACGACGCCCTGGCCGAGAGAGATGGTGCCCGGGTTGGCGCGGATCAGGGCCGCCACATCGGCAATGACGGGGCGCTGAACCGACTGCATGCGGCGAGATTCTGACATCGAGATAGGGGACGGAGACGCGGGTGGCGTGATCAGGTGATTCGACGATTCCGGGGTTTGAGCGGGAGACCGCCATGGTCAGCTGCCTCACGCACGCGCCAGGGCCTCCACCAGCAGGGCGTAAATGCGGTCGATTTCGGCCCGCGTAGGAGAATCGAGCTGGTAGCTGAGGGGACCGCGGTGAACCTCGTTTGGAAAAAGACCTTGCCGGTGCAGGAGGTAGCGCTCAGTTACGATGAAACCATCCAACCCTCCCTGAAGCTGGAGAGTGCACATGGCGCATATCGGCTGATAGACTTCGTAGGCTCGTCGGTCGTCACCTTTTTCAAGAGCGTCCCACAGGGCCACCAACCCATCCAGCATCTCGACGCCGGGGATGGTCCCGGTGACGCCGCGACGGTAGGAGTCGATGAGGAGCACCCCGCCGCTGCCCTCGAAGATAGCGGCTTTGCCACCGGTCATTTCGCGAAGGGCGGAGATGACCGGTCCCAACGGGGTAGCCTCTGGCTTGTAGAGGATGCGGTTGCCGAACTCCTCGAACAAGCCGGCCTGAAACTCCACGCTCATCGCCGTGCCTACATAGGAGCTGGCGTCCTGAATGAAGACCGGCAGCGAGACCGCCTCGAGGATGCCGGTGAAATAGGCGCGGAGCTGATCCTCGGCAAGGGCCTGGGACAGAGGGGGGATGGCCATCAACGCGGCGGCGCCCGCATCTTCGGCGGCGCGGGCAAAGGCGGCTGCCTGCAAGGTGCTCTCAGCGCCGACACTGATGGTGACGGGGCCGCGACCGCCGGCGAACTCGACAAGTTGTCGCGACAGCCGTATGCGCTCATCGGTGGTCAGGCGTAGGAGATCGGAGACCAGGGCGAGGCAGAGACCGTCAGCGCCTGTCTCGAAGATATAATCGACCTCCTTGCGCAAGGTGTCGCAATCGATACTCAGGTCGTCCTGGTAGGGCATGTGCACCACGGGAAGAATTCCGCGGATGCTGCCGGCGCTGGTTTCGGTCATGAGTGATCGCCTCTTCTGGCCTCTATCCTGGCCCCAATCCTGACGACGTCGTGGAGATAGGCCTCCAGCTCCGGGGTGGCAGCGGCCATATAGTGTCCGAATTTGCGCCGCTGGCGGTAAACGGGCGAGCGGCCGCCCTTGAGGAAGCAACGGGCGCCGGCTTCCTCGGCGATGAGTGACGGGGGGCCGACGTCGTATATCTCGACCTGCCGGGTGAGGTAGGCGCACAAGTCACCTTCGGCCAGCAAGGTGAGCACTAGGGCGGCGCCGATGGGGGATTCTCTCGGATCCAGCCGCGGGCGGGCGGGCTCCTGATAGATCCTGGCCTTGGTGGAGATGAAGGCGGCGTTGGTGCGCGGCGTCTTTGGCAGCCGCAGGCGGCGAGGGCGTCGACGGCCCACCTGCACATAGGCGCCCTGGCCTCGAATGGCCGAGAAGATCTTGTTTTCGTCAGGGCGCGCTACGATGGCGGCCTGCATGACGCCATCGTGGGCGAGGCCGACGCAGATGTGGTAGGATGCATCGCCGCGCTGGTAGTGGAAGGTGCCGTCTATGGGGTCCAGGATTACGGCGTAAGCGGCGTCGCGGTTGCCGCGAAATCGCCGTTTCAGAGGGGTGTCTTCCTCGGCGATGAGGCGGACTTGAGGGAAATACTGCAACACGACCGTGAGAATGATGTCCTGCAGGGCGGTGTCCAGAGCGGTCAGCACGCCGGAGGCCAGCTGTGCCCGCGAGCCTCTGAGGGTGGTGTCGGCCGCTTTCCCTAGGTCGGCGACGTTGCCGTAGAAGATGAGCGAGGCCTCGGCGCACTGGCGCACCACGGGCAACAGGGCGTCGAGGAAACGCTGAGGGTCGATTTTCGCGGTCACGTCGGTTCTTTTCAGCCCGCTGCCTCCTGATAGCCTTCCTTGGCCCTCTTGAGGGCGGCGACGACGCGGTCCGGTGACATCGGCAACTCGGTGAGGCGCACACCGACGGCATTCTGGATGGCGTTGGCGACGGCTGCCATGGGCGGGACGATGGGCACCTCGCCGACGCCGCGGATGCCGTGGGGGCTACCGGGATTGGCCACCTCGACCAGGATGGTCTCGACCATGGGGAGGTCGAGGCTGGTGGGCATGCGGTAGTCGAGGAAGGTGGCGTTGGCCATGGTGCCATCGTCATTGTAGAAATATCCCTCATTGAGGGCCCAGCCGATTCCCTGCGCGACCCCGCCCTGTATCTGCCCCTCGACGTAACTGGGATGGACCGCCTTGCCCACATCCTGAACCGCGGTGTAGCGGAGGATGTCGACCTTGCCGGTCTCCTCGTCGACGGCGACGTCGACGATATGGGTGGCAAAGGCATTGCCGGGAGAAGAGCCGTTGATGGAGCCCTTACCGGCTATGGGTCCGCCGGTGCTGCCCTGCTGGGCGGCGACTTCCTCAAAAGTCGCCTTCTTCGACCCATCGGACTTGCAGACGAACCCGCCATCGGCGAACTCCACATCTCCCTCCTCTACCTCCAGCTGTTTGGCCGCCCTGGTGCACATCTCGGCCTTCAGATCCTCGGCCGCCAGATAGCAGGCATGCCCAGTGGCGTAGGTGACACGACTGCCCCCGGTGCCGTCGGTGTGGCCGATAGAGTCGGTGTCGACCACCATGGGGTTGACGTCGTTCACCGCCAGGCCAAGCGTCTCGGCCACGATCATCGCCATCGCCGCCCGGGAGCCACCGATGTCGACCGAGCCCTCCATCAGGTTGACGCTGCCATCGGCGTTGACACTGAGAGTGGCGCAGGACTGGCCGCCGCCATTGAACCAGAATCCGGAGGCCACTCCGCGTCCGGCGCCGGCGGGGATCGGGCTCTTATAGTGATCGGAGTTGGTGGCCGCGTCCGTGGTCTCCTCACAGCCAATTCTCTTGTACACCGAACCATCCGCCCGCCGCGTACCCTCTCGACAGGCGTTCTTGCGCCGCAGCTCGAGGGGGTCCATGCCAAGCTTCGCGGCGATCTCATCGATGACGGATTCGGCGGCGAAGGCGGCGTTGGGCGCTCCCGGCGCGCGGTAGGCGCTGGACTTGGGTTTGTTGACCACCACGTCGTAGGCGTCGATGGTGACATTGGGAATATTGTAGGGGCCGAGCATACAGGCGGCGCCCGCACCTACGGCCGACCCCGGGTACGCTCCGGCCTCGTAGGCCATATAGACCTCGGCAGCCACCATCGTCCCATCGTTGGTGACGCCCATCTTAACCCGCATGAAAGAGCCGGGACCGGGACCCGTGGCTTCGAAGACCTCGGTGCGAGTCATCACCATCTTGACGGGGTGTCCGGTTTTGAGAGACATCACCGCCGCCGCGGGCTCCATGTAGATGGGAAATTTCCCGCCAAATCCGCCGCCGATTTCGCAGGGAATGACCTTGATCTTGGAGATGGGCACCTGCAACACCTCGGCGACCTGGGAGCGAATATCAAAGGGCCCCTGAGTGCTGACCCAAACGGTGATAGTACCGTCTTTTTTCCACAGCACGGTAGTAGCGTGGGGCTCGATGTATCCCTGGTGCACGGTGGCGGTGTGGAATTCGCGCTCGACGACGACGTCGGCCTGGGAGAAGCCAGTCGCCAGGTCTCCCATCTTGGTCTGGTTGTGACTGGCGACATTGCTGGGTTTCCCCGTGTCCTCACCCAGCGAGCGGGTGGTGCGGCTCTCGTCCAGAAGGGGGGCGCCCGCCTCGATGGCGTCGCGCACATCGACGACGGCGGGCAACACCTCGTATTTGACCTCGATAAGAGCCAGCGCCTCCTCGGCGATGTGCGGGCTGGTGGCGGCGACGGCGGCCACCGCGTGACCTTTGTAGAGCACCTTGTCCGACGCCAGCGAATTCTGGGCGATCTCTCGAATATTGATCTGGGTCTCGCCGATATTGGACACCTTATCGACGGTTTCAACCAGATCATCGGCGGTGGCGACGGCGCGGACCCCCTCCAGCTCGAGGGCCCTGCTGGTGTCGATTGAGATGATACGAGCATGGGCGTGGGGCGACCGCAACATCTTGCCGTAGAGCAGATCTGACAGCCGCACGTCAGCTCCGTACACGGCTCGGCCCGTAACCTTGTCGACGCCATCGTGACGAATGGGCCGGGTGCCGATGACCTTGTACTTGCCGTCGCTGGTGTAGTCGGGATAGACGGGATTGGTGGGCATCGTTCAGCGAGCTCCTTCCTGAGGGATTACCACGTCAGTTTTGTTTCAGCTTCAATAGCGTAATGGTGCAGCGGGTACAAGTCAACCGGCCCCTGTTGACCCCTCTCGAAGAGGGGCCGTATCATTGCGGCTATGGGAGCATCGGGATCAGTGTGGCATTCACCCCTGGAGTGGCCCTTGCCGTCAGCGGATCTCTCGCTGGGTCGAGCCGATGTTCACGTCTGGCGGCTCTCGCTCGAGCAGAATCCGGATCAGACAGCGGCGAGCAGGGAGGTGCTGTCCGCGGATGAGCTCGAGCGCGCCGATCGCTTCCTTCGCTCTGAGCATGGGGCGCGGTTCGTGGCCAGCAGGGGAGGGCTGAGGGTCCTGCTTGGCCGCTATCTGAACGCGAAGCCCTCCGAACTCACTTTCAGGTACAGCGAGCGCGGAAAGCCGTCTCTAGAGCATCCCCGGGGCACCGACATCCAGTTCAACCTGTCACACTCTGCCGGTCTGGCCATCTATGCATTTTCTCGGGGGCGGGCCCTGGGCGTGGATATCGAAGGCGGCGACAGACGCGTGGCGCCCGAGCAGATCGCCCGCCGGTTCTTTTCACCCCGTGAGGCGGCGGACCTGGAGTCGCTGGCACCGGCGGCGAGAAAGCAGGCCTTCCTGCGCTGCTGGACGAGGAAAGAGGCCTACCTGAAGGCCGTTGGCTCCGGTCTGTCGGCGGGTCTGGGCGGCTTTTCGGTCTCGCTGAAATCGGGCGAGCCCGCTCGACTGTTGCAGGTCGACGGACAACCCGGGGAAGCGGAACGGTGGCGGATGCGGGATCTGGCGCCTGGCGACGGGTACGCGGCGGCCCTGTGCGTGGAGGGCTCCGACTGGCAGGTGTGGGGCGGGCGCTTACCGACGGGCGCCCTCCGGTGACACTGACCGATCGGTGACTCGACGGGCGCTTACCGGTGACACTGACCGATCGGTGAGTCATTCGCCCGATGAGAGAATACTTCGTATTCTCTCCCGGTGTGGCGGGCTCGATGGGCGCCTACGGGTGATGCTGACCGATCGGTGGATCCGCCTATCCGATATTAGCGGTTGAGTTCCTGGCGGACGCCGCGCATGTCCATTTCGAATTCGATGTTCTGTATCGGGGGGCGGGCGTGGTGCCAGTTCAGGCCGTGACGGCGGGCAGGGCCCAGGCGGCTCAGGATGACATCTTCCGCCAGGCCGTCCAGCGGGTGCACGGTGTATACGTCAACGGCATTGAGCAGGTCCCAGCGGGCGCCTAATCCCTGGAGTCGTTCTTCCATCACTCTCATCACGTAGGACGCCTTCTCGCGCATGGCTTCGGGGTTGGTCTCGCCGAGTCGGATGATGGACTGCTCCTCCAGCACCCCCTCTCTCAGCTCTCCCGCCCCGGAAATGACGAGGGTGGCGACAATCTGCCGGTCCTCTGCCGGGATCGTGTACGAAAAAGCGTGAAGGGTGGGTATCGACGGCGGACTGAAGAGGGGGACGACATTGGTGCGGGCCACGGGATTCTCTCCGTCTACGTACAGATCCCACTCCTGCAAGACCTCGCAGTAGGTGCGGTTGAAGTCGACGAACCCTTCAATGGTGAAAGGGGCCGGCGAGCGCAGCTCCATGCCGCATAAGGAGTGGCGGTCTTCCCCTATCGACTTCAGGTGGGCGTCGATGCTATCGAAGCCCCGGCGCCACTGGAGTGGCTCTCTCAGAGTCACATGGACGATCTCGTACCTGGGGTCGGCGATGACTCCGCACGAATAGGGGTCGCTGCCCTTGAGGAAGTGGTAATGACCTTTGGGATTTCTGACGAGCATGGTTGGGGGTCCTTGTCCAACAGCGAGTTAGGAGGGCATCTGGCAGGCGAACAGGAAGCCATATTATACGCATGACCCGTCTATCCGCCAACTCAATCTCTTGTTCCGCAGGCTGTGCCGCGGCGATTTTACCGCTCGCGGCGATCACTTGCTGCGCCTCACACCTTTCCTATATTCCAAAATCGCTGGAGCTCACTCAATCGAGCACGCGGACGTTAGTAGTTCGTGTTCTTTTGCTGGAAGACTGGTGCTGAAATAAAGAGCTGCCTGATGTCGAGGCGTCGGCGAGGAGTGGATGGTGAACGTCGAGACCATGGGGGACAAGCTGGTGAGGAAGGTGAGCGCCGCTGGGCAAGGGGGGTGCTGAGGGTGGCGTACCAAATTCTGGTGCAGTCGGATGTGGAGATGTATGAGGCCGTCCTCCCCCTGTTGTCGGACTCGTGTGAAATCCACCTGTGGCCAGAGCAGGAGCCGCCGGTGGACACGGATTATGCGGCCATTGAGGGTCTCTATGTATACGGCCACATGTGGCTGGATGGCGCTCTCATGGAACGGATGCCGCGTTTGCGGGTGATCAGCAATTTCGGTGTGGGCTGCGATCACATCGATCTTGATGGGGCCAGGCGACTGAGAATCCCGGTGGGCAACACCCCGGGTGTGCTGGACGCGACCACAGCGGACATGACCTTCACGTTGCTGATGGCCGCCGCTCGCAACGTCGTGCGCGGTGACCACTTCGCGCGTGGGCCCGATTTCGTCGAGTACGACCCGAGTTTCATGCTGGGTCAGGAGGTGGCGGGGTCGACCTTGGGGATCGTGGGACTGGGGCGGATCGGATACCAGGTGGCGCGCCGGGCAAGCGGCTTCGACATGGAAATCCTCTATCACAATCGCAACCCCAACCGCCGCGCGGAGGAGGAGCTGGGGGCGCGGTACGTGTCTCTGGAGGAGCTGATGTCGACGGCCGACTTCGCAATCCTCACCATGCCACTCACCCGCGAGACTCGCGGTATGATCGGCCGACGGGAGCTGGGGCTGATGAAGCCGACCGCGGTGCTGGTGAATGCGGCCCGGGGGGCTGTGCTCGACCACGAGGCGCTGTTGGCGGCTCTACAGGAGAAACGGATCCATGCCGCCGCCCTGGACGTGACCGAGCCGGAGCCACTGCCCCGAGATCACCCTCTCCTGGCCATGGAGAACGTCATCATCATGCCCCACCTGGGTAGCGCCACCGTGCAGACGCGGGATGCCATGGCGCGGATGTCGGTGGAGAATCTGATGGCTGGACTGGAGGGACGCGAGGTGCCCTATCGCATTGTCTAGGCAAATTTGGCCCCGCCGGAATGACAGCTCGAGAGGGTTCAAACCTGTTCTCCGGCGATCCGGTGGCGGATGCCAGGTATTGCCGA
>Ga0310122_10002661_pt1 | contig 11357 bp, 11 predicted proteins | sample CB6_Bottom_1051__FD_203503 | JGI IMG/M metagenome (GOLD analysis project Ga0310122, IMG submission 203503) | Marine microbial communities from Western Arctic Ocean, Canada - CB6_Bottom_1051 | ecosystem: Environmental > Aquatic > Marine > Oceanic | place: Canada: Western Arctic Ocean | collected...
TCGGAGCGCGTCCCTTTACGGAGGATGACAAGGGTTGGATCTTCATAGGCGTGGTCATTGCGCTGCTGGAGAGCGCGGTGCGTTTGCGGCAGGGGCTGCGGGGCACGCCGGTAGCCGAGATGAAGATGGGCGCGAGCCTCTACGGATTTCCGCTGGGACTGCTGGTGCATCCGCTGCTTGAGCGGCTCACCGAGACCGGTAGCAGCGGTGCGGTTCCCGTCGAGGGCTTTTATGGCGGCGAGTTCGAAGACAAACGTGAACGGCAGCGACGCTACGGGAACGTGTACACCGTTGAAGATCTTCCACGGGGTTACAGGATCAGGCTGGAGTTGCCCCGGATCATTCCCCCATCGGCCACGAGAGACGAGATGGGAATCGGCGACGAAATGCCCGACTACGACCTGTCGGTCAGCGTGCAGGGCGACTCGATCACGGTAAAGGGCTCGGTGGTAGACGAAAAGCTCAGGGCTATATTGGGCGTGTCTTCGTCCTGCCCGGCCGATTTTCAGACGCAGATTTCCTTGGAACAGCCGCTGGGTGGCTACCGGCAGCGTTACTCGGACAAGCTGCTTGAGATCGTGGTGCTCAAGCAGGGCACCTGAAAAGGAACGGCGTATGGACGCGGTACAACTGCTCGGGCTCGAGTGCGAACTGCCAGGTGAGGCGGTAAGTGACGCCGAGCTGGCGGCAATGCTGACTTGCAGTGAGGACTTCGTTGCCGGCCTTTCGCAGGGCAAGCTCCGCCACCACGCTCCCGACGGAACGGGGCCGTCCCACCTGGCCTGCGCGGCTTCTGAGCGCTTGCTGAAAAGGCTGGCCCTGGAGCCGGCCGATATAGACTTGCTGGTGTTTGCAACCAACACCCCCGACTTCTTTTTTCCCGGCTCCGCCTGCCTGTTGCAGGACCAACTTGGCTGTTCCCCGGTTCCCTGCCTCGATGTCCGTTCCGGCTGCACTGATTTTCTTGCCGCTCTCGACGTGGCCAGGCGCTACGTGGCCCTGGGTCACTACCAGAGAGTGCTGGTGGCAACGGCTGAGGTCAGCTCACACCAGAATCGCTTTGACGGCGTGTCTCCCGAGCTCGCCTGCCTGATGGGCGACGGTGCCGCGGTGGCGCTGTTGCAGAAAGGCGATTCGGGTCTCACGGTGGAGGCCTGTTCGCTGGTGGTTGACGGAAGTCGGAAGGAAGACTACTGGTGCGAGTTTCCCTCAAGCCGGCACGTGTCGACCCTCGAGCTGCCGAGAGAGTCTCGCATGCCAGCGGAAAAAATCGCCGAGGGGGCTCACTTTCCGCTGGTTGATCTCGCAGCGATGAGAGAACTCGCGCTTCACAGGTTGCCCGAAGCTCTCGACGCGGCGCTGGCCGAAGCCGGGTTGTCCAGCGTGGACGCCACCGTGGTGGCTCACCTCGACCCCGTTACCGCCGGAGCCGTGGGAGAACAGCTGGGCGACAAGGCCGGGCGCATTATCGACCAGCGCTACGCCTACACGCTGAGCGCGGCGCTGCCCATGGCGCTAGCCGACATGCTGGCCGACGGGCAACTGCAGCCGGGGCAATCGCTTGCCCTGCTCACCGCCGGTTCGGGCGCGTCCTGGGGTGCTGCGGTGGTGAAGGTATGAGCGCTTCGGAACAGAAAAAGCCTACCAGTCGTATCCTGGGCACCGCTTTTGAGGTGCCGCGCACGGTCATAAGCAACGATGACCTCGCCCAGGTGATGGATACCAATCACGAGTGGATCGAAAAACGCACGGGTATCTGTGAGCGGCGCTACGTGGCCGATGGCGAGGGTAGCCTGCCGCTGGCCGAACGGGCTGCGCTCAAGGCCCTGGAGCAAGCCGGACTTGAGGTCTCGGACATTGACCTGTTGTTGTGCTCCACCCTGAGCCCTGACGTTGATTTTCCCGGCAACTCGGCCTTGCTGCAGGAGCGGCTCGGCATGGAGGGAATACCGGCCATGGATATCCGCAACCAGTGCGCTGGTTTCGTTTACGGATTGTCGGTGGCTGACCTCTACGTCAGCAGCGGCGGTGCGAAGAACGTACTGCTGGTGGGGGCCGAGGTTCACTCCTCGGGGCTGGAGTTTAACGACCGGGGTCGCGGAGTGACCGCGCTGTTTGGCGATGGCGCGGGCGCGTCGGTCATCGGGCCGGCAGACGGCGATCACGGCCTGCTCGAGATCACCCTGGGGGCAGAGGGGCGCTTTGCCGACAAGTTGTACACCGTCGGGTCCGGCCACCGCCGTAAACCCCGCATCGACATGGAGGTGGCGCCGCCCGAATCCGGATACATGTTTTGCATCATGAACGGGCGCTACGTCTTCAAGCACGCTGTAGAACGCATGATTGAGAGCATAGCGGTGTTGCTCGAGCGGCGGGGCCTCACGACAGCGGATCTTTCCATACTTATACCCCACCAGGCCAACCTGAGGATAAACCAGTATGTGGCCCAGGAGCTCGAGCTGCGCGAAGACCAGGTGGCCAACAACATTCACAAGTACGGCAACACGACCGCGGCAACCATCCCGATTCTGCTAACCGAGACCCTGGCCGCGGGGAGGATCGAGCCCGGCGACCTCGTTTGCATTGTGGCCTTCGGCGCTGGCTTCACCTGGGGGGGCGCGCTGTACCGCTGGTAGCCTCTTTTCATCCTGGAAATAATCCGGCAAGGCGCTGTAAATAAAGGAAGATTTCCTTTGACGATGGATCACGCCTGTGGTACAACTACGGGCTGCGTGAGTTTCTCGCGCCAACCAGGAGGGCAACTTGGGAGCATTCAAAGTCGGTGAAAAGGTCGTTTACCCCGCACATGGTGTGGCAGTTATCGAAGAAGTAAAATCCCGGACAGTTTCGGGTACGGAGGCCAGGTTCTACAGCTTGCGCATTCTTGATTCAGATATGAAGATAATGGTGCCCACGGGTAAGGCCGAGGGCGTGGGGCTGCGCCGGGTGATAGGCAAGGACATGATCACCAAGGTTTACAGAGTCCTCAGGGAAAAAAGGGTTTCCGTCGATCAGGCCACGTGGAATCGGCGTTACCGCGAGTACACCGAGAAGATCAAGACCGGCTCGGTGCTCGAGATCGCTTCGGTGTTGCGGGATCTGTTCATGCTCAAGGGAGACAAGGAATTGTCCTTCGGCGAGCGCAAGATGCTTGATACCGCACGGAACCTGCTCGTCAAGGAGCTGGCCGTGGCTAAGGCCAACAGCGAAGAGAAGATCATGGAGGAGCTTAACTCAATCTTCGGACACTGACCGATTGAAGACATACACCGGGCGTGGCCGGGCCCCCCTGGGGGGCGCAGCTCTCAGCCCCGGGTGGAAATGGATACTGTGAAAAGCCGGGTTTATGCCCGGCTTTTCTTCTTATGGGACAGGTGAGACAATCGGCTGCGGTGAGTGTGGCATTGATCATTCCGGCGGCCGGCAGTGGACGGCGGCTCGAGCTGGCCGTTCCCAAGGCCCTGGCCCCCATAGACGGCGTGCCCATGCTCAGGATGAGCGTGGGCTGCTTCCTCGAAGCGCCCGGCCTGGCCGAGATCATCGTTACCGCTCCCCATGGCCGCTCAGACGCCTTTGCCGAGGCCCTCGAGGGGGTCTCTACGGGCCAGGCAGGCTTGAGGGTGGTTCCGGGCGGAGCGACGCGACAGGAGTCAGTACGGCTCGCCCTGGAGGCCCTGGAAAGCGACGCTGAGATCGTGTGTGTACACGACGCGGCCCGACCGGTGGTGTCGCAGCGAACTGTCGCTGAGGTTATCGCAGCAGCGGCCGACAGCGGCGCTGCCACTGCCGCTGTACGCCCGGTGGACAGCGTGCGCATGCAGCGAGGGGCCGGGGGCGACACCGGCCGGGACGCTGCTGGCGGTGCTGCTCCCAGTACTGCTTCCGCTGCTGGCCGGGCGCTGCCCGTTGCAGCTACTGTGTCGGTTGACCGCGACAAGGTGTGGCTGGTGCAGACGCCGCAGGCTTTCAGCCGCGAGCTGCTCGAGGCGGCTCACAGGGAAGCCCGCGCCACCGGCCGTTCGGCTACCGACGACGCGGCGTTGGTCGAAGCCGCCGGAACAGCAGTGACCGTGGTCGAAACCGACGGAGAGAACCCCAAGGTCACGAGGGCGTCGGACCTCGAGCTGGTCAGGGCGCTGTGTTCGGCTGGACGTTCAGGGCAAGAGCGTCGTTGAGGCTGCCCGAGCGCAGCGGCTGCTCGGACAACTCCACCGCGCTGAAACCGAGTTCCAGCAACGACGAGCGAATGCTATTGCATAGCGCCTGGTCTGCGAGCTTATAGAGGTCGTCGGCGTTTACTTCCACGCGCGCGGATTCGCCGAGATGGCGGACGCGCAGGTCGCCAAATCCCATGCCGTGTAGCAGGGTTTCGGCGCGCTCCACCTGTCGAAGCCTGTCAATGCTGATGCGTGTACCGTAGGGAAAACGGCTCGACAGGCAGGGCGACGCGGGCTGTTCGGCGGTAGCGAGACCGTAGCGACGCGACAGCGCCCTGACGCCGGCTTTGTCCAGGCCGGCCTCTACCAGTGGGTGGCGTACGCCCAGCTCCTGTGCCGCCTGCAGGCCGGGACGGTAGTCGCCGAGGTCGTCCAGGTTGACGCCGTCTATGACCTGCGCGAGCCCTCTTTCTTCCGCCAGGCGCCGACACAGGGGGTAAAGTGTCTGCTTGCAGAGGTAGCAACGGTGCGCCGGGTTCTCGCTGTAGCCCGGCGTTGCGAGTTCGTTTACCTCTACGACCAGGTGATCGGCCCCCAGCAGCCGGGCCACGCTGCGGGCCTGCTCGAGCTCGGTCCGGGGGAGGGTGGGTGAGTCGGTGGTGACGGCTAAGTGGTCCAGCCCTTCAACGGAGCAGACAACCGCCAGCAGCAGCGATGAATCCACGCCACCCGAACAGGCCACGAGCACCGATCCCATGTCTGCCAGGTTGTCTTTGAGCAACTGGTGACGGGCGTCGAGTGTTGCCACTACAGTCCCCCGCGGTCGAAAAGGTCGGTCGTCAGGTAGCGCTCGCCGGTGTCGCAGAACACCACGAGTACTGTCCGCCCTTCGCCCAGCTCCTCGGCCACCTGCAGGGCTGCCTTGCATGCGGCGCCAGATGATATGCCGACGAGTATGCCCTCCTGGTCGGCGAGCCGGCGGGTGGTTTCTGTCGCGTCTTCGTCGCTGACCCCCAGCACCCTGTCGATCAGGTCTTCGTCGAGCACGTCGGGTACGAAGCCGGCCCCTATGCCCTGTATGCCGTGGAAGCCCGGCTCTCCGCCGGCCAGCACCGGTGAGCGCGAGGGCTCAACGGCAACGATTTCCAGTTCCGGGTTGTGTTCGCGCAGTACCGATCCCACGCCGGTGATGGTGCCACCGGTGCCGACCGCCGACACGAAGGCGTCCAGTTGCGGGCACTGCTCGAGGATCTCGGCGGCCGTGGTCTTGCGGTGGGCCTCCGGGTTGGCCGGGTTGGTGAACTGCTGTGGCATGAAGTAGTCGGGGTTTTCTTCGAGAACCTCCTGGGCCTTGCGGATGGCGCCGTGCATGCCGCGGGTGTCGGGCGTGAGCAGCAGCTCGGCTCCGTAGGCCATCAGCAGGCCGCGGCGCTCTTCGCTCATGGTATCGGGCATGGCCAGGATGAGCTTGTATCCACGTGCCGCCGCGACCACCGCGAGGCCTATGCCGGTGTTGCCACTGGTGGGCTCGATGATGGTTCCGCCGGGCTTGAGGCGGCCGTCGGCCTCGGCCTGCTCGATCATGGCCAGGCAGATGCGGTCCTTGACCGAGCCCCCGGGGTTGGTGGATTCCAACTTGGCCAGTATTTTCGCGGATCCCGGGCCGGGAAGACGGCGCAGCTCCACTACCGGGGTGTTTCCTACCAGTTGCAGTACATTGGCTGCTACCTGCCGGGGCAAGGGCATGCGAGTGCGCGGCGGCGACTCAAACCAGTCGCCTGCCTGTTGATAATCCTATGGACGCCGGCCGATGTTGTCAACGCCATTGCCGACCGGCAGCTTCACAGTGGGGGCAGGCCCCCCGGGGGGGGGCACCGTGGACCTCATCAACCGTTGCAACAGCAACATGGCCCTGCCTTGCAGCCTTGCCGAGCCCAGCAAATTCCTGCTAACCCTGTACGAAGGAACCCACATGGGCTTTGCCGACAACCCGGGGACCCTCCCTGCTGTCTTTCTGGACGGCAGGGGTGCCTTGTCCCGAGGTTTCTGGTAAAAATGTCGCTCGGAGGCCTTGCCGGGTATGTCGGAAGAAAAAGACGAACAGTCGTTCACCTTTAAGGATAAGAGGCGTTTTGACTCCAGCGGCGATGATCGCGAAGAGGGCGCTGAGCAAGCAGACGAGCAGCCGGCCGAAGAAGCGGCCGAGAGCCAGGCCGCGGCCGCAGAAGCCAGCGTAGAATCCAGCGCAGCATCCGAACCGGGCGGCGAACGCGCCGACCTGGCTTTTTCGACTTTCATCGTGGGGTTGGCATCGCAGGCCTTCATGTTCCTGGGAGCCATAGCGGATCCCGCCGAACAGCAGATAAAAAAGGACCTCGAACAGGCGGCCGCCATGATCGCCCTGGTCGAGGTGCTCAGGGAAAAAACCCGCGGCAACCTGACCGAAGACGAGGACTCCATGTTTGAAGACGTGCTATACCAGTTACACATGCGTTACGTTGCCGAGGTCGGGGCCGCCGACGAATCGTCTGCAAGGGACAACGACTCCTGATGGTTGCTAAGAACGGATTGCGTGCTGCCCTTGTTCTCGCCGGTGTGCTGGTGGGCGTGGTGGTCACCGTTTCGCTCAACCGGCAGAGCTGCACCACTGCCGACGATGTTGTTCCGCCTGCGCTGTTGCCCGTGGGGCAGGCCTTGTCGGTGGGCAGTTCGGGGCTTCCTGATTTTGCAACGCTGGTCGACACCATAGCGCCCTCCGTGGTCAATATCTCGGTGTCCGAAAAGGCCAGCTCCAAGCTCGGCCGTCGGCGCGACTTCAATGGCCCCTTCGGTATGCCGTCGCCTTTTGAGCGGCCCGAGCGCAAGCCCCGAACCCGTCGTAGCCTGGGCTCCGGCTTTATCATCGATACCGAGGGCTACATCCTCACCAATCACCATGTGGTGGCTGACGCGAGCAAGATCGTGGTCCGGCTGCACGACGAATCCGAGTACGACGCCGAGATAATAGGCTCGGATGAGAAGACCGACATCGCTGTCATTCGCATCACCGACGCCGACGACCTGCAGCCCGTTCCGCTGGGCGATTCGGACGCGCTGCGCGTGGGCGAGTGGGTGCTCGCGGTGGGTAACCCCTTCGGGCTCGATCACACGGTGACCGCCGGCATCGTTTCGGCAAAGGGGCGTCGCATCAGCCAGGGCAATCCCTACGAAGACTTCATTCAGACCGACGCCGCCATCAATCCGGGCAACTCGGGTGGACCGTTGATAAACCTCGCGGGACAGGTCGTGGGTATAAACACGGCGATTTTCTCGCGCGGTGGCGGCAGCATAGGCATCGGCTTTTCGATTCCCATCAACATGGCGCGGCGGGCGGTTCCGCAGCTCAAGGAGCACGGTTTTGTTACCCGCGGGTGGCTGGGCGTCCGCATTCAACCAGTGGACGATGACATCGCCGAGTCGCTGGGCCTGGACGAGGCCCAGGGCGCGCTCGTGGCCTCGGTGTTCGACGACAGCCCGGCGAGCGAGGCCGGTGTCGAGGCCGGTGACGTCATAGTTTCGTTCGACGGTCAGGATGTAAACAAGTCCGACGACCTGCCCGCGATAGTCGCCGAGACCGTACCGGGGAAAGAAGTCGAGCTGGTTGTCATTCGCGACGGAGAATCGACGACCCTCAAGGTGACCGTGGCCCGGATGGATTCAGGCGAAGAGCCGGCCAAGCCGGTGAAGGCCGAGGCGCTGGGACTGTCGGTGCAGGACATCACCGAGGAGCTCGCGGCCGAGCTCGGCATTGACACCAACGTTGAGGGCGTGATCGTTTCGGCCGTAGAGACCGGGTCTCCCGCCGAGCGCGTGGGCATCAGGCCCGGCGACGTTATTGAGCAGGTCGCCAACACGCGGGTCAGTAACGTCAAGGAGTTCCGCGAGCAACTCGCCGACAGGGACGAGGACGATAGCGTACTGGTGTTGGTACGGCGTGGTGACGACACCCTGTTCCGGGTGATCAAGCCTGACGCCGAGGACTGAGGGTAACCGGGGTTTCTGTGATCCGACCGCGCTGGCTGGTCTCTCGCCGGTTTCTTGCCTACGCCCTCGGGCTGTTGTTGCTCGCCGGGCTCGCCGGGGGGCTGCTGGCCTGGCGTTTCTACCTGCAGACCGATGAGCTTCTCACCGGGCACTTCGCGGGGCAGCGCTGGGATTTCCCCTCACGCATCTATTCCGACCAGTACGCCGTCTACCCGGGGCTGGGCGTGGATGGCGAGCTGTTTGCCTGGAGGCTCAAGCGCAGGGGCTACGTCGAGGTGCGAGACAGGCCCGAGGCCAGGGGAGAGTACCGCTACGTTGCGGCCGACGGTGAGCTGGGACACCCACGCAGGCTCGAACTGTTTCTCCGCTCTTTTGATTTCCCCGGTCGGCGCGAAGCGGGCCGCCTGCTCGACATCAGGCTTGACGCGGGCGGGCGCATACTGGGCATGCACGAAGGCCCTGGCGGTGAGGAGATATACTCGTTTTTTCTCGAGCCGGTGATGCTGGCCGGCCTGCACGGCGAGCTGCGCGAAGACAGGCGGGAAATGAAAATAGCCGAGGTGCCTGCGCCGCTGGTGCGGGCCGTCGTGTCGGTGGAGGACCGTCGTTTTTTTGAGCATCGCGGTATCGACCTGCGCGGACTGGCACGCGCGTTTCTCGTCAACCTGAGGTCGGGCCGGGTCAGGCAGGGCGGGTCTACGCTCACCCAGCAGCTCATGAAGAACTTCTTCCTCGATAACGAGCGCACCCTTACCCGCAAGGCGAGGGAGGCAGTGATGGCGGTCATGGCCGAGCGCCGCTTCTCCAAGCTCGAAATACTCGAAAACTATCTCAACGAGATCTACCTCGGGCAGAAAGGCGGGGTCGGCGTGCACGGCATGTGGGAAGCCTCGGCCTGGTACTTCGGCCGAGAACCGCGGGAACTCTCGCTGGGGCAGGCGGCCATGTTGGCCGGCGTCATCCGGGCGCCCAACTATTACTCGCCCCACCGCCATCCCGAGCGCGCCATCGAGCGCCGCAACGTCGTGCTGCGGGTGCTGCTCGACGTGGGCGAGATCGACCACCGTACTTATCGCAGGGCCCTGGCCGAGGCGCTGGGAACCGTGCCGCCGGTTGCGGCTACGGGTAGCGCGTCGCATTTCACTGATTTCGTTCGCAACGAACTCAAGGAGAACTTTCCCGCCGAGGTGCTCAAGAGAGAGGGCTACAGCATCTTCACGACCCTGGACGCGGGCTTTCAACACGCGGCCGAACGGGCCGTTGCCGAGGAGCTCGACAGGCTGGAGCGGGATTATCCCACCCTGGTCAGGGAGCAGGGCGACCGCATAGAAGGGGCGCTGGTTGCCCTGAACCCGCGCACGGGAAGGATCCTCGCCATGGTGGGTGGGCGCGACTACGGGCGCACTCAGTTCAACAGGGTCCTCAACGCGCGCAGGCAGACCGGCTCGGTGTTCAAGCCGGTTGTCATGCTCGCGGCGGTCGGCAGCGAGGAAGTAGGCAGGGTGCACCTGCTGCCCACCAGCCGCGTGACCGATGAACCTTTTACCTGGGACTATGACGGAAAGCAGTGGTCGCCGGCCAACTACTCGGACAAGTTGTACGGAGAGGTAACCGTCCGCGAGTCACTGGAGCGCTCGATCAACACCGCTACCGCGAGGATCGCTCGCGATGTCGGTATCGAAGAGATACGCGACCTGGCCGTTCGCCTGGGAGTAGACGAAGCGCTGCGGCCCTGGCCAGCCATCTCGCTGGGCGCCTACGAGATCTCGCCCTTCGACGTCGCCCGCGTGTACTCGGTGTTTGCCGGCGGTGGCATGAAGGCCGAACCCCTGGGGGTTGCCAAGGTTGTCGACCGAACGGGTAAGGTCATCGAGGGCAACCGCCTGGAGTTTGAACGGGTAATCCCCGCCGTGGACGCTTACCTGGTGACCCACCTGTTGGAGGGAGTAATGGAGCGAGGCACGGGTCGACGTGCGCGCACCGCCGGTTTCACTCGCCCGGCCGCCGGCAAGACCGGCACCAGCAACGACTACAACGACGCCTGGTTTGCCGGCTACACCCCCGGGCTGCTGGCGGTGGCCTGGGTGGGCTTCGACAAGGCCGGGCACGTGGGCCTGAGCGGGGCGACGGCTGCGCTGCCCGTGTGGACGCGTTTTATGAAGGAAGCACTCGAGGACCGGCCGCCATCGGCTTTCGAGGTGCCGGCCGGCATCGAGCTGGTCGAGGTCGATCCTCGAAGTGGACTGTTGGCCACCGTGGCTTGTAAAGATACAATCACGGAGGCATTTCTCGAGGATGACGTTCCCACCCAACACTGTGGTGCCCTTGGCCACCTGCTGCCCAGGCAGGCAGACCCCTGGCACTGAACCACTGCCGGCCCTGCGGGTCGTTGCGCGCCTTGTTCTGCTCTGTTCCCTGTTGCTCGTTTCGGCCTGCACGGTGGCCAGCCTGCCGCGTTTTCCGGGCGCCGGTGGCGCGGCGGGTCGGGCGGGGCAGGAGGCGGTCAAATCGGGACAACTGGCCAGGGCCGGCCTGCTGCTCGACGAGGCCGTCGCCGCGGCAGCTGCCGGGGGGCAGCTGGGGGCGGGACGCCTGGCCAGCCTGCGCTTTGTTGCCCGCGCCAGGGACCTGATGACACGCGAACGTAACGAAGAGGCCCTCGACCTGCTCGAGCGCTCCATGGGGCTGGACGGTGGCAGCTGGTACACCTGGCTGTACATGGCCGAGGCCTGGCGCCGGGGCGGTGACCCAGCCCGAGGACGGGTGTACCTGGAGAAACTCGACGGCCGCGTACCCGATGACGACCGACTGGCGCTTGAAATTGAGCTGCTCAGGCGGCAGGTGTATCTCCCCGCTGGGCTCACTGGCGAATTTTCCGGCCGGGACGGCTGAACGTGCTTGTACTGGGTATAGAGACTTCCTGCGATGACACCTCGGCCGCGCTGGTCGAGGATCGGACGGTGCTGTCCAACCTGGTGGCTTCGCAGGACGCCCTGCACGCTGACTACGGTGGAGTGGTGCCGGAGCTGGCGGCGCGACGCCACCTTGAGACAGTGCAGACCGTTATCGAGCGGGCACTGGAGCTGGGCGACAGGCAACTAGACGAAATCGACGTTGTCGCTGTCACGCGCGGGCCCGGGCTGGTTGGTTCCCTGCTGGTGGGCCTGTCGGCGGCCC
>Ga0310122_10002662_pt1 | contig 11356 bp, 9 predicted proteins | sample CB6_Bottom_1051__FD_203503 | JGI IMG/M metagenome (GOLD analysis project Ga0310122, IMG submission 203503) | Marine microbial communities from Western Arctic Ocean, Canada - CB6_Bottom_1051 | ecosystem: Environmental > Aquatic > Marine > Oceanic | place: Canada: Western Arctic Ocean | collected...
GCCGGACGAGCGACTCGTGATCGTCGCCGGGAAGGATTCTCCAGTCCAGGGCCACGATCACCTGATCGGGAATCACGTTCCGAGTCTGTGGTAGCACGTCCACCATGGTGGCGATAATGCTCGCCGCGCCCAGCAGTTCGTCCGATTCCTGGTTTTCCGCGAGGTCCCGGACGGCGAGCAGCACGTCGCTCAGCAGGTCGAGCGCGTTGGCCGCGCGTTCCGGCGCACTGGCGTGGCCGGCCACGCCTGTCAGAACGACCTCGAGCTCGGCTCGACCCCGGTGGCCGATACAGACGTCTCCATTGGTGGCTTCGCCGATGATCACCACCCCGGGCTCCACCGATCCGGATTCGAGCAGATGCTTCATGCCGAGGCCGCCGCGCTCCTCGTATACCGTGTGAGCGACGATCACGTCGCCCGGCGCCTCGTCGATCATCGACGCCGCGGCATACGTCTGCAGAGCGAGCGGGCCCTTGATGTCCATGGCTCCCCGGCCGTGCAGAAACCCGTCCCGAAGCTCGCCACTGAAGGGCGGCACTTCCCACTCAGAGTGATCCCCCTCCGCCACCACGTCTAGGTGGCAGTTGAGCATGGCCGCGGGAGCGTCGCCGCGCCCCCTCGCGACCCCGATCACGTTGCCGGCGTCGTCCACGCGCACATCCGCTAGTCCGAGCGCCTCCATCTCCTGGAATAGACGCCGGGCGACATCGTCCTCCTTGCCCGAAAGACCCGGGATGGCAATGAGATCAGCCGCAAAGGCCAGTGCGTTGTCAAAACTCGCTGCCTTGGTCATCGGCCTAACCTTGCTGTGCTCAGCCGAAGAGGCTTTGGATCACGTCCACGAGCCACGACGTGGACTGCGCGTCGACCTCAATGCCGTGGTGGGCCGCGAACCAGGGCGCGAGCACGAGGGAGACCACGGTCATGAGCTTAATGAGGATGTTCAGGGACGGCCCCGAGGTGTCCTTGAATGGATCACCGACAGTGTCACCGATGACCGCCGCCATGTGAGGCTCGGAGCCCTTGCCGCCATACGCACCGGCCTCGATGTACTTCTTGGCATTGTCCCAGGCACCGCCGGAGTTGGCCATGAAAAGTGCCATGAGCACGCCCGTGACCATCGCGCCCGCAAGCATACCGCCGAGCGCTGTCGGCCCCATGAAGTAGCCCACCACGACTGGCGCAAGTACCGCAGTCAGGCCGGGCAAGATCATTTCGCGTAGAGCCGCCTGGGTCGAGATATCGATGCAGCGCGCGGAGTCCGGTTTGGCAGTGCCTTCCATGATGCCCGGGATCTCTCTGAACTGGCGGCGTACCTCGTCCACCATGCCTTGGGCCGCACGACCCACCGCGGTCATGGTGAGTGCGGCCACGAAGAACGGCAGCATGCCACCGAGGAACAGGCCGATCACCACGATCGGATCGATGATGTCGATGCCCGTCTCCTGCAGTCCCACCGCGGCTGAGTAGGCCGAAAAGAGCGCGAGTGACGTGAGCGCCGCGGAGCCAATAGCGAAGCCCTTACCAATGGCGGCGGTAGTATTCCCGATCGCGTCGAGCGAGTCGGTGATTTCCCGCGTCTCCGGCCCCAGGCCAGCCATCTCGCTGATGCCACCCGCGTTGTCGGCGATCGGCCCATACGCGTCGACGGTCATCGTGACACCGACGGTCGCGAGCATGCCAACCGCTGCAATGCCGATCCCGTACAGCCCCGAGAACTCGTACGAGGTAAAGATCGCCACACAGATCAGGATGATCGGAACCACCGTCGACTCCATGCCGACCGCGAGGCCCTGGATGAGGTTGGTCGCCGCGCCCGTCTGACTCGCCTCCGCGATCTTCCGTACCGGACCCGCTGCCGTGTAGTACTGCGTCACCATCCCAATGAGGACGCCCGCCATAGTACCGGCCACGATCGCGATCCACGGTCCGGTCACGCCGTATGTGATGCCTGCATCCGTCGTGTACGTGATGCCCATGGCCTGCACGACGAAGTACATAGCACCGAGAAACAAAGCGCCGGCAATCCAGGTCGTGCCGTGCAGGGCGTGGGAGGGATCGCGCTTCTCGAGGACTTTCATCGCCGCAATACCCACCAGCGACGCGACCAGCCCCACCATGACGGTGATGAGCGGTAGCGCAACAGCGGCGGCCCTGTGCTCAGTCATCGCCGCCGCTGTAGCGCCGATGGCGATCGTCGCAACGATCGAGCCGACGTACGACTCGAAGATATCCGCACCCATTCCCGCCACGTCGCCAACATTGTCACCGACGTTGTCCGCAATGGTCGCCGGGTTCCGCGGATCGTCTTCGGGGATGCCCGCCTCGAGCTTTCCGACGAGGTCGGCGCCGACGTCTGCGGCCTTGGTGAAAATGCCGCCTCCGACGCGCGCGAAGAGAGCGATCGAGCTCGCGCCCATCGCGAAGCCGGAGACGATTTGAGCGAAGTTCCCGAACTCACCGGTTCCGGGCACCGCATCCGCGGCAAACGCCAGGTAGAGAGCGCCGAGGCCGAGCAAGCCGAGCGACGCCACCGCCAGACCCATGACGGCTCCCCCGAAAAAGGCGATACGCAACGCCTTGCCCTGGCCCTCTTCATTGGCCGCGGCTGCGGTCCTGGTATTGGCTCGGGTCGCAGCCTTCATGCCCGCGAAACCCGCCGCAACCGAGCTCAGGGCGCCGAAGACGTATGCAAGCGCGGTGGTCGTGCTGATCACCAGACTCAGCAGAATCGCCACGACGACGACGAAGACCGCCAAGTACGTGTACTCCCGTCGGAGGAACGTCATCGCGCCATCGTGGATTTGCTCTCCGAGGTCGATCATGACGTCGGTACCGGCCGGCTGCTTTTTGACGTAGCCGTAGGTAACGGCCGCGATCGCGAGGCCCAGAACGCCGAGCACCCATGCGAATTCGGTCAATGCGACGAAGTCGGTCATCGATTCAGTCTTCCTGTTCCGTCATGTGAAAAAGTCTCTTCTATCGATTGAAGCGGTTCATCGCCGCCTCACTCCCCTCGTTGATCCATACCTCTACGGCTCCGGTCAGCTCAGGTAACAAGCCAACCACCACGTCCTCATCGTCCTCGGGCATCTGCGAAAGAACCCAGTCCGCGAGGTCCGCGCCATCGGGCTTGAGCCCGACGCCGATGCGTAGTCGCGCGTAGTCGTTCGACTGCAACGCACCGGAGATAGACCTGAGCCCGTTGTGCCCGCCCGATCCACCTTCCGGACGAAAGCGAACACGACCCACATCCAACGAGGCGTCGTCGAGCACAATCAGCAGGTCCTCAGCCGCGTCGAACGACTCCAAGGTCCGGAGCGGCCGTAACGACAACCCGCTTCGATTCATGTACGTCGTGGGCTTCATGAGGCGCACCGGCGTCTCACCCACTGTCCCTTCGGTGACGAAAGCCCGACCCTCACGCGCAAAGAAGTCGAAGCCCCAGTCGTAAGCAAGCCGGTCCGCGACCCACCATCCGACGTTGTGCCGCGTGGCATCATGCTCGGGCCCGGGATTCCCGAGCCCGATCACGACTTTCATGTGCGCCAAAAGAACGAGGGATCAGCCCTCGCCTCCCTTGGAGTCGCCTGATTCGTCCGCACCCTCGGCCGCTGGTGCGCCGTCCTCGGCCACCTCGCCCTCGACTTCCTCGCCCTCGAGCAGCTCCTCTTCTTCCTCTTCCGGCTCCTCGATGACCTTCGGAATCGCCACGGAGCAAATCGTACGCTTCTGCTCAATGGTGACTTCGACGCCCTCGCCGAACTCGATGTCGTAGATGTGCATGGACTTGTTGATCTCCAGGTGTGTCACATCGATGTCGATGGATTGCGGGATCTTCGACGGGATGCAACGCACCGCCAGATCGTGAATGACCTGCTCGAGTACACCGCCGCTGTTTTTCACGCCCTCCGGAATACCGATGAGGTGTATGGGCACGTTGACGTCCACCGTGACACCCGCCTGAATCCGCAGGAAGTCGACATGAGTCAACGTCTGCCTCAACGGATGCACCTGGATTTCTCGAATGAGCGTCTCGTAGGGCTTCTTCTCCCCCTCGACCTTGAGCTCCACGATCGTGTTGTCCACGCTGATCGAATAGAACAGCTGTTCCGCCTCTTTCACGTCCAGCGAGAGATGGACCGGATCGAGCTCCCGGCCGTAGAGCACTGCCGGAACTCGTCCCGCGGCGCGGAGCTTACGCGCAACACCTTTTCCGGTGCCTTCCCGTTTCTCGGCTGGTAAAGTCGCTGTGTTCGCCATTGGTATCCCCTCTGATTATCGGCCCCCAGGCTCTCCCGGGGCCCTTTCCCTCAGTCGTCCGCCGGAGTCTCGAAGAGCTGACTCACCGACTCGTTCGAATGCACGTAATCGATCGCTTTCGCGAGCAGGCCCGCTACCGAGAGCACCTTGAGCTTCTCGAAACGCTTTTCCTCGGCTATGCGGATCGTATTCGTCACGATCACTTCCTCGACGGGTGCCTCCTGCAGGCGCTGCGCCGCTCCATCCGAGAGCAGCGCGTGCGTCGCGGCCGCGTACACGACCTTGGCGCCCCGGTCCTTCAAGGCCCGGATCCCGTTGGACAGCGAGCCCCCCGTATCCACCATATCGTCGACGAGGAGGCACGTCTTGCCATCCACCTCACCGACCACGTTCATCACTTCCGACATGTTCGCCTTCGGTCGCCGCTTGTCGATGATCGCGAACGCGGCACCCAGCCGTTTCGCGTACCCCCGGGCCATCTTCGCCGCACCCACGTCGGGCGAGATGACGACCAGGTCCCCCAGGCCCAGCTCCCTGAAATATTTCGTCAGCACCGGAGCCGCATACATGTGATCCACGGGGATGTCGAAGAACCCCTGAATCTGATGCTGATGGAAGTCGATCGAGATCACTCGATCGGCACCAGCTGCAACCACCAGGTTCGCCGCTAGCTTCGCGCCTATCGCGACGCGCGGCTGATCCTTTCTGTCTTGCCGACCGTAGCCGAAGTACGGGATCACCGCAGTGACCCGCGCCGCCGACGCCCGCTTCGCGGCATCGATCAGCAGACACAACTCCATGATGTTGTCGGCCGGCGCCGACGTGGGCTGGAGGATGAATACGTCCCGACCACGCACGTTGTGGTCGATGCGTACGAAGATCTCTCCGTCCGCGAACTCCTTGATCGTGGCGCCATCTGGCGACATCCCGATCAGCTCACCGATCTCTGTGGACAGCGACGGATTAGCTCGGCCGCTGAGCAGGAGAAGGGGACCCCGCATGTAGGCGTCGTCCATCTGTGGCGGGGCTTGAAGTCCGATAATTCGAGACACGATCTAGAGAGCCCGAAAAACTAGAAAAGACACGCGTAAGGGTCAACGCATCACTTTACGTTCTCATCCGTCTCGCACTCTGAACCGACGCACACTGGCAACCTCGGACCTGCCCGCGGTCCTGAGCGTGACCTCTACCTCGTACACACCTGGGGCCAGCGAGTCCAGATTGAGGTCGAGGTAGCGAAACAGCGGGCTCGGCTGCTCGGGTCCCGGCTCTTGCCACGCTAGCGAGACTCTCTGAGGTCCGTCGCTAACCCGTAGGAACTCCCCGATCCGCCGGAATAGGCCTCGGTCGACCCGGTGCACGGTGACTTCGAAAGAGAGCGTCTCGGGCCGAAATCCCAGTCCGGACACTTCCCAGCCGATGGCGAAGGTCTGACCACGCCGGACGTCGGTCCGCAGCAGCGCTAGCGGTATCGCAGCCTCGAGCAGCGTCGGAGGATCCGCCGTGGACCTCAACATCAGGAGATCGGAGAGCGCGGCGATGTCTTCTGGTACAGACCGAAACTCGACCCCTTCTCGGTACCGGCCTGCCCTTCGCTGAGAGGGACTCCACGCCTCGGTCCCGACGATGTACGAACCGACTGGCGCCTCCAGCATCAGCACGCCTTCGGCACTTCCCAGGGAGCGGTTGGATCGCAGCGGCGCCTGGTCCGCGGAGACGAGAAAGAGACCGCCCCGGTCCCGCATGTCTTCCTGTTCGCCCGCCGCGAGCCAGGGTACGTCGTGATGGTGCTCGGCATGGACGGTGGTGTCCTCCGGAAGGAAGTGTGTGCCCACGACGATCATGCGGTCCCCTCTCGGGAAGACCGCAAGCTGGCCTTCCATCGGAAGCAGCTGCGGAGCATACGCCGGCGCGTAGAGGCTCGGGGGTCGCCGCTTGTCCGCGAGCAGGTCCTGGTGCGTCGCGCGGCCGGGGGACTCCAGAGCCGAGCCGGAGGGCATGTAGTCCCTGCGCTCAGGGTGCTTGCGACCGATGACGTTGCTGCCGTCCAGGATGCTGCGGCGGTCGATCGAGCGTTGCCAAGCGATCTCCCACCCGAAACGCACGGTCAACTGCTCGATGTCCTTCCCCCACCTGATGTGGAACGGGTTCCGAGCCCGCTCCTTGAGCGTCGTCACGGTCCAGCGAGCGTAGTGTTCGGTCTTGCGATCATTCCCGTCGACGAGGTACAGGGGATCGGACAGCATCCACAGGCGGTCGAGGACCGCACTGACGGAGTCGCTGGGCGCTCCCTCCAGTTGGTCGAGTATGCGGCGGGAATCTCCGTCTACCTCTCTGCGAGGAATTCGCCACTCCTGCGCTCGCTCCGTGTCCATGAGGAGGAGTGAGCGCTCGAAGGCCGTCTCCGCCTCCAGGTAGCGTTGCAACCCGTGTAGCGCGAAGCCCTGCAGCGCCGCGCACCACCAGGGCTCTACCGCACCGCACGTCTGTCCGGCGCGCAACGCTTCTTCCCGTCGACCCGCCTCCGAGTGATACCAAACCCGCTGCCCGAGCACCCAGCCGTCGCCGGGCAGGTGGCGTTGCACGGAGTCCAGAACCGTGAGCAAGACCGATCTCAGCTCCTCGACCTCGGGGGGCTCGGGCTGCGGGTACCAGTCCCCCTCATCGTACCAGGAGCAGAAACGGCCGACGCGCTCGTCGCACGCGTCGGTGAACGAGACGTTGGTAACGGGCAGGTAGCGAAGGCGACGGCGTTCGTACTGGGCCTGTGCCCTGCGGGCGCGCCCGCGAAGGTCGGACGAATCGGGTGCGAGCGTCACGGTGTCGGGGACCCCGGACACGACTTGGGCTACTCCCGCGCTTGGCACCAGGAGCAGCGCGAGCGGGATGGCAAAGCCACGACCGATACAGCGTATGAGTGGCCTGTCTGGGATCACCCTAGTCGAGTCCACCACCGGAGGGATCGAACAATTGGCCCGGATGGATTCGAACCATCACCGCCGGTGCCAAAGACCGGTGTCCTGCCATTAGACGACGGGCCAGCAGGGCACATCCTACCGAAGGCGGGGGGGGCGGTTCAAGGTCCCGCCCGTCAAGCAGTCGCGACCGCGGGCACTTCCTCCAACGTTCGAGTGGCCACAACCCTCCACCCGAACTCGTCGGAAAGGCGTTGCGCCGTCAATGAAGCCTCCGACGCGCTGCTCACGAGTCCGAAGCATGCGCCGCCGCTGCCCGATAGCATGGCCAAGCGCAGACCCGCGTCCCGCAGTGCGTCCAGAGCTCGCCGCACCTCCGGATGTGCGTCCGCCACGCCCGGTTCGAAGTCGTTGGCAGCGATGTCTTCGACAGCGTCCCAGTCCGACGGCACGCGCTCCAACTGCGCATGTGCCTTCCGACCCCCCAACGCCCGACGCTCCGCCAGGGCAGCATATGCGGGCCCCGTCGCGACATGTAGGGGCGGGCAGACGAGCACGACTGCCGCCGAGGGGAGTGATGGCGCCGTGATGAGTTCGTCGCCTCGCCCGCGGGCAAGGGCCAAGGCGCTGCCGCACAGGAAGAACGGGACGTCGGATCCCAGGCCAGCGGCGATGGCGTGCAGCGCCTCGGTGGAGACGCCCCCCCCGGTTAGGTGGTCCAGCGCGCGCAGAGTGGCAGCTGCGTCTGAAGATCCGCCACCCAGCCCGGCGCCCGCCGGAATGTTCTTGGCGAGACGGATACGGACCCCAGACTTCAAGTCAGCGACGTGGCGATACGCCTGCGCGGCCCGGAATGCGAGGTTGTCTCCGACCGGCCCCGTGTCTGCGCCCGTGACCTCGAGCGCAACCGAGTCCCCAGCCAATTCGACGGTCAGTTCGTCAGCAAGATCGATCGTTTGAAAGAGCGTCTCGAGCTCGTGAAAACCATCCGCTCTACGCTCGAGCACGCGCAGCAGGAGGTTCACCTTGGCAGGGGCACGAACCGAGACTGCCTGTCTCACGACACCTTGGCGGTGCGCACCTCGCCGAGCGACAGCCCCATCTTCCAGGCGTAGTAAAAGCCGATCAGCGTGATGGGGAGCCAGCCACCGAAATGGTACCCGAACGCGAAGGCCAGGGACTGGTTGGCAGCTACACCGTATACCCCGGTCAGGGCGAAACTGGCGGCATAGTGGAACGTCCCAAAGAACCCCGGCGCCGACGGCAAGGCAACTCCCCAACCCACCGCTGCGGTGACGAAAATCGCGGATACGAAGCCGGTATCGATGCCGAAGGCCAGCATGCCCAGCCAGAACGACGAAGCGTGCCAGATCCAGAAGAAGACCGTCCAGGCGAGTCCCAATGCCAGCAGCTTCGGGTCACGCATGATCGCGAGCGAGTCGAGGAACGAAGTCAGCGAGTCCAGGAGCGGCACAGAGATCTTCTTCGGCAGAAAACGTGCGAACCACTCGACCAATTGCGAGAAGTGTCGCGGCCATACCGCCATGCTCACGAGAGCGAACAGTACCAAAGCGACGGTGATCATCCCGCCGCGCAGAAGCAGAGAGCCAGCTTCCCCCGAAAACGCGTCCGCAGCCGGTGAGCCGGGCATCATGACGGGCACGACCAGAAACAGAAGCAGCACGATGCCGTCGAGGAACCGCTCTACCACCAACGAGCCGAACGCGCCGCTCATGGTGACGGACTCGAGGCGGCTCAACGCGTAGGGTCGCATGAACTCCCCGGCCCTCAGAGGCAGGACATTGTTGCCCATGAAGCCGATGGATACGGCCGCGAACCGCGAGCCAAGTCGCGTATGAGGGTGCACGCGAGCGAGCAGGACCTTCCACCGGAGTGCGCGGATGAAGAAGCCAAAAGTCGCCATGGCCACCGATGCGAACAGCAGCACGAAGTCCCCTTGCAGGATGTTCGCCCAAACCTCGCTCGGGTCCTCGTTGCGCAGCACCCACCACAGCAGAAAGAAGGTGACCGCTACGCCGAAGAGAGTCTTCCCCCAGTGCCTCACGCCCGGTGTCGCCGGGCCCGACGTAGGATCCGGGACATGTCCTTTACGGCACGCTCCATGCCCGTCAAAACCGCCCGCGCGATGACGCTGTGCCCGATGTTGAGCTCTTCGATCTCTGGTATCGCCGCGACGGGCTGCACGTTCTCGTACGTGAGGCCGTGACCTGCATGCACCGCCAGTTCGAGCTTGCTAGCGAGCGACGCCGCTCGATCCAACCGGTCGAGTTGGCGCACGCGCTCGGCGCCGCTCGTGTTGGCGTATTCACCGGTGTGCAGCTCGATCGCATCGGCCCCCAACTCGCGGGCGGCCTGAATCGCCTCAGGCGTGGGATCGATGAACAATGACGTGCGGACGCCCGAGCCTTCGAGGCGCGCGAGGGCGTCGCCCACGATCTCGAGTTGTTCGCTGGTGCTCAAGTCGAGGCCTCCCTCGGTGGTGAGTTCCTCGCGTTTCTCGGGCACGAGCGTCGCCTGCATCGGGCGCCACTCGCACGCCAGATCCAAGATCTCAGAGGTAGCCGCGAGCTCTAGGTTCACGCCGGTCCGAGCCGTCTCCATGAGCAGCCGTACGTCGCGGTCCTGGATGTGCCTTCGGTCCTCACGCAAATGCACGGTGATCCCGTCGATACCGGCCAACTCAGCGAGCACGGCCGCACGGACGGGATCCGGCTCGTCGGTACCGCGCGCCTGCCGAACTGTGGCCACGTGATCGATGTTGAGGTAGAAACGCATGTCAGTCAGTTGGTTGTGGGATCTCACGATGCCGCCACCGGTTGCACGTGCACGCCCTCGAGCCTGCGAAGCCGGCCCAGAAGTGGCGCCGGGATTCTCACCGTAAGAAGCACACCGGTGCCCTCATCCGCGCGCTCGATCACCTCGGCCTCGCGATAGATAGCCGCCAGGGTTTGTCCGTCCTCGACGGGCACTCGGACCACGACCTCCTGCAGCCGAGCCCGGATACGCGCGACCAGTGTCTCCTTCAAGGAGACCAGCGTAGCATCGTCGTGGGCCGAGACGAAGACCGCCGGGGTCGGCTCCAGCGCGCGAATGCGCGTACGTAACGCCTCTTCTTCCGCGTGCGTGATCCTGTCGACCTTGTTGAAGACCAGAATCTTATCGCTGTCGATGAGATCGAGGTCCGCGAGAACATCGTTCACTACGTGCCGTTGTTCCTCCCACTCGGCGTGCGAGGCGTCGATCACATGCAGCAGCACATCCCCCTCGCGCGCCTCCTCGAGCGTGGAACGGAACGACGCAACCAGATGGTGCGGAAGCTTGCGGATGAAGCCGACCGTGTCCGTGAGCAGAGCTTCATGTCCGCCTCCCAAGTCCACCCTCCGGGTCGCCGAGTCGAGCGTCGCGAAAAGCCGGTCCTCAACGAACAAGTCGGCACCGGAGAGCGCGCACAACAGGGACGACTTGCCAGCGTTGGTATAGCCGACCAAAGCGGCTCGGAAGCTGCCCTCGCGAGATTTTCGCTGCATCTGCCGTTTCTCGGCCACGTGGCGCAGCTTGCCTTTCAAGTCGACGATCCGCTTCCCGATCAGTCGCCGGTCCGTCTCGAGCTGAGTCTCGCCCGGCCCCCGCAAGCCGATACCACCTCTGATGCGCGAGAGGTGGCTCCACATGCGCCGCAGCCTCGGAAGCAGATATTCGAGTTGCGCGAGCTCGACCTGCATGCGCGCCTCCTTCGATCGTGCCCGCGTCGCGAAGATGTCCAGGATCAGTTCGGAGCGGTCCATCACGCGCACGTCCAGAAGGTCCTCGAGGTTCTTCCCTTGAGCAGGGCTGAGCTCCTCGTCGAAGATCACGAGATTGCCCTCTGTCTCGATCACGAGCGATTTGAGCTCGTCCGCTTTGCCCTTCCCCACGTAGAAGCGCGGGTTCGGCTTGGAAATCCGCTGCGTGAGCTTGCCTACCACCTCACCACCTGCGGTATCCGTCAGACGCGCCAACTCTGCGAGGTGCTCGTCTATCAGGCGTGCTTCGAGCTCGCCTCTCGGCGCACCGACGAGCACTGCGCGCTCCACCGGGGTGCGCATGTCGATGAGCTGAGTCGGCATCCTGCTTCCTCTGCGCGCCTGCGCCCGTTCATCCGCTTACGTGAATGAGAA
>Ga0310122_10002663_pt1 | contig 11354 bp, 10 predicted proteins | sample CB6_Bottom_1051__FD_203503 | JGI IMG/M metagenome (GOLD analysis project Ga0310122, IMG submission 203503) | Marine microbial communities from Western Arctic Ocean, Canada - CB6_Bottom_1051 | ecosystem: Environmental > Aquatic > Marine > Oceanic | place: Canada: Western Arctic Ocean | collected...
TTCAGGTCGGGCGGCGAGCTCAGCCGCGTCGGGCGTACCCGGACATTGCCGGCGCCCGGCGCGCCGGTCAACCAGCTGCGGATGGCGTTCGTCTCCTGCCAGCACTACGAGACCGGGTTCTTCACCGCGTACCGCCACATGCTGGAGGACGACCTCGACCTGGTCTTTCATCTGGGTGACTACATCTACGAGTATGAGGGACGTGACGGACGGGCCCGCAAACATACCGGTGACGAGATCGAGCTGCTTCGCGACTACCGTAACCGCTACGCGCTCTACAAGTTGGACCCGGACCTGCAGGCGGCGCATGCCAGGTTTCCGTTCGTCGTCACCTGGGACGACCACGAGGTGGACAACAACTACGCGGCCGACCTGTCCGAGGAGGAAGGGTTTCCGGCCGAGCTGTTCCTCCGGCGCCGGGCCGAGGCCTATCAGGCCTACTTCGAGCACATGCCGCTGCGGCGTTCCTCACTCCCCAGCGGGCCGAGGATGCAGCTCTACCGCCAGTTCGCGTATGGCGACCTTGCGTCGTTCTTCGTCCTCGACACCAGACAGTATCGCACCGACCAGCCGTGCGGCGACCGCAGCGGTCCGTCCTGCGACGGGGTGACGGCGGCGGACGCGACGATGCTCGGCGAGGTCCAGGAGCAGTGGCTGGTCGATGGCCTCGACCGGTCGTCGAGCCGGTGGAACGTGTTGCCGCAACAGGTGATGATGGCGCGCGTGGACCGCGTCCCCGGTGAGGCCGAGCGGATCAGCATGGACCAGTGGAGCGGGTATGAGGCGCCCCGTCGCCGGTTGATGGAATTCCTTGCCAGACGGCGCCCGGCCAACCCCGTGGTGCTGACCGGCGACATCCACACCAACTGGGTGAACGATCTGAAGGTCGACTACGCGGACGAGGCGGCGCCGGTCGTCGGCACCGAGTTCGTGGGCACGTCGATCACCTCCGGCGGCGACGGGTCAGACGTGCGGGACGGCACCGCCGGCATGCGCTCTGAGAACCCCTGGGTGCGGTTCTTCAACGCCCAGCGCGGCTACGTGCGGTGTGTGATCACCCAGCAGACCTGGACCGCCGACTACCGGGTCCTGGAGTATGTGACCCACCAGGGCAGCCCCATCTCGACCCGCGCGTCATTTGTTGTCGAGGATGGCCGCCCGGGTGCGCAGCGGGCCTGACGACAGGCGCCTTGCAGTCGGGGTGATGGCTGCAACGGACTCCCGCCTGAGAATCACCTTTGAACCCCTCCAGACACGGGCCACTAAGCCACCGAGATCGCGGTCCGAGGAAATCAGGCCGCAGACACTTGGTTCGAGAACATTTCCGATGGAGGTTCGCAGGCGGCGGGAGTCGAACCTGATCAACCAGGTTTCTCTAACATGTCGATGACGTGCGGCTTATCGGTCTAACCCGTTGTGCGATCCCCGCTTATCCATCGACTGGAGCTGTTGATGAAGCACCTCGGCCTGGCGGCGCCCGAGCAGCACCAGCACGTCCATCAGCACGTGCACTTCACGCCCGAGCAGTTGAACCGGATGACGGACGACCAACTCGACCGTGCGGAGGCCGCCTACACCACACTGGTAGCCCTGGAGCAGGAAGTCGCGTCGGCTGACGCCCAGCGGGCGCGCTTCAGTGCGCGGGCCGCAGACGGCGCCTGGTGAGCCCACACGCTCTCGTCCGGTGACGCCCAGCCCCTCGGCATTGTACCCCCTGCCCGCCCGCGGGAGGATGAGCCTGCACCATGTCCCTGACCCCCGGCACGCGGCTCGGCTTTCCTGATCTTCAAGACCGTCGACGGCTGCGTGATGGCAAAGTGGGACTCATGACACGCACTGTCTTGGCGCTGGCACTGGGAATCGCAAGTCCAATAACTCCCGCATACGGGGGTGACGACAGGGTCCAGTTGGACCTCGTCCACCCGCGGGATAGAGCGGGATTCGTCTACTCGCTTGAGCTCGAAGGCCCAGACCATCTCGTTGGACCGCTCCACGTCCACCCGGTCCGAGTCGGCAAGGTTGACCTGAGGAAGGAAGACGGCGTCTGGAGTGGATGGGTTGGATTTGATCTATATCTGCAGGCGGGGAGGGCCGAGCCGCTGGGCAATGGAGAGATCAAAGTTACGTTGCAGTCGGCCCGTTGGCGTGCGCTTCACCAGTTCGTCATCCGGCCGACAGCCGACGGCGGGGTCGAATTGTCTGGTCGGGGAGTGTGGGATGGAGCGCAACATGCCCACAGCTTTCTCTCGGCTGATGCCACCACGCTCACAAGTGGCCACTGCGGTGACGTGCGGTCCCGGCGAAGCCTCAGTTCATGTCTGAGATTTACTAGTGAAGCCGGGCGAAGCTACGAAGGTCAGTATGGTGGCCGCCAGGACGGCAATTCCCGTCGCTACCGACTGCAGGCCGACGGGCATCTGACGCCGGCGGCAACGGCACGAGAAGCTCCGGTGCTCTACGTTTTGCTGTACGTATTAATACCGGGCAGTGAGTATTGCCCCCAGTGCGGACGGTCCCGACCGGGTGCTTTCTTCGTGCCGCCCGCCAACCCCACCACCACCCGCTCGCCACAGACGGGCCGCCCCTGCTCTGCCGACAGTCCCTGTAGGACCCCTGCAGAGGTCGGGGATCCACCGCTCCAATAATTCGTCAGCACGATCAGCAGAACCACAACGAGCCACACGCCGATTCCCCATGCTCTGCTTTTCATGATTCTCCCTTCGTGGGCCTCTCCGACCCAATGCACGTCGCAGGTTATTTCAGTTTCGATCTAGTCGCCAGCCGCCGCGCACCCGCGTGAGCCGCCTTGCACCCCCTACCAGCCAGCGGTAGGAAGGACCGCCCCGGGGCACCTCGATCTGGTGAACGGGCAGGGGTGGGGGGCGGCTGGGTGGATGATGCCGATCGCCGTGGGACCCCCGGCTGCTCGGACCCGGCTATGTCACTGTCGGCTTTCTTTCTGTGTGGACGATTGAGGACGGCCAGGACCCCATCTCTCGGAACATCTTGCACAAACTTGCACACGGGCGTACGCTGCCTCAGCAGGCAGTCATGGCATGAAGTCTTCAGGGCAGTCCGACCCGTTTCGACATCGACAGCTACCTGACCCGGTATCCGTTGGTTCACTGGAGCGCCCTAGACACCAGGGCGGGTTCTCCGTGGGCGACCGTGCTTTCCGGGGTCGGGCGGTGGGCGAGTCGGCTGTCGACGCCGTGATCGAGGTGGACTCGGTTCCCCTGCTGCCGGGGACCCGGGAACTCGCCGAGGCGGGTGCCGTAACTGGTGACAGCCGCCGAAACCTGGACTGGGCCGACCGGTTGCTGGACAGGGGTGACACCGGCGAACTCGACGTGCTCCTCCTGGCCGATGCCCAGACGGCGGGCGGCCTGCTGTTCGGTGCCGAGTCGGCACGGGCACAGGAGGCGGTCACCGAACTCCGGGCCACGGGACACACCGCCGCCGTCATCGGGAACGTCGTCGTAGGCGACGGGCGGCTGCATCTGGCCTGAGGTGTGGGCCTGCCTAGCGTGCTGGTCCATGCCCAAGCGACTGCCGATCGGCATCCCCCAGACGGCCGAGGAACTGACGGCCGAATGGCTCACCTGGGCGTTGCGTGAATCGACCGGAGCAGGCGACGCCCGTGTCGTCGCCTTCACGACAGCCGACCCGGGCGCTGGCGTCGGGTTCTCCGGGCTGTCGGTCCGGATCGACCTGACCTGGGAACCGGCGAACCCCGAACTGCCCGACGCGGTGCTCGCCAAGTTCCCGACGGACATCCGGACCAACCGTGGCCTCGTCGAGAGCGAAGGCTGCTACGACCGGGAGTTCGACTTCTACGAACGCTTCTCCGACGACTTCCCCATACGGATACCCCGCCTGCTCCACGCCGTCCGCGACCCGGGACGCGCCTGGTCCTCGATGGAACGGCAGTTCCGGTTCCTCAACCGGGTGCCGAACTGGATCGCGCGCCTGATCGGCAGGTACTCCCATAAGATGGCCCGCCCGACGAAGCGCAGGTTCGCCATGCTGCTCGAATATGTGGACGAGGCGCGGGTCACGCCGCTGGACCAGGTCCCGCCCGAGGCGGACCTCCAGGAGGCCCTCGGGGCACAGGCGAGGTTCCATGCCCACTGGTGGCGCTCCCCGGTGCTGCACGAGGAGGCCCCCTTCGGCTGGCAGACCTGCTCACAGGTGCCGCACATCCTCAACGGCACCTACGCGGTGCATCGGGACGCCGTCGTGGCCGAGTACCCGGAACGGCTTACGCCCGACGTCATGCGATACGCCGACTGGGTCGACGCCAACCTGACCGCCATCATCGACCACCTCAACGACAAGATGGCGTTCCTGCACGGAGACGCCCGCAGCGACAACATGCTCTTCACAGACGAGGGCCTGGTGCTCATCGACTTCGGCATGGTCAGCTCGGGGCGTCCGGCGTGGGACGTGGGGTACCTGCTGTCGTCCACGCTGCCCTCTGGTCCGACCGCACGGTCGGAACTCCTGCGACTGTGCCGCAACTACCACGCCAATCTGGTCGCCGCCGGGGTCACAAGCCACCCACTCGGGCAGTTCCTCAACGACATCGACCTCTGTCTCGGCGTCCAGATCCACCGGATGATCCTCATGGCGGCGATCTTTATCGGTGAGGGCTACGGCGACGCGACGCTCGCCGAACTCTGGATGACCAAGGTCATCGACCAGTTGCCCGAGGAACTCCCGACGATCGGCGAGGTGGCCTGACCGCCAGACGATAGGAAACATTAGAGAACGACGAGGCGCTGTAACGAGCTTGCGCGGCCCTGCTGTGGCGGCTAGGATTCACACATCCACATGACGCATCGAGTGCCTTCTCTGCGATCCGGCGTCCACATCCTGGCCTTGCTGCTGGGTCTGGCGCCCTGCCGACCGAGTCACCGGCAGGTCAGACGCAGCCCCTGCATGGCTACATCACCAACCTCAGCGTGGTAATCGAAGGCGGCATGATACACGCGTCCTATGACATGGAGTCCGACGACGCGGACATGATGTTCATGGTCCGGGCGGTGGGTCCGAAACTCTGATTCGATCCTGAGCGGACAGCGCACCGCTGACTGATTCGCTCGTCCTTCAAACCACCGTGCCCGCGAGTGGGTCTGCACCCGCATGAGCCGTAAGCGAGTCATCAGCCCCGACGTCAGCAAAGGCTGACCGTGTTGTCGGTCAACAACATGATTCCCGCTCATTACCTCCCCCCCTCGCACCCCGTGCCAGCCGGCGGTAGGATCGGCGTCTACACCCGCAGCGTCGTGGTCGTCGGAATGGAAGAATTGCTCGTCACCGTCGTAACCAGTGTGATCGTGGTCTCGGGAGTCACGGTTATTTATAGGGTTCTTCCATTTAGAGCTTTGAAGGCTAGAAAACCACGACTCGCCTTTTCCCCAAAGTATGTCGTAAGAGTCACCAAGTCACTGGCTGAGCTAGAACTCACACTGGAGAAGCTTGAATTCTATGCTCCGTGGAAGAACACGGCCGATATGCTTCGAGAACTGGGAGCGAGGTTCTGATGAAACAGGGCACTGAGATTCAAGAGGACCAAGCGGCATTCGACAGGTTCAAAGATGCTGTCAAGACCATTATGGCAGTGCCCAAGGTCGTTGTTCAGAAGGCAGACAAGGCCGCCGCATCAGGCAAGAAGACGCGCCCGAAACAACAGGAATAGCCGTCCATGGGGCTGAGAGAGACCGTGCGTGCCGTCGCCATTGTCTTCAACATACTGGCACTGCTTGGGTTTGCGGCGCTGTTGCTTCTCGACTCCTCCGACGATGGCCCTTGGCTACTGCCCGTGGTGGTCTGCGCGCTGATTTCAGCACTTGCGGCGCTGCTCTGGCCTGGATCTCGGCGTTAGACCAACGGCACGCCATTGGGTCAGCCAAGTATGTTGTTACCCAAATAGGTATCAGACCTACTCCTGACTCACAATGGATTACGCCTCGCCCGCAAGTGGGACGCCGCGCACCCGCGCGAGCCGTGAGCGCCGCATTGCATCCCCGGCCAGCCAGCGATAGAATCGGCGTCGGTAGACGGGTACGGGAGTGGCTAACCATGAGTGATCGAACTGTCCCGGCGTTGATGACAGTGCTCGTGTTCGTCGCGCTGTCGGCGGTCGCCCTCGCCCAGAGCGACCCGGCGCAGCAGACGCCGCCCCGAGGATCTAACGGTCGACCCGATCTGCAAGGGGTGTGGAACTTCGCGTCGGCGACTCCTCTGCAACGACCTCAGCGGCTTGCCGATAAGGCGTTCTTCACCCAGGAGGAGGCTGCGGAATTGGCGGCGCGGGCCGCCAGTCGGAGGCCGTGGGATGCCCCCCCACCGGACGGCAGCGTCGGTGCCTACAACCAGTTCTGGTGGGATCGGGGGCTGCCGGTCGCCGACCGGCGCACGTCGCTGATCGTGGACCCCGCAGACGGGCGGGTCCCGTCCCTCACGCCGCAGGCGATACGCCAAGTCGGTTCCACCGAACGTCATGTGCCCGGGAGGCTCCCCGTGCGGTATCGAATCGGCGGGACTGGGGCCGACGGCCCGGAGGAACGTGGGCTCGCCGCACGCTGCTTGATGGGGTACAACGCCGGTCCGCCGATGCTGCCTGGCGGATACAACAACGACATGCAGATGTTCCAGACGCCCGACCACGCTCGAACAGCCGCATCCAGGTCCTTGATAGCGACGGTAACTTTCTCCGGCAGATTACGCTGAGCGTCCCGCCACCCGCGGGCTACGTCGCGAACATCCCAGATTTCGGGCGACGACCCGACGGCACCTACACTTCGCTGTGGCCCAACACGCTCTGCATCACGCCGCCCCCCAATCAGGTGATCTACTCGCACGACATGTTTCCAGGCCGAATCTACAAGATGTCGCTGGAGGGCGAAGTCCTGGGGTATTTCGGGACGACCGGGCGCAAGCTCGGCCAGTTTGGGTGGATTCACGCGCTCGGGTGCGTGTCGGAGAACGAGTTATGGGTCGACGAGCTACTGAACTGGCGCGCCCAGAAGCTCACCTTGCACCCTGAGCAGCAAGCGACGACTTCTTCGTCTGGACGTTGACGAATGGCTAACGTCGGGACCACCCCCTTCGGGGTGGGCGGCGGCATCGGCCTGCCGATGAACCCGCTGGCGGTTTTCTAGCGACTCTGCCCGGCCCGACGCGCCCGCAAGTGGGACGCCGCGCACCCGCGCGAGCCCCCGCATTGCACCCCCTGCCCGCCGGTGGTGGGATCGGCGTCTACACCGACAGCGTCATGACGAGGGATAGCCGGAGACGAAAGACGTCGGCTTCGTCATGAAAGGCGGTGTTGTCGTCAAGGAGGCAAAGTAGCGCCCTCGTTAAGCATTCGGTGCGATTGTCGGTTCTTCGATGTTGGGAGAGGTGTGATGAAACAACTGGTGTCGCTCGTCGCCGTTGTCGCCTGTCTCTGGAGTGCTTCGGCCGCTGGCCAAGATCTGGCCGACCATCCAGAGGTGGCCTCGCAGATCAAGCTGATGGACGCCTGGATCCAGGCGCAGATGAAGGACATCGATCTGCCTGGTCTCGTCATCGGCGTAGTGCACGACCAGGAGGTCGTCTGGTCCAAGGCATACGGCCACGCTGACGTCGAGCGCGACACGCCAATGCAGTCCGATTCGATCTTCCGCATCGCGTCGCACTCGAAGCTGTTCACCAGCATCGCCATCCTGCAGTTGCGCGACGCCGGGAAGCTGCGGCTCGACGACCCGATCACCGACCATCTGCCGTGGTTCGACATGCAGAATCCCTATCCCGAGGCCGAGCCGGTCCGGATCTGGAATCTCTTGACCCACTCGGCCGGCTTGCCGCGGGAGTCTGACCATCCGTCGTGGACGGAGTTCGAGTTTCCCACTGGCGAAGACCTGCGCGAGACCGTCTCACAGCAACAAGCGGCCTACCCGGCTGCGACGGTCTGGAAGTACTCGAACCTGGGCCTCTCGCTCGCAGGCGCGATCGTGGAGACGGTCTCCGGACGCGAGTATGAGGAGTATGTAGAGACCGAGATCATGGCGCCGCTGGGCATGACCTCGTCGAGTGTGGGTGTGCCGAGCGACGTACACCGGGTCCGCCTGGTCACGGGCTATGGCCGACGCTGGCCTGACAAACCGCGTGAGGCGATGCCGTTCATCGATGCCCGCGCCTTCGACCCGGCCACGGGGCTTTCGTCGAGCGTCGACGACATGCTGACGTTTCTCTCCTGGCAGATGCGGCTGCGCGCCGAGCACGTCACAGAGGTGCTTCGCGCCAACACGCTGCGCGAGATGCAGCGCGTGCACTGGCTCAGAGAGGATTGGCGGGGCGGCAACGGCTGGGGATTCGCCATCTCCCATCGGGAGGACCGTGACCTCATCGGCCACGGCGGCTCCTACCCTGGCAACCGCACGAGTACCCAGCTCAGCCCGACGGAGAACGTCGGTGTCGTCGTGTTCACGAACGGCGGTGACGGTAACCCGGGTCGCTACGTGAACAAAGCGTTCGAGTGGATTGCCCCAGCCATCGTGCGCGCCACGGCGAGGCCGACGCCGCCGGCCACAGCAGATCCGTCGTGGACGCAGTATGTCGGCATGTATCGTTCGCGCGGTGGCGAGCGACAGGTCATGGTCCTCAACGAGGAACTGGTCGTCATCTCGCCGCTCAGCGACGATCCGATGACTGGCAAGTCGATACTCCGGCCACTCGGCGAGCACACCTTCAGGATCGAAGGCACCGGTGGCGGCCCGCATGGCGAGCTGGCGCGCTTCGAGCTCGACGCCGACGGGAACGTCATGCGGCTCTATATGGGTGTGAACTACTCCGAGCGCGTGCCCTAGGCACCGGACAGGATGTCCCACGCCCGCGCGGGGCACGGTCAGCATCCCGTGGGAGCCGTAGGCCCCGTCCCCGTCGAGCCGCCCTTTAGCCAGCGGTAGGATCGGGGTCCTATGGGCGCGGCATGAGTACGACGCCCCAAACGGGGAACCCATTTTTGTGCGGACCCTAAGAGTGCTTGACCTGACTACAATGAGGACGTTGTGAGCCAGCATACTGGGCGACGTTCACGGTTCCGCTGGGCGGGGGTCGCAGCGGTGCTCCTGGGAACCGGGGTCGGCGCGACGGTGCATCTGGTGGCTGCCCAGCCCCAGGACGCGTCGCCCGAGGCTCGTGCCATCGCGTTTCTGGCCGGCGAGGTGCCTCGCTGGCCGGTCGAGAACAACTGCTTCTCGTGTCACAACAACGGGGACGCGGCACGGGCGCTCTACACCGCGGTGGGGCAGGACTACACGGTCGAGGCGGAGGCGTTGCGGGCGACGACGGTCTGGTTGCAGAACCCGGCGGCCTGGGACGACAACGCGCTCGGGCTGGAGTTCGCCGACAAGACGCTGGCGCGAATTCAGTTCGCCGGCGCGCTGGTCGACGCGATGCTCGCCGACCAGATCCGCGACCCGGTTCCGCTGGCGGACGCCGTCGCCCTGATCGCGGCCGACCAGACCGACGACGGGTCCTGGGAGCTCGACACGAGCGGCAGCATCGGCTCGCCCGCCACCTACGGCAGAACACTCGCGACCTGGGCGGCGTTGCGCGCGCTCAGACAGGCCGACAGACCCGACCTGGCACCGGTCATCGCACGCGCCGACGCGTGGGTGCGCGATGTCGAGGTGCAGACCGTCATCGACGCCGCGGCGCTGGTCCTGGCGCTCGGGGGTGCCGACGACAGGGCTGCCCTCGCTCAGCGGCAGCGGTGTCTGGTGCTGCTCATGGAGGGGCTGGCCCCCTCTGGCGGCTGGGGCGCCTATTTGGCGTCGGTCGTCGAGCCGTTCGACACTGCGCTCGTCGTGCTCGCGTTACAGCCGCTGCTCGGGCGATCGGAGCTGGCGGTCCCGGCCATCGACGCCGGTCTCTTGACCGAGATGGTGGCGGGTGGTCGCGCGTTCCTGCTCGAGGCACAGCTCGGCGACGGCAGCTGGGTGGAGACGACCCGGCCGGCCGGTCAGCAGAGCTACGCGCAGTACATCTCCACCACCGCGTGGGCCACGCTCGCGCTGCTCGCCACGCGATGAGGGTGATTATCGAATCTCGAACGGAATCGTGAACCGCTCGCGGGCGGTCGTGTCGTCCACCTGTGCGAAGACGTCGATCTCGAACGCTGTGCCGATCTTGTTGCCGGCGAGGTCTTCCAGGATCGACGACGCGACCAGGGAGTATGCGCCGGCGGCCCACGGCTGGGACGGGGTCAGTGACCAGCGGGTCTCCCAGTTTCCGATCTCCACCTCGCCGTTGACATAACGCCCCGCCTCGTCCTCGACGCCGATCGCACGGCGCATCAGCGCGTGGTCGAGCGGCTCGGGTATCGAAACGACGAGACGCTGGGTCGAGCCACTTGCCGGCACCCGCAGACGCCAGGTGGCGGTGTCCAGTGGGGTCGTGTCGGCCGGTCCCACGGTGAACCGCTTCTCGAACGGCGCCTGCAGCGGATTGCCCTCCGCATCGGGCCAGGTCGGGTCGACGACGAGCGTATACGTCTCCCCCTCCAGCAGCGGCCGACCCAGCCGCTCGTTCAGCTCAAGCCCCTGCTTGAGGCGACCCGGGTCGAAGAACACCGTGTACCGCAGGTGGTCTCGGTCCCAGAATTCGGTACCCAGCGGAAGAAACGGCTCCTCGACCGCGCGTCCCCGAGCATCGCGCAGACTGAGATACTCGAGCCCGTCCACATTGCTCATGGGCGCCGAGAAGTGCAGGTAGAGCTTGAGCTGGTTCTCGGGAAGACGGTCGCCGCTGGGGAAGATCCGGTCGACGACGGTCGTCGGCTCCACATCCGGTTTCGGCAGCGCCACCACCGCGACCATCGGATCGATCGCGGCCGACTCCCGCCCCGGGAGGTGGGTCGGGTCGAAGCGCACCGAGTACGGACGACCCGGGTCGAACGGAAACATCGGGTTGAACCGCAGCACCCCGTCGTCGCCGATCGCATACGACCCGAGGACCGGCGGCATCTCGAGGCCGTCAGCCTGGTCTTCGCGGTCGTCCCTGTCTTCGGGGACGACGGTCACCCGAAGCAGCTCGGCCCATTCGTCGTCGGATAGCCCCCCGGCTCGAAGCGCCGCCAGATCCTCGGCTGTGAGGCCAGCGACCTCGATGCTGGCCCCGTCTGGACCGTCAGCCGGGGTCTGGATCCGGATCTCGACCGCTGGCGCGCCGGTGTCCGGCCCGCCGAGGCCGGAGCAGGCAGCGGTCACCACGAGCAGCGCGGAAAGCAGCGCCGGCAGTGGTCCAAGCGGGAAGGGGAGGGTACGTGGCCCAGTGTGACGCGGGCGCGTGCACGCCCGCGTCAC
>Ga0310122_10002664_pt1 | contig 11349 bp, 8 predicted proteins | sample CB6_Bottom_1051__FD_203503 | JGI IMG/M metagenome (GOLD analysis project Ga0310122, IMG submission 203503) | Marine microbial communities from Western Arctic Ocean, Canada - CB6_Bottom_1051 | ecosystem: Environmental > Aquatic > Marine > Oceanic | place: Canada: Western Arctic Ocean | collected...
CGCTCCCATCCTCCAGCGGAGCTGCGAGAACTGCCACCGTGTCGGCGGCGGAGCACCGATGGCGCTCACCACCTATCGGGAGGTGAGGCGTTATGCCACGAGGATCAAGGACCGCACGGCCATAAGAGACCGTATGGGGGCCATGCCGCCGTTCTTCGTGGAGAAGGACATAGGGATCCACCAATTCAAGGACGACCAATCCCTCAATGACGAAGAGTTGGCCACGATCCAGGCCTGGGTGGACAACGGGGCCTCCGAGGGAGATCAGGCCGATATGCCGGCGCCACTGAGTTGGGACAACAGCGGGGAGTGGACGATCGGGGAGCCGGACCTGGTCCTGCGGTCCATCGACATGACGGTGCCGGCCGTTGGGCCCGACCGGTGGGGCGATATTGGCATGGTGCCGACGGGCCTCACCGTCGACCGCTACGTGCAGACGGTCGAGGTTCGGGAGGTCAACGACATTCCGGTGGACCAAACGAGCAGTACGGTAGGCGGACGCTACATCTTCCACCACATGACGTATTCCAGTGGGGTCCCGGATGAGAACGGGATCAGCATCGACGGCCCGTCCACGCGCTGGCCCATTCACGAAGTCGGGCGCAACGCGGACATCTTTCCCGACAAGGCGGGCAGGCTTTTGCGGGCGAATTCGGTCCTGCATCTCGGCGCGTCCCATGTTCACTCGAATGGCCGGGAAACCACCGGGCATCTCGAGTTCGGATTCAAGTTCTTCCCTTTGGGGTACGAGCCGGAGTACGAGCGCGGAGGCGCACTTCTCGGCAACGGCGTCGACATCGACGTAAAGCCGAATCTGGCCGGCCAGGAATTCCATTCGTACAGCGTGCTACAAGAGAACACCAAGATCGTCGCCTTCGAGCCGCACCTCCACGCGCCGGGCGTGCGCATGTGCCTGGAGGCCATCTGGGGCCACAACCAGTTCACGCTCAACTGCGTGGGCTACGATCACAACTGGGTCAAGCAGTACGTGTACCAAGACGAGTACGCGCCGCTGCTGCCGAAGGGCACCATCCTGCACATCGTCGGATTCCTGGACACCACGGAAGCCAACGAGAACATAGCAGACGCTAGAAACTGGGCGGGAGGCGGCCGGCGGTCGGTCTCCAACATGTTCATCGACCTCGGTTATTCGGTCACGCTTACCGAAGAGCAGTTCCAAGCTGAAATGGCAGAGCGACGCACGATGATGAAGGACAGGAACGACTACGACGTCGGGTGTCCGCTGTGTTGGGCCCCGCCAATGGTAGCAAGCGCTCCGACCTTGGATGGAGGCGGCGGCCAGTGACGTTAGGCCGTACCCTTCGGTTCTGGTGGAGGCGAGCGGGGCTCATGCTCGCCCCCCTCGCGGTTCTCTTACTGGGCCAGACGGCCGACGCTCAGACTCGCTTCATGTACTTGAACGGCCAGACCGTGTCCCCCGCGTTCGAGGGGTGGTGGCCGAACGACGACGAGACGTTCACGTTGTTCTTCGGGTACATGAACTCCAACTGGGAGCAGGAATTCGACGTCCCGATCGGTCCCGCCAACTATTTCACGTTCGTTGACCCTAGGCAGCTCGACGACCTCGAGCAGGACGCTTACGACCGTTCGACAGCCGATCAGGGGCAGCCCACGCACTTCTACCCACGACGGAACCCCTTCCTGTTCACGATCCGCGTGCCGAGGGATTTCGACACCACGGAGTTGGTCTGGACTCTCGAGACCCGCGGGAAGGTCCATCGCGCGTACGCCTCACTGGAGTCCGATTACCGGATCGACCCGCAGGTGATCTCGACCGAAGTAGGCGGGGCCTTTGGCAGCCTCAGCGACGCCCTTCGTTACAACATCCCTCCGGACCTCGAGATCGAAGGGAAGATGCATCGCAAAATAGGCGTCGGAGAGCCACTGACGGTGGTCGCCATAGCCAGCGATCCCGACACTCTCCCCATGAGAAGCACCCGAAGCCGAGCTCCCACCAATCTGGATGAACTGTATCGGCCTCCCTCCTCTGTGGTCGTTTTGAGCGGACCCGGTCTACGGCTGTCGTGGATCGTTTACCGGGGCCCTGCCCGGGCTGTGACGTTCGATCCCGTCCAGATGAAGACCTGGACAGACTCGCGGGTGTATGGGAACTCTCCGTGGTCGCCTCCGTGGATCATTCCCGAGCCGCCTCCGGACGGCAGATGGCTCGCTGAAGTGACCTTTCAGGAACCGGGGGGTTACCTCCTCCGTGCGATCGCTAGCGACGGCTCGATGTTCAGTTACGAGAACCTTGCCGTAACGGTGAACCCGTGACCGGGAGGTGCGATGCCAATCTTCGAGTATTGTTGTTCGGCGTGCGGGGACGAGTTCGAACATCTGGTGCTCAGCTCGTCGCCTGTCCCCGGGTGCCCCTCGTGCGGGAGTGAGAACATCGAGAAGATGATGTCGATATCATCCGTGAGTACGGAGAAGGTCCGGAGGCGCGCAACCGGCGATATTAGAGCAAGGAATAGAGCGTTGAGGAAAGATCACGACCACGAAGAAGTGAAGCGACTCGAGGCGCACACTCGCGATCATGACGATTAGGAAGCTCTACACGACCCTCAGGTACTCGAGTCTCAGGGACTCCAGGGCTGGGCACGCCTCGCTGGCCGCCCTCCTCGTGGTAGGTGGGGTCGCGATGGTGGTGATCGGAGAGCGGCCCTCCTCCACCCAACTTGCATTCGCGGCCCACCCTGCATTAACGGGTCCCGCTACGCCCCGCGCCGCTTGGACCGACGCGGAAGACGCCCGGGAGATCCTGGACACGTATTGCGTCCGGTGTCACAACGAGCGGCGTCGCAACGGTGGACTGGCGCTCGACGTTTTGGACGTAGAAAACCCCGGTGCAGCTGCCCGTAGCTGGGAGACGGTAATCCGGAAGCTGCGGACCGGCACGATGCCGCCGGGCGGCGTGCGGCGACCGGATCCCGCCGAATATGACCTCGTGGCGAGCTGGCTGGAGACGGAAATCGACGGGGCGGCCTCGGCGGCCGAGCCCAACCCGGGCAGGACGAATCCGATCCACCGTCTCAACCGCCTTGAGTACAACAACGCCATCAACGACCTGTTCGCACTCGACGTGGATGTCACGTCGCTTTTGCCGGGTGACGAGACGGCGGATGGTAGCTTCGACAATTTCGCCGACGCCCTCTCCATCACGACCACCCATATGGAGCGGTACATGTCCCTGGCCCGGCAGGTGACCCGTCTGGCGACGGGCCTCCCTCCCACGGCTCCCGGCGTGGTGACCTTCGAGGTTCCGTTGCACGTGATACAGGACCAGCGTCAAAGTGAAGACCTCCCCTTCGGGTCACGGGGTGGTATTGCATTTCGATACGATTTCCCGGTGGATGGCGAATACCTGATCAAGATCCGGCTCCGCAGGCAGTACCAGGACTACCTGATGGGCATGGGATGGCCTCAGCAGCTGGACGTCAGGCTCGACGGAGAGTTCCTCGAGAGGTTCACGGTGGGCGGGGGAGCCACCGAGTTCAGGCCCGCGTCCGCAAGCTACGCCGGAGCCGGGGAGCCGGGCTCGGCGGGTTCTCCCGAGTGGGAAGCGTACATGCAGACGGCCGGAGACGCCCATCTGGAGGTCCGCCTGAGCGTCGAAGCCGGCCCTCGCGTGGTCGGCGTGTCCTTCGTCAGGGAGCAGTGGGAGCCGGAGTTACTTCCGCAGCCTCTCCAGAGAGGGAGGGTCCTGACCAACGATCAGATCTACATGAGCCCCGCAAGCGTACACTCGGTTCAGATCGGAGGCCCGTACGAGATCGCCGGCACGGCCAGGGACACCCCAAGCCGTGAGGAAATTTTCGTATGCCGTCCCGAGCCCGGCGCCGAAGAGGGGCCGTGCGCCACGCAGATCCTCGCGAGAATGGCTCGGCGCGCCTATCGCCGTCCCACCACGGACCAGGACGTTGAGGTATTGCTCGAGTTCTTCCGTCAGGGTCGCTCGGAAGGAGGCAGCTTCGACGCCGGGACCCAGCTCGCGTTGGAGCGACTCGTGGTCGACCCGGAGTTCCTCTTCCGCGTATATCGTGCGCCCACCGGAGTCGAGCCGGGTAACGTCTACAGACTCGACGACGTGGCGATCGCCTCGCGGCTGTCCTTCTTCCTGTGGAGCAGTATCCCCGACGAGCCCTTGCTCGAGCTGGCGGAGGAGGGGCGTTTGACGGATCCCGCCGTGTTCGAGGAGCAGGTTTCCAGGATGTTGGCGGATCCACGCGCCATCGACGCGCTCGTCGACGGCTTTGCGGCTCAGTGGCTGAACCTTCGGCTTCTCCCCGAGAAGCTCGCCGATCCCCTCAAGTATCCCGATTTCGACGACAGTCTCCTGGACGCATTCCGACAGGAGACGGAGATGTTCGTGGCCAGCAATCTGCGCGAGGATCGGCCCATTCCGGAGCTGCTGAGCGCAGACTATACCTACGTAAATGAGCGTTTGGCGAGGTTCTATGGGATCCCGGGGGTCTACGGCAGCCGCCCGCGGCGAGTCACGCTTCCGAATCCCGATCAGCGGGGAGGCCTGCTCGCGCACGGCGGGCTGATGGCGATCACCGCGTACCCGGATCGCACCTCGCCCGTGTTGCGGGGTAAGTGGCTCCTGGACAATATCCTGGGCGCGGATCCGCCACCGCCGCCGGCCAACGTGGACACGAGCCTGGATCAGAGTCCGGAGGCGGAAGTGCTTGGCATCCGCGAGCGGCTGGAGCGGCACCGGGAAGATCCCCTGTGCGCCAGTTGCCATACGCTCATGGATCCTCTCGGGTTCGCGCTCGAGAATTTCGATGCCGTGGGAGCGTGGCGAGACATCGACGAGACAGGTGGTCCCGTGGATAACCTCGGGACCTGGCCCAGCGGTGTGGAGCTGAATGGGGTGTCGTCGCTGAGGGCACTCTTACTCGACTACGATGACCAGTTCGTTCGCACGGTGACCGAGAAGCTCATGTCCTACGCGTTGGGACGTCCGCTCGAGTATTTCGATCAGCCGACGGTGCGGCAGATCGTACGCGATGCGGAAGCCAACGGCTACCGCTGGTCATCGATCGTACTTGGAATCACAAAGAGCCCGGCCTTCCTCATGCGCCGGTCCGCGGAAGCAAGCTGAGGCATAAACAGCACACACTTGGGAGACGCCACATGATGACGATACTGACCGGGAAATCGCTTCCCCGACGAACTCTTCTGAGGGGGCTCGGGGCCAGCCTAGCGCTACCGTTTCTCGACGCCATGTTCCCCGCTTTTAAGCTCCGTGGCCAGTCTGTGCCTCAGCGTGTGCATCGGTTTCAGACGTTCTACGTACCGAACGGGATGGCGATGCCGTACTGGTCTCCCGAGGGCGAGGGACGAGATTTTGATCTCCCACCCATCCTCGAGCCCCTGGCCCCGTTCAAGGATCAGATGCTGGTTCTTTCGGGCATCAGAGCGAACTGGGTTCAGATCCACGCAGGTGCTTCCGGATCGTTCCTGACCGGCATTCCCCAGGGGGGGCGGACCGAGACTGAAATCTTCGCGGACGTTTCGATGGACCAACTCCTGGCACGAAAATTCGGCCAGGAGACTCAGGTGGCCTCGCTGGAGCTCTCCATGGACGCCTCGGCGAACGCGGGGGCCTGCAGCAGCAACCTCAGCTGCGTCTATACGCATACCCTCTCATGGCGTGGCCCCACGCAGCCCTTACCGACCGAGCACAACCCGCGGGCTGTGTTCGAGCGACTGTTCGGCGACAGCGGCTCAACCGAGCGCGCGGCTCGGGAGGCCAGGTTGAGACAGCAGTCGAGCATACTCGACTCCGTCACTGACAAAATAAGCGCCCTCAGCCGGGAGCTCGGTTCACAGGATCAGATCAAGGTGGAGCAATACACGGAGGCCATCCGAGACGTCGAGCGGCGAATTCAGAAGGCCGAGGAGCAGATCGACATCGAGCTGCCCAACTTCGAGCAACCCGAGGGTGCTCCGCCGGTGTTCGAGGACCACCTGGAGTTGATGACGGACTTGAAGGTTCTGGCGCTTCAGGCCGATTTGACCCGGGTCATCACGTTCATGATCGGCAAAGAACAGAGCCCGCGGCCCTACCCGCAGATCGATGTACCGGACGCTCACCATCCGCTCTCGCATCACAACAACCAGCCGGAGCTGGTCGAGCGCATGTCGAGAATCAACCGCTACCACACCGAGCTCTTCTCCCGGTATTTGGCCAAGCTTCACGCGACCCCCGACGTGGACGGAACGCTGCTGGACAACATGACGGTCCTGTATGGTTCGGGGATCTCCAACAGCACGCGGCACTCCGGCCAGAACCTTCCAATCCTGGTGATGGGAGGCGGCGCGGGAACCCTCCGAGGCGGTCAACACCTCACATACTCCGACGATCCGGGGATGGCGAATCTGCTTGTCACGCTCATGGACAAGCTGGGTCTACCCGTGGATAGGCACGGAGCGAGCACCGGAGCGCTGCAGATCGATGCGCTCCCCGGAATCTGAGCGTATGTACAATTGTACAGGTCGTAGCGGCCTTGCCGAACGCTCATGAGAACGCGGCACAGAGGTTTGATTCCGTTGGGGTTGGCTCTGGTTTTCCTAGGAGCCGGCACGGCGGATCCACCGCCCCTGATCGAGGCGGCGAAGGGTGGGGATTGGGAAGCGGTCCGGGCTCTGCTCGAGCAAGGAGCGGACGTCACCGCCACCGCACCCGACGGAGCGACCGCCCTTCATTGGGCGAGCTACTGGGACGACGTCGAGATCGCCGAACTCCTGATCCGCGCGAGCGCCGACGTAAGCGCGGCGAACGATCTCGGCGCAACACCCCTCTGGATTGCGAGCTTGAACGGAAGTGCGTCGATGGTTCGGAGCCTGCTAGGGGCAGGAGCCGATCCGAACGCCGCCCTCCTTTCCGGGGAGACTCCCACCATGACGGCGGCTCGCACGGGCAGTCCCCGAGTGGTGGAGCAGCTCCTCGCCGCCGGTGCCGACCCGAACGCCAGTGCCACGCGCGGTCAGACCGCACTCATGTGGGCGGCCTCTCAGGGGCACTCCGATGTGGTCGGCGTGCTGCTCGAACACGGAGCGGACGTCCACGCCCGGTCGGCGACGTGGAGTCAGGTCATGGCCGTCCCCCCCCATAGCGCGCTCGCGAATCAGCAGGCCGTCCCCCACGGAGCCAACACCGCGCTGACCTTCGCCGCCCGGGTGGGCGATCTTGCCTCGGCAAGGATGCTCGTGAATGCGGGTGCCGACGTGAACGATGCCGATGCGCGTGGCGTCAGTGTGACGGCTCTTGCCGCGCACTCCGGATTTGGGGACCTGGTAGAGTTCATGCTCAACGAGGGCGCCGACCCCAATGCGGCCGAGGCTGGGTTCTCCGCGCTCCACGTGGCGATCATGCGTCGGGACGAAGACCTGGGTCGTGTGCTTCTCGCCCACGGGGCCGATCCGAACGCCCGACTCACGAACTGGACTCCCACGCGCCGGGCGTCGAGGGATTGGCACTTTAACCCTGCCCTGATCGGGGCAACACCGTTCTGGCTCGCGGCGCGGTTCAGCCAACCCGGGTTCATGCGCCTTCTCGTCGAGCACGGCGCCGATCCCCTCTTCGTGCATCAGGTGCACTTTGTGGGTGCCTCCGGGTCGTATGGGGCCGGCGGCAGGGACGAGGCGACCACCGCTCTCATGGCAGCGGTCGGGATGGGCGGCTCGAGGAGAATGCGTGCCTTCGTCAATCCGGATCCCGCTGAGCTGGAGTTTCTCACGCTGGAAGCCGTGCGGTTGGCGATCCAGCTGGGTGTCGACGTCAACGCCACCAACCTGGATGACCAAACGGCCGCGGACGCCCGGACTTTCGACTCGGTGAGGGAATTCCTGGCTGCGGAGGCCACCCGCTGAAACTGGCACCGGCTGAAGCTGGCAAATGACCCGATCCGTGCCTGGCACGGATCGACAACATGCATTCCGTCATGGGCATGAGAGCCCAGAGGAGCAAACCATGGCAACCAGGAAGCGTTTCGTGTTCGCCGGCGTGGCGATCGTTTTTGGAGCGGGTTTCATGCTGGGCAGCATCACGCAAGGGATCCAGGATGCCCAGGCACAGTCCGCCACCCGCGTCTTCGAGCTGAGAACCTATACGGCTCCCGAGGGCAAGCTGCCCAACCTTCAGGCCCGATTCCGTGATCACACGATGCGCCTGTTCGAACAGCACGGGATGACGAACATCGGCTACTGGACTCCCCAGGACGAACCGAACTCGTTGAACACCCTGGTCTACATCATCTCCCACGACAGCCGCGAGGCCGCCGCCGCCAGCTGGGACGCCTTCCGAAGCGATCCCGAATGGCGGGAGGTGAGCCGCGCGTCCCAGGTGGACGGCCGGATCGTGAGCAACGTGGAGTCGGTGTTCCTCGACGCGACGGACTTTTCGCCTATTCAGTGACGGGCGACCGGTCGGCGGCGCGAGTCCCGGGACACGCCTGTGTCCCGGGAGCCCCTCCTAGGGCGAGGATCACCGGCCTCGGGACGTGCTAGAAGCCCGCGCCCTTCACGTTCAGTCGAATGCGTACCAGGCGCGTATTGGCCGTGATGAACAGTGTGGAGCCATCTTCACCGAAGGTGGCGTTCGACGTTCTCGGGGGCGCCAGGAGTGTCCCCAGGTGCTCCCCGTCCGCGTTGATGATCAACACCCCACCCCCGGGGCCTGTCAGGTAGACGTTCCCCTGCTGATCTACGGCCATCCCGTCGCCCCATGAGTCGAAGAAGACACGGCCGTTGCTGATACTTCCGTCCGGATCGACGTCGTACGCCATGACGACCGGCTGATTCGCTCCATCCGAGTTGGCCACGTAGAGGATCGTCTCGTCGGGCGAGAATGCGATGCCATTGGGCCGGGAGAGATCATCGATCAGCAGGGTCAAAGAGCCGTCGAGGGCCAACCGATAAACGCCCTGGAAGTCGAGCTCCTTCGGTTCGAGGCCCCCCTCCAGTCCATACGGAGGGTCGGTGAAGTACAGGTCGCCGTTGCTCCGCGTCGCCACGTCGTTGGGGGAATTGAAGCGCTTTCCTTCGTACTCCCCGGCGAGCGTTTCGAAGTTGGGCTCGGGCGCGTCCCATGGAGCATTCAGCCGTGCGATACGCCGATCACCGTGCTGGGCCAAGACGAGCCTTCCCTCCACGTCCAGGAGTAGGCCGTTGGATCCGCTCTCCCCTTCCCTGGGCGCCTCCCCAGTGTATCCCGCCGGCTGCAGCCAGAGCGACGCCCCTTCGCCCTCGCTCCACCGGTAGACCGCGTTGTTGGGGATGTCCGAGTAGAGGATCGACTGGAGCGCCGGAACCCACACGGGTCCTTCGACCCATTCGTGGCCCTCGGAGAGAACCTCGATCACGGCGTCGGGTGGAACGATGGCGTCCAATCTCGGATCGAGACGCTCGATGCTACCGGTGGTCGGGAGCGGGTCCGAGGTTGGGCTCTCACTAGCCGGCTCGGCACCCACGCAAGACAGCATGGTCGCCAGCCCGAGAAGGGTCGCGAAAGACTTATGCATCGTATGGATCCTCCTGATGATTACCTCGCGCTCTACCCGATTTGCCGCGCGGGCTAATCTGGTGACCGCAAGTGACGCGCGCGAGCCTTCAGCCTCCTACGACAGAAGTAGCGATCGCTCAGGTGGCTCCCTCCGTCTCTAGAAGAACCATCAGACGGTCAAGCGCTGCCATGGCGTCCACTAGTGTAGTGCTTCCAAAGTCTTTAGCCCACGGTGGATCTTTGTGAGGATCTCCTGCGCCGACTTAGTCCAGACGAAGTGTGGTGGCGGATTCACGCTGCTTAATAAGGCCTAGCCCTAGAGCCCACTCTCCACTTCTTGCCTCCTCCCTTCTGCCGACCTACCGTGCCCCGGGTCTGGCTACGGACATCGCCTTCTTGAAAACGGGAGCGCCCCATCATGCCTAGCATCAGAGTTTCCAGATCTCTGTGGGCGTTCGGTCTCCTCGCATTGGCCGGCTGTAGTGGGGTCGAACAGGCGGTGTGGCAGGAGGCGTTCCCCACCTTCACGAAGCACACGATCGCCGAGTTGGACGGGGGATCCTACGCGGTTGCCTTTGACGTCGATGGTGACGGGATGCAAGACGTTGTAGCGTTTCCCGGGGGCAGAGCCGAACTGATGTGGTTCAAGAACCCGACCTGGGAAAAATTCAACATCACAACAGGGACCGAACGGCTCATCAACATGGCCCCGTATGATGTCGATGGAGACGGCGATGTGGACCTCGCCATCGCCAGCGAGTTCGCCCTAGGGGACTCTAACAACGGCGGATTGATTCATTGGGTCGAGTCTCCCGACGACCCGACCACGGACCAGGAATGGGCGCTCCACTACATAGATGCCGTCCCCGCGTCGCACAGGGTCAGATGGGGAGACATAGATGGCGATGGGAGGAAGGAACTCCTGAACCTCCCGATTATCGGCATCGGGGTCACCGGCCCCGAGTACGTGGGTGCGTCGCAGTTCAAGGCCTATCGGATTCCCGATGACCCCACGGGTGCGTGGGAGCAGCAGGTGCTAGACGACTCCCGCCTCGAGATGGCGCATGGCATCAGCGTCGTGGATTGGGACGGGGATCGGGCTGAGGATATCCTTACCGCCAGCAACGACGGCGTCTTCCTATTCCAACCGACGCTGGGAAGTCAACCCCGGCACATCGGGGCCGGCCTTGACGCGCCGCGTCCCAATCGAGGGTCGAGCGAGGTCAGCCTCGGCGTCTTGGGCGGCGACCGCTTCATCGCCACGATCGAGCCGTGGCACGGCACCGACGCCGTTGTCTACACAGCGGGCGACTCGGAGGGGGGCCTCTGGCTCCGCGAGGTAATCGGGACCGAGTTCGAGGGTGGACACGCGTTGATTGCCACAGATCTGAACGACGACGGATATGACGAGATCGTCGCGGGAGGCCGAGGCGGAGATTGGGCCCTGATGATCTACCGGTATCTACCGAGCTCCGACTCCTGGGAGAAAATTCCGCTGGATATTGGCGGCGTGGCGGTTTCGGGTCTCTACATCAGCGACATCAATGGAGATGGTGCGCTCGATATCGTTGCCATCGGGGGAGCCACCGACAACGTGGTCTTTTACGAGAACTCGCGATGAGCCCCTTCCACTCGACATGTAGCTGTAGCGAGAGCGTGAATCAGGCGTTAGCTGACGTGCCGCTGCCTACGACCAGAGATATGGACTCAGCTCCCCTTATGCTCGACCCTGGAAGCGGCGGGTCGCGTCGATCGCGCCGCCTTGCGGGGTACCGGCCGGCCGGGCAAGATACGACGCTAGCGAAGTATTGATA
>Ga0310122_10002665_pt1 | contig 11345 bp, 16 predicted proteins | sample CB6_Bottom_1051__FD_203503 | JGI IMG/M metagenome (GOLD analysis project Ga0310122, IMG submission 203503) | Marine microbial communities from Western Arctic Ocean, Canada - CB6_Bottom_1051 | ecosystem: Environmental > Aquatic > Marine > Oceanic | place: Canada: Western Arctic Ocean | collected...
TGATGCGGGCTGAGGTAAGGCCTTTCCTAAAGAAGAGAAAAAGGGAACTTAGGCGAAATAGAGCCTTACAAAACAAGCACTTAGAAGCCTAAAAAACGGGGGGTAAGGGGGTAGTACCACCCTACACTTTTTGTTCTGTAAGTCATTGATAATTAAGGAACCGTAATTATGGCAGTAGCCCCTATACAGCAGAGGCTTGTCAGGCAATTGAAAGCCAAGGGAATAGACAAGAAGGGGAGTTATGCCATCTCCACAGCCGCCCTGCAGAAATCTGGGAACTTGAAGAAGGGAACTAACAAACCAACTAAGAAGGGAACCAGCAGGGGCAATATGTCTCCCTCGCTGAGGGCAAAGACAAGGAAACGTGGATAGTAAATTCTTTACAACTATAGGTGTTGCCTTACTTCTTCAGCTTGCCGGTATAGTCTGGTGGGCTTCAAGCCTCCAGAGCGCAGTGCAACACAATGATTACCAGATTCAAATGATGAATAAGGATGTGGAGAAGAATTCAGTTTTTGTTCGTGATTGGCCTGCGGGACGCTACGGAAGCGGATCACTCCCAGACGACGTCCGCCAAAATCTCAAGATCGAGGCACTGGAAAAACAAGTGGATAAGCTAACCAAAAAACTATACGGGAATGGACAGTAGGTAGATTTCCGTTTGGTTCCTAAAATAATGCACCGTCAGGCACCTGAAAGCCGGAGTGACTGGCATCCAATCTGGAAGAAGTACCATGAAACGTGGCTTTGGCCTGATTTTCGCTACTGTTTATGGAATGACAACGATAACCTGCTACTTGTTGAGAGATTCTTCCCTAAGTACTTGGAAGTCTTCAACAAGTTTCCGTTAAACATCTATCGCATAGATTTTGCTAGGAACCTTTTTCTCAAGAAGTGGGGAGGGGTTTACGCTGACATGGACTTCGTTTGTTACACACCATTCTACGGTTTCCTAGACGGTGGAAAGCCCACCCTTGTGGAAAGTCTTTCTACGTCAGACGAGATTATCCAGAATTCGATGATGGCATCGCCTCCAGATCACCCGTTCTGGGATGCCGTGGCCGAAAATTCCATCCAATTTTTTTACGAAAATGAAGATCGGATCATGGCCAACCGAGATGAAGACATTGCGGACATGGTAAAGGGCTGTACAGGGCCGTTTAACCTCACCAAGACCTTCGAGCAAGTCGGCGGGGTTAAGGTTTTACCCAAAGAGAAGTTCAATCCTCGGCCACTACCTCAAGACAAAAGTGGTATTTACTGCTACCATTACCAAACTGGGCAATGGGGAAGTGGGCCGGGTTGGGATTTAGACGAAGAAACAGGGCTACCAAAAACAAGGAAACAGAGTAATGCCTAAAGTCGGAAGAAAAAAATTCGCCTACACGAAAACAGGCAAGAAGGCCGCTAAGGCTTACGCCAAGAAAACAGGCAAGAAAGTGAAGAAGGCCAAAGGCTATTGAATGGAAACTGATGAAGATATTCCAAGAACACCGTGTAATTGTGACGATTGCCTAGCTGGAGGTTGTGACTGCACATCAGATGGTAGGTGTGAAAATTGCCTGTGTGAGAACTGTTGAAGTGGCTCCTGAGAATCTACGTATGCTGGTCGGTATGTGTGGATATCACTGCCGCCGGGTTATTGATTTGGTACTTACTTAAATAGGAGATATAGATATGGCAAAGAAAACAAAGAAACCCAAGAAGAAGTCGTCCCCACCGAAGAAAACTGGAAAGTACAAGAAGAAGTCGTCCCCACCGAAGAAAACGGGTAAGCCTAAGAAGGCATCCAAACCCCACAAGCACCACCACCACGAGTGATTTGGTGCTTACTTAAATGAGCCATCTAAGAGATATGAATTTAAGCTGGGCTAGGCATTTAATATTTTCTTGGAGATTGGCATGGAAATTATTTCTTTTGTCATTGACTGCTTTGGTTCATGGAATGTTTCCTTCTATATTAGTTACATCAGTCTCGGATAAGGTGATGAAGATGGGGGAGGAGTTCAAACAGGATGTTCTTCAGAGGTTCCCCCACTGAGTACCGTAACCGGAGATGATTATCGGAATCCAGAGAACGTTCCCCGCTATTCCAAGGAAGGGTATCACCTGAGAAAGATTCCGTTTGATCTCTATTACGATATTAAACATTGGTATCTCTCTAATAAATACCGTGTAAAACAGGAGCCACCTGAACCCGAATTTTTTCGTAACACGGATATTCTGGAAGTTACAAAAGAACTGAAGAATAGGTTGGATGACAGAATCCGTCCAATCGTAAAAGAATGGATTAAGGAAGAAGTTCAACTGTCTGGAATTTACGGTATGAGGATATATCGAGATGGTGCATGGTTGAAGAATCATTTCGATAGACCCGGTCATATTTTAAGCGGAATCTTGAATATCGCTCAGGACGTAGATGAAGACTGGCCGATTTTCATGGAGAACGCGCAGGGGAATCTTGAGCCTCATTATCTAGAGCCGGGAGATTTAATGCTTTACGAATCCCAGTTGGTACATGGGCGTGAAACCCCCTTAAAAGGTAGGGGTTACGCAAACATTTTCGTTCATTATCGGCCTAATAGTTGGGACTGATGCGCTGGAAAGAATATATATTTCCAGCTTCCATGATTGTTTTGATCATAGGAATTCCTATTGGAATTGTCTTCTGGTTTAATTATTTTCTAGAAATGTAATGTACGTTAAAGAATGTATCTGGAACTTTACTTGCGTATTCTGTTCTAAATTCTGGTCACTAGCCCTCAATCCGGGCGACGACCATAACTTAATAAATAAAGAATTGTATTGCCCTTGGTGCGGAAAACCCCATATGTATGTAACTGATGATGACTACAGATGACTCTAACGGTAACAGAATCAGCAAAAGCTAAGATTGCATCCATGTGTATTGAAAGCAACATGGTGGCTGTCAGGCCATTTGTACAGGGTACAGGTTGTTCTGGCATGACGCATAGTCTCACCTTTGCAGATCAGAGACTAGAGCGCGACACAGAGGTAGCCCCTTACCTCCTTATCGACCCTATTGCATACCAGTTTATGGACGGGGCCACAATAGACTACGACATCTCTGGCATGAATCCAACTTTTGTATTCAAAGATGTGTTCAAAGGACAAGGCGGTACAGGAATGTGTGGCGGTTGCGGAGGTGCTGGACATTAAAAATGATAAAAAAGGGAAAAATAGTACGTTTACAGCATAAAAAAACTGGTGAAGAACGAAGTATAAAGGTTATGTTAGCTGATAGCTTACAAGGTTATATGCCACAAGAGGTTACAGTTTGGACAAGTGAAAACGATCTCCATAAATGGCATCGACCGGAAGATTGGTGGTATTGGAGTGGAATAGAGTGGAGACAAATTAAATAATATTAATGAAACATCTCATTATGTTTTTGTCGATTACTGCGGATGGAATTAAAAAGTTTAATGAAAAATTATGACAATAACAAAATCAGCGCAGAACAAAGTAGACAAGACTTTGAATGGAGAAGGTTTCTTAGGCGTCTCTTTAGAAGGTGGCGGATGTTCCGGCTACCAGATAAAACTGTCCCCAGCCACAGAGTTACCTCAAGATGCGGAGATGTTGTCAGATACAATCTTTTCGGATGCCACCTCTCTGGGGCTTTTAGGTGATGCGGTAATGGATTGGGATGATGATCCGTTTAAGCCATCATTCAAATTCACGCCTCCCGCTGGTTCACATTCATGTGGATGTGGATCGAGTTTTCAACTGGATTAATAATTGACGATGATTACAAGTAAATGGCTGGTTTGATCCGGGCCAGAACAGTCTCTGAATACAAGACAGGCGGCGGCAAGCCGAGAAACTACAAGAACGAATACAAAAGGTTTCACTCCTCTCCCAAGGCAATTGCGGACAGGAGTTCCCGTAACAAAGCGCGTCGTAAGATGACGGCTTTAGGGAAGGTCAAGAAGGGCGATAAGAAGGACGTACATCACGTTAATCGCCGCCCTACCAGTAACAATTCAACCAACTTGAGAGTAATGACCCGTTCTCGGAACAGGTCTATTAAATAGGATTAATTATGGCGGCAGGTGACGAACAGGATTTGGGCGGTTTTGGCAGTATTGGCGGCACATCGAATGGCGGCGGTTTAATCGGTGGGTCTGGGTATCAGCAAATGGATGAAGGCGCTGAAGACTCTCCCACCGCTCCAGACACGGCAGGAATGCCAGACGATCCCAGCTTTTCTGGGTCAAATGCGATTGTCGAGGTTGATACCTTCGAGGATATACAAGCCGCTGCTCAACGTACTGCCGCTAGAGATAAGGGTTACGCTGGTTACTCTAGTTACAGACAAGGTAAGCCCGGTATGAACGAGTTCCTCCAATGGTCGGGACAGCATTCTTCTTTTCAGGGTTCAAAACCAGTAATAGATTATTCACCCAGTCAAGGAATCCCCGGCTCTGTCAACCTAGCCCCTAGAGGGATCAATGTTGGGTATCGAAGTGCTTTCAACCCGACAAAATCTTTTGACCAACTTGATGCATCCACCAAAGCGGCTGTTAAAGCGGCACAAATTATCAGTCAGTCCGAAGACGAGACAGAAAACGCAATTGCACAGATGTGGAGCGCTTTCCAAGAAATTCTTGGCAAAGCAAAAAAGAACACAACGAACAGGCAAATGGATACAGGATCAGAGTAAACAATGTACAGTTTAGATTTCTTCAAGAAGCTACAGCAACTACAGCAAGCCAGCGAGACTTACACGAAAACGGCAGGTGGTGATATTGTTGTGGATTCTGGTGAGGATGTTGATGAGGACACCGAGTTCTCCCCTGACGATACTGGTTACCTTCGTCAGAAACGGAGAATGGTTGATGCCATTGTTTATGATCCAATAACCGGGAAGGCTTATCCCAATCCTAAAGAGGCTAAGGCCGCAGGGGTGTCTAATTTTATTTTTCAACCACCCTCTGGTATAACTATAGATTGGTCTTACTGGGATAAATACAAAACCAAACCTACTGAACTTGCGGCTAAGTTACCGGCTACCAAGCCTATTACAGTTGAAGATCAGACTGTGGATTTTCCTTTGGATGATCCTAAAGACGTTAAAACCGAAGTTAAAGACCCAGCGTCACCCCCACCACCCCCACCACCTCCACCTCCACCACCCCCACCACCGCCGCCACCGCCGCCCCCTGACCCGGTAAAGTATTTTAATTTCGCACAATATGTGCAAGACAATCCAGATTTACGTCAGGCTTACTTAGACTATGTAAAGGAGGAGGATGCTCAGAAAGTAGATTCATGGGAATTACACGGCAAAGCACTGGGAATTTCCGATCTTGGAGCGCCTCATTACACCGGTAGCACGATGGTTCCAGACCAATGGGGAGAAACCCATTGGAAGAAGTACGGTAAAGACGAGGATCGGGACAAGCCAGCCTACTATTACAAATAGATGGAAGAATCTCTACCGCCAGTAGCCCCTAACGCTCTCATCTACCACGGTGAGATAGGTATAACAGTTATGGATAACTTCATAACAGAAGCCGAACGATTAGAGGTGTTGTCATTTTTTGATGACATGGAGGATTCAACCGTTTGCACAGATGATGGAGATGGGGAATTGCATGATGAACGCACTGGGAAAAGGCAGTGGGTTGAGCATACTCGATCTCAGATTTTTTATGAGTTATGCACGAGAATTTCTATATTTATAGGATTCAAATTGAGTCATGCTGAGAAAGTACAACTTCTCAAGTATGAATCTACTGAGAGATATGATCCGCATTTCGATGCGTTTAGGCATGATTCTCCGCAATGGGAACACTATTCCAAAGGTGGGCAACGTATATATACCGCAATGGGATATCTTAATGATGTACCTGAAAATGGTGGCGGCGAAACAGCCTTCCCAGTTTTAGGTTTCAGCGTTCGCCCCCGCGCTAGGCGCTTGCTTGTTTTCAGTAATGTGGGAGAAGACAAGTCAAAACCACATCCCGATTCTTTGCATGGCGGGATGCCCTTAATTGAGGGGATAAAACAATGCTTCACAATCTGGTTTCGTGAGAAACCCCTTAATGAACCACAATGAATTTATTGAACGTGCCAAGGATTACCTTCCTACTGCCTCTCTTAAAGAGGCTGGCACTTTTTACAAAAATCTCCTTGAGAAAAATTACGACAAGGAGTTAATAAAAGAATTAGCTAAAGTAGACCGCTGGTTTCTTCTCGTAGTTCTTCTTAACCGTAAGGATGCGGTACATCCGTGGTTATACGACCGATGCAGGGAAGTTGAGAAGACTCCAGACGGGACACTTGATCTGTGGGCGCGAGGTCACTACAAGTCCACGCTAATCACTTATGCGGGATCGATTCAAGAAATCCTGAAAAATCCTAATATCACCATTGGGATATTCAGTCATACCCGACCAATTGCAAAAGGCTTTCTCAAGCAGATTAAGCGTGAGTTTGAAGTTAATGAATTCCTTAGAGATTTATACCCAGATATCTGTTACCAAAATCCTAGACAGGATTCGCCGCAATGGAGTGAAGACTCTGGGATCATTGTTCGCCGCAAAACAAACCCCAAAGAAGCCACAGTTGAGGCTTGGGGGCTTGTGGATGGTCAACCAACTTCTCGGCACTACGATCTCAGAATATACGATGACGTTGTCACTAGAGATTCCGTCAACACCCCAGATCAGATATCAAAAACAACAGAGGCTTTAGACCTTAGTCAGAACCTCGCCGGTGGACAGAGCCGAGAATGGTATATCGGAACACGTTACCACTACGCCGATACATACCGGGACTTAATAGAGCGTGGCACCCAAACCCGCATTTACCCCGCGACAGACTCAGGCACACCAGATGGAAAGCCTATTTTATTTACAGAGAAAGAATGGGCTAAAAAGAAAACTTCGATGGGCCAATATGTGTTGGCCTGTCAAATGCTCCAGAACCCGATAGCAGGTTCCGAGCAAGTATTTGATCCAGAATGGATTAGGCGGTTCGAGATGCGCCCGAAAATTATGAATGTTTACATTCTATGTGATCCGGCCCACTCAAAGAAACAAACCTCCGATAGAACAGCGATAGCTGTTATTGGAGTAGACCCCCAGTTTAATAAATACCTGATCGATGGCTTATGCCATAGGTTAAATCTGAAGGAAAGATGGCAGGCATTATCCAAAATTCGGGCTAAGTGGATTAAACAGCCCGGGACAATGACCGTAAAGGTTGGATACGAAAGATACGGAAAAGATTCCGATATCGAGCATTTCAAAGAAATGATGCGTATCACCAATAACTATTTTCCAATCGAGGAACTGGCTTGGCCAAGAGAAGGGCCGGGTTCTAAACGGGATCGAGTACAACGCTTACAGCCCGACTTTGAGAACTGGCGCTTCTTCTTGGCCCCCTCCTCGGATTTTATGACAAAAAGGCAAAAGAAAGCCTTTGAACAGGGTGATGCGTCATTAATTGCACGCCCTATAAAACAGAAGGATGAAAATGGAAGGGTGTATGACGTTACGCAGAGAATGATTGATAACGAATACAACCTATTCCCTGCGGTTCATGTAGATATGTTGGATGCTATGTCCCGTATCTACGATATACAAGCCGCTCCCCCACAATTACTTTTTTCTGACGATTTAGAACCAGAAGCATTACCGGCTTATTAAGGAATAAGAATGGACGAAATTATGGAAGAAGAAGTTAACCCGCATCAACTGGCAGTTATGTTTCTTTCTAACTTCATTAACGCTCCAGACGATGAATTGGGCGAGATGGATATCACTTTCGCGTTAAGCGGATTAATAGCGAAGGTTGTTAGCGAAACAGTTGATATTGTTAATGAACACAAGAGGGTTCTGCATTGAGCGATAAATTCAAAAAAACGAAAACACGCAAGTACAGTTGGCGTGAATTGGTAGACAAAATGGCCGGGCCAGAAGAGCCTGTTCCTGTTTACATATTTCCAGAGAGGAAATTTTTTGAAAACCCACACCGCCCGTATGGGCCAAAGAGATAATAATGTTTGAAAAGATCAAAAAAAAGGTGATGAAAAGGCCAGTGATTTTTGGCGCTATCGCTGTGATTGTTGTTATTGCTATCTATATTGAATATATAAAATGAAGGTACTCATTGACGAAAGTCATCGGGGGATGATGGAAGAGGCAACAATAACCTCTTTGGTTAAAAATGTTGCGGAATCTTTATACAAACAATACCCCGGTCATCTTTGGGCAGTTGGGCCGTCCAATGATTACTCAATGCTGGCTATCTGGAATGAAGACCTCTCAACAAGGTATGGAATGTGGATCAGGGTTAAAGATATTGATCCTGAGTACAGGAACATACAGAAATGGGCTGGCGAACTATTAGAAAGAGCCAACGTATCTAGAGGTGCGGCAAATCTAGACGAACTGGAATCTTTAGATAGAGATGTCCGTGGGGAAGTGAAATTCGATGATTGATGATGTCCCTTTGAATGACGGGTTTTCTGACGAAAAATCTTCTTGGCTAACCCTAGCTAGGGAAGCCTATGAATCGTCTACAACGTACCTGAATACTAACTACAGACGGCAGTGGGATCGGAACCTTAAACTGTTTCAGTCTGAGCATCCAAGTGGTTCTAAATATGGAACGCCTCAGTATAGCCATAGGTCTCGCCTGTTTAGGCCTAAAACTAGATCAGCTATACGGACTAATGAAGCCGCAGTAGCGGCGGCGTTTTTTGCGACAGAGGATGTTATGTCTGTTTATCCGCAAAACGATTCTGATCCAGATCAGAGGGCGTCTGCGGTTATATTGAAACACTTGCTTCAATATAGGCTAACAAAAACAATACCTTGGTTCCAAACTGTTATAGCGGCCTATCAGACGGCAATGGTATTCGGGTCTGTAATCTCTCACCAGTTCTGGGATTACAAAGAAGAAAAAGTAAAGAGCGAAAGAGACCTTGTTGACGATTTAGAAAATCCTGTTCTCAATGAAGACGGGACTCCCGCAATAGAGATTGAGGAAAATACAAAAGTTCTCAAAGATCGACCAAGCGTCCGCTTAGTAGCCGCAGAAAATTTCAGGATTGATCCAGCGGCAGACTGGAATGATCCTATTAACTCATCCCCATTCGTTATTGAAGTCATCCCAATGTATGTTCAGGATGTGTTGCAAAAAATGAAAGATGTGGACGCTAAGACTGGAGAGCCTAAGTGGAAAAAACTCTCCATGAGCGAACTACTTATGGGATCGAAGCGGTCGGAATTTGATTCAACAAGACAGGCTCGACAGGGTAATCGTCAAGACCCTATATCAGATCGACAAGAAAATATTAAGGCATACGATACTGTATTCGTGCATAAGAACATCGTAAGGAAAAAGGGTATAGATTATATTTTTTACACTTGCGGCATTTTCCATATGTTGTCTGACGTAAAGCCTCTTACTGAAGTATATCCGCACCTCAGAGAAGGTGAACGTCCTTACGTTATGGGCGGCGCTAGTATTGAGGCCCATAGGATTTATCCAACATCTCTTGTGGAGATGACACAGGATTTACAGACAGCCGCCAACGATATTGCTAATCAAAGAAGCGATAACGTTTCGTTAGTGCTGAATAAGCGTTACCACATAAGACGCAGTTCAAATATAGATATAAATGCGTTAAAGAGAAGCGTCCCCGGTGGCAGTGTAATGATGGATGATCCCATAGGTGACGTACAGGTAATTAATACTCCTGATATCACGGCTTCAGCGTATGAAGAGCAAGATCGATTAAACGTTGATTTTGATGACATAGCGGGAACTTTCTCCCAAGGCACAGTTCAATCTAACCGCTTAATGAATGAGACTGTTGGCGGAATGGAAATGCTTTCTTCTGCTTCAAACACCATGATCGAATATATGATCAGAACGTTTGCAGAGACATGGATAGAACCCGTACTTTCCCAGCTAGTAAGACTAGAGCAGTTTTACGAGACAGATGAAGTTGTTCTTGCGGTGGCTACGAATAAAGCCGAAAGTGAGAAAGTTGAAGAGCCGGGGTTTTTCCAGAAATTTGCTGGAGACATTGATAATCTTCTACGCCATGAGATGACGGTAGGCGTTAATGTTGGTATAGGCGCTACCGATCCAATTAGAAAGATTGAAAAATTGTTGTTGGGTATTCGCACGATGGCCGAAGTGAACCCCGACATTGTCATGTATCTCAACCAGCCTGAGATAACAAAAGAAGTATTCGGCGCGTTGGGATACAAAGATTCCAAGCGGTTCGTTAAAGATGAAGAGCAACCACGCCTTGATCAGATGATGGCCCAGCTAGAGGAAGTCTCTAACGCAGTCCAACAGCTTACGGAACGCGGAGCGGCTAAGGAACTTGAAGTTCAAGGACGTATTCAGTCTGCCCTTATCAAGGGTCAGTCTGATATTCAAGCGGCTAAAGAAAAGGCAATGGGCGATATTACTTCTACCCAGATTGCCTCTGAATCAAGAGAGCGTATGGATACGACGAGACAATCCATCGCTATGATTGATTCCAGAATCAAGGCCGAGAAAAACGACATTGCTAGAGGCGAACTACTTCTTCAGAAAGAAGCGCTCGTCCATAAGATGCTCCTTGAAGAGGAAGCCGATATTGGCGTTTCCCCGGGGAACGATGAAGGGAAGCAGATGTCTGATGTCTTAATGAACGACAAGTACGGGAATATTCCCGGTGCTGAGGGTTAATGGAAGAAACTGAATTGTTAGTAGCGGAGACGAGACTTGGTCTCCAAACAAGGGAATTCTTGAGTTCCCCATTAGGTAGATACATCTCAGGGAGGGCAGATAAAGCCAGAGAAGAAGCCTTTGAGGCTTGGACTTCTGTCAATCCAGAGGATGTTGAAACCATACGGGAACTTCAATTCCGTGCAAGGTTACCTTCTTTAGTTATGACATGGCTAGATGAGGCAATTAACCAAGCAAACCATGCAGAGGCATCTCTGTCAGAAATACAGGAGCAGTAATGGACGCTATCCAAAAGGACGTGGATCAGGAAGTAAAAGTAGGGGAGACAGAGTCTCCAATTATATCCGAGCACCAATCAGAACTAGAAAGGATTGCAGAAATGGTGCAAGAAGGGGTTATTCGAGATGACGAAGAAGGTCAGCAAGAATATACCCCCACAGAAGTACAGGATTTTAGCAACCCGCTTACAAAGAAAAGTGACGAGTGGTATGTCACCACCAAAGTAGACGGGGAAGAGAAAGATGTGCTGTGGAATGATGTTCTTACCCAGTATCAGAAAAACTCTTCTGCTGACAAAAGACTTCAAGAGGCCTCAGACCGCCAACGAGAGTTGGAAGAGT
>Ga0310122_10002666_pt1 | contig 11345 bp, 8 predicted proteins | sample CB6_Bottom_1051__FD_203503 | JGI IMG/M metagenome (GOLD analysis project Ga0310122, IMG submission 203503) | Marine microbial communities from Western Arctic Ocean, Canada - CB6_Bottom_1051 | ecosystem: Environmental > Aquatic > Marine > Oceanic | place: Canada: Western Arctic Ocean | collected...
ACATTGACCACACGGTACAAGTATGAAGTTAGATCCCCTTTAGAGAAATCAATTTTTAAATGTTTTGGGTCAATGGCACGAGAAATGGCCACATAAAATTGGCTTGGGGCAAAAATGTTGTCTACATTACACACAAGGTTGTCTATACTCATACCTTGGGACTTGTGTATGGTGACTGCATACGCCAATTTTAGAGGAAATTGTGAGAGTGTGGCAAGGCTGATGCTCTCAATGCTGCCATCCTCTTTTACAAGCATGTCTACCAAGTCAAATTCATGGCGTTCTACGCGTACATATGCTTCATTTTTTTCAACAATCAAATGATTGTCTTCAATTTTTCTGAGTATGCCTCTTTCTCCATTGACAAACTTTCCCCATTTGTTTACTGTGAAGAGAATGGGTACACCCTCTTTAAGGGTTAACTGCTCTGAGATGGGCAACATGTTTTTCCATGTGGCTAACTTTTTTTCATGCACGTTGCCAAACATTTCTACATTGGAAAACAAAATAGTCTCTTCAGTCTCTAGTTCATTGATTTTCGCACGGTTGGTCTGTTCTACTTCTAAGTTTCTGCCATACAAATAGGTAGGGTCTTTTTCCAAAGAGTCATTGTTCCAGAGTTTTGCCATGTAGTCAATGACTTCAGGATCACAGACTCCTTTACGCACTTTAGAGAGTATGTGGGTAAATTCAGCATCTGTGGTACGTTTCATCTCTGTCAGTTCAATGACCATTAAGTCAAACCTCTCCCAAGCCATAGACTCAAAGGCATATAGTTTTGCACCAAATACATCAGAATTTTTATGCTTTACCACAGGTGGCAACTGAAAGAAATCTCCCACAAAAAGTACCTTACCCAAGTAGCCATAGTTATTGAGCCTATAAGCAATCATATCAAGTAAGTCTGTACTGACCATAGAGATTTCATCGATGATAATAAGGTCTGTGGCTTTGAGAACTTTTTTTAAGTCTATGAGCCGTTTTTTTGCACGTTTGTCACTTTGGTTTAGTTCATCAAAGTTTGAAGAGATACCAAAAACAAAAAAACTATGTACGGTAAAGCCACCTATGTTTACAGCAGAAACTCCTGTAGATCCTAAAGAGACCACTTGTTTGGCTCTTTTACGGTAATCTGAGATGACTTCATTGGTAATATAACTCTTTCCTACCCCTGCACCGCCAGTAAGAAAGACATTACTGTGTTTTAAGGCTTCTAGTACATCTGTTTTATTCATAAAAATCCTGTTTACATTTTAAAAGCACATTATATCGTTTTGGGATAAGTTTTGCTATCATTACTTTATGATATTTAATACCTTAAATCCTCTACCTAGTTCGCTAGGTGACAAGAGAAAGAAACCATGTACCCATAGACGTAAACGTTCAAACATGATGTTAAATCCTCTCAAACTCACACACTTAAACCGTATGGATGAGAGTGATGCAGACATGATTACACTCAACCTTGAAGATGCCATTGCCCCTGCACGTAAAAAAGAAGCACTTGATAACATTGCGCTTTTTCTTTCCCATATGAAAGAATCTAAAAGTTTCATTATTGTGCGTACCAACCCCCTTTTAGAAGGCGGTGCTGAAGAGATAGCATTTCTCAATGACTTTTCTTTTGATGCCATACGTCTTGCCAAAGTGAAAAATCAAAATGAAATTGCACAAGCCCTTACCCTGCTCTCAAAAGACAAAGAGTTACATATCTCATTAGAGACCAAAGAAGCATTTGAAAACCTCTCTACACTTCGTATCGATAAACGGCTTACAACAGCCAATTTAGGCATTTTAGACCTACTTACCTCACTAGGCTTACCCCAAAGCCTTGTTAGCCTTCACAACCCTAGCATTAACTACATTCTCTCTAAGTTTTTAGTCGATGCAAAAACAGCAGGCATTCATCCCATCTCCTTTATGTTTCAAGACTACCATGACACAGAAACCTTTGCACAATGGTGCCAACATGAGAAAATGATGGGGTTTGAGACCAAAGCATGCATGGGACCTAAACAAGTTGCCATTGCCAATGAAATCTTTGCAGCCAATAAACAAGACCTTGAACGTGCAAAACACATTAAAGCCGTTTTTGAAATAAATGCTGCAAAAAACCTAAATGGTTTTATGGATGATACTTATGGCTTTATAGATGAACCCATTTATAAAGATGCCTTACTCTACTTAAAGGAAAACACTTGACACATATTAAAAGAATGCTAACACTACTGATCCTCCTCCCTTTTTTACTCTTGGCAAATGATGACAGACCACCGGTGAAATATAATTATTTGGCTAAAAAAGAGGTGCGTAACTTCATCAACATGATGGTGAACAAATACCATTTTGACAGATCTTATGTGACAAACACACTCAAACATGCCAAACTTGACCGTGACACCTTGGCACGTTACACTGGTAAATATAAAGTAGGTACCACCAATGGTTCATGGGAGCGTTACAAAGCCCATGTCTTAGATGCTTCAAGTCTAAAAAAAGCTAAAAAGTTTAAAAGGAAATATGCTTCTACTCTAAAACGAGCCTCTAAAACCTACTCTGTAGATATTGGCTATATTGTTGGATTTATGGGTGTGGAGAGTAAATTTGGTGAGTACACAGGAGATTACAACATTTTAGATGCTTTAGCCACTCTGGCTTTTCATAACAATAGAATGAAGAAGTTTTTTAAAGCAGAGCTCAAACACTTATTTTTACTTGTTCGCGAAAAACACTACAATATTCGTACCTTAGAGGGTTCTTTTGCCGGTGCCATGGGTTGTGTACAACAAGTCCCTTCAATGGCACGTAAACACAAATCTGACTTTAACCATGATGGTATTACGGATCCTTGGGATGTGGAAGATTGCATTGGGTCTATTGCAAAATTTATGCACAAAAATGGTTGGAGAAAAGGTGCTGTAGTGGCTGTACCCACACGCTTTAAAGGCAAACGTTTTACAAGACTTAAAACTTCACATAGACGTACTCTGGCGCTATCAAGCATTAAAAAAGCGGGTGTTAAACCTTTGAAGTTTTTTCCTGAGTCTAGAGCTTACTTACTTAAAAACCGTAACCTTGACCATGATGACATCTATTTGGGTGCAAAGAACTTTCGTGTCTTAACACGGTATAACAATTCTACTTCGTATGGCATGGCTATTCATCTCATTGCAGAGCATGTTAAATAGACTTTAAACCTAAATACTTCTGCTCAAAGGCATCATGTGAGAGTGCCTTGTCAAAATAGAAACCCTGAAAACTGTCACAGTCCAAAGCCTTTAAAGTCTCTAATTGTTCTTGGGTCTCAATACCCTCAGCCACAATAGTGAGATTAAAGTTTTTAGCAATAGAGACAATGGTTGCAATCATGTTTTTACTGTTTTTAGATTTGTCCATGTCAGCAATAAAAGATTTGTCAATTTTCACTTCACTCACAGGCAGTTCTTGTAAATAATTTAAAGCTGAATACCCTGTGCCAAAATCATCTATAGAGAAAATGATACCAAGTTCTTTTAAACGGTTCATATTTCTCACAGCTAGTGACATATTCTCAGCAAAGACATGTTCAGTAATTTCAAACACAATGGTCTGCTTTGCTTCTAACTTAGCAAAGTAGTAGGCATACATGACTTCTACTTCTTCCAAAAATCTCTCATCTATCATTTGCCGAATACTGATGTTAATAGAGAAATATTCTATAAATACACCTTGTTCATTCCAGGCGTGTAAGTTTTTAAATGTTTCATGTAGTACGTAAGAGCCTAACTCTAAAATGAGTCCTGAACTTTCAGCAATAGGAATGAATTCATCAGGAGCCAGAGTACCTAGTTCATCATCAAACCATCGTATCAAAGCTTCAGAACCAACCATTTTTCCATTGCTATTGAATTGTGGTTGGTAATAGACATGCAACTTGTTACCATGGAGGGTTTGATGTAACTTTTGTTCTATCACCAAGTGTCTCTCCACTGTTTTAGAAAGGTCTTTATTGAAGACAATCACACCATCACGCCCTTGAGCCTTGGCTTCATACATAGCGATATCTACTTCTCTAATGAAATTTTTAGTATCTAAAGAAAAATGCGTAACTTCATGCAAACCAATACTTGCAGAAATGTGTAAATTGTGCCCCTCAATGGTATATTGTGCGCGAATCACAGAGAGTAAGTTCATTGCAAAGGCATAAGCATCTTCAGCGCGGTAGTCTTCTTTGTCAAACTCCTGAGAGAGCAAAACAAATTCATCTCCCCCTAGACGGGCTAAGACATGGGTCTCTTTTGAAAAAGCATCAATTCTTTTTGAAACTTCTTGTAAAAGTTTGTCACCTATATCATGTCCCAAAGAGTCATTGATGGTTTTAAAGTGGTCCAGGTCAATAAGCAACATATACACCACTTTTTCTGTATGACTCAAACGCTCACTCATAGACTCAATGTATTCCATAAAATAACGTCTATTAAACAAACCTGTCAAAATATCATGTTGGGCTTGGTAGTAGTTATTCTCTATCAGTCTGTTGGTATTGTTGGCAGCATAAAGTAACACAGAAACAAAAATAAGAGAAAAAAGAGTCAAAACATAGCCAAACCATGTGTCTAGCAAAAAGAAATACACAGAAAGTGGCAACATAAGTGTAAGCAAAATAGGCACAAACATTCTACGGTCAGAAACCAGCAAAGTAGCCGCAGTAACAGAAGCACCTAGCTGGGTAAAAATGGCAATATGGTGTAAATTGTACTCATCATAGCCAATGTATAAAACAAAAATGACAGACCAGGAAGAAAAAACAATGTACATAAAATAGGTTAAATGTTTATACCAAGCAGCCAATTCTACTTTAGTCATTTTTTTTCTATTAAAGGTTTTATAGAGAGAGAAGCCATACAAAGAGACTACAATGAGACCGGCATACCAAAGAGCAGCCGGGAGAAAAATGGAAAAGACCCAGCCTAAAATGACATAGACAAATCCAGGGATAAGTGACAATCCTATCATAAGTAGAATTTGCTGTTGTAGGAAGTTATAATCTTTTTGATGTTTCATATGTTATGCTCTTCTTTACAATCATATCCCTATATTAAAATATAGAGTATCATATTATTACTTTAGATAAAACATAACATTAGTAAAAGTTAATCTTCAAAAATGATAATATCATAGGCACTTTTCGTTACCAAAGCTTTACTTGAATGCACAGAGCCATTACGGTTTACTTTAGAGAGTTCATCACGTAAAACATCTATTTCTGCTTGCATTTCATCTATCTGCCCTTTAAGCTGTAAGACAATGTCTACACCTGCTAGATTCACACCCATTTGACGGGTTAAACGTAAGATCATTTTCATACGCTCAATGTCACGCTGTGAGTACAAACGCATGCGCCCTTGGGTACGAGAGGGTTCAATCAAACCTTCTCTCTCGTACTGTCGCAGTGTTTGAGGATGGATATCCAACATCGTTGCTACCACTGAAATGAGGTATACAGGTTCATCATAACTATGCATGGCTACTCCTTTTAGAGTTTTGCTTCTATCATCGCTTTGAGTTCATCATCTAAACTATCTACATCAGGTAAGACAACATTGGCAACCAAATACAAGTCACCTTTCATGGCTGTCTTTCTGTCTGCAACACCTTTGCCTTTAAGTCTAAACTTTTGACCATTTTTAGTGTTTTCAGGGACTTTGAGTGAAACCTCTTTTTCTGGTGTCTCAATGGCAATTTTACCACCAAAAAGTGCTTCTTTAAGAGGCACATCAAAAGTTTTGTAGAGATTATCACCTTTACGTTCATATTCATCCGAGGCAGCCACTTCTATTTGTAAGAGTAAATCTCCAGCATGTCCCTGGTACTGTTTTCCTTTGCCACGTACGCGCATGGTCTCACCTGTCTTAATGCCCGCAGGAATTTTGATGTCAAAACTTTGACCAGAGACAGAAACATTCTGTTTACCCCCTTGGATGGAAACCATAAATGGCACAGTAATACGTGCTTGAATGTCCAAGTCTGGACCGCCAAAACCACCACCGAAGCCACCAAAACCACCTTGTGCGCCACCGAAGCCAGCACCTCCGCCACCGCCAAACATTGAGCGAAGGATTTCATCAAGATCAACACCTTGGCCTTGGCCTTGTGCAAAGTCATGGAAGTTTTGTCCACCAAACATCGAATCACCATACTGATCATACTGCTGTTTTTTCTCTGTATCTGAAAGTACTTCGTACGCTGCATTGATCTCTTTGAACTTGTCAATTGCAGACTCATCTTTGTTGATATCTGGATGGTACTTTCTTGCAAGTTTTCTGTAAGACTTTTTTATCTCCTCTGGGCTAGCATTTTCACTTACGCCGAGGGTTTCATATAAACTTTTTGCCATATTATTCTTTCTTTCATGTAATTTACATAAATTATATCAAAAACCTTTAGTCAATGTCAATCAAGTTTGGAAAATCTTATTATTAAAAACAATTTATTTTTTTCCTTTGTAAGGCACAGTTTTATATCCCTCACCTATCATCTTCATGATGCCACCTTTGAGGTTTATGACCTTATAACCCATCTTTTGGGACAAAAATTCACTGACAAGACTTGTGCGAGACCCTACCCTGCATATGAGTGCAAATGGCTCATCTTTTTTGACCACCTTGTCTAAATCTTTTAGAAAATCTTTTACAGAAAAGTTACCTTTTTCATCAAAAAACATGATGGTATAAGAGCCTTTCACAATCCCTGTTTCTTTCCATTCAGCAGGAGTACGTATGTCTATAATTTTAATGTTTTTATCTGCAAAACTTTTACTTGCCCAAACATGGGTCAAGTCTGCCATGAGTGATGTTGCCAAAAACAACAGTGTAAATACTATTTTTCTCATAATGATTCCTTCATACCGTAGGGTCGGTGAAGCGACCCTACGATGATTATTTGTCATTCTATCAAAAAGAGGTAAATATTTAGTACAATACCCTATGAATTTTACAGCTATTACAGACATACATGCAGAAGAACTTAAGCTCTACCACCAATTTAGAGAACATGCTTTTAAAGCAGATGGTTCTTTTATTGCAGACAGCCCAAAAGTGGTCAACTTACTCATAGAAGAGAAGATAGAAGTCAAAAGTATATTGGCGACACAAAGCTACTACGATGAGCATAAGGCATTATTAGAAAATCTTGAAAATGTCATTTTTTATCTGGCATCTAAAGAACAAATGCAAGACTTGGTAGGACACAAAATACACCATAATGTCATGATGCATGGCATACGTCCAAAAGAGAGCCCTTTAGATAGCCTTGGAGATAACATACTTATGTTAGATGAGATTAGCTCTACCCAAAACATTGGGGCCATTGCCCGAAGTGCCGCTGCCATTGGCATAGACTCTTACCTTGTACCCTCTTATGGACCACACCCTTATGCAAGACGTGCATTAAGGGTTTCTATGGGGCATGTTGCTATGCTCAAAACCCACGTTTATTCAGACCTTAAGCAGACGCTTGCAGAACTTAAGAAAAATGGTTACCGTATTTATGCGGCAGAAGTCTGTGAGGGTTCTACCCCTTTAAACCAAGTGAAAGTCACAAAAAAATGGGTTTTACTTATGGGACATGAAGGCTCAGGCCTCTCTGAAGAAATCCTCTCTCTGTGTGACGAAGTGGTCACCATTGAGATGATGGAAGGTGTAAAAAGTTTTAATGTTGGGATTGCCGCATCTATTATGATGTACCAATTTAAACATAACGCATAAACTCCGCGTAGGTTAGGGTACCCCGACCTACGCTATTCAAAAATCTATTAATGTAAGAAGTGTCTCACAGTTGTAAAGTAAAGTGAAATACCATGTTCATTGGCAGCAGCAATAACTTCTTCATCTCTAATGCTTCCGCCAGGCTCAATAATGGCTTTGATGCCAGCTTCTGCTGCTGCATCAATGCTGTCACGGAAAGGGAAGAACGCTTCAGATGCCATTGCCGCGCCTGAGACATCCAGTCCCATCTCTTTGGCTTTTTTGAGTGCACATTGTGCTGCGTCCACACGTGAAGTCATCCCCATACCTACAGCAACCATAGCTGAGTCTTTCACGTAAACCACACAGTTAGACTTTGTAAGCCCTGCCACTTTCCATGCAATCTCTAAATCTTTCATCTCTTGTTCTGAAGCCGTAAGTTCTGATTTTTTCTCTGAATTGTGTACTTCATTGTCACAAATACAGTCTGAATTTTGGTAGACAAATCCACCATCTACGTGTTTAAAGTCATGAGAATCTTTTGACATAACTAACTTTCCATTAGCAGATTCTTTGCCACCTTGAGAAAAAAGTTTTAAACGTTTTTTCTTTGCAAATACTTCTAAAGCTTCAGGTGTAAAGTCTACTGCCATCACCACTTCTAAGAAAATTTCATTCATTTTCTCTGCCAAAGGTGCATCTACCACACCATTCACTGCAACCACACCACCAAAGGCAGAAACAGGGTCACACTTAAGTGCTTCAACATAAGAGTCAAGCAGTGTATCTCTTAGTGCAAAGCCACAAGGGTTACCATGTTTTACAATACAGACGGCATTTTCGTCTCCAAAAGAAGAAGCTATTTTAAGTGCTCCGTTGACATCGTTTATGTTGTTAAATGATGCTTCACCTTTGACTTGTTGGAAGTTGTCTGAGAAATGTGTGTCAAACTCATAGAGTGCACCTTTTTGGTGTGGGTTCTCTCCATAACGTGTTTGGAATGATTTTTTACCTGTAATAAATTGGTACTCACCAAAACCATCGTTAAAACGGCCATTCATGTAGTTGGCAATCATAGAGTCATACGAAGCAGTATGTTCAAATGCTTTGATCATAAGCCCACGTCTAAACTCTAAAGAGTCATTCCCAGTTTCTAAGGCACCAAGAACATCTTCATAGTCATTCACATTGGTTACAATAAGTACATCATTAAAGTTTTTAGCCGCTGAACGTACCATGGTTGGTCCACCAATGTCAATGTTCTCAATGATTTCATCAAAGTCTTCAGTTCTTTCAATGGTTTCTTTAAAAGGATAAAGGTTTACACAGACTAAGTCAATGCCTTCAACCCCAAGTTCTTTGGCTTGTGCCACATGTGCAGCGTCTCCACGTTTATGAAGAATTCCACCATGTACATAAGGGTTCAAAGTTTTAACACGCCCTTCAAAACACTCTGGAAATTTTGTTACTTCATCAATCTCAATCACAGGAATTCCTGCGTTTGAAAGTGTCTTGTATGTTCCACCTGTTGAGATAAGTTCCCAACCTAATTTTGCCAAACCTCTTGCAAACTCAACAATGTTCTTTTTGTCACTTACGCTTATTAATGCTCTCATTTATACCCTTAAATATCTTGTTCAATTGTTTTAGCAAAGGTATTAAAATAAATATCTTTTACTGTTTCAAGTGGAAGTTCTACGTCATTAATTTTGACTGTATTTCCGCCTACTGCACCTAAGTTTGTCACTTTAACACCCAGTGAAGCAGCCATTTTGACCACTTCTACCAAGTTTTCCTGAGACACTTCAAGCAATGCTCTTGATTGAGACTCATCAAAGATGTCTCTGCTTTCATTGACTTCAAGTGTAGCCGTAATTCCTTTGTCAGAAACCGCTGCCATCTTAGAAAGTGCAATGGCTAAACCACCCACATTCACATCTTTTGCAGCGTTTAAAAGTCCTTTTTTGTTTGCTTCAATCACCAGCTCCCAAAGGGCTAACTCTGATTGGTAATCAAACTCTGGTAATGAACCTGCAGCCTCACCATGGAGTGCCTTAATGTATAAAGAACCACCAAACTCACCTTTTGTCTCACCCACAAGCAGTACTTGTGAACCTTTTTCTTGGAAGGTTGAAGAAAGTACTTTGTTTTCATCTTCATTCAACCCTACCATCGCAATGGCAGGTGTTGGATAAACAGAAACACCATTGGTTTCGTTATAAAGTGAAACATTTCCAGAAACAACTGGCGTGTTGAGTGCCAAACATGCCTCTTTGATCCCTTCACAAGACTGGGCAAACTGCCACATGACTTCTGGGTTTTCTGGGTTACCAAAGTTAAGACAATCTGTAATAGAAAGTGGTCTAGCCCCTGACATTGCTACATTTCTTCCAGACTCAACTACCGCAAGTGCTGCACCTTTATGTGGATCTATGTAACAAAAACGTGGATTACAGTCTGAAGACATAGCCAACGCTTTTCCATTTTCTTTAATACGAATACATGAAGCATCTAAAGAACCAGGATGTTTTGCTGTATTGGTTTGTACCATAGAGTCATACTGATTGTAAACCCAAGCTTTGTCTGAAACTTCAATGTTTGAAAGTAGTGCTACATACGCTTCTTGATCAGCGGTAGAAACAAAACTATCTACAGATTTTGCATTCACTTCATCTAAGTATTTTGGTCGAGAAACAGGTCTGTCAAGTACAGGTGCTTCTTCACTCACAGGTGCAATAGGCATGTCAGCACATTTTTCACCATGCCACATGAGTTCCATTCTTGCGGTGTCAGTTACTTCACCAATCACGGCTACGTCTAGTCCCCATTTTTCAAAAATGTCTATGATGGCTTGTTCTGAACCTTTTTTTGCACAAATAAGCATACGCTCTTGAGACTCAGACAACATAAAGTCATATGGTGTCATCCCCTCCTCACGTGCAGGTACTTTATCAAGGTGCATGATGAGTCCTGCCCCTGTTTTTCCTGCCATTTCAAATGCTGAAGAGGTAAGTCCTGCTGCACCCATGTCTTGGATCCCTACAATGAGGTCCGTTTTAAAGAGTTCTAAACACGCTTCAAGCAATAGTTTTTCTGTAAAAGGGTCACCCACTTGTACCGTTGGACGAAGTGATTTTGACTCTTCCGTAAATGAGTCTGAAGACATCACTGCCCCACCTAGTCCATCACGACCTGTTTTAGAACCTACATACATCACAGGGTTTCCAAGACCAGAAGCCACACCTAAAAAGATTTGATCTGATTTAACAAGACCTAGTGAAAAGGCATTCACAAGGATGTTTCCATTGTAACATTCGTCAAAACTTACTTCACCACCAATGGTTGGTACACCCATACAGTTACCATAAGAACCAATACCATCAACCACACCACGTACTAAGTGTCTTTGGTACTTGGCGCTGTCTGAGTCACCTTTAACGTTACCAAAACGTAAAGCATTCATGTTTGCCACAGGTCTTGCACCCATGGTGAAAATGTCACGTAAAATTCCACCTACACCCGTCGCAGCACCTTGAAAAGGTTCAATGAATGAAGGGTGGTTATGTGATTCCATTTTAAAGACAGCAGCCATTCCATCACCAATATCAATGACACCAGCAT
>Ga0310122_10002667_pt1 | contig 11345 bp, 19 predicted proteins | sample CB6_Bottom_1051__FD_203503 | JGI IMG/M metagenome (GOLD analysis project Ga0310122, IMG submission 203503) | Marine microbial communities from Western Arctic Ocean, Canada - CB6_Bottom_1051 | ecosystem: Environmental > Aquatic > Marine > Oceanic | place: Canada: Western Arctic Ocean | collected...
AAAATACTGAAGGCTTAAGTGTCTATGATTCAACTGGGTTAGCTATAGAAGATTTAGCTTTAGCTGAGTATGTTTTTACAAATTAAATGAAACTTGAACTAGAAAAAATAGTAGGAACCGCAGTGTCAGCTGTGGTTACAGCCATGGTCATAGGAGCCGCCGCTATAGTATGGAGAGGCGCAACTACCGTAGACGCTAAAGTAAACCAAGCAACTCATGATTTATCCGTACAGGCCACATATATCACAGAAGCTGTAGATATGCTAGAAACCGAAGTATTGGAGTTAAAGAAGCTAGTAAAGTCCTTAGCTGACCATCAAGAAGCATATCACCATGAAATAGAAATCCCCCAAGAACAATTCATACAAAGACAATTACCGGAAATAAGGAAGGGGTTCCGTAAAAGGTGATTAAAAAAACCCCCCACCTCTTTCGAAGTGGGGCGCTGAGACTCTTTAAACGTTAGCTATTATTTAATTTCCAGAGTAATTCCCTTGGAAACCTTAAGAGCCCAGTTAGCGATCCAAGCGTAAGCTGCTCCACCAACCCATCCGCCTATTCCGAACGTCAGAATACTTGTTAGATCAGACGTAACAGCGGCACTAACGCCTTTAACGGCAGTGTCAACGTCTACAAGACCACCAGAACCGGCTAAGGCTACTACTGGCAATATTATAGCTTTGATCGCGCCAGTTGCAACGCCAACTAACCCTAGGAAGTTAGCAAACGGCATCCAACCGATGTGAGTTATTGTTAACTTTTTCATATTTACTTTTATCTTCATCCTTAAAAACCTACTACAAGCAGGTGTGTGATGTTTTATTTACACTGAAAACCCCCCTATGTGTAATTAGAGCAAAAGATAACATGGACGAAAATATAAAAATTTTATCTCACGATGAGCTAAGGCATTTACTACACACTAGATACCCAGATGCTGAAGTAATCCTAACAGATAGAAACTATGCAGTTTTAGACCCCGAATGGGTCGAAAAAGAAGCATATAAGGCGTATATAAACTGGATTTCTATTTTTGGTTTTACTAGAAAAATACGAAATAGCTTTTGGAAAACTAATTGGGATTGTGAAGATATGTCGGCTTCATTCAAAATTTATTTGAGATTCTTGCATGCCGCAAATAACCCTAACACATTCACTGACAGATACTTACGAGGCAAAAAGAACGAAACAAACTCAGACTCCGTTGCCGTTGGCACCTTGTTTTATAAAAATTCACCGACAACTGGTCACGCTATAAACGTCTTTGTTTCGCCGAAAGGAGACTTGTCGTATTTTGAACCCAAGGACGGTATTTTCATAAACATTACAGAAGCGGAAGAAAAAAAGGTTTGGTATGTTAATTTTTAAGATGAACGTGTAATATATTACAGTGAAAAAGTATAAGTTATCACTATACACCAGACTGCTTTGCTCTTTAGTAGAGCATAAAAATAGCGTAGGACAAATCATGAATAGGATCAAAAATGCCAATACCAAATAACAAAAAAGGAGAAGAGAAGAAGGACTTTCTTGGCAGATGCATGGGTGATCAAGTTATGGCTGAAGAATTCCCAGATTCCAAGCAAAGGTATGCAGTTTGCCAATCTAAATGGAAGATGAGCAAGAAAAAGAAGTCTAAAGCGAATGATTATATCGATCCCGAGGTAGATTCTAGGGTAATATTTTATTAATCTTATGAAGAAGATATTAGCAAAACTATTAGGGCTTAAAACTTTTGACGATTACGTTAAGAAATGCGTGATTAAGCCCAAATATGCAAAGAAATCCTAGAAGACCTCCCCTCCCTCGCTTAAAATCTATATATGAGCGTTGGATACTTCCAACTTGGTCTGGGTAAAAGATACATAGATGAATCTTGCGATTTCATCTGGTCTCTGCGGGCGTTCAAAGACAATTATCCAGTTTCTATCTTGGTAAAGAAGGAGGACTATAATTACGCCCTATCCAAGAAAGTTTTTGATAAGGTTATAATTTTCTCTGAGAACGATCCTCTTTTCACTTTATGCAAAAATGATTTCGAAAGATATTGTCTTTATCCTAGGCTTAAGTTGTTGGATTATACTCCATATAGAGAGTGTGTGGTTATAGATACTGATGCTTTTTGTGTTCATGACACTGACAAAGCTTGGGATACTTTTAGGGATAAAGGTCAGCCTTTTAATTGTACTGGAAACTATTATGACCCATCTTATCATTGGTCTCAATTAAATGTAATAAACGAGAAACTGGGCATGAATATAACTTGTGCTCATGGAGGGATATTTTATATAAACCTAAACTTTGGACGGGAAAAACTCGAAACTTTCTTCCTCCATCTTATGTACGCTTTTGTTAATTATGATAAATTAGGATTTTCTCGTAATTTTGAAAATCGCGAGTTCGACAAATCCAAAGAGAAGGGAGCCATGACTGATGAAATACTTTTCGGATACGCCTTATCTAAAATGAATTTCACTTTGTTGGATTTCGGTTTGCATTCTATAATGACTTTTGAAATAGATGGTTATTTGGTCGATGAAATGAAGCTCCCTGTTTTTAGGCAAACCTATAAAGAATATACTCTTTACTGGGAGAAGTACAAAAAAGACATTCCTATCATAATGAAAGACCCAATACCCTTTGTTCATGTTTTTGGGTATGGACATCAAAAAGTAACATCCAGCGATAAAATAAAGAAGGCTATAAAATGCCACATCTAGAAATAACTACAAAAATTGGCTGCAAGCCTAACATGTGCGAGTATTGCCCTCAAGATCGTCTTATGGAAGCTTACGCTAAAGGGTGTGGCGACACATATTTTTCTCTGGAAGATTTTAAGAAATGTATAGATACTGTTCCTACTTTTATGGATATTCATTTTACTGGTTATGTTGAACCATTCATGAATCCGAAGTGTGATCAAATGATGATTTATGCTTATGACAAGGGGCACAGGGTACAAACCAACACAACCCTAATGGGGATGAAGAAGGAAAATTTCGAAAGAATATCTAATCTTCGGTTCAAGGACTTTAAAATACACCTTCCTAGCGGCTCTCTAAAAGAGAGGATAGGAACCTCTTCGAAAAGCGAAAAAATAAACGATATTTGCTACTCGCTTCATGACAAGTGGGTCGAGCTTTTATTATACGTTCTCAATAAAGACACTCCCTTCGAGAAAGATTTGCATTGTCACGGCAGTTTGCACCCCCAGTTGTCGTTCCTATCTGGGAAAGTGAAAATCGCAAATAACATACATTCAAGAGCTAAAAACGTAGGACAATTAAACCACGAAAGGACAGAACAAAACAAAACAAAGCATTATAACTGGCGTGGAAGGTGCGGGAGGATATATTGCAATGTTCTAATACCAAACGGAGACTTGCAACTGTGTTGTAATGATTATGGGTTAGAAGCTAAGGTGGGAAACTTAATGGAGCAAACGTATTCGGAAGTTAGACAGAGCGAACTCTTCATGAATATAGAGAAAGGAGGGCATGACTTATGCGATTATTGCGAACAAGGTGTAAGTATGTTAGAGCCGGAATATGAGGACAAATGGAGGATAGACGGTTAAAGTTGACGGTTATGGTTTTTGGATTTGCCTTGGGAATATTTTTAGTTTTTTGGGCTTTTTCTTAAAAATCGATAAAATATATATACGAAATGAAATACGAGAAACCAGAAAATACGGCGAGATACAGAGAAATAGTTAAGGCTATTGAAGAGGTTTTAGTTGACGTTGGCTCTTTGAACATGGATAGCTCCGCAGCTAAGGAGTGGTTAGCGGAGCACATATGTTGGAAATTATGGTTACTTGAAAATAATAAAAGCGCGTTTAGTGAATCGCTTAAGAAAACGTTAGAGCCGGGACTAAGAAACCCCTTCGTCTTATAATGTACGAATACGAAGCTAAGATAACAAGAGTAGTAGATGGAGACACGTTAGAAGCTTTAATAGACGTTGGATTTCATACTCACATAAGCTCTACGTTAAGATTATATGGAATAGATACTCCAGAAAAGCGCACAAGAAATGAAGAAGAAAAAGAGAAGGGAATTGCGGCCTCGAAAAGAGTCGAAGAACTCCTTAGAAGTTGCCACTATAAAGTCCTCGTTAAGTCCCATGGATTAGGTAAGTATGGTAGGTGTTTAGCCGAGGTACTAATGCTTCAGAAAGACGGAAGTAAGAAGAGCCTCAATTCGACCTTATTGAGCGAGGGCCACGCAGTAGAATACCTTGGCGGATCAAGATGAGCCGCCGAGAGACTAATATTCATTGCATCCTTAATCAATTAATTAGCAACTTACATTATCAGAACTCTAATATACATGAGGGTAAAAAGCCCGTTGATGAGATTGTAAAAGAGATGTCATCTTTAATGAATAAAGCGATAGAAAGTATAAATAAAAGTGAAAGACCTGAAGGAAAATAATAAAAGAATATTCATTTGTTTGGTTTTAATTGTTATTATGATAGCGTTAACCGGATGCCATACTACGAAGTTCAAATGGTTTCCTCATGATCCAACTACTCCCGTGAGACAGGAGGCCAAGGAGCTCGGAGGAATAGAGATCGACGTATTGGAAGTTAGTTTTTAATGGAGGAAGAAACTATAATCTTTGATGATTTTTTGCCCGAAGATTTGTGCGAATCTATGATCGAGGAATACGCCAACAAAGACCAAGTAGATAGAACAAATAGAACCCATTGGAGCAAACAGATAGTAGAGGGCTCAAATATAGTTTTAGTAAATGACCTCGATAAAAAATACGCAGATGTAATATTTCAAATTATGGCAGGTCAAGAACTGTTCAAAGAGATGCGCAAGAAGTCTCCTCTTGGGGCTCTTTTTTATAGATGGACTCCGTTATCATATATCCCTCCCCACCAAGACGATGGAATACCCTATGCTTTAACGATACATTTAAATAAGAAATACATACCCAATTATGGAGGCTTATATTTGTTCAAGCCCAGTGGAAGAGAAAATTGGGTTGGAGTTGAACCAATTTATAACAGAGCGGTTTATGCGGCTGGAAACGGTTGGCATATGGTAACCCCCGTAACGAACGACAGGGACAGGCTCTCAATACAAGTATTTAGTAGCGAATGAATTCGAAACCGAAGAAGAGAGCTTCTTACGATCACGAAATGTGTGAAATGTGCGGTGCAGAATTCAGATCTACCCCAAGTTTTAGCGGAGAGTTTAAATGTGAGGTGATATGGGCTGAATTTGAAGGCAAAATGATTTTGGTTTGCGATGGATGTAAAAAAGGAATAGAAGGAGTCAAATAATATCATGCCGATAGGATACAAAGAGGAATATAAAACAGACCCAGTGGGACCGGACAAGACGCCCGTTCGTGAATATATTATAGAATTAAGCGAGAGAGATGTTGATGCTCTCGACCACTTAAAGAGCAGAAACGGAGCGGGAATGAGCAATATTGTGGTGGAAAATATAGCTATGTGGAAAATGATTAACCAAGTTTGTGAATCATCTGAATATAGTATATGGACTAAGCCCCCCAAAAAAGAACACCCTAAATGGCTTATTTAGGAACGAAAAAAGGCCAAATAAAAATTAGAAAAGGCCCCACCACTCGTGTAACATCTTAGTAGATATAACATTATGCATATCAGACTTACAGGAAATGGACCAGCAGCCGCTCCCATCTTAATTAACGCGGACAAGGTGCTGGCGTACACGACACACTATACGGTCACAGACAGACCAGATAGCCCAGCTTATTCAGAGGTAATGTTTAAATTATCTGCTCCGGGCGAGGGCGTTTATGTCAAAGAGACGGTCGGTGAAATTGAGGCTCTCTTAAACGCCTAAAGAATTTTGGATGGTTCAGACTGCTACTAAGACGCAGCGAAAAACTGACTGAAAGGGTTTTCATTGACCGCCATTTAAATTAATTTTATTCCGGGTCTTAAAAAGGAATCAAAAAAGGCCAAATAAAACATATAAAAGCGAACGAAAAAAGGCCAAATAAGTGTTATATGTTAATGAAAAATAGCCAAATAAGTCATATATACTAGCGAAAAAAAGCCAAATAAGTTATATATTTTTGAAAAGGAAAAGGACAAATAACAAATATACTAACGAAAAAAGGCCAAATAAGATATATTTCAAGAAGATTTTCGGCAAGAGAGAGTGGAATCGGTTGGGCGATGATGAAAAATGGGAGAATTTTCTAAATGTTGTCGCCGAATTAGATGACGCTAATGGAAGATTAACCAATTTAGTGTCAGGGAAATCAACGATTAGGATTATTACTTGATGCCCTTAAAAGAGAGTTCTGAAACCCGATAGAAAATCTTTTTAGCCAATTTGGGGGTTGGTTTTATTGGTTTTTTTAGCTTCAAGTTTTTTTCACAAAAAAGGGTTGACAAGGTTGCAAGTGTAGATTAGTATGGTAATCGTTATGATTACTCGACATTCAGAAAAGACGCTTCAACAATCGCAAGAGTTCACTTCCCACTCATTCGGCATAAAGGAATCGGGACTCGCCCATATCTTTAATGTCTTGAGAAATCAACTCTACTCAAACAAGGTTCTCGCAGTTGTTAGAGAGTATTCTTGTAACGCCTTCGATGCCCATATCGAAACAGGCAAGAAAGACACACCAATTAAAGTTACTGTTCCGAATATCCTTTGCTCTTATTTTAAGGTGAGAGATTATGGCAGAGGACTGACTGAAAAGGAAATTGCTGAAATCTATGCCATGTATGGGGAAAGCACCAAGAGAGGAACCAACGAACAAATTGGGCAGTTGGGCCTTGGTTGTAAATCGGCTTTTGCTTACGGTGATAACTTTGTGATTCATTCTTATGTTGATGGGATAGAAACCACTTACAACGCTTTCATTGACCCTTCTGAAATTGGCACAATCTCCAAAATGGAGGAGAAAAAGACCAACCAAGAAAATGGTATTGAAATTATTATTCCAGTAAAGAAGGATGATTACAAGGAGTTTATAGATACGGTAACAGACTTCTTTAAGTATTGGGAAGTCCTCCCCAAGTTTGAAGGCATTTCAGATGAGCATTTGAAAAACATGGCATTAGACAAGTCAATCGAATCAGATGATTGGTTCGTTGACAATGCCTCAAATGATTCTTATGCGATAATGGGCAATATCGCTTATCCCATAAGTAATTATAATTTGAATTTGGATTACTCCGACCCTATATGTAAATTATTAAGTGCAGGAATAATTATCAATTTCGAGATTGGCGATTTGGACATTTCCGCTAGTCGAGAGCAACTGCAATATAGCGAGTCAACCAAGGCTACCATATTGAAAAGGGTAAAGGGTATAGTTGATGACTTGCCAGAGGTAATGTCGAATGTTTTCGCCAGTTGCAAAACCTTCTATGAAGCGAAGTCAATTTATAGTAAGGTGTTTACTCATGGAGGGTCATTGCATGATTTGAAAGATGTTGTTAGTTCAACTGGAATTTATTGGACTGCACCAGATGGTAAAAAGCGTAAGGTTAAAAACGGTCACTTCGATGGCGCGAAGTTCAAGCCCGAACAAATGAAGATTTGGACTTTCCGCAAACCCGACAGATGGGGCAGGGGAAAGCGAGTGAAAGGAGTGGAGGCGAATGCGATTGTCGCAGAAGATAAAGCCATTATTATTGAGGACGATTCCCCAACCCACAATGGGAGGCTTAACCGAATCGCGCCTTTAATTGAGGATTACACCAATCAACCAAAGGACTGCGAAAAGCATGAGATAGTTTATCTGATAAAATACGGTTCTGATGCTGATAAAAAATCTTTCAAAGATGATAGAGGTTTTGATTATCCCGCCAAAAAACTTACAAGTTATCCCAAGATAGTTTTGAGGGACATTTATCCAAGCAACTCTACGGTATCGGGGGGGAGCAGTTATGTCAAAAATTCAAAACATAGCACGAAAGTTTTTACGGTGAACAGAAATTGTAGTGTCGATAGTACCTACCATACACCTAGAAGTGATTGTTTCATTACTTCCGAGATTGACTTCAAGAATGATAGTGGAGTTTATGTGAAGATTGACAGGTTCTTCGTTTGTCCGAAACAAAAAGCGGGAGACACTATTGGAGAGCAGCATCCTGTTAAAATGATTAACTTGATTAAAAGACTTGAAGGTACTGGTATGAAAGTTCCAGAGGTTTATGCCATCAAGGAACAGAAATTGGATAAGTTAAAGGGCGAAGATAATTTCAAGGACAATTGGGTTGACATTCATAATTGGGCAAGAGAAAGAGTTATACCCCAACTGAAAGCTAAAAAAGTTCTACAAAGATGCGCCGATGAATTTTACAAAAGTCTTTACGAAAATTACTTCACGCATGAATGTGATTGGGCAGAGGAAGTTATGAAATCGGATAATGGGAAAAACAGAAAAAAACTGGCAGGATTTATCGTTTGTGCCGATTCGCCTTTGAGGATACTTCTTGACGCTTGTGACGAAATGGATTCCAAAAGCGGGGATGCCTTGATAACGAGCAACGACAGCAACAAACCAAAAGACGCTATTCTACAATTAGTATATTATGGTCTTGGTTGCGTAAGGACTCTGTTTCCACTTGGAAACAACGGGCAGAATCGTTACGATTACAACTCTACTAGCGACAGGAGAAAGAACCTAAAGAAAAGCATTGAAGTAGGCAAAGAAGTTTTTGGAGTCGAACCATCCCATGAGATAATTTCCTTAATGGAAAGTGTAGAAAAGAGATACAGAATGATTAAGCACATTGATGACCAAAACTTTTTCACTTACAAATGGGGAGATACTTTTAGTAAGGAATTAGCTAATTATATTAACATAATTGACGCTACCTTTATTACTAAAAAAAAAGCGTAAAGACTAGGAAACAGAAAGGAAAAAAATGATACCTTATATTCTAACAGACTCATCATTGACGGTTGTTATAGACGCAAAGTCAATGACAATGGATTCTACGAATCCTTCATTCGCATTAGCTAAAGAAACATTAGCTAGTGAAGATTGGGAAAAGTTGCAGGGACTTTTCGATACGGCAAAGGCAGTTGTTGATTATACTTCTGGCAGCGTGAACATTGAGAATGGAATTATTTCCTACAAGGGGCATGAAGTTCATAATCATGTTGTCGATAGGATTCTCGACTTCATGGGAAGCAGTTTGCCCTACAAACCTCTTATCAACTTTCTTGAGAAGTTAATGGAGAATCCTTCTCGCAGAGCAGTAGAGGAATTGTATCGGTTTTTAGAGCATAAGAGTATGCCCCTAACTCCTGACGGCAATTTCCTTGCTTACAAGGGGGTTCAAGAGGACTTCACCGATTGGCACTCTGGACACTTTGGTAACAAAGTTGGAGACATAAACGAAATGCCGCGCAACCGAGTTTGCGATGACGCAAACCTTGGGTGTTCGTCAGGTTTTCATGCTGGTAGTTTGGACTATGCTCGCAGTTATGGAAATGGAGGACACTTGATGATTGTGGAGGTTAATCCCGCCGATGTTGTGAGTGTTCCCAATGATTCCGATTTCCAAAAACTTCGTATGTCAAAATACAAGGTCGTTTCTCTTTTCGAGAAGAAACTGGAACAACCAATGTGTGATGAATACGGTGAATATTCTAACTACGAGGACGAGGACGAGGATGATTTTAACTTCTCGCAAGAGTCGCAAGTCGCATACAAAGCAGGATATGAAGCGGCTCAAAAAGAAGTCCAAGTAAAATACGCAAAGCAAGCGCGGGACGCTAAAGGAAAATTCCTGTCAGGCAATGACGCTTGATGGGTTGTAGTCATAGCAATGTTGTCAGAGCATTTAGAGTTTTGTTATTTGTTTCCTCTAATGTAAGTCTCTGGCAACTTTCTTAAAATACATAATCTAAAAATCTTAAAAAACCTTTTTATAAAATGGCACTTAAACAACGACACATTTCAGAGAATAAATTTCAAATCTTGAAGCATCTCAAATCGCAGGGCATGAACCCCATTATCGGAAAGGTGAAGTGGGAAAGGAATAGTCTAGTAACTGCCAACCCTAACATTAGGGGAGAAGATATTATTGAGAAATGCCATACTCACAAATTCCCTGCTGATGCGATTACAGTCAGATACGCTCGACAAAGGGACAAAGTTGTCTCCGCATATTTTCATGGAGAAGAAAAAGTAGCTCATGGATGGACTAGAGTAGAGAGTAAATTGATAGTGACTTTACCTTTTAGGAACCAACATGGTCATCACGGGTATTCATGGATGGGCAATTCTCCAAGGGATATGTCTTTGGCAGATATAATGGATGCTCTGTTTTACATCAAAGAACAAGTCGAGGAAATGTCTCCATGAAGGAAAAATCTCAAAGAGAAAAGTTTGACGCTCATATTTTTCAAATTGAGAAAAGTAAAACAGGCAAGGTAGGTAAATGTTTCGTTTCCTCTGCCTCAAGGAACACAAGGAAAATAAGAAAAAAGATTCGCGAAGAAAAAAAGAAACTGAAAACTTTCGATGAAATTATACGGCAAGTATTAAAGGAAGTCCAAAATGATAAGAAGAAAAGCGACGAGCAACAAGCAATCTCTGAACGACAAGAAAAGAAAAAAAGGGGTTCACTCTAAAACCAAACATTCTTGGAATAAGAACAGCAAGAACTATAAAAAAGAATACAAAGGACAAGGAAGATAATGGGAACTGATTGGATACATACATCACCAGAAGTCAAGGAAGAATCTGACTCGCACTACAACCGAGCTTATGCTGCTCGTATAAAAACGAACAGTCCACATCCTTGCCCTCAAAATTCGATAACAAGAATGGTTGATGGTGATTTTGTTTGGGAAAAATTACTTCAAACGAAAGGCAGGGGAAAGGCAGTCGAACAAGCAGGGGGATGGTTTCGCAAAGTAAAGCAAGCCGATTACGCCAAAGGATTGAAGAACAAAGAAACGCATGAGTGCGTAACGGTTGATGATAGATGGAAAGAGTGCCGATTCGGAACCGAGTTTAATCCCACTAGAAGTGTCAATCGTTTATTGGATGAGGATACGAAGAAAAGAGTCCTAGAAGAATCAAAGGGACTCTTAAAACTTTCGGATAAACCTTTCGAGAAAGGCAAATCTAATGCTCATCCTTCGCTTGAGTGGGTTGACGAAAACAACAAGGTGTATGATAACCCAATTAAAGATGGAATGGCAGAAGCACTAGTCAATGCAGTCCAAAGGCATAGGGACAGAAAAAGAAAGAATCAAAAGTCTTGGCTTGAAGAAGTGACAATGAACGAAAACCGTAGACTCGTAAGACAAATGCGGAAGAATGGTTCAATCGAACATAAATCTAAATTGATTCCTATTT
>Ga0310122_10002668_pt1 | contig 11344 bp, 7 predicted proteins | sample CB6_Bottom_1051__FD_203503 | JGI IMG/M metagenome (GOLD analysis project Ga0310122, IMG submission 203503) | Marine microbial communities from Western Arctic Ocean, Canada - CB6_Bottom_1051 | ecosystem: Environmental > Aquatic > Marine > Oceanic | place: Canada: Western Arctic Ocean | collected...
GGGGGCATTTCATTTAATAATTTACTTTTTCCGTACATTACTCCGACACCAGTAGGTCCATACATTTTATGAGCAGATAATACATAAAAATCACAATCAAGCTCCTGAACGTTGATATTAATATGAGAAGATGCTTGTGCTCCATCTATTAAAATTTTAATATCGTTATCTCTACAAATGCTAATTATTTTCTTTATTGGATTAATTGTTCCAAGTGAGTTTGAAATATGAACTAATGAGACAAATTTTGTTTTATCAGTAATCAAACTTTTAAAACTATTTAAATCTAATTCTCCCTTTTTATTTATTTTAGTTATTTTTAGTTTGAGTTTTTTTTCTTCACAGATCATTTGCCATGGTACAATGTTTGAATGGTGTTCCATCTCACTAATGATTATTTCATCATTTTCTTTTAAATATTTTTTAGGGTAGCAATTGGCAATTAAATTAATACCTTCAGTTGTTCCTTTGGTGAAAATTATTTCTTCTTCATTTTTTGCATTTATAAAATTTTTAACAATTGATCTGGTTTTTTCAAATTCTTTAGTTGCTATTTCAGCTAGAGAATGTAGTCCTCTATGAATATTTGAATTAATATTTTTATAATAATAATCTAACGCATTTATAACTTTGATAGGCTTTTGCGTTGTAGCTGCATTATCAAAATAAACTAAATTATTATTATTTATTTTAGTTTTAAGTATAGGAAATTCTTTTCTTAACTTATCAATATTAAGAGGTTTGCTCATGAGGTGAAGTCTTCTAATTTCTTATAGGTTAATTTTTTAATTTTTTGTTTAGCGAATTGGTTTTCAATTTTTTCTATAATTTCTTCACTAAATGCTCCAAGAAGCATTGAAATAGCTTTTTCTTTGGAAATTCCTCTTGACTGAAGATAAAACATAGCTTCTTTATCAAGTTGTCCTACAGTGCAACCATGAGAACATTTTACATCATCAGCCCAAATTTCTAATTGAGGTTTCGTATTTATTTTTGCCTCATCTGACAAGAGAATATTATTGTTTGATTGAAATGCATTTGTTTTTTGTGCTTTTTTTCTAACAAATATTTTTCCATTAAATACTCCATTGGAATTATTATCCATAATACCTTTATAGTGTTCGTTACTAATAGAATTTTCATCCATATGATCAACTGTAGTATGATTATCAACATGAGATTTTTTTCTAAGAGCATAAAATCCATACATGTTTGAGTAACAGTTTTTTTCTTTAAGTTTGATGTTTAAGTTGTTTCTAACTACTGCACCTGAATAACTGAAAGTGAAACAGTTTGAAATACTATTTTGTTTTTGAGAGATATTAATACTATTAAAATGAAAATTATTTTTATCATTTTGAATAATTAAATATTCAATTTCAGAATTTTTTTCTTGAATAATTTCTGTTACAGAGGTAGAAAAATTTTCTATAGAATTCAGACTGATAAATTCTTCTATAAATACTGATTTAGAATTTTGATTAGAAACTATTAGTTTTCTAATATGATTTATAGATTCACCTGAATTAGATATTATAAAATTCAAAATGTTTATATGATTTTTTTTAGAATAATTCTTGTCAATTTTTATAAGCAAAGATTCTTTATAATTTATTGTATTAATATATGTGAAGATGTCATTTTTAGAATCATCTTGATTGTTAAAGAATTTATGAAAAATTTTTTTGTCAGTATTATTTAGTTTATCAAAAGTGTTGACACTTATGCCACTAGGAATCTTTGATTCATTTTTTTGAAATAATCCATTTATTGTAATAATTGAGTACTGATTTTTATATTGATTAAGTATTTTTTTATCAATATTCTTTTTTTTTTTATAGGAATCAACTCTGAGAATATCAAATTTTTTTGAAACTTTTCTTAATAGGGAAGAATATTTGTATTCTTCTTTGTGTGTTTTCAAAACATTATCTAATGAATTAAAAACTTTAGTTTTTTTAGTTTTTAATATGCTGTTGGTTTCTTTGAAAATATTCTTTTTTATAGAAGTGAAATCTTTTATCATTTTTCAATGTATTTAAGCTCTAACCCAATCATATCCTTTTTTTTCAAGTTCTTGAGCTAAATTTTTATTACCAGATTTTACAATTTTTCCGTCAATTAAAACATGAACATAATCGGGAATTATATAGTTGAGTAATCTTTGATAATGGGTTATAATAATTGTTGCATTATCTTTTGATTTTAGTTTATTCACTCCCTTTGCTACAATTTTTAAAGCATCAATATCAAGGCCTGAATCTGTCTCATCTAAAATAGCAAGTTTGGGATCAAGCATTGCCATTTGAAATATTTCATTTCTTTTCTTTTCACCTCCCGAAAATCCTTCGTTTATAGATCTACTTAATAGCGTTTGGTTTATTTTAACAATTTTCATTTTTTCTTTCATAACTTTTAAAAATGAAACGGCATCAAGTGGTTTTTTTCCTTTTGATTCTCTTATTTTATTAACTGCGGTTTTAATGAAATTTGTTGTAGATATTCCAGGTATTTCTATTGGGTATTGAAAAGCAAGAAAAATCCCTTGTTTAGCTCTTTCATCTGCACTTAACTCTAATAATTTCTTGTTGGAATATATAATACTTCCTTTATTAACTTTATATTCTTTTCTTCCTGCAATTACTTGTGCTAAGGTACTTTTTCCTGATCCATTAGGACCCATAATTGCATGAATTTCACCTTTATTAACGCTAAGGTTTAATCCTTTAAGGATTTTATTATTGTTAACTGATACATGAAGATTTTTTATTTCTAACATTTTTTTTATTTAATTTAACCAACACTCCCTTCTAGGGTTAGTGATAGTAATTTTGAAGCCTCAACTGAAAATTCCATAGGCAATTGATTGAATACTTCTTTTGCATAACCATTCACTATTAGAGCAACGGCATTTTCTTCATCAATTCCTCTTTGTAGACAATAGAACATTTGGTCTTCACCAATTTTAGATGTAGTTGCTTCATGTTCGATTATGGAAGATTTATTTTCAATATCAATGTATGGGAATGTATGTGCACCGCAATTATTTCCTAGTAGTAAAGAATCACATTGAGAAAAATTTCTAGATTCAGTAGCTCTTTTCATAACTCGAACTTGACCTCTGTAGCTATTTTGAGAGAATCCAGCTGAAATTCCTTTTGATATAATTTTTGATGTAGTATTTTTTCCAATGTGAATCATTTTTGTTCCTGTATCAGCTTGTTGATAATTGTTTGTGACTGCTACTGAATAAAATTCACCCTTAGAATGATGACCTTTTAGGATACATGAAGGATATTTCCATGTAATTGCTGAACCTGTTTCTACTTGAGTCCAACTAATTTTTGAATAATCACCATAACAAATACCTCTTTTAGTAACAAAATTGTAAATTCCTCCTTTTCCATTTTTATCTCCAGGGTACCAATTTTGTATAGTTGAATATTTTACTTCAGCATTTTCTCCTGTAAATATTTCTACTACTGCAGCATGAAGTTGGTTTTCATCTCTCATAGGTGCAGTGCAACCTTCTAAATAACTAACATATGAGTTATCATCTGCAATAATCAAAGTTCTTTCGAATTGACCAGTATTAGCCGCATTGATTCTGAAATAGGTTGAAAGCTCCATTGGACATCTTACACCTTTTGGAATATAACAAAATGATCCATCAGAAAATACGGCAGAATTTAAGGCAGCGAAATAATTATCATTTTTAGGCACTACCATTCCTAGATATTTTTTTATTAGTTCTGGGTGTTCTTCAACTGCCTCAGAGAAAGAACAAAATATAATACCTAATTCACTTAATTGTTTTTTAAATGTAGTACCAATTGAAACTGAATCAATTACTGCATCTACTGCTACACCGCTTAGTCTTTCTTGTTCTTTGAGTGAAATTCCTAATTTTTCAAATGTTTTTAATAGTTCTGGATCAACATCTTTAAGAGATTTTAATTTTGATTTTTGTATTGGTGCTGAATAGTATGAGATTTTTTGAAAATCAATTTTATTAATTTTTAAATTAGCCCAATTAGGACTTTTCATTTTTTTAAATATTGAAAAAGCATCCAATCTCCATTTAAGTAACCAGCTTGGTTCATTTTTCTTTTTTGATATAAGCTTTATAATATCCTCATTAAGTCCATTAGGAGCTTGGTCTACCTCTAAGTCTACTGACCATCCATGTTCGTATTCTTTTGATGTAAATTGTTTAAGTATTTTTTCGTCTTTGTTCATCTAAATAATTAGAGTGCAAAGTTAACTAAGAAATTATAATAAGTAATAATATAAGGGCTATTTCTATTTGTTGTTGAGGCTTAAAACTTCTTTGAATGTTTCTTCTATTGATAAGAAAGATTCTGTTCTTGTTACGCCTTTTACCTTATGGATTTTAGTATCTAAAACTTCTCTTAAGTGTATAGTATCTTTACATAGTATTTTAGCAAAAATTGTATACTGACCTGTTATTGCATGTAGTTCTATTACTTCTGGAATTATTTTTAAAGCTCTAACAGCATCTTTGTATAGATAACTTTTTTCTAAATAAATGCCCATAAATATTGTCATTTTATAACCTAATTTATTATAATCAATTTGTAATCTTGTTCCTTTTACAATACCCATTTTCTCTAATTTCTTCATTCTTACATGAACAGTTCCACCTGATACAAATATTTTTTTGGCTACTTCAGTATATGGCATTTTAGCATTTTTAGATAAAATATTTAATATTTTTAAATCGACATTATCAATATGATAATTAGTTTTCATTTTTTGTGGGTTAGATTTTAATATTTACAATTATATCAAATTATTTTATAATTATTTCAAATATATGATTCAATTTTTAGAAAATAAATCTGTTTATTTTAATTTTTTTTAAAATAATCATAAATTTACCAATCATTTTTGAGTTAATGTTGTTTACTGGGGATACTAATGAAAATTAGTGTCCACTTTCTTTTTCATTATAATTCTTCTATTTTTAAAGGAATTAATAATTTAATTTTTATGGAAAAGATATGGCTCAAAAATTATCCTAAGGGAGTTAACGAATCAGTAAACTTGGATGAATATAAATCTTTTGCTGATTTTTTAGACAAAGGTTTCTTTAAATTTTCAAATTCTGTTGCCTTTGAGAATATGGGAAAAAGTATAACCTATAAGGAACTGGACATTTTATCACAAAAGTTTTCATTGTATTTAACTGAAGAATTACATATGGAAAAAGGTGATAGGTTAGCAATTCAGTCTCCTAATGTTTTACAATACCCCATAGCATTATTTGGTGCTTTGAGATCGGGTATTATAGTAGTAAATACTAACCCTCTTTATACTTCAAGTGAAATGAAGCATCAATTTAATGATTCTGGTTGTAAGACAATATTGATTTTATCAAATTTTGCTTATAACCTTGAAAAGATAATTTCTGAGACAAAAATCGAACATGTTATTGTATCTGATATGGGAGATATGTTGGGAGCATTTAAAGGAAGTGTAGTAAATTTTGTTGTCAAATATGTAAAAAAAATGGTACCAAAATTTTCTTTACCATCAGCTGTATCATTTAAAAAAGTATTATCTATAGGAGGAAAACATGAATTTAAAAAGCATGATATATCACCTGAAGACATAGCATTTCTTCAGTATACTGGGGGAACGACAGGAGTATCAAAAGGAGCAATGTTAACTCATTATAATGTTCTATCAAATGTAAATCAGATGTCAGAGGGAATGAAAATTCTAGTTGAAGAAAGAAAAGAAGTATGCATTACGGCTTTGCCTTTATATCATATTTTTGCTTTGGTTTGTAATGCATTAGTCATGTTTAAGTATGGTGCAAAAAATGTATTGATTACTAACCCTCGAGATATGAAAGGTTTTATAAAGGAATTATCTAAACATAAATTTTCTATAATTACAGGAGTCAACACGTTGTTTAATGGACTACTTAATGCGGATGGTTTTAAAGATTTAGATTTTTCAAAATTAAAAATAGCATTTGGTGGAGGTATGGCAGTCCAAAAAGTAGTTGCTAATAAATGGAAAGAAATTACAGGTCGTCCTCTAGCAGAGGGTTATGGATTAACTGAAACTTCTCCAGTAGTTACAATGAATCCATTAGATGGTGCTGATAGGATAGGTACTATTGGTATGCCGCTTTCAAATACAGATGTTAAATTTATTGATGATGAAAATAATGAAGTAGGAATAGGCGAACGAGGTGAAATATGTGTTAAAGGTCCTCAAGTAATGAAGGGTTATTGGAAGAGACCTGATGAGACTAATGAAGTGATGGATGGAGATTGGTTAAAAACTGGAGATATAGCAGTTATTGACGAGGATGGATTTATTCAAATTGTTGATAGAAAAAAGGAAATGGTTTTGGTTTCAGGCTTCAATGTTTTTCCTAATGAAGTTGAGCATGTTATATCATCACATCCTAAAGTTTTAGAGGTAGGTGTTATTGGAGTTCCAGATAAAAAAACTACTGAAGCAGTTAAAGCAGTAATTGTAAAAAAAGATGACTCATTAACACCAGATGAAATTAAATTGCATTGCAAAGAGAAATTAACTAATTATAAATGTCCAAAGCATATTTCATTTACTGATGAGCTACCAAAATCAAATGTTGGTAAAATCCTTAGAAGAATTATAAAGGAGAAGGATTTAGAAGAAAATTCATACTAAATTTTATTTGGAATTATTCTAAATAAAACACATATTACAATTATCTTTTGATGTTAGTAAATCGGATATTACTTTTGTCGGAGTTTATAATTTAATAGCTGAAATGTTCACTGAACAAGCTAAATGCTTCAACTTTAAAAAGCTATCATATTTTCCATTTTTTGGTGCATTATTTCTATCATATTTTTTCACGGTATCATCCTCGTTATATGCTCAAGAACCTGAGTCTGAATTTGATCAATCTATTGTAAAAAATGGAGAGTCATTATTCAAAGGAAATTGTACAGTTTGTCACGGAATCAATGATGTTATAATAGGTCCAGCATTAAGAAATGTTCATGAGAGAAAATCTGAAGAATGGATATATTCTTTTGTAAAAAATTCACAAAAAGTTATAAGAAGTGGTGATGAGTATGCGGTTAATTTATATAATGAATATAATAAGACATTGATGACGTCTTTTGATTTTTCTAATGAAGAATTAAATTCTATTCTTACTTATATTAAAAGTGAATCATTTAAACCTGTTGAAGTTTCTGTTGTTTCAGAAGTATCACAAACTAGTAAATCTTCTCCTGTTAAATCTGATAATTTTTATATTTCTCTAGCCCTTAATATTCTATTATTAATTATTATAATTTTTGTTTTATTTCGTTTTACAGATCTATCTAGAAAATATGTTACTCTTCAAGATACTCAAAGTGGAGGAAAACTTTTAAATTTAGATGATAAAGAGATTCTAGAGAGTAAATTTGATTTAAAGAAATTTGTTACAAGTAATATGGTACTAGGATTTGCTTCCTTTACTTTTATTATAGTTTTTGTAAAATCATGTATAGATGGTCTTTATACTGTTGGGATTCAACAAAATTATCAGCCTACACAACCAATTGCATTTTCTCATCAAATTCATGCTGGTCAATTTGAGATTGATTGTAACTATTGTCATACTGGTGTAAATATTTCAAAGTCTGCTAATATTCCTTCTGTTAATATTTGTATGAATTGTCATAATACGATTAAAACTGATCAACCAGAAATTAAAAAAATACTTACAGCTTATGAAGAAAATAAACCAATAGAATGGATTAGAGTACATAATTTACCTGATCTTGCTTACTTTAATCATTCTCAACATGTCGCTGTTGGTGGTTTAGATTGTGAAACATGCCATGGACCAATAAAAGAGATGGATGTGGTTTATCAATATGCAAATTTAACAATGGGATGGTGTATAAATTGTCATAGAGATACACAGATAAATACTAAAGGAAATGATTATTATGATAAGTTAGTTGCTTTGCATAAAAAAACCTCAAAAAGTCCTTTGAAGGTAGAAGACGTTGGTGGTTTAGAATGTTCAAAATGTCATTATTAAAATTATGAGTTTGAAAAAGAAAACGTATTGGAAGGGAATTGAAGAATTGAAAAACGATACTGACTTTATTAAAAAGTCTCAAAATGAATTTCCTGCGTATTTACCTATAAAAGGAAGTATGGAAAATTCAAGAAGAGATTTTTTGAAGATGATGGGTTTTAGTATTGCTGCTGCATCTGTTGCTGCTTGTGAAGCTCCAGTTAGAAAGGCTATCCCTTATGTAAATAAACCAGTTGAAATAGATCCTTCTATTCCAAATTATTATGCTTCTTCATACTCCATGGGTAGTGACTATTGTAGTGTTGTTGTTAAAACTAGAGAGGGTAGACCAATTAAAATTGAAGGAAATACTTTATCAACTGTGAGTGGTGGTGGAACTACTGCGCAAGTTGAGTCTTCTATTCTTACATTATATGATACAGAAAGATTAAAGGGACCAATGCTGGATGGTAAAGAAACTGATTGGAAAAATATAGATGATTATGTTTTAGGGAAATTAGAAAAAATTAAGTCTTCTGGAAAGAAGGTTTATGTATTAAGTAATTCTATTTCAAGTCCTAGCTCTCAAAATATTATTGATGATTTTATTTACAATTATAATGGGACCCATGTAGAATATGATCAACTTTCATATCATGGAATGCTTGAAGCAAATAATAATTCTTTTGGTATTAGAAAATTGCCATTTTATGATTTTTCTAAAGCTAAAATTATAGTATCATTTGGTTATGATTTTCTTGGAAGTTCATTTAATAATAATTTATTTAATAAACAATTTGCTAAGTCAAGGAGAGTTAGTAGAAATCAGAAAAAAATGTCAAGGCTCTATAGCTTTGAATCTAATTTGACAATAACTGGTGCAAATGCTGATCATCGAATCCCTATTAAATCGTTAGAAAGTCCTATATATATAACTAAATTATACAATGTATTAGCTGATAAAACTGGAAAAACAAAAATTAATATAGATAAATTTTCTGATGTTATTGATAATGATATAATCAATAATGTTGCTTCAGATTTATTAAAAAATGCTGGAAAATCAATTGTTATTTCAGGTTCAAATGATAAGTACGCTCAGATAGTTGTTAATATGATAAATGATCTATTAGATAATTTTGGTATTACTATAGATTTTAATAAAGCTTATAATATTAGAAAAGGAAATGATTCTAAAATGAATTCTTTTCTATCTGATCTTTCTAATAAAAATGTAGGTTCTGTAATATTTCTTAATTGTAATCCTTTATATGATAATTATCTTGCTCCTAAAATTAAAATTGGAATTGAGTCAGTAGATATGAAAATATCTACATCTGATAGACTTGATGAGACTTCAATTTTATGTGATGTAATAATTCCAAATTCTCATTTTCTTGAATCATGGAATGATTTTGAGCCTATTGAAAATTATTATAGTTTTAGCCAACCAACCATAGGTAAATTATTTAATACAAGACAATATCAGGAAACACTTTTATTGTGGTCAGGTTCTAAGCAGACATACTATGATTATTTACAGGATACTTGGAAAAAAGTTTATGAAAAAATACAAACTAATAAGTCTTTTCAGACTTTTTGGGATGGACTTCTCCATGATGGAGTTTTTGAATTGAATAATGAAAGTAAGGAAATAAACTATAAATCTTCTACTTCATTTTCTGAATTAACTCGCTGGGTTAATGCTTTAAAAAATAGTTCTAAATTTGAATTAAGTACATATCAAAATTTATCTGTAGCCGATGGAATTCAGTCAAATAATCCTTGGCTTCAGGAGATGCCAGATCCAATTTCTAAAGTGTGTTGGGATAATTATATCTCTGTCAATCCTAAAGATGCTGAAAAGCTAAATGTTGAAACAGGCGACATGACTACTCAGGTATTAAGTTTTAATATAAATGATAGTAATTATAAACTTCCAGTAGTAATTCAGCCTGGTCAGGCACAAGGAACTTTTGGTGTAGCATTAGGATATGGAAGAAAACTTTCTGGAACAGTTGGTGATGATGTTGGCGTTAATGCTTATTCAATGCTTAATAGTAATTCAAAATATCAAAATTTAACAGTTAATGGTATTGAATTGACTAATACTAATGAATCATATAGAATCGCTCAGACACAAACCCACCATACTATTATGGGTAGAGAAAGTATTATTCAAGAAACTAACTTAAGTGAGTATATCAAAGATGAAAATTCTGGAAAGTTTGAATTTAAAGTTGCTACTAGTAAGGGTTTTGAAAAGCCTGAAGCTATTACACTTTGGAAAGGTCATGAATATCCTAATCATCATTGGGTTATGTCTATAGACTTAAATTCATGTACTGGTTGTGGTGCTTGTACAGTAGCTTGTCAAGTTGAAAATAATGTTCCGGTTGTTGGAAAAGAGGAAGTTTTAAATAGAAGAGAAATGGCATGGATTAGAATTGATAGGTATTATTCTAGTGATCCAGATGTCCATGATTTTAAAGGGTTAGAAAATGCTTCTGAAAATCCTGATGTAACATTTCAACCAATGATGTGTCAGCATTGTAATAATGCTCCTTGTGAGACAGTTTGTCCAGTTGCTGCAACTACTCATAGTACTGAAGGTTTAAATCAGATGGTATATAATAGGTGTATTGGCACTAGATATTGTGCTAATAATTGTCCTTATAAAGTAAGAAGATTTAATTGGTTCAAATATCATGATAATAAACAATTTGATAAAAATTCTTCAATGAATAATGATCTTGGAAAAATGGTACTTAACCCAGATGTAACAGTAAGATCAAGAGGAGTAATGGAAAAATGTACGTTTTGTGTTCAAAGAATTCAGGCTGGAAAACTTCAAGCAAAAAAAGAAAAAAGAAGACCAATTGATGGTGAAATTAATGTGGCATGTGCTTCTGCTTGTCCTTCTCAGGCTCTTGTTTTTGGTGACATTAAGGATAAAGAAAGTAAAATTTACAAATTATTAAAAATTGAAGGTTCTGATAAAACAACTTTAAATGTTGGTGAGGAAAGAGCGTACCATGTACTTCAAGAACTTAGAGTTAGTCCTAATGTATGGTATTTAAGAAAAGTAAGAAATAAAAAAGTGGTATAATATGCATGTTGAGTCAAAATTAAGAGAACCATTAATAACAGGAGGAAAAAATCTTCATGATATCACAAGAGATGTATCTAGAAGGGTAGAAGAAAAACCGAGTCTTTCTTGGTTTATAGCGCTATCGGTTGCTCTGTTGATGCTCTCCGTAGGTGGATATGCGGTTTATAGAACTTTATGGGATG
>Ga0310122_10002669_pt1 | contig 11342 bp, 6 predicted proteins | sample CB6_Bottom_1051__FD_203503 | JGI IMG/M metagenome (GOLD analysis project Ga0310122, IMG submission 203503) | Marine microbial communities from Western Arctic Ocean, Canada - CB6_Bottom_1051 | ecosystem: Environmental > Aquatic > Marine > Oceanic | place: Canada: Western Arctic Ocean | collected...
GTCGCAGCCGCGCATGGCCTCGGCGAGGTCGAAGCCCTCGATGCTGCGGGCGGAGCCTTTCCAGCCGTCGCCGTCGCTGGCGAGGATGAAGGTGGGCCGGTAAAATTCGCGCATGACGCGGGAGGCGACGATGCCGATGACGCCGAGGTGCCACTCCATGTTGCCCTCGACGATGACGAAATCGTTCTCGGGGTCGAAGCGTTCGCGGACGCTCTCGACGGCTTGGTTGGATGTGTCGCGCTCGATTTTTCGGCGTTCGTTGTTGTAGTTGTCGAGGGTCTCGGCGGCTTTCTCGGCCTCGTAGTGGTCCCGGGCCAGCAGGAGGTTCAGCGCCGCATCCGGGTTGTCCATTCTGCCGGCGGCGTTGAGGCGCGGGCCAAGGTGAAAACCGACATTGAAGACGGTGACCGGCGTGGAGACGTTGGCCACTTTCTTGAGGGCGAGGAGGCCGGGCCGGGTGGTCTCGCTGAGTTGCTCGAGGCCGGAGCGGACGAGTTTGCGGTTCTCGCCGGTCAACGGCACGAGGTCGGCCACGGTGCCAAGGGCGACGAGGTCGAGGTATTGCTTGAGGTCGAGGTCGCGTTCCTTTTGGAGCCCCTCCTGGCGGCCGCGCTTGACGAGCGCGTGGGCGAGCTTGAAGGCGAGGCCCACGGAGCAGAGTTCTTGGAAGTTCGGGTAGTCGTCGCTGAGCTGTGGGTTGACCATGGCCAGTGGCTCGGGTGGCGGGTCGCTGACCTGATGATGGTCCAGCACGAGGACGTCGATCTTGCGCTCGTTGAGAAACTCGATGGCCTCGACGGCGGTGGAGCCGCAGTCGACGGCGAGCACGATGTTGGCCTCGAACTGCTCAAGGCATTTCTCGAGGGCCACGGCGCTCAGGCCGTAGCCGTCGTCGAAGCGGCCGGGGAGGTACGGCTGCACGGTCCAGCCCAGCTCGGTCAGCATTTCGGCGAGCAACGCCGTGGAGCTGACGCCGTCCACGTCGTAGTCGCCAAAGATCAGCAACCGCTCGTTGTTTTCTCGCGCCTTCCAGAGCCGCTCGACGGCGGCGTCCATGTTTGGAATCAGGAACGGGTCGGCCAACAACTTGAGCCTTGGATTCAGGAACTCGCTGACTTCGGCCTTGCTGGCGACGCCCCGGTTGACGAGGCATTGTGCCATGAGTGGCGAGAGCGGCAGCTCGCGAATGAGTTGGCCGGTTAAGAGCGGTTGTGAGGGCGCGAGGCTCCAGCGATATTTCACGCCGGAATCCGAACCCTCCTTGATGTCCGGATCAGTTTGTCAGGGTTATTGTTCATACAACTAAAAATTCTCCCGGCGGCTGCGCCTGGCCAAGCGCTTGGTTCTCACTTTTCCCCGGCCTTTTCCGGTTCCTTTTTCGGTGCCAACAGCGACGCGACGATGGACAGGCCAAGGATCGCCCCGATGATGCCGAGGACGGCATCGTGGTGGCCCTCGAAGTTCAGCCAAGCGGGACGGCCCTCCCAAAGGACGACCAGCATCTTAAACCCGATGAACACCAGCACGAGTGCCATCCCGTACTTCAGGTAGCGGAAATGCCGGAGCAGCCCCACCAAGACGAAGTAGAGCGACCGCAGGCCCAAAATAGCAAACACATTCGACGTGAAAACAATGAACGCATCGGTGGTGATGCCGAAGATGGCCGGGATGGAGTCAACCGCAAAAATAAGGTCGGTCGTCTCGACCATGATCAGGCACAGGGCCAGCGGGGTGAGGGCGCGTCGATTGTTCAGGCGGGTGAAAAAGTGCTGTCCATCATACTCTGTCGCAACAGGATAGACCTTTCTGGCCAGGCGGATGACGATGTTTTTCTCCGGCTCCACCTCCTCGTCGCCGGCGAAGAGCATCTTGATGCCGGTGAACAGCAGGAACGCGCCGAACACTTGCAGGATCCAGTCGAACCGCTCGATCAGTTCCGCCCCGGACAGGATCATCACGCCGCGCATCACGAGTGCGCCGAGGATGCCCCAGAACAGCACGCGATGCTGATACTCCAGCGGCACGTGGAAGTAGGTGAAAATCAGCGCGATCACGAACACGTTGTCCATCGAGAGCGACAACTCCACCACGTAGCCGGTGATGAAAAGTTTTCTGTGTGTGGCCTGCCATTGTTCCCCGATCATCACCGGTGCCAGCCAGAAGGCGAACGCCATGGCCATCGAAAACCAAATGGTCGTCCACATCAGCGCTTCACCGAAGGCGACCGCGCGCGGTTTGCGGTGGAACACGCCGAGGTCGAGCGCGAGAAACACCAACACCGCGCCCAGGAAGACCAGCCAGATCACCGGGGTGACGTTCAGTGTAGGGTCGGTGGCTGCGGCGAGTGTCATGCCCGGTTTCCTTTCGGGTTGCGCTTGGCCAAGCGCGGCCTGCCCGGGGTGCCTTCAAAAGGAAAGCCGCCCAGGGGCGTCTCCCGGCGGCCTTCAGTCAATCCGGCCACCCCTCACGCCTCCGAGGTGGAAATGCTGTGCTGTGTGATCACGGTCTCGTCGGCCAGCTTCGGCTTCTCTCCCTTGTTTTTCCAGAGCACCAGCGAGCCGGCGATGAAGATGCTGGAGAATGTGCCGGTGACCACGCCGGCCAGGAGCACGAAGGCGAAAGAGTGGATCGCGCCGCCGCCGAACAGGAACAGCGATCCCGCCGCCAGAAGGGTGGTGCCGGAGGTGATGATCGTGCGGCTCAGCGTCTTATTGATCGCGCCATTCATGATCTCGGTGAACGTGCCGGGCAGGTTCAGTTTCAAGTCCTCCCGGATGCGGTCAAAGATCACGATCGTGTCGTTAATCGAGAAACCAATAATCGTCAGGACGGCCGCCATCACCGGCGCGCTCAACTCGCCGCCCCACAGAAAAAAGATGCCCAGCGTCATCAGGACATCGTGAATGATGGCCAGAATGGCCCCCAGCGCAAACGAGAACTCGTAGCGGAACGTGACGTAAACGAGGATGGCGAACAGGGCGATCAACAGCGACTTGGTGGCGCTCTGCAGTATCTCATTGCTGATGCTCGGCCCGGTGCTCAATTGGCTGACCTTCCTGAATTCTGCGTCAGCAAACTGCTCGTTGAGCGTCGTGTAAGCCTGTTCGCCTTCGCCAAAGCCCACCGTGACCTTGAGCCGCTCCGTTTTGCCCCCGCTTGCCGCCTGGTACTGGATTTGGCTGCCTTGGCCAAGCACGGCGCGTAATTCATCCGTGGTTTTCTTGGCAGTGAACTCCAGCGTGATCTGGTCGCCGCCCTTGAAATCGACCCCCATGGCATCCGAACCACGGTTGATGCCCGTCCCGATCCCAATCGCCACCAGCGTCCATGAGGTGATAAAGGCGTACTTTGCGAAGCCCATGAAGTTGAACTTTGGCTGATCCATCAGGCGCAGGCCCTGGCCGGTGCCAAAGTTCCTGAACGTGTCAAAAACCAGGCGGGTGATCACCAGCGCGGTGAACATGCTGGCGCAGATGCCCACGGTCAGCGTGACGCCGAAGCCCTTCACCGGGCCAGTGCCCAGGGTCATCAGGATCACCGAGACGATGAGCGTGGTCAGGTTGGCGTCGATGATCGTGCCGAACGCTTTGCTATAGCCGGTCTCGACCGCTCCCTGCACTCCCTTGCCGGCCTTGAGTTCCTCGCGGATGCGCTCGAAGATCAGCACGTTGGCGTCGATCGCCATGCCGATCGTCAGCACGATGCCGGCGATGCCGGGCAGTGTCAGCGCAGCGTCGAGATAGCACATCACGCCCATCAGAATGAACAGGTTCAGCACCAGCGCGAAGTTGGCGACGAGGCCGGAGAACCAGTAATAAATGAGCATGAACACCGCCACGGCGATCACGCCGTACCGCGCCGCGTTGAAGCCGCTCTTCACCGAGTCGGCACCTAGGCTGGGTTCCACGCTCATTTCCTCCTCGATTTTGAGCGGAGCCTTGAGCGGGTTAAGCAGCGCGTTGGCGATGATGGCCGCCTCCTCTGAGGTGAAGTCTCCCGTGATCTGCCCGTTTCTGGTGATGCGCTCCTGCAAAACCGGGGCGGACAGCAGTTTGCCGTCGAGAATGATGGCCATTCTTTCGCCGATGTTGTTGCCGCTCAACTGTGCCATGGCACTGCCGCCGGCACTGTTGAACCCGAACAGAATCATGGGTGACTGGGTGAGCGGATCACGCGAGGGATACGCGCTGGTGATGTGTTCGCCTTTCAGACCGTATTTGTTTTCGGTCTCAACCAGCACATCACTGGTGAAGCTGTTTCCCTGCGCGTCTTTTGTTGTGAGCGCGTATTTCCTGCATCCGGCGGGGGTGATGTCGTTGGCGATCAGCGTCCGGGAATCCTTGTGCACGAGGCAAAACTCCAAAAACGCAGCCTCGGTCACCAGTTTTTTGGCTTTCGCCTGATCGGCCTCGGACAGTCCTGGCAACTGGATCAGAATCTTATTTTCACCCACCGTCCGGATGTCCGGCTCCGCTACGCCGATGGTGTCCACTCGGCGGCGCAACACCTCCACGGCCTGGGCGAGGGCGCCTCTGGTGGCGGTGATCTCCAGCTTGTTCGTGGCCATCGCCACGAGGAACGACGAGCCGCCCTTGAGATCCAGCCCAAGCTGGATTTGGCCGGCCACCCGTTTCTGGAGTGCTTGCAGCACCAGCCGGTTGTCGGGAGTTTGTTCCCCGAATTTCATCTTCGGGAAATAATCCGTCAGCGCCAAGCCGGACGTCTCCACGGCATCGTACAGGTCGCCGAACTCATTGCTGTCGTCCTCTTCATGGCTCGCCTTGGCGGTAGCGACTACTTTATCGAAAGCCTCGTCCCTGTCTTTAGCTTTGCTGAATTCTTTGATCAGGGCTCCGGGCACATCCCAGAGCGGATACATCTCGGTGCCGGCCCAGCCTAGGATGAGCAGCAGGAACAGGAATCGGACTGGGTTGTTTCGTTTCACGGTGTTGGGTTACTTGTTTTCCTTTAAATCCGACTTGTCGGTGATCACGCGCTCGATGGCGTGTTTCTCCACTTCAAATTTGCTCTCGAGCGAGCGGATCGAGACGGTGGTGTCCTTGACCGACTGCACGGTGCCTACCACGCCACCCCGCGTGACCACCGATGCCCCGGCTTTGAGTGCCTCCACCATTTTCGTGTGCTCCTTGGCTTTCTTCTGCTGCGGCCGGATCAGCAGAAAATAGAAAATGACAACCATCAAAATCATGGGAACAAACATTCCCATGGAGCTGCCTTGCGATTGGGTGCTCTGCGCCAGCAGAATCAGTTGTGTGGGGTCGTAGCTCATTTCGGCTCTCAACAAAAGGGCAGAAACTTTAGTGACCGACTGGTCGATTGCAAGCGTTTTTTGGGCGTTTTCTGCGTTATTCCGCTCACTTTCGTGCTTGGCCAAGCGCTATGGGGTTTATCAGCTTGATATGAATGGGCTCTACCTCAGTTTCGCCGCAACAAACTGAGTGGGGGAAAGGCCAAAGTGCGCCTTGAACACACGAGAAAAATGGTAGGGATCTTGGTACCCCAAAGCCAAGGCCGTTTCTTTCACGCTTTTTCGTTCCAAAACCAGCGTTTTGGCGGCGCGAGCCATTTTCTTGCGAGTCAAGTAAAGGAACGGACTCGGATAGCCCATTTGGCGGAAAAGGCGGCAGAGGTACGGGGGCCGAAAGTGTAGGCGATCCGCAATGCCCTTCAAGGTGCGAAGCTCAACGTAATGCTCGTCGATGAACTTGAGACACCGCCGAAAAGTGATCGCGGTTGAGGCGGCCGGCTGGACGGATGATCCGCCAATCACTGTCGTTTTCAGGATGAGAATGCGGAGGTAAGAGGCGCAAATCTCGGCGGATTGGGATTGATGCCGCGATCCTTCCTCAATCAAGTTATCGAACAATGCACGCAAGCGATCCATCTCCAATGTTTGAACAGCCTTGCCAACAGAGAGGCCTGCACGATGGAGCAGGGGCAGCGATCCAGAGCCAAAAAAACTGACAAAATATTTCAGCATCGGTTGCTCCGGTAGAGTTGCTATGTCATGCGCCACATTGGGGCCATAGGTGAAAACCATTCCCGGCCGCAAGGGAAATGATTTGCCTCCGAGAGTGACCTTGCCGGAACCTTTTGCCACAAGCTCCAGACAGAGGCAACTGTAGCCACGGCGGTGAACGTGGTAGTTCGGATTGCACTGTTCACGACCAATTAAGGCTATTTTTAGGCCTTTTACTTCCCGTATTTGTGTATCAATGAAGCAGTAATTTGACTCCGAAACTTTTTCCGAAAGTGGCAGTTGTCTTAATTTAATCATAGTCCATTTTGTTGGGAAAAAATATCCATCAAAAAGGTAAGTTTGTCTATTCCTAAAAAGTGCTTTTTTGCTTATGTAAACAAGCGTGTTCGCGGTTTTCAGCGTTGACTACAAAATCGTGAAGTGAATGAGAAACTCAAAATCGAAAAATGAAAACACATAAAACCATCCTTTTGTTCCTATTGGCATTGAACTGGTCTACCACACTGGAGGCTGAGATCAGTTTTGTGGGTAACGATTGGGACACGAATGCCAAATGGCGTGATCCGAGTGTTTCCAAGGTTAATGACATAGACCAGGATCATATCTATGGATCTGCTGGTTACTATCTCGCGGCAGGGCTTCGCGAGGGATATAAGGGAACGTTTTTAGGTGATCATGTGATCGCTGGTGAATCAAACACCGATGATATCAATACACTGCCAGATTATATCACCAGCTTGGAATTTGCGGATACCGCTGAAAGGGGGCGTTCATGGGGAGGGCAAGGTGGGAATTTTGGTCGACTGGATGTGGTTTCCGATAGCACGGGATGGACCGGTGCCCCCATTTTGAAAATTGGTGCTCACACAGATCCTATGGTGTTGATTCTCAAACGCGCGGATTCACCCGCTTTTCGTCTCACTTTGATTTTGGGGAATAATCCCAATGAGGCGGGCTTTGATGATCCCGAAGGTCAGCTGATCACCATCGATGACGGGAGCGGATCGGTAAGTGAATTAACGGGTGATTTCGATTTAGATCGAACAGAAGGATATACCACTTATCAGACTTGGGATATTAGCGCGGGCAGTAGTGATATTGAAATTAAATTGATCGGTATGCCAGAAGGCACTGGGGTTGCGCGTTTAACTGGATTCGCGATTGATGTGGCAGGGGTGAATCCACCCGAAATCCTCGGGCAACCCGTTGGAGGATTGTTTCTCGCAGGAACCCAAATAGAACTCAGTGTCTCGGCCGGAGGTTCAACTCCGAAGTTTCAGTGGCATAAAGATGGGCAAGTCATCGCCGGGGCGACCAACAGCATCCTTTCATTGAACAATTTGAACTCCACGGATGCGGGTGCTTACCACGTTGTGGTATCGAACTCTGGAGGGAGCGCAACAAGTGAAGTGGCGGAAATCAGCCTTGCCGAGAACCTCTCTGCACAGATTGCCAACTATCAAGCTAAAGTGGCGGCTGTGCCAAGTTTGATTTCGAATTATACTTTTGACGGCTTGAATCTTGACGATCGTGCAGGCCCCAATAATGGAACGGCAGCAGGTACTGTATCTTTTGGAGAAGGTTTGGGAGGCGGAGCCGCCAAGGCGCTGTTGTTGAGTGGTTCTGGTCATGTGAATCTCGAGGCGCCAGAGAGCTTCGATTTTTTTGATCTAAGCGGAACGATCCAACTTTGGCTGCGTGCGGATTGGACCACGAGTCCTGGCTACAATCCTTGCATCTTTGCGGATCGCGATGGAGCTCAAGTCAACTACAGCCTTCATATGACCGCGAATAAAAAACAGATTGCCTTCTGGAATGGTATTGCCGTCGCATGGGCAAATATCCCTGCAGCCGGTCTTGATTGGCACTTACTCAGTGCCGTCTTCGAGAATGGGAATTACAGTCTGTATTGGGATGGAGAGGAAATATTAAACACTGAATTTGACCTTGGTCCTGCTCCAGAGGCTCCCACTCAACTGGGATCCTCATCCCCAGGCGGGGCTGAGTCTTGGGTTGGGGCGTTGGATGAAGTTGCTTTTTTCGAGGATCCACTATCCGCGGATACCATTGAATCCCATTACCTGGCTTTTCTTGAAGGAGAACCTCCTAGTATTCGGACAGAACCGGTTGGGGGTGTCTATCTTGTTGGGAAGCCGCTGGAACTTACTGTCGATGCCGTCGGGACTGCCTTGAGTTATCAGTGGTTCAAAAATGACACGGCCATCGAAGGATCCACTGCTGACTCCTTGAGTGTTCCATCGATGACCTTGGCGGATCAAGGTTCTTATCACGTGATCGTTTCTAACCCCGCTGGCTCTTCGCTGAGTAACTCGGTAGAAATTACCATTGCAGAAGCTCTGGCTCCTAACCTTATTGAATTCCAAACAGCCGTTAAGAATCAGGAAGGACTCCTTTCTTACTACACTTTTGATGACGCTAACGCAGAAGACTCTCAAGGTTCGAACGATGGAACTCTGGCGGGTGCTGTCACCTTCGGCGAAGGGATCGGAGGAGGTGCGGCTAAGGGACTCAATATGGATGGTAGGGGACATTTGACCTTTGGTCCTGTGGACGCGTTTGACTTTTTCGACGGGATTGGAACGGTGCAGCTTTGGTTGCGTGCGGATTGGACATCAGGGCCTGGATTTAATCCCTGTATTTTTTCTGATCGCGAGGGGGGCCCCGTCAACTACAGCATCCACCTAAATCAGGAAAAAACTCTGATTATGTATTGGAATGGTAGCGGTGTTTCAAGCATTGGGATTCCAAATGCAGGCCAGGATTGGCATTTGCTTACCGTGGTATTTGATATCGATACATGGGCAGTTTACTGGGATGGGCAATTCGTGGAGGAATTAGAACATGCAATGGGACCTTCTAGTGAAGTGGCGACCCATATTGGATCCTCTTCCACTGCGGGAGGCGAAGTCTGGCCTGGGGCCATGGATGAGGTCGCTTTCTTCAATGAGGCACTTTCTGCATCGGATGTTGAAGCTATGTTTAATGCATTCGCCGCAGGAGTACCTCCCGAAATCTTAGCCGATCCGGAAGGTGGACGATTCTTCGCGGGTGCGGATGCTGAGCTTGCTGTGCAGGCTCGTGGCGCCAATATGGAATTCCAATGGACGAAGGATGGCGAACTCATTGCTGGAGTCACTTCCGAAACGCTTATCTTGAGCAGTTTGAGTTCTGACGATCAAGGAAGTTACCAGGTCACCGTCTCCAATGGATCTGGAGAGGTTACAAGTGCTGCTGCTTTGGTAGTCGTCGTAACACCTGACCTGGAGGCGTATCAAGTCGCAGTGCGCAACGAAGATAGCCTGATTTCTTATTACACATTCGATGATGAAACGGCTGCTGATTCCGTGGCTGGTAATGACGGTATCTTGGAAGGCGCGGTTGATTTTCAAACCGGATTAGGTGGCACTGCCGACAGAGCGTTGATCCTGGATGGTCAGTCTCATGTGGCTTTGACAGAAGTGGAGGACTTCGACTTTACCGATGGCACGGGCACAGTGGAGGCTTGGATTCGGGCCGACTGGGATGGCAGTCCAGGCTACAACCCGTGCATCATAGCAAACCGCGATGGGGGGCCTGTGCGTTGGAGTATGCACATGAGCCTCAACAAGGCAGCGACGGGGGTTTGGAATGGTGCAAGTTATGCTCCGCAACCTATTTCTGGAGCAGACGGAACGTGGCGTCATTTGGTGGTTGTTTACACTGAAACTGGGATTGAAGTCTATTGGGACGGTGAATTGGCGGGGACCAGTAGTCAGACTCTGACAGGGCCGATAGGCCCCACTCAATTTGGATCATCCAGCAACCTTGATACCACCGAAGGATGGATCGGGGCTTTGGATGAAATCGCCTTTTATTCGGAACCACTGACTCCATCAGTCATCCAGGCACACTACGAGGCCTTGGCAGGATCCTTACAGCAGGCGGATCCCATACTCAGCTATCAGCTCACTGGTGCGGAACTGACGATCTCTTGGCCAGGTGAATTGACGGGCTTCATGCTTGAATCGACATCCGACCTTTTAACGCCTACCTGGGAAGAGGTGGATGGAGTGAACAACAACAGTGTGACCGTTGACAGCTCTCAAGGAACGCGGTTCTTTCGACTACGAACTCCATAAAAAGGCAATGAGAAAAATGAACAATCAATTCACTGTTAAGGACTTAACCCCCGGTCAGCGGGGCTTCACGCTGATCGAGTTGCTGGTGGTGATCGCCATTATCGCGATTCTGGCCGGGATGCTCCTGCCGGCGTTGGCCAAGAGCAAAAGCGTCGCCATTCGTGTCAAGTGCAGCAGCCAGTTGCGCCAACTCAGCTTGGCCAATGCCATGTACATGGACGACAACGACGACATATTCCCGTACCACCGTCGGGCGCTGCACCGGACGTCGAGGAGCAAGGGGTTCCAGCGCTTGGTTGAACTGAACAAGGGCATGTCGTTTGCGTGGGAGGAAACCTGGTTCACGCTTATTTACGGCTACGCGCCGTCGGATCAGGCGTACCGCTGCCCTGACCTCCGGCACGGCAAATTCAAAAATCAGTCCAAGCAGCACGACAAATGGCGGTTCGACGCACACAGCATCGGCTACGGCCAGAACTCCTATTTTCTCGGACAGATGCCGGGACGCCAAGGCGAGAAAAGCGGATACTTACCAAGCGGCTACGAGGTGAAGCTGGGCTCGGTGCGTAGCCCGGTCGAGTGCATCAACATCGCCGACTCGGAGCAGAAGAACGGCGGTCAATGGTCGCTCACGATGTGGTGGCCGTTTATCAATCGCGCCAACGAGGGCGTCGCCAGCGAGCGGCACAACAACTCCGCACCGGTGACGTTTGTGGATGGCCACGTGCAGTCGTACGACGACCCGGATCGCACGATCAATCCCAAGCGCGACAACACTGCTGAGTACATCGAGAACTGGGATCCGCAGCAGCGCCGCCATGCTTTCCCGTGATGCTGCCGGTTCCGGGAAACACTCCGGATTCCTGAGCTCCGCCGACTTGAATAAACGCCCTTTTGTTGTAGTCTTTGCCGCTACGATAATGAGCTTTTTTTGTGACATTTGCCGTGGATTAGCCGCGCTTGGCTTGGCTTGGGCCGTTTGGCCAAGCGGCTTGGCCGCCGCTGAGCCGGAGGGAATCGAGTTTTTCGAGAACCACATCCGGCCGTTGCTGGTGCAAAACTGCTACAAATGCCACAGCCAAAAAGCCGGCAAAGCCAAGGGCGAACTGCAGCTCGACACCCGCGCCGGGTTGCTCAAGGGCGGTGAAGTCGGCCCGGCAATCGTCCCCGGCAACCCCAGGGACAGCCTGCTGATCCGGGCC
>Ga0310122_10002670_pt1 | contig 11341 bp, 15 predicted proteins | sample CB6_Bottom_1051__FD_203503 | JGI IMG/M metagenome (GOLD analysis project Ga0310122, IMG submission 203503) | Marine microbial communities from Western Arctic Ocean, Canada - CB6_Bottom_1051 | ecosystem: Environmental > Aquatic > Marine > Oceanic | place: Canada: Western Arctic Ocean | collected...
CTTTGAACACAGTTGAGAGGTGGATGAGGGATGCAGGCGTTATGCGCGGGATTTCCAAAGTAAACCCTCAAGACGTAATCGATTTTATCGCAAAGAATCCCAAGATGATGCAGAAAGATGTAGCTGCCCACTTTGGGGTTGTCCGCGAAGTGATTCGCAGGATTATGAGGGCACACGGTATCTCTGAAGACCTTAGACGCAGGACCCACTTGGGGCGGCGGGGGCCTAGAGTCCGGAAACCCAGGGGAATGCCGTCGGTTGAGCCGCCGATGTACCCCACCGGACCGCCCAGCGCCTACCTGGGCTTTTACACCCCGGTGGAACGTGACCCCGACATTAAGAGGTTTAACTGGGCAGAAACCAAACAGCTAGGGGACGACCCAGATGTTCTCCACCTGATACAGCACGGTGGAGAACATGTATCTGCCGAGGGAGTGCCTACCGACGAGACTCCCTGGGCACTCCCACTCCCCCCTGGCGGACTCAGGGAGCCGATCCCCGCTTTCGTGCGTTGGGATATTGATGGGGTGGAGGTCACCGTAATATACGGCCCCTACTCGGAGGGGAAGTACCCGAGGGACGTACCAGCAGGAGATGTCGCCCTGGTGGACATCTCAAGGAAAGAGGGTGAAACCAGCGCTGCGGTGTTCCGGAAGATTGGAGACCTGCTCGATGGTATCCACCGGGACAATCCAGGCATCCGTATCATCGCCGAGGTCATAGGTGATGTAAGGCGAGGAGATATTAGAGCCAGGGTCTATGAGAGCGGGGGGTGGGTACGCCGCAGCGAGACCGCGAAAGAGGGTAGTGTGCTGATGGAGTACCCCTCTCCAGAAGAGCGGAACCCCCAGACCCCCACCGCATTTGATGGCATAGCTGCCTATGCAGATGCAATAATGGAGCTGGTCTAACCAGCGGAGGGAATCATGGGATCAGGAATAAAGATAGACGCAACGATATTCGACAAGTTCGGCGTGCGTGTCCGCTCGCTTATAAAGCCGGAGATGCCGGTGCAGTTCCAAAAGAACTCCATCACGGTGGGCATCCCGATAGTTGGGTCAGTCTGCCTCTACTGGTCTGTTTAGGTGCCAGAAATGGGGAAAATCCGCCCACAGATATTTCTCGCCATTATTTGTGCGACGCTTTTCAGCATGTTTGTGTGCTATCTGGCATACAAAATGGGCGGGATCGAAATTATGACTGCCGTTATCGGCGGCATTTTCGGCTTCTTGGGCGGGGTCAGTCTCAAAGTCTTAGAGAACGAGTAGGTTTATGCCACACGCAAGACCGGGTAAAGAGTGGTTGCATCTCAGGGACGCTATCTGCATGGGCGACACCAAGGCCGTCGTAGATGTGCTGGTGGGTGAGGGCATCCCTGACCTCACATACGATGAGATGGACGAGATGCTCATTGGGTTGAAGCATGGCGGCACGGACGCTTGTGCTGTGGTTACTGAGCAGGAGTTCAAGTTTGCCATTAACAACATGATCGCCCAGGCCACCGCCGTAGACCCAATGGCTTCATTTGTGACAGAACGCTGGGACCGGGTCTTCAATGACATGGTCGGGCGGGCCTCCGGGCGGATTCCAAGCAGCCCCAGCCACTACTCCCGTGATGAACGCAGGACGTTCCGGAATTACACTAATGTTCTCGCCGATGAGCATCACTTCAGCCATCACGCTGACCAAGACGAACGAGGCAAGAATTTCCAAGAAACTATTACGGGTGGCCCACTCCGCGATGACTTCATTCGCCGTCATACTCGCCCCGGCGCCCATGAACCGGGACACCAGCAGACCTGGCAAGAAGCCCTTATGGATGCCCGCAGGTGGGCTGAAACAAAGAACCAGTACGCATTAGTCTATATCGACTCGCTCCTAAGCGGCCAGGTCGAAGAACGGACCGCAGAATACGCAGCGATGGGCTTCCCCGGCACAGACCGGGCGAGTGCTATCCGTACCCAACTACTTTACGTCTTAAATAACCTCGCAAGCTGGAGAGGTGAGGAAGCCAGGGCTGCCAAGGCTACATTGCGAGCCGTATCCAAGGGCGATTTGCCCGCCCACTACACCAGAGAGACACCGCAGGGTGCGCTGGAATCTATGGAGGAGCGGTTAACCCAAGACAGCCAATTCACCCGCCGGATCACCCAGGAAACCTTGAATGCTGCCCTGACTCAGATGGAGCTACGGGTAGGGGAGATTGCCGAAGCCATCCGCCAGATGGGTACTCAAGCCGTCCCGGCGCCGGTGGTGGCGCAGATACAAGAAGCCGCCGAAGCCATCGAGGAAGCGGCGGAACAGGTATCGGGGCGGACAAGAGGTCGTACACCCAATCCACAAACTGTAGCTATCCGCAACTATGCTTTATCCCTGGGTCAGGGTTTATCGGGTGTAGACTCTGGTGACATTGTTCTAGCTATCAGGCCACAATTCCCTGATGTGACAGGTCCCGAGGTCCTGTCGGCACTTTCGGCTTCGTGGCGGACTGCTAACAAGTTGCCCAACCTCAAGCGTGCCAGGGCAACCGCAGAGCCACCGCCACCGCCAGCGGTGATACCGGTGGAGCCGATGGAGGGCGGCGAACTGGACGACCTCCTGGGCGGTTTGGAGCGGCCCCAGCGACAGCTCCGGAACGGGGGTAGCTGGAGCAGGAAATACTACCCTGGCTTGACCGAAGCGCAACATGATGTAAATGACGCCTGGTTCGAGGCTATGCTCGAAATGCTAAACCCTGGCGGAATCTTGGGAGTCCCCAATATTCAAAAAGCCTTCAACAAGCAAGGTGAAGAGGTTCCTTTCCCTCCCCAACCTGGCAACCCACCAAACCGGGTGACAGAGGACCCACCTAATTAGTGAGGGCTGGATGGTACTAGACACACGAACATTAGATAGCTTGCATGACCTGGCGGCGGTGGTACAGGAATACGTTTCCCCTGGTGCCACCCCCAACAGGAGAAGCCGCACAGAGCTAACGCCTCAGCAGAAAGAAGATGGCTGCATGATGCGGTATCTGCGTGGCTGGCATGTGCATCACATCGTTGAAGCCTTGGGCATAGCCGGTGCGAATTACTCCTTCAACTGGGAAGATAACATGACTGAAGCGTTGGAAGAGTGCGCCCTGAGCGATTACTGGAACACTCAGCGGCTTCGCCTCCGCCCCGGCGCTCAGATCAGCAAAGCAGGTCCCAATCAGTACGGCGCGGCCAGGCAGTCTTCTCTCAGAAATGCTGTCGCTGAGATTCTGATAGCCAACCCGAAGCAACGCAATGCCCCGGATACGGACGACGAGGGAAAGGATATTCCGGGGACCAGCTTGCAAGAAAAGGCTTTTGCAAGAATCGACCGGCAGATTGAACAAGGAGTCTACAGAAGTGGGTACGTTAAGCCCAGAGCGCCGGGCCGCCAGAATTTCAATAGGTACATTCGGGACTTACAAGCACTGGGTTTCGTCTGGGAAGGTGCAGGACGGACACAGATCATGGCCGAGTTACCCGATGACATCAGAGAGGCAGTTGACAACGAGATTCGCCGCCAATGCCGACACCAAGTTTCTGTAGGTGCCACCATTACACGGGGAGGGCGAGAACGTGCAGTGTCTCTCAATTACAGTGCGATAGCCAGAGATGTCTCTTCCAAGTTCATAATAGATGAACAGTTGCAAGACACGCTGGAGGACATGGGATACCCCGCAGTCAACGCGGGTTACGTCAGAGATGTGTGCCAAAAAGCTGAGATCACCGCTGATGTAAGAAGGCCAGTCACAGTCCAAATCGCAGACGAGGCTAACATCAAGCTGGTTAAAGACGAGCGGAAGAAAGACCCCAGGGCTACCGCATGGCAAATCTACCAACGGACAGGGTTACGACTCCCCATCGTTGAGGGAATATTGGATGCCCAAGGGCTGCCTCGTGCCGGAAGGGGATACTCCACCAGGGATATAAGGGGAATAATCCTCAAAGCCCACGATGAAAAGCTAACCCCTCAAGGAATGCTCGACAAACACCCTGAACTGGTCGAATATTTCAAAGATAATGTTAACCCCGCAACCGAGGTAATCCGACAGATACTAAGGCGTGCGAACAAGACCCCACATACGGACATAACTCTGGAAGCCGCAGTCACAGAAGAGCGGCGCATACCACTAAGGGCCGCACAGCTAAAAAGCGTCTTTATCGCCCACCTCCGCTTCTGGGATGAGCCAGAGCTGGAACGAATCCGTGGCAATCTAACCCGGGCGCAGAGACCTGGCTCACTGTCCGAGGACACCGGCTACACCGTAGATAGCCTAGCCGCAAGTTTGAACGAGACCCCGGAGTTAATCCGAAGGGCACTTGCGCTACTTGAAGCAGAAGACATGCCGTTAATTGCCATAAGCGGCGACGACATCGTATTTCCCCTTTCCGCTTTGCGATGGATTACAAGAGGTGGTGAGAGGCTAGAAGGAGAGGTCGGATAATGAGAGTGCTATGCAAGCTCGGATGGCATCGATGGAAGGTAAATGGAGTTTGGGCCGGTAGGAAATGCAACAACTGCCAGCAGACCGAAGTGCTATATTATGACAAAGAATTGGGGAATCGGTGGATAAGGACTGCATGAGCCATGCGACACCGCAGGGGTTCCAACCTCGAAGACCGGCTGACAGCGTTCCTTGATAACCACTGGCCCACCATGGAGCGCCGAGTAGGGCATCTGGAGGGGCAGATTTACATATTGCTAGGGATCGGGGGCATCACTATAGCTGGCATCATTACGTTGCTAGTAAAGGCTTGGTAGGGTATGGAACCGATCACGATCATAGGTGCCATTGCGCTGGCTGGCTTCTTAGCTAGGATGGCCGCCGGGAACGCAGAAGCCCAATCTCTCCAAGATGAGATTGAGCATGACAATGAGTTCCACGAAAAGACTCTCCCCCTACCAGACCTAGAGCTAGAGCCAGAACCAACGCCACAGGCAATATTAGGGCCAGCGCAGAATGTACCCCTTGAGCTGAAACAACGTGACGCCGAACTGCGGGCCTCCCAGCGTGACGCCGAAATACGGGCCGCCCAGCGTGAAGCCGAACTGCGGGAACAACAAGGCCAGATCGAACTCCGAGAACAACAACGAGAGACCGAACGGCTCCAGGCCAAACTCCAGACCGCACAGCGCCAGGCCGAACTCCAGGGCGAACTGCGGGCCGCCGAACTGCGGGTTGCACAGCGCGAGTTTGACCTGGAAGCACAACAACGACGGGACGCCGCAGCCCTGGCCGAACTGCAAGGACAACAACGCCTGGACGCACTGCGACAGGCCCAACTCCGGCAACAAGCAGACCTAGTCAACCTCCAGACCGCACAGCGCCAGCTCGATGCGCTCCGGGACGCAGAACTAGACAACCAACGGCGCGAAAACGAAGCGCGCCTGGCCGAGGCGAAAAGACAGGCGAAGATAAACGAGGCCACACAGGTACTATACGACGCAGACCAAGAGGGCGCCGCCAATCCTCAACCGACGCAAAGGTCAGAGAAGAAAGACATCGAGGGTGACGGTTTCGAGGAGGGCGCCCACGGAAACGCCATAATCGTGGGGAATTACAACCCAACCCCCCCTCCAGACCCTGGCCGTCAGGATAGGATCATTCGGTTCTTTGTCTTTGATACACCAGACGAGCCAATACCCCCGGGAGGGCAAGCAGTGATACAGCGGCGGTGGAACATAGTTGCCAACTGGGTGACCAAACAAGCCGGGCGAGCCGTCGCTTTCCACCCAAAAATAACCTATCTCAGACTCAATAAAACCTCTTATGAGATAAGGCACATGGTTCTCAGTAGTTCCGCACTGGGGGCGGGGTCCATAAACAAATTTGATCACTACCAAGGCGTAGAGGGTCGGCGGGGGCCTCTTTACAATAAGCCCCGGGTTGCGGCCCGGCAGTGGGTTCCGCCAAGCTACAGCGGCGGCATGGTTCAATACGTTTTTGACGAGATGGCAAAATATGCCATCGCTACTAATCAACCGCTTAACAACCCACACAATGAAAGTTTGAGACCGCTAAAGCAGACTTGGGTGTTCCTAGTTAGGGGCGCGGGTGGTTACGCCGCTGGGCACGCCTACCGTTCGACGGACCGAACGGTCATGGGTTGGGGCTTTGGTGGTGACGCTATGCTAGGGGCCTGGCTATCGGATACGGGACTTGAGAAGAACCTTGCCCACGAAATGATCTTTATAGGCGACAAAGAGGGCCGAGACGAATGGGAAGAGGGTTGGCGTAAGGAGAACATCAGCAACACGCTACACTCGCGGTTGTACTGGGGCAGCGCTGATGCTCAGACTGGCTCATTCATCCATGAAATCTATCATGGCGCATTCGACTCTATCCACGTTGCCAACGTCAAGGAAGTCAGCGAAGGTCTAAATGATAAAGTAAGACGGGGGATGGTTTCCCGGCAACGGGCCAATGCCATGCTTCAGTTATGGATACAAGACCCAATGGGTGGAATGCTGGCCGGGGGCCATCTGGAGTGGCCGAAGCCGGGGTCAAGGCTGAATCCGGTAACGCTGGCCGAAATGGTAGACACACCCCTATGGGCATGATGGCTAAAAGTAGCCTAACCTCTAACGTAGGATATATACTGTAGCCGGGAAGGTGCGATATGCCGAGCAATCAATGTACTAACACCCTTATGGAGCTTTCGTTCGCCGTGGGGAACATGTTCGGTGCTGCCGACTGCGATAGGAGCGACTGGAACCAGCTTAAAGAGATCGTGGACCACTGGGAGTGCAAAACAACCGGTGACGCTGGGGAAGAGTTGGGCAATATGGTGGGCTTCATACAAGACGCCCTAGCACAACCCAACACTACGGCGGGCAAGATAGAGATGAAAGACCGGTGCGTTGATCTTTTCTACAGCCATAACAGATTGGTAAACTCACTTAACTTATTCGACCAAGACCAGCTTAGTTTGCAAGGGCGTGGGCCGGTTCCGCCCAAACTAAAAGGGCCACCTGGAATCAAGCGGGATGCAAAGTTAAAACAACTCAGAAGTTCATGGCCTAATGAACGCCCGAAAGGATTCATAGAAACCGCAACGGGCACTCAAGAAATTCAGGTTGCGGCGGATGATGATGCGGGCCGCCACACCTACGGCCACTCTGAATCCCCATCTGACTCAGACAGAAAGACTTGGGCAAAGGAATACCAAACACGGAAACGGGGCGGATACGAAGGCAGGAGTATGGACGACGGCCCAGCCCGTGGTATGGGCTACATGGGCGACGAAGAAAGGGGGAAACGATGGTATCCGGGCCAGTAATAGACTATGACCCCGAGGATGACGACCGCTACGAAAGATATTACGAAGACGAAGACAATTACGAAGACACGCAACCGGTATTGACTCCCCACCTTGACGATTTCACTCGAACTGACATCGAACAAGACCCGCTGAAGAAAGCCCAGTCGTTACTAGACGATTTGCTGGATTTGTCATGTGAGGCTCCTCTCCATGAAGTCCATGACATGGCCCTTCATTCGGGCCTGGAGGCGACGGATATATTGAAGCTGGCTGAGGCGTCCGATACCTGTTTCATAGACTGGATTTCTGGGCATATCCGCTGCAAAGATGGCTGATTCAACATGGGAATCGGAGATGACACCGGAGGAGTGGGAAACTGGAATGGCTAGGCCGCCGAACGTGAACTACTACCGGTCAGGAACGAAGAACAAAGACCGCCAGGTCATCACCTGGGTAGATGAGGAAACTGGTGAAGCAAAGGTTCACATCGTTGAGTTGAACCAGCGCCGGATCAGAACACTGCACTGGTCAGGGGAGGATGAAGATGCCGAAGCAGTTCTCCCTAACAAATGACGCCGGGTCAGAATGGCTAAGTTGCAAGAGCTACAAATCTGCCATCAAAGCTGAGAAAACATCGGTGGTCGTATTCTACGCAGAGGGATGCGACACCTGTAGCACGCTTCTGCACCAGGTAGACACCGTTGGGGATAAGCCTGGGGTAGCCTGGGCATTTGTAGACGTTAATGTATGCGGCAAGGCTGCGGATGGTGCCGATGTTGACGCGACCCCCACTGTGGTCGTAAACTCTAAAGGCAAAGAGGTATACCGCCTCAACGTAAGCGGGAACCCGAAGGCTGACCTGAAGACATTGAGTCGGTTTTTGGATACGCTATAAAGACGGAGGAACAATATGGCTGCACCTACTTTTTCGGCTCTATACAAGATTTCGGTACGCCGGGCTGACGGTGGAATTTCTTTCCGCCCGAAGAGCCATGTGATCAAATCTGAGAAGGTTAAGTCTCGGATGGACTTTTTTGCCAGCAAAGCGGCAAACAACAAAAACGCTGCTAACTGCGGCGGGAAAGGTCCTATAGGCGCCGACAAGAAACCTCATACCCCGTTCAAGCGGTTCCGAGGCTGCCTGCGCTCCGCTGGTTCGGCGATGATCCGGGCCTAAAGCCAGCAGGTCTTACACTCGGTACATAAGACCTTGACCTGAGCAGGTCTGTCACCACTACTAGCGACCACCATCATGGCATCGTTCTGGCAGTGGTGACAGGCTACTTCTTCTAGCCACATCCCCTTCCGATTCCCAGCTATCTCATCTGCTCGTTGACGTAGTTGCTGACGGGTACTTACGTTCGCCCGGCGGATAACTGCCCGCTCCTCCAGCTCCTCGACCGTTACTACGTTCTCGTAGCACCAGCAAGGGAAACAATGCTCCGCTAGGATTCGTTCCACATAGGCCAACTCTACCGGAGAGAATGTCGTGCGGCGGCGGCCTATTGCGATGCGTGCCTCGCCGCAGTGGGGACAGTAATTATTCAATCTTCAATGCTTTTGGCAACCGGACCATCGGGTGTAGCCACTTGGCCGGAAGCCAATGATTCCAGATAGGACTGGTTCCGAATCGGCGCACCGGAGGGTCGAAATCCCACCCATAAGCCCAACCAACAAAGTAAGCGGAATCGGTTTCGTCACGATACCCGCATTGCACATAAATGGTGCGCTCTAACAATAAATGCCCCTCTTCAACCAGAAGGTGCCATGGTTTACGGGCCGTTTTAACATCCACACCACCAAAACCTGGGAAGAAGAAATCCCAACCACCGTCGCCCTGTGGCCGCAAAGTTCGATCACGGGGCTGGTTATATGTGTCGGCAAACAAATACTCTCCCATCAAGCCAACATATTCATACTTGGGTGATAGGGGCCTTGATGATTGGTGGTATTGATGTAGCCTCTCCCTTGCAGCAGCCTCTTCACGAAGTGTGTCCCGATAATCAACCATAATAACGGCGGGGCGTTTCATCGAAGGTCTGAATGGCTAACAGCCCATAAGCCTTTATCCGACGGGCGCTTGTTGTTGCAAGGTCGGGTAGCCCTTTGATGACATTGGGGCCGTACCTCTCCGTGATCCGATTACCGAAGTCCCGGTCTTCCCGGCATTGATTCTCCAAATCCATAGGATTGCAGTTAATGTCGTAGCCCCCGATTTCCTCATATACCTCTCGCCAGACCGCCACAATCCCCAGCGTCAACTGCGGCCAAAAGACACCCCGGACTTGCCGTGGACCCCAGGATAGGATGTTCCACAAAGGTGAGTCATAAAAAAGAGCGCGGGGTACTGCACACGCATACCCAGCCTCCAAGGCGTCAACACACCGTTCAACAAGATAGCCTGACAAACTCATATCCGCATCACAGAAGATGAGGATTTCACCCTGCGCCGCATCTGCGGCGGCGTTGCGGGATGCTGAGATATTGCCATACTCACAAGGGACAACTATCGCGCCAGCCGCCAGGGCGATAGCCTCGGTGCCATCATTGCCAGAGTTGGCCACCACATAATCAGCAAAGGGTTCGGATTGAGTGGCTGCGGAATCTAAGAGCTTGCCTATATACCTTTCCTCGTTATAGGCCGGAACCAACAAGCTAACATCATACCGGGGTTCTCTTTGGGGGCCAGGACCCGGTTCTGTCGCACGAATGTAGGCATTACACAAAGTACCGGCATAGACCAGAGCCGTCCCAGCCAAAAGACCATTCACGTTAGATCGCCCGCATTACGATAATGCCGGTGCCGACCACAAGCAATAATACGGTGAGGATAGCGGCAAAGATGATGAGAGGCATGGGGCTTGACATTCAGCGCCTAACCGGCGGGCCGTCTATATCGACCAGGTACTTGGCGCCGGTATTCCGCTCCTCAACCTCTAGGATAGTCTCCCCAACGTGGCGCACCCAGAGGTAGTGGTCGGGGACGAGCCATGCGAATAACGAGGACTTGGGCGGCACACAGATGAATACCACGTCCGCCACCCGGTGTAGTTCACTCCAGGCTTTCTGACAGGTTGCGGCGTCGGCCATATGCTCCAAGACATGGCTACTTAGCACTGCCCCAAACTCTTTATCGGCGAAGGGGAGATTCGTAATGTCGGCTTCCTCAAAGAGGCACCCGTCGCAGGCGTGGGGGTCAATATCAATGCACAAGTCCCCGCAACCGTGGGCCTTAACTCCAAAGTAAACCTTGGCTCGCGCCAGGGGACCTATTAACGGATTGTCGCTATAGGCATCGGCTGAACCAGCGGGGCCACCAGCTATTAAGAAGGGCTTGTCCCGAATGCGGGCTTCTTCCTGGGCAAGAGCATACTTCTCCGACGATTCCGTGAATCGGCTAACTATCCCAACGCCTTGATGGGCTGCGAAACCTAGTAACAATCGACTCATCATGGTTAATCACCTAGCCTTGGCCACCAGATGTAGCACAGTACAGAGTGCCAAGATAACAACAACGATAGTCCAGAAGGCAACCTGCTTAACGCACCTTGATGTAGCCCTCAGCAGCTTCCCCACCATAGACCTCCGCCACATAGTTGACTGGCTCTAAGTATACCTGACCAGTAAGAGGGCTTAACACCTGTCGTACCGGCGTCGAAACTACGGGGTGATAACCGTAGATTGTCTCGGGGATGCAGAACCCACAGACTCGGCATTCCACCTGGCGGGCAATCTCTTCAGGTGTCTTTTTAGCACCCTTGCCTCCACCACTAACCTTGTAGAAACGGCCCTTGCCCTGGATCAGCTTGGTCCCTTTTGTCCCGGCCTTCCAAGCCATATATGTCTCGGGCCTATCCCAGTCAACTCTTACCGCCATGAGGGAACTGAAGAGTTCCTTCGCGTGATTGATGCCATGGGCACGCCGCTCTTCCACCACGGAGTTAACACCGGTCTGACGACGGAAATGGCTCTCCAGCAACGCAATATTCTCACTGTGATAATCGGCCAAAAGGATAATCTCGAATTGCCCCACATCGCCAGCGAGGTGACCACGAATGCCATAC
>Ga0310122_10002672_pt1 | contig 11334 bp, 9 predicted proteins | sample CB6_Bottom_1051__FD_203503 | JGI IMG/M metagenome (GOLD analysis project Ga0310122, IMG submission 203503) | Marine microbial communities from Western Arctic Ocean, Canada - CB6_Bottom_1051 | ecosystem: Environmental > Aquatic > Marine > Oceanic | place: Canada: Western Arctic Ocean | collected...
GTATCGTTTTCAAGACATGGAGGCGACCTATACGCCGGGCCCGCAGCGGCGCCTCACTGGCACGCTCCTGGTGCGGACTGGTGAGTATTTCAACGGCAGGATCCGGTCGGTGGGGTTCACTCGCGCCCGGCTCCCACTGACGGACCAGTTCTCGGTGGAGCCGAGTGTGTCGCTCAACTGGATCGACACGCCGCTGGGAGCGTTCCGGACCGACCTGCTCGTTGCGCGGGTGAACTACACGTTCACGCCGCGGATGTTCGTTAGTGGGCTTGTGCAGTACAACTCGGCGAGCCATACCGTGAGTAACAATCTGCGCTTGCGGTGGGAGTATTCGCCCGGGAGTGAACTGTTCGTTGTCTACACTGAAGACTGGGAGACCGACCCGTTGATGCCGGACCGCTACACGGAGTTGCGGAACCGCGGGTTCGTCGTCAAGGTGAACCGGCTCTTTCGCTTCTGACCGTTCCGGTCATCGACGAGAAGGCCTCCGCACGTTCGTTGGCGGCAATATTCGGATGGTCGAGGCTGGCCGCGAAGACGAAGCGAGGTGCGGTGGCTCACCGGAGACTCCCTCGAGCAAGGCGGCTTCCGACCCGGCCGTTCCGGCGACAGGCGCTGCCTCTCGTCGCGGTTGCCGTCGTGGCAGGCGCTCTTGTCGGCGGCGCGGTCTGGAATCTCCGCCTCCCCACCCGCGCTGCTCCAGTGGTAGCCTTAACCGTCGCGCTGCCCGAGGACCAGCAGTTGGCTGGTCTGAACTCCATCAGCCCACAAATATCACGGGTTGAGCTTGGTGTCGGTGGCCTGCCAAACCTGTCCCATCCCGCCCTCACCGAGGAGCGCGGTGAGGGCGTCGTGCCCGAGGCGGGTACCCGCGGGCAGAGCCATGAACCGGTATCGCGGCGGATCGGGTCATTCTAGCGCACAAGGTCGTGCGTTGCGACATGGAGTGAATAACCTAGAGCTGGGCGTGTGGCCTGCCAGACCTGCCCCATGCCGCCCTCGCCAAGCAGGGCGGTGACGTCATAGTGCCCGAGGCGGGTGCCGGGCCTGAGGGGCATGAGCTGTAAGGACCGAACGGGTCATTCTACGCGCACCTGGTCCAGGACTCCACTGCCAGACGGAGAAGTCCACGGCCGTGAGTGCAGGTCCCGACGCAAGTATCACCGTCAGGATGGGGGAACCAACGAGGGGCCAAGGAGCGAACATCAAGCGAATAGCCGTGGCGGCGTCGGGAGCTCAGCCCGGTTCGCCTCTCTGTGGGCTGCAGGTCGTCCGGAACAGGGTGATTGCTGTCAGTCAGTCGTCACCTGCTGACCATTCACTGGTTATCGCTTCCGATGGGGTTGTTCTAGGCGACTTCCGGCTCGACCGCGAAGGGCAGATCGACCTGCTCGGTGACCGGGAGCGCGTCCATGTCCGCCCGTAGGGCGACCACGGGGCCAGGCCGTCCGCCACGCAGCGTCGCGACCACGCCGGTGTGTCCCACCTCGGTGCGCACCTCCATGCCCAGGCCGCGCAGGTGCTCGGCGACCAGCGCCGCGGTGCGGAACTCCCGGTTCCCCAGCTCCGGATGCTCGTGAATATCTCGGCGCCAGGCCACGACCTGCTCCTGGATCTCACCGGCACGCTGGTCCACGGCGCTACGCAGTGCAAAAAGCCCTCCGTCCTGGGCCGTCGCCGTGGATACCGTGGCTCCGGCCATACTGACGAGCGCGAGCAGGCCGAGTAGTGATCGGAAGAGGGGTGCCGGACCGTGCCGGAACGGGTGGTGCGTTGGAGTCTTCATCTGCCCAAGTGTCCTCAGCCTATTGACTGGTGCCGGTGCGCTGTCGGTGTCCGTCGAAGAACTCGACGATCGCCGCGAAGTTGGGTCCCACGATACACCCCAGTTAGATCTAATGCAGTGCCCCGTACGAAGCGAACCACACGAAATGCCGCGGGACGGTCACCACGGACTGCTCTGCGCCCGGTGGGGCCAGGTGTCGGCGCCCGGTTGTGAGGTGCCAGACGTCACGTCCTGCCAGAGCGTGGGTCCGCCGTGCAACGGGACGTAGGAGGTCGGCGACGGTGGGCGCGACCGCTTGACAGCGGAGAACCAATAGCTGGATGCTGGCGCAGGGTTGGGTCACCGCGCAAGGGGGTACCACCAGCGGCAACCGCCGCGCACCTACTACCGCCTGACACCAGCGCGCTTCGAGCTCGAACGTCCTGCGGCTCTATACGGGTGTGAACTACTCCGAGCGCGTGCCTTAGGCTGGCCATGGTCACACAAGGCAAGATGCCACCGGCAGATCGTGTTGGCGAGAACCTGCTGCAACGCAGTGGCTTGCCGACGTTCTTCGAGATCGGGAATCTCGATGAGATCGGGCTCGCCTTGCCCGAGAATCGTCACGGCCAGAGCGTCCGCGTCTGGGCCCGGTCTCTCACGGTCATGCAGAAGGAGGCCATCGTCGCGTCCGTCGGTTCCGGCGCCGTGTGGCGGCTCGCCAGCGACGAAGGCCCGTACCTCGACGGTTTCGATGCTGCGCCCTGTCCGCTCGCGTTCCTGTCCACGGGCATGGTGGCCTCGTATATGAACGAAGTTCTTGCGTTGGCCGACCAGCGTGGGCTGACCTTCGGCGACCTCGTTCTCGTGCAGGACAACTTCTACACCATGGAGGGCTCCGCGCTTCGGGGCACCATGGTGGGCGGTGCCTTGCCGGTGGAGCTCGACGTGAGGATCGATACGGACGCAGAGGACGGCCCGTTAAACGACCTGGTCTCGGCTGCGGTCCACGCCTCACCCGTGGACGGACTGATGCGCGGGCGACATACCTCGCTTTTTACGTTGACGATGAACGGCAAAGAGGCCCCGGTCGGCCGCGTAGCGTCAATCGGTCATCCGGCCGAGCCGGACCCTGGCGACCAGTTTCCACGCGTCAGACCGGCCGCGGGGCGCGCTGGCGAGGAAATCACCCGACTTGAAGCCGTGAAATCAGTCGCCGGTGTCGCGGGGGGCGCAGGTTCGAGCCTACACGCCCAGCAGAGCAGAAAACTGCATCTGCGGGTTATCTGCCGCCGGCGCCCGGATGGTGTGAAGGAGGTCGAGCAGCATCTCTACAGTCCGCTGGGCTCGACGTTTCGCTTCCTGTCGGACGAGACGGCGGAGTGTGGGGGCACCGGAGCCGCGCCGGATGCGGTGAGCTACCTGGCGGCGGGTATCGCCTTCTGCTTCATGACCCAGCATGGCAGGTACGCCAAGATCATGAAGAAGGACCTGAGTCACTACAGGGTCATTCAAGACATCCATTTCTCACTCGGCGGCGCATCGGGCGGCACCGGGGGGGTCGGTGTGGCTGACGACGTGGAGACCCACGTCTACCTCGACACGTCCGCGGGCGAGGACTTCGCCCGACGATGTCTCGATATGGCTGAGCAGACGTGTTTCCTGCATGCCTTCTGTCGGACCCCGCTCGAGCCCACGATCACGATTACGCGGATGTAGCTTCGGCTACGCCTCCGTCCTCTACGACTATTCTCTCAAGCCTCTATGTGACGAACGATGCAGGCCAGAAAGGGTCCACCGGCGCGGCGGTTCCCTGATAGAGTCTTCGGACGAGTGGACAGCATGCGACGGAGCGCGGTGTGAGGCGGCGAACGACGACGTGGACGATGGTCGCCGCGCTGACGGCCGGGCTGGCTACGGCGCAGACGCCAGCCACCCGGACCCCACGGACGGCATGGGGTGCCCCGGACCTGGGCGGTATCTGGGACTTCCGGACCATGACACCGCTCGAGCGCCCGCGCGATCTCGCGGCGAAAGAGTTCTGGACCGAGGAGGAGGCTGCCACCTACCAGCAACGGACCCTCGAACGGCGCCAACGCAATCCGCTCGGACCCAGCAGCGTTCATGCCGTCTGGTGGCTCGACAACGGCACCGAGCTGACCGAAGACCGGCGCACGTCGCTCATCGTCGACCCGCCCGATGGGCGGGTGCCGTCGCTGACGCCATCAGCCGCAACGCGTCAGAAGGCACATGGCGTCGGACGCCCCGTGCGGCTACGGCAGTCGAGAAACTCGCCCGCGCGCGGCCCCGAGGATCTTGGCGTCGGCGAACGGTGTTTGAGCGGGTTCAGCACGGGCCCACCGATCACGCCCAGTGCCTACAACAACAACCTGATGGTGTTTCAGACGCCGGACCACGTTGTGCTCCTGACCGAGATGGTGCATGAGGCGCGGGTCGTGCCACTCGACGCGGGTCCGCATCTCCCGGGTGCTGTCCGTCAGTGGCTGGGAGACTCACGCGGTCACTGGGAAGGCGACACCCTCGTCATCGACAGTACGAACTTCACCGACCAAATTGGCAGCTTCAACACGCTCGGGATGGCTCTTGGGTCAGGTGAAACGTTGCATCTGATCGAGCGGTTGACACGCGTGGACGCCGACACGCTGCTCTACGAGTTCACCATCGACGACCCGGCGACGTTCACGCGTTCCTTTACGGCCGCGATACCGATGCAACGCGCCGAGCTCCCGCTCTATGAGTTCGCCTGCCACGAGGGCAATCGCGGCTTGGTGGGTATCTTGCTGGGCGCACGGGCGCAGGAGCGTGGGGACGTGATCGCCGCCGGCCGCTGAGGGCAACGAAGGTCGAGGTCCCGACCCCGCTGATCTTGGCAGCGAGAGGTCACCGGCCGTGCTCGAAGGTGTCACCTAGCGGAGACCGGTCTGCTCACCTCGGCACTATCTAGGCGTCCAGAAGAAGACCTCCCACTCGCGAAGCGGTTCGGGCCCGCCCACGGGCGTGTCCATGGGCATGCCGGACCTGGCCGACCACTGCTCGAGCATCGGGATGCGCGCGTCACCCAGGACCTCGGTGGCGTGCATCGGATACGTCTCGTCACCGAAGCGCAACCATCCGTCGCCGGTCCCGTCCCGCACGCGTTGCGCCCAATATCCTCCGTCCGGACGGGTGGCCGTGATCACCCCCTCGGGCGTGCCGGCGTACGAGAGATAGACGACGAACGGTGGAAACCCGCTCAGCTTCATGATCAGGGGTCCTCTGGCGTCGTTGAGCGCCGTGAAGCCGCTCGGCGCCGGAGTATCGGTCCCGCCGATGATGACACCGGGCGTCCGTGAGAGCCCCTCGTTGCCCAAGTACGGGGCCGTGGACACCCAGCCTGTCAGGCCGACCAGCAACACCACTCCAAACACCATTCCCGCGATCATCCGATTGTCCATCGCACGTCCTCCGTGTTAGTCCCCGCCCCGCGTCTTATACCGCCTTGAGGCCTGCGAGGCAAGGCGCGGGGGGACCGCTTTCGATGGCGATGCACCCGGCCGCAGGTCAGAATCGGAACTGTCGAGTCAGCTTCACGACGAACGCGCGGCTCTGGAGCATCGGAACCCCACGCCCCAGCTGTGTATCTCGCTGGTCGTTGTAGACGACGAACAGCTCACTGCCAGGCTGATACTCCCAACGCAGCCGGACATTGGTGCTCAATAGATCGCCGCTCGAGTTGTACTGGACCAGCCCACCAACGAACATCCGTGGTGTGAAGGTGTAGGTGAGACGCGCGATGGCCACCGTAGCGTTGAAGTCGCCTTGAGGTAGCGTGATGTGATTGAACGACACCCCGGGTTCGAAAGAGAACTGACGGGTCAGCTCGATGCGCCCTCGCGAAAATCCGACGGCTGTGATGTCCCCTCCGAAGAACTCCCCGTGCTGAAAGTTCAGCGTTCCTGCCACGCGACGCTGTGGTCCCATGCTGTACGACACCGTGTAGTCCTGGAAGTCGTAGCCACCAACCGGAATCGTCACGTCATCGGCGATCGCGAAGGGCTCTGACAGCAGTTCGAAACTGCGCTGGACGTCGGCGCTGAGGCTGTCACTGTTCTCGAAGCTCGTGCGAAAGCTCGCACGCTGAATCCGCGTCTCGACATCGCCAGCTCCGTTCTCGATGTAGTCGAGGCTCGCCGACATCGTGAACTGCCGGACAGCTTTGATGCTCTCGGGCCGGGGACTGTAATGGGCGTAGGTGTAGGTGCGGCGGAAGTCATCACGACGGACGAACCCCACTTCGGGGTTGAAGGCATCACCGACGAGCAGGTGATCGACCAGCAGCCCATAGCGATCCCCTTCATACGAGAACGCGGCCTGGTAGCTCTGGTCGTCCCCGGCAAGTCCCGGGGTTTCCGTGCGGGCGTAGTAGCCGTAGAGGTTCGTGTCGGCGCCGAACGAGAACGCCCCGTCGAGCCCGTAGGCCTGATTCGACCCGTCGCCAGCCAGCGCCTCGGACCGGCCGGTGAAGATGGCCCCGATGCGACTCCGACGCAGGATGTCACGCTTGACACGCAGCACGGTAAAATTGGTGCCGACCGTGTCCACCGCTGGTGTGTCATCGGTCTGAATGTTGATCGCTCCGACGCTGAAGTCCCCGACTTTGCCGGTCAACCGTCCGCCCGCCACGATCGGCACCGTCTGCCCCTGGTCCAGACCGATCCGGCGGCTGAAAAAGAGGGTTGGCGCGTCGCCGCCACCAAAGACGCCCGGGGCCGCGGTGGCAAAACCCCGGCCGCCGCCGAACCCACCGAACCCGGGCGCACGCCCGAAGTCGAAAATGCCCTGGCCTTCAAGGAAGAACTCCCGCTTCTCCGGAAAGAACAGGTTGAAGCGCGTGAGATTGATCTGCTGCTCGTCCACCTCGACCTGCGCGAAATCGGTGTTGTAGGTGAAGTCGGCCGTCAGGTTCTCGGTGACACCATACTTCACGTCGAACCCGGCATCCCCGTCACCATCGTTCACGATCTCCGGCACCGCACTGCGGTCGGTCGCCAACGACCCGATCACGTAGGGCTTGACTTCGAACGTCCTGTTGCCCTCCGGCACCTCGAGACCGGTGAGCGTGCCTGCCACCGACAGGCGAAACTGTCCTGGCCCGGCCGAGATCGGCACCGCCGTGAGATAGGCCTCTTCGACGTTCGAACGGATGTCGCGCCCGAGCTGAATGCCCCACACCTGCGGTCCCGGCCGGAAGCGGAGCGATTTGAACGGCACGGCCATCTCGACCGTCCAGCCCTCGTCGAAGCGACCGGTCCGCACGTCCCAGACCGGGTTCCAATCGAGATTCTGGTCCCCCTCGTCGGTGATCTGATAATCCTGGAAGCCGCCAATCGGATTGACCCTGAACGCGAAGCCGTTACGGCGGTCGTAGAAGGTATCGAACACCGCAATGAACCCATCGTTGTTGATGAGTTGGAACGAGTCTCGCTGCATCTCGTTCGCGACCCACTCGGACTCAGGCACCGATTCCCAGAGCCGCGCCGCCACGTAGATGGCCTCGTCGTCGTAGAAAATCCACGCTTCGATACGCTCCGACGCGGACGCCCCTTCATCGGGCGCCTGCTGGATGAAGTCCCCGAAGGCCTGGACGTCGCTATACACGGGCTCATCGAGCACGCCATCGAGCTGCCAGGGCCCGTCGAGGCGGACGGCGCGGACCGTCGCACCCCCGCTGGCGTCGCGCGTGATGGTCTCGGGGGCCACCGGGGGAGGCGGACCGTCGATAACCCGGCCACCGATCTGGATACTCCCCGTCCGGGCTGCTAGGGTCGCCTCTTGGGCCTTCCCCATCCCTGGAACCGCAATGGCTGCCGTTACCCACACGGCGAGCCCGACTGCCGCCCGCCGCACCATAAGAAAAGGGGTGAGTCTCGTCTAATTACCGTGCGTCGGTGGCGCGAGCGTCGGCCCGAGCGCCGGCAAGGATGTTGAAGAGTCCGTAGTTGCCTTCGTGGCAGGCATACTCGTAGAGCGGGTTCGGCGTCTTCGTCATCGTCGTCTCCACGGTCCAGGGCCGTGCAAACGCGGTCGGATCGTCGATCGTGAACGCATAGGAAAGCGTGTCACCGTCGAGGCGGCTGAAGCGCTCGGTCAGGTGGAGCTGCGGGCCCAGAGCTTCGAGGCGTTCCATGTTGGGCGCCGGGTGTCCGGTGCCAAGGTCCCTGAAGTTCCGGGTCTCGACCACCAGCGTGTCGCCCACCCATCGGCCACGTGAATCGCCCTTCCATTGCCGTACATGCGAGGGGAGCGCTGGACGCCCGTCCAGCGGGATAACGCGCACGTCGTTCACCATCTCGTTGAGAATCACGACGTATCCTGGAACCTGAAATAGCTGGACGAGGTTGTTGTATGCACCTGGCAGCATCGGGGGTCCGGAATTGAAACCGAGGATGCACCGTTCGTCGACGTCGCGGTCCTCCGGACCCGCGTTCCGCCGTCGCGCGTCCGCACGGGCGGCCATCCGAGCTTCTCCCTCTGGCGTGTAGGCAGGCAGCTGCCCATCTGGCGGATCGGCAATCAGTGACGTTCGCCTGGTCCCAGCGACCGTCGTGCCCCCGGCAAACCAGAACTGGTTGTAGCTGCCGGGGTCACCCGCGCGCGGCGGGCGGTCGACTCGCCCGGCTGCCGCCTGGGCTTCCAGCGCAGACACTTCCTCCTCCGTCAGAAACGTTTTTCCGGCCAGCGAGGCGGGTCGCTGCAGCGGGGTCACGGAACCGAAATCCCAGACGCCCTGCAGATCCGGGTGCCCATCGGCCGTCTGGGGTACGGATGTCCCAGCGGACGATGATGGCTGCGCAACGGCAGATGCCGACGACACGGACGCCACCACAATCAGGACGCCGAGAACACGACCGCTCGGGACACGTTGAACGCGCATCTACACTCCTCCTTGAACTAAGGACTCGATCACGGCCCGCACGATGCTATTCCGCTATCCGTCGCGCGAGCTCGGCACGGGCGCATTCCTCCGCCACCTTCACGTAACGCCGCACCGCGTCTGTCCCAATGACGTAGGGATGCGGATCGCCGGGCTGGCGGTCCGCGAGCGCCGCGAGCTTGTTGGGAGTGCGGTCGAAGCTGGTGTGGTTGGCGATCAGGACGTCCGCGCCACGCGTCTCGATGAGCTGTTGATAGCGCACCGCCGAGTCGATGTAGGCCTGAATCGACGCCTGCGACGTGGTGGCGAACAACGACGTGCCGCCCCAGGAGGCGGTCAGGTGTGACCGGCCTCGGTCGCGAACCTCGATCATCGTCGAGACGGTGCCCGCCGTGTGCCCCGGCGTCAGGTAGAGCGTGACGGTTGTTTCACCAAGCCTGATCTCCATCTCGTCGGTCGCGACCATATCTCGGCTCGGAATCGGGTCACGAGTGCTGCGCTCGACGAGGTCCCAGTCTGGGGCACCCATCACAATCTGGGCTCCGAACTGTTCTTGCAGATATTTGGCACCCCCGTGATGGTCACCGTGGCCATGACTGATGACCACCTGGGTGATCTCCTCGGGGTCGAGTCCCAGCTTTCTCAGGCCGTCAACAACGGCGGCCTCGACGGCGTAGTCGTAGAGCGCATCGATGATGATGATCCCGTCCGACGTCGTCACGGCCCAGGCGCCATGGTCCTGGGTGCCGACGAAGTAGAGGTTGTCGAATACCTGTGCCGGTTCGGCGTACCACTCTTCCCGAGGTGGCACCGCTCGAGGCGGCCGCCGGGCGCGCGCCGCGCCAGTCGGAATGGGTCGTGGCACACGGCACACCGTCTCGAGCAGGGCCAGGTGCTCCTCGCCCGCCGCCGCGCGAGCCGCCGCGCGATGCGCCTCCACGGGGTCCGTCTCTTGCGCGGCCTGGGTCGCCGCTCCCAGTAACGTGGCGAGCATCGTTGCGATCAAGATCCGCGGCAGCCAGTCGCTCATGGTCGTCCCCCGTCCTGACTATCCTCGCACAAGTCGCCGTCTCGAGTTGACAACATCGCTGCGGGCGGTAAGTGCGAATCATAGTCATAGCCGGCTGTGAGCGAAGGGCCGCCTCACACCGACCAGTCTCTGCCGCCGGTGCGGGGCTTGCGCATACATGCGATCAGTCGAGAGGTCTACCGGATAGGCCATGTCTGCGGCGAGCGTCTTAACGTCAAGCTACTCCGTGCGATACTCCGGCACGCCCGGGACATCGTGATCTCGCATACAGTGCATCAGTCTCTGGATCTGGCCCAGATGGGCGGCGAAGTCCGTCGTATCCATGAGGCGGGGTGAGAAGGCGTTCAACCAATGTTCGTTTCCTTGAGATGGGGGGTGACTACCGTTGCTGCACCGCTCATCAGCGCCTCCACTTTGGCCGGCCTGCCGTCGCCTACCCAAAGTAACGCCGCTTGACCCTGATCGATCGTGCACTCCTCCTACAGCGCGACCCCACCAAAGTAGATCAGCAGAAACCCGACGACCACGTTCAGTATCCCGACCAGACGCCATCCGGGCAGACTGCCTTCTTCGGCGGCTGGAAGAAACGCGCTGGCAAATGTGCGAAACCCGCTGGGGAAGAGCAACAGGAGCGGCAATATGACAAACCCTAGTAGACCCCAGAGCCTCAGGACGACCGCGAGGAGGGAGTCCTCCGTCGTGCCCGCCCACACCATCCCGGCTGCGAGAATCAACACAGAACCACCAAATATCCGTGTTCGCCTAGTCGTTTCTATCTGCCACCTGAACCAGCGCAGCCACGCCGCAGGAGCCACCACGAGCGGACCACGCATACATACGAGAAGAAGCCCAACCCCGATACCCACGATTCCAACCGAGCTCATGAGTGTCTCTCCATGTTGTCCTCCTGACCCAGGTCGTGTCCCCCGTATCTCCCCTTGTGCATCCAGCGGGCCAGCTACCGGGTCCAGCAAGTGGCTGATTCCGTTGAGGATGCCGACGCGGTGCCGATTTGATGTGGTGTTTTTGACCGCAACATGGTGCAAATAACCGTATTGGGGTCGAGGATCTGCCATCTGACTGAAAACGCGGAACTCCTAAGGGAAACGCCGGAGAGTGGACCCTCGACAGCGCCCAGGAGTCCTACTTGAAGATGCTGAAAAACAAGCAATCTTTACGTTTTTCTTACACACAAACTTACACATTCTCGACCAGGTGATATCTAGAGTCATATATATCAACACTTTACGAGTACACGAACGGGACTCAAACTCCCGTGGAGCTTCCGCCTCCGCCTGGGTTCGACTCCCACCTCCGGCACTATTCTCAAGAAGGGCGTGCGCCGTGACCGACCCGCGTTCATGTCCGCCTTCCAGGCGGCGTTCAAGGACCACCCTGTCCACCGGAATAGGACCGCTTTCACCATAGGGTGGGTAGAAAGTGATGTCCGTAAGGTCCTAACACGCGGCGACTTGCCGGCATCGCAATAACCGTTTGTACAGATCTTGGATCTGCCCTGGGTAAGGGCGTATCGCGCAGAAACTGAATTCACGTTGTTTTATGTTGCTAGGTTAATAGTTTTGTTGTGATATGATTCTCAATGCT
>Ga0310122_10002675_pt1 | contig 11326 bp, 5 predicted proteins | sample CB6_Bottom_1051__FD_203503 | JGI IMG/M metagenome (GOLD analysis project Ga0310122, IMG submission 203503) | Marine microbial communities from Western Arctic Ocean, Canada - CB6_Bottom_1051 | ecosystem: Environmental > Aquatic > Marine > Oceanic | place: Canada: Western Arctic Ocean | collected...
TCGGGTCGACCCCGATGCCATCGAGCTTCAAGCCTGCCCGCCTGAGCACGAGCATGTCGTACTTGATGTTCTGGTTGGTCTTTTCGATCTCGGGGTTCTCGATCACGCCCTTCAGTGCATCGCGGACAGTATCGGGATCGAGCAGCGTGGCACCCTCGGGGCCTCGCACCGGCAGGTACCATCCCTGACCGGCCTCCCAGCAGAACGCCCAGCCGACGATGTCGGCGGTCAATTCGTCGAGGCCCGTGGTTTCCAGGTCGAAGCAGAACCGGGTCTGTTGTTCGAGTTCTTCGAGGAAGCCCTGGAACTCCGACGGGGTGTCCACCACCTTCCAGCGGCGGTCGAGTTGTCCGAAGAGTTGTCCCTGTTGCGATGCGCTCGGGTCCAAGGAGGGTTCTGCTGTTGCGATCGGTGCCAGGTCACCGTCGGGCAAGTTGGCCAGGGCCTGGACTTCGGCGGGGAAGGACCGGAATCCGAGATCGGTAAAGAGTGCGGTGAGTCGACCGAGGTCGGGAGTACCCATTTTCTGAGCGTCCCAATCGATTTCCAGCGGGAGGTCGTCGTAGAGCGTGACGAGTCGTCGGCTGAGCCGGGACTGGTCGGCGAAGGTCACGAGGTTTTCCTTGAGTTTCTTGCCGTTGACCTCATCGGCGTGGGCGAGCACTTCATCGAGCGTCTCGTACTGTTGAAGCAGCGCGCGGGCCTTCTTGGGTCCGACCAGCGGCATGCCCGGCACGTTGTCGACGCTGTCGCCGACGAGTGACTGGAAGTCGATGACCTGGTCGGGTCGGACTCCCCACTGCTCGAGCACATAGGCCTCGCCTTGGAACTCGTTCTTGCGGATGTGAAACAGTTGGACCTGCGGCCCGACGAGTTGTCGAGCGTCCTTGTCGCTGGTGACGATTCTCACCTGGTGCCCCGCCTCGGCCGCCCGCCTGGCCAGGGTCGCAAAGATGTCGTCGGCCTCCCACCCCTGGGCCCTTAGCACCGGCAGTCCGAACCCGGCCATGACCTCCTCGATCATCTTGATCTGCGGCACCAGGTCTTCGGGCATCGCGTCGCGGTTCGCCTTGTACTCGGGGTACCAGTCGTTGCGGATACCTTTTCCGGGCGAGTCCATGGCGCAGTAGAGGTGCGAGGGGCGATGGTCTCGGAGCAGGTTGATCAAGTCCCTGGTGAAGCCGTAGACGGCATTGGTGGGCTGTCCGGCCGGTCCGGTCATCGGCGGCAGGCCGTGGAAGACCTGGAAGACCAGGGAAAACACGTCGAGAATGTAGACCGGGTTGCTCATCGTGGCGGCCTCATCTCGGCTTGCCCTGTTGGGTCACGACCGGAAAAACCGTTAGGATGTGACCAGGTGGGTGGTTGCAGCGTGCCGTTTTCTTGACTCGACTGTACCTCCACCTAGAATTCAGAGACAGGGTGCCGGGATTCTCCTGGTATCTCTGAGAATCTCTGACAGACTCTGACAGACTCTGACAAACACCGTCGCCAGGCGTCGAGCCGGGCGACCCAGTCACGCGACACGGGAGCGGCCATGGCCTCCAAAGGCACCATCGGGTTCAAGGAAATCGGCTTCATCTTCACAGCGATGCTGATGTTGATTTTCGCCGTGTTCACCTACGTGTTGTGGGACGAGGGCAAGACGATCCGCGTCGATCTTACGACCAAGATCAAGGAGGCCGGTGACGCGAAGAAACTGCAGATGACGTATCTCGACGACATCAACGAGTTGAAGTCGAAGGTCGGCTATCCCAACGTGGCCCTGGTCGGCAGGTCGACCGAAACCAGCCGCGATTCGGTGTTGGGCAGCATGGTCGACGACATCAAGACGCTGGGGGGTCCCGAGTTGCAGCGAGACTCGTACGCCGAGACGCTGCGTGCGATGAAGCAGAAGGTGGACAATCTGGTTTCGGAGAACCGGAACCTGTCCGAGAAGAACCGCCAGTTGTCCGTCGAGTTCCTCTCGGCCATGAAGTCTCATTACCAGGACGTCGCCAGCGGTCACGACGCACGTCGCAAGGCGGCCGAGGGTGAGCGGGACGACGCGAACCGGACCAAGGAGACCGAGATCCGCAAGCGGGACGACCAGATCGTGACTCTGCGGGGCGTGAACACCAACCTGCAGAACTCGCTCAAGCAGACCAAGGACACTTACACCAAGCTCAAGAAGGATTCCGAAGGCCAGATCGGGCGTCTCGAGGACATCAACGACTTCCTGACCGACGCGGTCCGGAAGCGGGAACGCATCACCTACGACCGGCCCGACGGCCTGATCCGCTGGGTCGACAACGACAGTGGCCTGGTCTGGATCAACCTCGGTCGCGACGATAAGCTGACCACTCGGACCCAGTTCAGCATCTACAAGCAGACGCACCGTGGCGTCGGTCGCCCGTCGGCTCCGGCCAATACCGCTGACGAGGACGAGGCGAATGACTTGGCTGACGAGCGGTTTTCGCCTGGATTCGAAGACATCAAGGGATCGATCGAGGTGACTCGGGTCATCGGCGCACATCTCTCCGAAGCCCGAATCCTCAAACGCGACATCTACGACCCGATCCAGCCCAACGACCTGATCTACACTCCGCTGTGGGCACCGGGTCGCCCGGCCGCGTTTGCCTTCGTGGGCCTGGTCGATTTCGACAAGGACGGAGCCAGCAACCGGGGCGAGTTGCACGAGATGATCAGCGGGATCGGTGGTCAGATCTTGCACGAGGTACTCGACGATGGCCGACGGGTGTTCTACACCGAGTTCCCCTCCAAGAGCCACGACTACACCGAGGACGACCCGACGATCACTCTGCAGATGAAATACCTGGTCATCGGCCAGATCCCCGATCTGAGCGAGGCCGGCTCGGATCTCGAGAAACAGCAGTTCCGGGAGATCATCGGTCATCACAAGAAGATGGTGGCCGAGGCGCGTGAGACGGCCGTCCGCCGCATCAATCTCAGTGACTTCCTGGCCCACATCGGCTACGTGCCCCGTCGACGCCTGTTCGTCCCCGGCCTCGTCGACCGTCCCTACAACCTCAAGGCCGGAGCCGTTAGCGGCGTGGTCGGAGGCAATGTCGGCGACCGATCCTCAACCGGGAAGGTCTCGAGCCTGTTCACCCGCAGCAAGCGACTGAAGAAGCAGCCGGTCTCCACCGGCAAGACCTCCGGCCGCTTCTCACCGGGGAACTAGTTGCTGGCGGGGACTGGCTCCGCAGCCGCCTTTGGCGGCGGAGGTGCCTGTCCCGGGTGGGGAAAGCGGCTGTTTGGCGCCGGGACAGGCACCGGCGCCGCCACGGGCGGCTCTGGAGCCAGTCCCTGGGGAGCCTCGAGGATCACGCTCCGTCGACCTCGGCAGCCAGCGTGGTCTTCAGTCCCGCGACCCGTTCGCACAGCAGCTGCAGCTGTTCGCGCGAGCGGCCCACGTCTCCGCAGGCAGTTTCGAGCGAGACGAAGGGCCCACCGGCCACCCGGTGCCGGGCGACCCGTTCGGCCAGCCCGGCGATGGCCTGCCGAAGTCCTCTCCGCAGCCGCCGCGTGAAGGCCATCACCAGCACCGCGGCCCACAGCACGCTTAAGGCGGTCGCCGGCAGGTAGAACTCCAACGGCAGAAACTTGCCGTCCTGGATCAGCGTGTCGTAGAAGAAGTTGCGGCCGATGCGGTACAGCAGAAAGCCCAGCAGCACGGTCAGCGCCGTTTCGTAGACCAGCCTCACGCCCCAGCCGCGGCTGCGGGCGGCCTGGGCTTCGATGACCTCGTCGATCTGTGCTCCGGCGTCGTCCAGGAACGACTGCTGCAGCTGGGCCGCGTCGTCACGGAGCGACTCGAGTGAGCGGGACGAGGTGAGTGCCTGGTCGAACCCGGCCGACTCGGCAAAGCCCTCGACCACCAGCTGGCTCTCGCGCAACACCGAATCGTCGATGCCCAGCACCGCGAGTTGTTCAACTCGCTGGTCGGCATCCCGCCGCCTGGCTCGAGAAGTCAACCAGCGTCCTCCCTGCCAGGCACCCAGCAACGCGACCTGAGCCGAAGACCGGGCGCGCAGCAGCGACGCCGAGGCGAGCAGTCCTCCGAGCCCCTGCGAGAGTCTCAGCAGGCTGCTGAAGGGACTGAAGCTCCAGTCGCTGGTCACTCGTTCGACCAACCGTCGTTCCCACAGGTAGTGGCTGGCCTCGAGTTCCTCGGCCAACCGCGTTGCCAGCGATCCCACCAGCCGTTCGTGCTGCTCCTGCAGGGCAGCCTCGAGAGTCACGACGGCCGGCCAGGCCGAGTCGTAGTCGTTTTGAGACTCCTTGAGCGCGTCCTCGAGCAGGTCGATCAGGTTGGCTCGCCGGATCTCCAACCGCGCCGATGCGGCCAGTCGGGAGGTGAGCAGGTGTTCGAGCCGTGCGAAGTCGCCACCGGGCCGCCGGCCCTGGCGTTGCTGCTTTAGTGCCGAGAGGGCATCGACCAGGAACAACTCGGGGTCCTCGAAGTCCTCGGCCAGCTGTTTCGCCCAATCGTCGCGGATGTCGGAATCGACGTCGGCGTGGGTCTGGACAAAGAAGACCCGGCACCCGGTGGCCGCCACCCCGAGCACTTCGGAAACGCGTGCCGAGCGGTATTTCTGTTGAGTTGAGGTGCACAGCAGCACGTCGCAGAGCGGGAGGATTTCGTGGAGCCGATCGAGTTGTCCGGCATCGTGTGCTTCTTCGCCGGTATCCGGGTCGGGGCAATCCACCAGCACGACATCACGCAGCACGCTCGAGTCGACTCGGACGACGTCGATCGAGTCAAAGGGCAGTCCGAGCGGATCGAGGTCGAGGTCGGGGGTGGTGATCACCTGGGGCCGTCGGGTGGTGGGCCGTTCGCGGCCGCTGGCGGTAACTTCCTGTCCGACCAGCGCGTTGATCAGGGTACTCTTGCCGGTGCCGCTGCCGCCGAAGACGGCGACCACGAGCGGTGCTTCGAGTCTCAGTCTCAGCGAGTCGATGCGATCCAGCAGTCGGCGGACCAGGGCCCGGGCGTCGCGAGCCGGTTGCCACGGCACGGAGTGCTCGGCCCACGAGTCGAGCCGTTCGACCAGCTCGTCGATTCGGGCCAGGGCCTTCAGTCGTGCGAGTTCACCGTCGCTCATGGTGCTTTGGATGAGGATGGGGATGAGGATGGGGATGAGGATGCGGATGCGGATGAGGATGGGGTTGAAGTCGAAGGAGGTGCCGGCAGCGGGGCCAGTTCCTCGAGCATGGCAGTCAGCGAGCCGACAGTCGACTCGGCACCCTGAAACGCGTCGCAACGGGGAGTCGCGGCGGCAAACTCGAGTTCCCGGGCCAGGTCGCCCAGCACGAGTTGTTCGAGTTGGGTGGCGAGCCAGCCGGCACGTCGCACGGCGAAGCGATCCTGCAGGTTGCGGAACTTCGATTCGATGTAGCCGGCCCCGGTGGCGGCCGACTGGCTGATTGCCGATTCGCCCAGCGTGGCCGCGACGGTGCCGCTGGCGACATCTCCGGCAACCTGCAGCGCCGATTGCATCGCGGCATCACTCACCGCTCCGGCGGCCATCCCGCCCACCGGGCCGAACCCCACCACGAACAGCGCCACGCTGGTCACCGGTCGCGCGACCGCGGCCAGCTTGTCGATTCGCTTCAGCAGCCGAAACGAACGAGGACTCTCGCTGCGGAACTCCTCGAGCGCCTCGGCCACCATCTGAGACAGTTCGTCGTTGAGTTCACACTCGGCGTGAGCGGTGCGGAGCTGTTCGAGGACCGCCTGGCGGGATTCTCCTTCGAGCAGCGGACTCAACCGCGGCCCCAGCTGATCGCCGCCGGAGTCGCGGCACCAGGCCAGTTGACGGTAGACCTGTTCGAGAGAGCCCAGCATCGATGACCACTCGATCTCGCGGTACTCGGCCAGAGGATCCAGGGGAGTGTCGGTCCCGGCACCGGCCAGCTTGCGGAAGGGCCAGGCCAGGCCGTGCCCGATGGTGTTATAAAAGGAATGCACCCCCGCCGACCAACCGCTCCGCTGGTCACGCCACCAGCTTCTGACCGTGTTGATCAGTGGTCGAGCCGGGACGCTGGGCCAGTCGTCGATCGACGCCAGGTGCTCGGCGGAAAGCAATTCAGCCGCCGCATGGAACTCGTCGCTGCGGCCACGGACCGTTTCCAGCCAGGCCCCGACGCCGGATTCCGGTGCAAGCAGCCGGCCGAGTGATCCTCGGAGCGAGCGGAACTTGATCGTCTCGTACCTCAGGCTCGAAAGGTCCTGTTGCAGGTCTCGGGGTTCTTCGGGGTCGGGGACCAGTCGTCCGAGGAATTCGAGGTGTCCGGATTCGGCGGATGATCGATCGTATCCGACCAGGTAGACGAACTCGGGGCTGGTCCCGGTTTCGCTGACGAAGGTCTCGAGCCACGCCGGCCAGTACTCCTCGTCGTCGGGAAACTGGCACTGGTTGAAGACCACGATAGTGGCCAGGTCCTCGGCGGCGGCCCGTCGGAAGAACTGCTTGACGGCCGCGTCGTTGTACTTCTGCTGAGTCAACACGGCGATCAGGACGTCGGCGGACCGCCTGAGCCATTCGGCTCGTTCCCAGTTCACCTCCGCATCGCTGTCGATGTCGGGCGAATCGAGTACCAGCAGGTTGTTCGGCAGAGACGGGCAGGTCCGCCAGACCAGCTGGTGTTCGGGGACATCTTCGAGTGTCTGTTCGGGCTGTGACCAGGGGATGATGGTGAACCCGTCGAACATCGTCATGAGCCGATTGGTGTCAAAGCCCTCGGGGACCAGGCACAGAGGGTGCCGGGTTTCCGAGGCCAGTGGGCTGGTTGCGCTGACCGCCTCGCCGGCGACGTGGTTGAACACCACGCTCTTGCCCGTGTTGGTGCCTCCGACCACCGCGATGATCAGCGGTGTGTCGGCGTCGAGTTGCGGCAGCAGCTTGCGGACGAGCAGTTCGTGCCACTCATCGCCGACGGGGCGTGGCAGTCCGAGGCCTTCGAGTTGTTCGCCGAGCGCCTCGATGTGGTTTCGCAATTGCTCGAGCGAGTCGGCGCAATCGGCCAGCGAATTGGGCATTCGGGTTGGCCCGGGGACGGGCATGGGACGGGACGCCGTGATTATAACACAGTGCGACCGGACCCAGTCAGGGGATAGCCGAGCGGCCACTTGCCGGGTCGGCTCGGCATCCTCTACAGTGCCCACCGGACCGGGCGATTAGCTCAGATGGCTAGAGCGCCACGTTTACACCGTGGATGTCGGGGGTTCGAGTCCCTCATCGCCCACTCGTGCCGTCGCGTGGGGCCAATTGCGACCACCGCCAGATCATCTTGATGAGTCCTTCTTGAATTCCAGTTCTCAAGCATCACCAGTTCCATTCGCGATGCGGCCGGCTTCGGCCGATTGGGAATTGTTGTCGCTGGATGGAACGGGGGCGTGTCACGGTTGGGTTTGGTTCCGGCCGCCTGCGGTGCCTCAGGGGGTGATCTGTCGATTGGCCGATGGAGTGACGGCGACTTTGCGAGGGCTGGCGGTGGCGATCGGAATCGACCCCGGCGGTGTGTCGTTGTGGGTGGTGTTCGGAACCCCCTGCCCGGGACCCTCGGCCGGAGGTCCCGCGACGATGCTCGACCAGCCGCTGGTGCTGCCGCCGGGTGCATCGGATACGAACATCGCGATTCACGTAGCCACGGTTCCGGCGGTGGCTCCCATGCCTCTGCCTCAAACGATGGCTTCCGCAGTAGGTGGAGGGGTGGTCGACGAGGTGGTGTACACGTCGATTGAGTCGCACTGGTTCGGGATCCAGGCCGAGACGGTCAAGCTCGACATGCTCCGCAGGCAGGTCGACAGCATGCTGGGACAACTCAAGACGCTCAACCGGGACCTCAACTTCGAGGAGAAGGAGTTCTCGACTCGCCAGGACAGGGATGCCTGGGAGGATGCCCGGCGGTGGATGCGGAATGCTTCGCTCCAATTGTCGCGATGCCAGAAGGCGTGCGATGTCGGTGACACCCAGTCTTTGGGCAAGCGGGAGTGGCTTCAGGACACCCACGACCGGTTCATCGCCGAGCGTCAGCCGATCGACAATCCGAAGGGTGTCGAGAGCGAATTCGCGTACTTCCGCAAATTGCTGCTCAACCTGGAAACCCAGGTCAACACGGCACTTTCGTCGGCCAGCACCGACGCGATGGGCCGCGGCCGCCGGGTGTTGGCCGAGATTGCCGTGAAGATCCGCAAGGCACGGACGGGTTGAGTTGGTCGCCCGGGGTCAGACTCAGGCGTCGATCCAGTCGGGCAAGAACGTGAACTGTTCGTCGATGAGTGCGGTCTGATCGATGACCGTGTCCTGGCCTGCGCCTGTGCCGATCGTATCGTCACCGGCCTGGCCTCTGAGCGTGTCGTCTCCGTCTCCGCCGAGGGCCACATCCGCACCGGAACCACCCAGCAGCCGATCGTCGCCGTCTCCGCCGAGCATCGAGTCGTCACCGGAGGCTCCGATCAGCAGGTCGTTGCCGGCGAGTCCGACGAGTTGGTCGTGTCCGCCGCCTCCGTCGAGCCGATCGTCGCCGCCGTGCCCGGCGAGCGAGTCGTCGCCCGTGCGTCCCAGCAGCGTGTCATTGCCGTCGCCGCCTTCGAGCAGGTCGTTGCCGGTGCCACCGATCAGCGAGTCTGCTCCGGCGTGGCCCAGCAGGCTGTCGTCGCCGCCTCCCCCCGAGAGCCAATCGGATCCGCCTCCGCCTTCGATCCGGTCTCGGCCCCGTCGACCCATCAGTCGATCGTCGGCCGGGCCGCCGATCAGGGTGTCGTTGCCGGATCCGCCGATCAGCGTGACCGGTCCCGAGAATCCCGAGGCGTCGAGCACGTCATCGCCCTGGCCGGCCTTGATCCTCGCGGTCTCGATATCGACCAGGCTGTCGAGCCCGGCTCCCACGAGTTGTCCATCGACCAGGGTGGCGTTGCCGCCGACGAGTTCGTCGAGTCGATCGATCCCGAGACCACCGTCGATCAGGTCATTGCCCGTGTCTCCTCTGAGGCGGTCGTCTCCGTCGCCTCCTGCCAGCTGGTCGTTGCCCGAGCCTCCATCGAGCCGATCGTTGCCGTTGCCGGCTGCGAGGATGTCGTGGCCGGCCTGTCCCCGCAGGTTGTCGGCTCCGTTGCCGCTGCTGACCACGTCGTTGCCACGACCTCCGAGGATCTTGTCGTTGCCGCTGCCGGTGCGGATCGTGTCGTCACCGGCTCCACCGTTGATCGTCACCGGCCAGTCGACCGACTCGGTGTCGATGTTGTTGTCCGAGACGCCACCGATCAGGTGGGCGGATTCGATGTTCGTCAGCTGGTCGGTGCCGAGTCCCGAGAGCGTAAGGGGTTCGAGCGTGAAGTTGGTATCGGCCCATTCGAAGAGACGGTCGTGACCGGCACCGCCGTCGAGGGTGTCGAATCCGGGGCCTCCCTGCAGCACATCCGCACTGCCACCCTGGCCTCTGAGCACATCGTCGCCCAGCGACCCGTCCATCGTGTCGCTGCCGCCGCCGCCAGCCAGAGTGTCGTGTCCGTCGCCGCCCGCGAGTACGTCGTTGCCGGCGTTGCCGTTGAGCACGTCGCTGCCCGGGCCGGCCAGCAGCGTGTCGGAGCCGGCACCGCCGACGAGCGTCGCGTTGCCGGAGAACTCGGTGGTGTCGATCAGGTTCTCGCTGGTGCCGCCCACCAGGCGAGCGTACTCGAATGCTTCCAACTGGTCCTCGCCCAGGCCGAGAAGCAGAGAATCGGACATGGTGAAGTCGACGTCGGCCGATTCGGAGAGGATGTCCAGTCCGATGCCTCCCGAGAGCCAGTCGTCGCCGGTGCCGCCGGAGATCGAGTCGTTACCCGAGTCGCCGTAGATCGTGTCGTTGCCGGCCAGGCCGGTGAGCGTATCCTGCCCGTTTTGGCCATTGATCTGGTCGTTCCCATCTCCCCCGTTGATGACGTCGTTGCCGGTATTGCCCAACAGCATGTCGTTGCCGCCGTTGCCTTCGATCGAGTCGTGCCCGCTGCCGCCATCGATCGAGTCGACTCCTTCGTCGTCAACAAGGCATTCGCCCTCCACAAGCGGGTCGCACAGGCCGTCCCAGGCGACTCCGCCATACAGGGTGTCGTTGCCGGCGAGGCCGTAGATGAGGTCGTCGTCGAGTCCGCCGTAGGCCAGGTCGCGGCCGCTGCCGCCTTCGATCGAGTCGTTGCCCGCTCCGCCGAACAACGAATCGTAGCCGGTATCGCCGTAGACCCTGTCGTCCCCGTTGCCGCCGTAGATCCGGTCGTCGCCGTCGCCGCCGTACAGCAGGTCGTCTCCGGAACCGCCGTCGATGCGATCGCCGTAGATCAGGTCGTCTCCGTCACCGCCCTGGATCGCGTCGATGCCGCTGCCGCCGTAGATCGTGTCGTCGAATCCGCTGCCGAAGATCGTGTCGACTCCGCTGCCGGTGCTGATCACCATGCTGTCGAGTTCGCTGGACATCGACGGGAAGGTGGTTTCGTTGACCGCCGAGAGATCGACCGCGTCGTTGCCGCCGCCGGTTGTGACCGACATCGTGACCACGTCCTCGGCCCCGACTGTCATTCCAGGGGCGATCAACGGGCCCCAGCCGACGACTTCGACCGTTCCGCTGGGGGCCTGGACGGTGATCGAGGTGGCCAGGTCGTCGGTGGTGAATTGGAGGTGACCGGTGCCGGGGTCGAATTCCCACAGCAGGGTCAGCAGAGTGCGGTCCTCGAGCAATTCGACGGCGGGAATCGTGCTGAGGCGACGACGGTTTCGACGCGCACGCCGGTAGAGGGCCAGCCAGGAGGGCAACCGCATGAGAGAGTCTCCGGAGCCCGATGTGAGAGGAGAGAGAGAGGGTGGGCGCGCGGATGATCTGAGAATCACCGGGATTGTGCAAGACGAGTTGGGGACTGGGCTAGCAGCCCGTTGAAAAACTGGGAGCTGGGGGGTCAGACGCCGCCCACAGAAAGTTTCGCTCTACCCAGAACGGCACGCAGGCGGGGCCTGAACCCTTCGGCCAGACAGCGTTGCTGGAGAAAAAGGGGTCAGGCCCCCGCGTGCGGACCGTTGCAGGTGGAGCACAGACCAATTGTGGCGGGCGTCTGACCCCGTCCGAGCATCGAACTTGGGTTCTTCAACAGGCTGCTAGATCACGAAGTCGGTCTCGCGGCCCAGGACCGTGTCGATCAATTCCTGGGGCAATTCGACGGCAGTCTGGGTATCGGCATCCAGGTCGGTGGGGTTGATGCCGCAGTAGGCCTGCCAGGGGCCCAGGTGCCGCCAGCGGCCGGCTCGTCGTGGCTCGTTCTCGAGCACCGGAGTCGTACAACGATTGCAGC
>Ga0310122_10002676_pt1 | contig 11326 bp, 10 predicted proteins | sample CB6_Bottom_1051__FD_203503 | JGI IMG/M metagenome (GOLD analysis project Ga0310122, IMG submission 203503) | Marine microbial communities from Western Arctic Ocean, Canada - CB6_Bottom_1051 | ecosystem: Environmental > Aquatic > Marine > Oceanic | place: Canada: Western Arctic Ocean | collected...
CTCGACGAGAGCCATGTCAGCGCCCACTGCTACTCCGAGCGCGGTCTACTGGCAATCGACGCCTTCACCTGTGGGGAGACCGACCCCAACGAGATCACAGACCATATTCACGCAGTACTGATTGAAGCCATTCCCGGAATCAAGTTGGTGCGAAAGGACTCGCTCAAGAGATTCCTCAACGGTGAGTGAGATGGCCGTTCGCGAATTCGTCGATGAGCACTTCCGCCACTTCAACGCCGGCGAGTTGGCCAAGACGGCTCGCTCGCTGACAGAGTTTGTCGACTCCGGAGGTTCACTGATGGTGACCCTTGCTGGGGCTATGTCGACCGCTGAGATGGGTCGCTCGCTCGCCCCGGCGATTAGGGCTGGAAAGATTACGGCCATCAGCTGCACCGGCGCCAATCTCGAGGAGGACCTGTTCAACCTCGTTGCCCACTCCCAGTATGGCGAAATCGATGATTGGCGCTCACTCTCAGCGGAGCAAGAATCCCAATTGGAAAATCGAATTACCAATAGGACTCTTCCTGAGGAGGCGGCGATTCGAAAGGTCGAGAGCGAGTTGGTGAGGTTGTGGCTGACGGGAGGTGCCCGGCTGCCTCACGAATACCTCTACGAGTTGCTCCTCTCAGGCGAGTTGGAATGGGACGCCAACCCGGAGGATTCCTGGCTTCTCGCTGCGGCCAAGGCGGAGCTACCGTTGTTCGTCCCAGGCTGGGAGGATTCCACGCTCGGCAACATCTTCGCTGCCCGAGTGTTATCCGGTGAGATTTCCGCCGAGCAGATTCTCTCGGGAACCCACTACATGACCAATCTGGCCTCTTGGTATCGAGAGGTGTGTGGGACAGGCAGTTCAAGCGGTTCCGGAGGCGGCGCAGGTCTGTTGCAGGTCGGCGGAGGGATTGCTGGCGACTTCCCAATCTGTGTCGTCCCCATGCTACGCCAAGACCTAGGCGAACAGGTCCCTCTCTGGTCGTGGTTCGCCCAGATATCTGAGTCCCGTCCCTCATACGGAGGCTATTCTGGTGCGCCACCTAACGAGAAGATCAGTTGGGAGAAGTTGGGCATCGAAACACCTCGCTTCGTCATCGAGTCGGATGCCACCATCGTGCTTCCGATTCTGATCGGCTACTTGCTTGACGGTTGAGGCATAGCCTCAAATCGAGCCACCATTACTGGTGGCTGTGCGCAGAGTCGTCGCTTTGGTTTGTGTCGCCCTGCTCTTCGTGGGAAGCGTGCCAACGGCCGCGGCTCAGCAACCGGATATCGCCCAAGAGCATTGGTACCATTCCTGGGCTACTCTCACCTATGACACGAGTCAGTGGGCCGATGATTACCCCGAGATAGTCTCGGTTGTCAGCGCTGGGGAAACTGAACATGGACGTGACCAGTGGGTGGTCCGGATCAGCGATTGGTCGGTGGAGAACAAGTCGGACGGATCACCCAAGGAGAAGGTGTACATCGACGGTGGCCATCACGGCAATGAGCACTTGGGAACTGAATTGGCATTCCTTGTGGCGGAATTTTACATTGAGGGGTGGGCCGATGGCGATGTCGAAGCAGTCGAGGTGCTACAGAACACGGAACTCCACATCATGATAATGCTGAATGCCGATGGCAACGACTTGGACTCCCGTTGGAACATGAATCAGGTGGACCTCAATAGGAACTACGACCACCATTGGACGACGGATGAGACCGCAAGTGGGGATGGTCCTTTTTCTGAGGCGGAGACTCGAAACAATGCGGATTACATGGCCGAATGGATGACCGACGCCGACCTCTATGTCACGATGCACACAGGCACCTGGATTCTCGCCTATCCATGGGGATTCACTGGGGAGATGCCCAGCGACTGGGAGATGTTTGAGCATATCCGTGACACCATCCACGAGACCATAGACGCCGACCTTCCGGTGCGAAATGCCAATGCGGGAATCTATCCCACCCACGGCACCAGTCGGGACTACGGCTACGGTGTGATGGGCTTCCCGACCTTCACCTTCGAGACGGACGACGAGCAGTTCCTGCTGGGCACGGTACAGTCACTCTCAGACAGGCTTTCAGTGGAGCTGGAGGTGATGCGTTACCTCATCAGCAACGTCTGGTATTGGCGGGCCCGCCTCAATGTGACCAGCATGGAGGTCACACCGGGAGAGCAGATTGAGTTGCATGTCGCTAATCAGGGGCACGCGTCGACTGAAAATGCCAGCATCCAGTATGTGTTCGAGGAGTCGATGGAGGTGCTCTGGCAGTCGGAGAACTTCACAGTCAACGCTAGCAACACGAGCGATGTCACACTCGATGCGAGCAACCTCTCTCTGCAACCGGGCGGAACCTTCGCGCTGCACTACCAGAAGCGGGTGATTGATGCCTCAACGTTCGTCCACCAGCCGATAGACGAAAAGTTGGTCGAAATGGTTGAGACGGACAAGGAGGGGTGGCTTCCTGCCCCCGGGCTCCTGCTGGTGCTCCTTGCAGCGTTTGGGGCAGCGGGTGCCGCAAATGGTCGGTCGAAGCGGCGGTTTTCGGGGGCAATCGAGCCGGATGACGGTGAAAATCCCTCAGTTGACGGCACAACTCACGACGCTCACCTTTGAATAGGGTCACCCGATGAGGTGGCCCGATTGACATGGATATGACAACGGGAACAATTGGAGAAGCGCCGCTTGATGGAACGAAGAAACCTAGATTCACGACACTTGTGCTACCGCTGTTCGAAGGGGTTTCGAAGGCTCCCAACCGGGCGCTTGCAGGCGTCCCCCGAACCTCTTCCGCACTCGTGAAAGAGGCAATATCCTCAGATGACTTCTCGGGAAAGTCAGGCCAGAGCCTGACCATCTGGGGCAGCGACCTCCGAGTTCTCCTGCTCGGCATGGGCAAGTCCGACGGCCTCTCGACCAAGGAGGCCCGTGATGGCGGAGCCAACCTAGTGGCCGGGTTGGCCAAGTCTCACGGCAAGAACCTCCTCGTCCGGTTCACCACCGGCTGGCGCTCAGCAGCGATGGCCGCCTTCGCGGAGGGAATGATCCTGCGCGACTACAAGTTCGACAAGTATCTCTCAAAGGATGATGATGACGATGATGACGACACCCCTCTGTCGGCTCACTTCGAGGCGAGCGACCGCTACACTGCGGCCCTATCCACTGGTTGTACCCGAGCCTCGGCGATTGCAGTCGGAGTTCACACCGCACGCGACCTAGGAAATGAACCTGCCAACAAGTTGTATCCGATGGAGTACGCGGCCCGCGCCCGCGCTTGGAAGAAGGGCAAGGGAAATGTGAAGTTGACCGTGTACGAGTGGGACGACCTGCAGAAGCATGGCATGGGTGGCCTGATCAACGTCGGAATGGCGAGCGATCACAAGCCCTGTATGGTGATTTGGGAGCTCAACCCGGAAGCCAAGGATGGGCCATGCCCGTTCATCGTCGGCAAGGGAATCACCTTCGACACCGGCGGAATCTCAATCAAGGGGAGTTCGGGAATGGACGAGATGAAGTTCGACATGCACGGCTCCGCAACCGTCTTCGGCCTGATGGTCGCGCTGCACGGAATCGGCCACCAGGGCCACATGATGGCCATCTCATGCATGGCTGAGAACACCCTCGCGGGCAACGCCTACCGCCCCGGTGACGTGATTGACACCTACTCTGGAAAGACTGTGGAAGTTCTGAACACAGACGCTGAGGGAAGACTGGTTCTGGCTGACGGACTTTGGAAGGCCGGGGAATACGACCCCGCCTACATCATCGACCTCGCCACCTTGACCGGTGCCTGCGTCGTCGCCCTCGGCCACGAGGCGACAGGACTCTGGTCCAACGATGACGTATTGCGTGAGAATCTCCGAAAGGCGGCGGCTGAAGTCGATGAGTTGGCTTGGCCGATGCCTTTGTTGCCAGCCTTTGAGAAGCAGGTGAAGGCGTCGAAGATCGCTGATGTGAAGAATCTCGGAGAGCCCTATGGCGGCTCAAACTCAGCGGCTGCATTCCTCAAACAGTTTGTCCCCGAAAAGGGAGAAGGTGATGACAAGAAGCAGTACCCTTGGGCACATCTTGACATCGCGGGAACTGCCTGGGGAACTTCGACCAACGCTACTGTCGACCACGGTGCGACCGGGGTTCATGTGCGGACGCTCGTCCATCTGATAGATGGCGAGTGAAGTGTGAACGCATGACTACCAATCCACGAGTGTAGTGGATGGTTTCAGTTGTCGTCGTCGACGACTTCGAAGTCAGCATCGACGACTTCGTTGCCATCTTCTGCCATCCCTTCTGCTGCCTCGTCGGCTTCCATTTGGGCGGAGGCCGCTTCGTACAACTTGGCGCTGATGGCGTGCATCGACTCCTCTAGTTCCTTGACCTTGGTCTGGATTGCAGCGTCGTCAATATCTTCCATCGGGATTGGAGTGCCATCCTTGATGATGAGTTCCTCCAACTCGTCCAACTTCTCTTCGACCGGCTTGGTGTCCTCTTCGTCCAACTTGTCGTCGGCCTCCTTGAGGGTGCGCCGGGTCTGGTAGATGATGCTGTCAGCCTGATTTCGCAACTCGACCTTAGCCTTCTTGCGGCTGTCCTCCTCGGCGAACTGCTCCGCCTCGGCGATCTTTGTCTGGATGTCATCCTCTGACAGTGAGGTTGTAGACTCGATTCGAATCGACTGCTCCTTGCCAGTTCCCATGTCCTTGGCTGAGACGCTGACGATTCCGTTGGCGTCGATGTCGAAGGCGACCTCGACCTGTGGCATGCCGCGGGGTGCTGGTGGAATGCCTTCGAGGAAGAAGCGACCGAGCGTGATGTTGTCTCGGGCGAACTCTCGCTCGCCTTGCAGCACGTGGATCTCGACGGCGGGCTGGTTGTCGCTTGCCGTGCTGAAGACCTCTGAGCGCCGGCTCGGAATGGTCGTGTTGCGCTCAATCATCACCGTAGTCACGCCGCCGAGAGTCTCAATTCCAAGAGTGAGGGGTGTCACATCGAGCAGCAGCACATCGGTGACCGTCTCGTCACCGACGATGATGCCTGCCTGCAGGGCAGCGCCTAGAGCGACCGCCTCATCCGGGTTGATACCCTTGTAGGGTTCCTTCCCGAGTTCCTTTTGAATCGCTTCCTGAACGGCAGGAACCCTCGTGGAGCCTCCGATGAGCAGCACCTTGTCGATGCCATCCTTTCCGACTTTGGAGTCCTTGAGTGCTTGCCGCGTAGGCCCCATCGTCTTCTCGATGAGAGCGCTGATGAGGTCTTCGAACTTCGCTTTGGAGAGGTTCAGGTCAAGGTGGGCGGGCTGCCCGTCAACCATCGTGATGAACGGCAGGTTGAGTTGCGCTTGGCTGGTGCCGGACAACTCAATTTTTGCCTTTTCTGCAGCCTCTTTGAGGCGGCTCATAGCCTGCAAGTCCTTCGACAGGTCGATTCCACTGGACTTCTTGAATTCGCCTACTGCCCAATCGATGATTTCGTCATCGAAGTCGTCGCCGCCAAGCCTGTTGTTGCCTGCAGTCGCCTTGACCTCGATTTGAGGCTGACCGTCAATCTGGTAGATTTCAAGCACGGAGACATCGAAGGTCCCACCGCCTAGGTCGAAGACGAGAATAGTTTCGTCGTCGCTCTTGTCCACACCGAATGCGAGTGCAGCTGCCGTCGGCTCGTTGATGATTCGAAGAACTTCGAGACCGGCAATCCTGCCAGCATCCTTGGTCGCCTTGCGCTGAGCGTCGGTGAAGTAGGCGGGACAGGTGATGACAGCCTGCTTGACCTCCTGGCCGAGGTAGTCCTCGGCGTCAGCCTTCAACTTCTGGAGAATGAATGCGGAAATCTCCTGAGGTGTGTACTCAGCATCGTCGATCTTCCGCTTCCAATCGGTCCCCATCTCTCGCTTCACAGAGAGAATCGTTCTACTCGAGTTTGTCACAGCCTGCCGCTTCGCGGACACGCCGACGAGCCGCTCACCTTCTGTGGTGAAGGCGACTACGCTAGGCGTGGTGCGGGCACCCTCCGAGTTGGCAATCACGACGGGCTCTCCGCCCTCGATGGTCGCCACACAGCAGTTCGTCGTTCCAAGGTCAATTCCAATCACTGGGTTTCTTGCCATATTTTTCACTTCCATTTTTAGTTGATTTTTCAGTTCTTGAGTTTCAAAGTCACATCAAGGATGCCGTTGTTGAGGGACCAATCCTCAACAGTGTCGGCAGTTTCGGTGAGGTTGTAGCGCTTGACCGGGTGGGGGCGCCCTTCGACGAACACACTCAGGCAGTTTCCGTCTTTCACGAGGGTCAACTCGACGCCCTTTCCGTCGTCAGGAATGTCCGCCACACGGCTGCAATCGATGGTCAGTGACATCGCACCCTCATCGACGAAGACATCTGCCTCTGGGATTTCGGTTACCTCTTCATCCTCGGTAGCCTCCTTGGGGGTGGTCACGTCAACCGGTTGTGGAATGGTTGGGAAATTAGCACCCATGATCTTGGCGAGGTCATTGATGGTTCCCTGAAGGTTCAGTTCGACCTTGCCTTCTGCGAGTTTCTCGGGGTCGATGTCCATTCCATCGAGTTGCTCCTTGATCTGATCCATCATCTGCTTCATGAGATTGGCGTCGATGTCCATTCCCATCTCTTGGAACATCTTCACAAGTTTCTCGACGATCTGCTCTTCCCAGTCCTCGCCGCCAGCTATGAATCGGTCTCCAGTCATCGTTTTACACCACTTACTAACCATCGGTTGTATAGTTGGAAACGACTGCCATATATGAACCCTTCACCCTAGTCTTTGACTCTGAAAGGAGAAATCTTCGATTTAAGGACATAATCGCTGGTCCCTTTGGCCGGATGATGATGGGCCTTAAGTCGGGTGCTCGGGTCGGCGAGTCGCATGACTCAGCATGAACATGAGACTCTGCTCTCCGACACCAAGCGTTCGGAGGGTCGTATGGCGCTGCGAAACAACGTCGCCGCCGCCTCAGCCCTCGCAGACGCAGTTCGCAGCACGCTCGGCCCGCGTGGCCTTGACAAGATGCTGGTCAGTGATGGAGATGTCCTCGTCACCAACGACGGAGTGACGGTTCTGCAGAACGCCAAAGTCGAGCACCCGACCGCCCGTATGCTGATCGACCAGTCAACCGCTCAGGATTCACAGGCTGGTGACGGCACGACGACCACGGTCATCCTCACCGCCGAACTTCTCCAGAACGCCCTCGAACTGACCGAGCGGGGAGTCCACCCGAGCATCATCGGCCGAGGTTTCCGCATGGCGTGGGAGGCTTGTGAATCGGGGTTGAAGGAGATTGCCCGACCGATGAGCGAGGAGCAGCATCTGCAGGCAGTCCAGACCTCTCTCGCCGGAAAATCCGACGAAGGTATCCGCGCCCACCTCTCTAACCTGGCTGTCGAAGCGGCCCTTTCCCTGAGTGAGGAGGTGGACGGTGTGGCAAGCGCTGACGCCTCTCTGGTGAAGGTGGTGACCGACCGGGGTAAACAGAGTACGGCGAGCGAACTGGTGCACGGTTTGGTGCTTCCCAAAGAGAAGATTCATCCTCAGATGGAACTGTTTCCCAAAGGGGGCCGAATCATGCTGCTTGATGGCGGAATATCTCGGCGAAAGCCAGAGATTGACATCAGTCTGAAGGTGACTGACCTGGGAATGTTGGCAGCGCTGAACGAGCGGGAACTGGCTGATGTTCAGAAGCGGGTCGATGCGATTTCGGCACTCGGTGTTGACCTTCTATGTGTGCGCGATGGAATCGATGATGACGCTCGAGGGATGTTGTATACGGCTGGAATCACCGCTTATCGTCGGTTGGAACGGCCCGACCTAGAACTTCTCTCAAGAGCGACCGGGGCCACCCTAGTCCACGAGATTTCACTCGCTGTCGAGGACGATTTGGGTGAGTTTTCCAGCCTTTCTGAGACCAATTGGCATGGAGTCAATCACCTTCTGCTCGTCGGCTCGCAGAGTCGGGGGCTTACTCTGGTTGTGAGGGGGACGAGCAACATCCGAATCGAAGAGATAGAACGGTGCTTCGAAGATGCTATTCAGGTCGCTTGCAATCTTGTGGAGTCACCACAATTACTGCCCGGCGGCGGCGCTACGCAGATGGCGCTCGCTCGTCGGCTGCGGCGCCACGCTGAGACGGTTCCCGGCAGAGAGCAGTTGGCAATTGAGGCGTTTGCAGCCGCGCTTGACTCAATCCCTAGAATCTTGGCGGAGAACGCCGGATTGTCGCCGCTGGACGAATCGATTCGACTCAATGCAGCTCAAGACGAAGGTGGCGACTGGATCGGACTCGACCTGTTCACCGGGGAGCCTAGAGACATGGCGGAGGCGGGAATCGTCGAGCCGTTGCTCGTTACTCGGCATGCAATCGAGGGGGCGACGGAAGCGGCAATCTCAGTTCTGCGAATCGACGATGTGCTCTGGGCCGAGCAGGACGCTCAGGAGCCTGACTGGAAAACCGACGATTCCGATGAAGACTGAACCCGGATTGCAATGGGGTGGACCCTTGTGAGTCCAAACCTAGTTGGTCAAAGCGAAGGGTACTCGGAAACATATGAAATAGACCTAAATTGATTGAAATTATTGTTTTTCTTGGAAATTGCATGCATCCGCTTATAAATAAACTAAAATATGTTATTTTATTTTACCGAAAAGTATAAATACTAGGGGCCCCTCTTGATTCATGTTGGCGTAATAAAGAGGGTGTGGTGCAGATGATAAGGGCGGTAATCAATTTTTTCAAGGGGCCAACAAATATTCTCTGGCCCAAGGTGGATTCGTGCTCAGATGTCCAAGCATTTGTAGACGCTATGTGTAAAGAATATGATGTTCCACTCATTCAAGTTATTGTTAAGTCCAAAAAATGGGTAACTTGGTTCGCAGGAGAAGGGGTTAGTGCTTGTGCATTTTGGCATGAAGATGAGGAAGATGAATCAGGTAGGTATATTGCCTTTGATGGAGAAACTTGTAGGATTTCTGGAAGAGATAGGAACACCCCCATTAGAATTGACCATAGATGGCAGGTTGTAGAAAAAGTTCATACTATTATCCATGAATTCATCCATCATTATTTCCATCACCATTATGGAATTAATACTGAAGACCATTGTAAGAAATTTAGGAAAATGGAAACAAGGATTAATTCTGAATATGGAATCTATTATGTTTATGGATTTAGTAGATATGGAGGGATTTTTCATAATTTTTGGGGATGGCCTTATGGATTCTCTAAACCTACTGCAAAGGACAGAGGTTGGCTAGCATAAGGGAAAGAGGTGAAAGAATGACGATGGGGGATTGGGATTGGAGTGATATCTGGAGCGACGGCGAAGATGATTGCAAAGAACAAGGGATGACGACCAAGCCCAACTCAAGGCCTTGTGAACACTTGGGATGTTGGAATGAAGCTGTTATCGAATGTGAAGGTCAGTATTGTGATGGTTCAGGTTGGGTTTGTGGCATGCATTGGAAAGACCTTGATACCAATTATATTGTGACTGGAATGGGATGTGTGAGATGTTGGCAGGAAGTCGGTTCAGGGGATGTCTGGAGGGTGACCATTTCCGATAGGAAGGTGCCGAGATCATTGAGTGGGAAAAGGACCGTGTGCTGGAATGGATGCAAGGTCGAAGAAACCGGCGAAGTCAACGTGACGATGCCCATCATCAAGAATGATGAAGACCATGATTTTTGCGGGATATGTAGTACCGCCTGGAAGTATGAAGATCAGTTGAAGGACGTTGAAGGAGAGGTTTGAGATGAGTGTAAAATATGAATGGGAGAGGGAAGAATATGGGTATTGTTGGGACGGTTGTTATGATGAAGAAACCGATTGGATTGTTGAAACTGAAATTATTACTGCAAAAGAATCAAAGGAAGGCTGGTGGAAGGCTGGTGAAAAAGTTGTTCATTGTCCTAAATGCGGTATGATATGGCAGATAGACCATGTGCAAATTAAAAGATATCCTAGACATATGATGCAAAGGGCGAAATCAAGCCAATATGAGGGGGATCCTGATGAGTGAAAAAGATGAAAGATATGAATATTGTTGGGACGGTTGTTATGATGAAGAAAACGATTACATTGTCAAGACTGAAATTATTATTGTAGATGGTGAAAAAGTTGTTCATTGTCCTAAATGTGGTAGAAACTGGCCTCTAGATTGGGTCCAAATAAAAGTGACTCCCCATGAATTAAAACAAAGGTCAATTAATAAACATCTTGAATATAAGAGACAATATCCAGAACTATTTGAGGATTAGTGAACTCTTGTGAGTCTGAACCATCACTCCTCTTCGGTTAGGATGGGAATCAGAATCGGAATCGGACGAAGCACCGCGTCTCGCTCACCTATGAGGTCACCGGCCTGCACTGAATCCTCGTCGATGTCCCACTCACCCTCCGGAGTGAATTCGTCTAGTGGTTGAGGTTCGTAGGGCCGCTTCGGCTTGCGACGGGGCATCATCTGTTCACCTGCATCCAATCGTGAAATCCGAGAGAGGCGGCGCTCAATCTCGAGCATCCGGTCAGCCATCTCGATCAGATTCTCCGGCTCCGCCCCGTCGATGCCGTGGGCAATCAATTCCATCTCCGTCTCCAACCCTAGGAGTTCGTCCTGGTGGTTACGCAGACGGGTCTCAAGTCGGTCGAGGAAGGAGTCGCTCATCATGTCGACACGGGGGACATCCGGCCTCGGAACCTCAAGGATGGTCGGTTCATCAGCTCGGTTGATTCTCTCCCTCGCCTCCTCCAATGCACTCCTCTCCCTTCCCAAGTGGCGGGCGAGCAAGGCATCCACAGCGTCAGCTGAATCGTCAGGTATCAATTCTGGTGGCTGATATTCGTCAACTCTCGATTCCAATTCAGAGACTATGTCGATGTTGGGCTGCGCCTCGCGCGGCAGCACATGGTCAAGCACATCCCGTACGATTCTCTGCCCCGTCTGCTCCGGATCCCACGCTACCAAGCCGTCTGAGCCACGCATCGGCAGTTCCTCGCCGGAGAGAATCAAGCGAACATCGTCGGTGCCGAGTGGCTCAGCACCCGCCTCGATTGCGAGCGACACCGTCTCAAATCCTGCCGCCGCCCGCCGCCAATCAGCCCCTGCGTGGGCAGCAACCGCCTGCAACTGCTCGTCAGAGAGTGCGAGGCCGCGACGGAGGGCACGGTTGCGGAGGTGGAGAAGGAGTGTGTCCGGCTCGGGAAGTCCGAGATTGACAGTGACCGCGGAGGCGAGTGAGCGAGCGAGTGAGCCGGAAGTTGCGACTTCTTGGTCGGCGGACAAGACCACCTGCACCCCGAGGTTGAGGCAGAGATCAACCATTATTCCGAGCGCGTGTGAGGCTTG
>Ga0310122_10002678_pt1 | contig 11325 bp, 22 predicted proteins | sample CB6_Bottom_1051__FD_203503 | JGI IMG/M metagenome (GOLD analysis project Ga0310122, IMG submission 203503) | Marine microbial communities from Western Arctic Ocean, Canada - CB6_Bottom_1051 | ecosystem: Environmental > Aquatic > Marine > Oceanic | place: Canada: Western Arctic Ocean | collected...
CATCCTCTGTGAATATGCAATTCGCATTCGCATAAGGGGGTAGATGCGCGTATCTGGCTAATTTTTTAGGATTTCTTTCTAGTACATGACCAGCAGATGATTGGTTCATCCTCATTCCTCGCAGTACGGGAGTTATAGACGCATGAGTTCTCCCAGCAATACGTGGTAGTACATTTTGTGCTCGTTTGTGCGTTTCACCTTCTTTTTCAAAACGCCAATCTGTCCAGGGTTTGTCTGTTAAGGGATTAATACGAGGATACCATTCGATGCTGGTAATAGTTTCCTCGTCTTTAGGTAGAGCATGTAAAGTGTGCTGGACTTTACCATCGACTACCACAAAGAAATTCCAGCCATACTCCTGCCTAGCCCTAATCTGGATGTAAGCATGACCTACGTTAGCTTTGTCGGTTTTATTCCAAGATGTTGTGGACTTAGTAATCTTGAAATAAGTGTTGGGGACTTCACCATAACACCATTGTTCGGGATGCGAAGCGTACATATGACGTTTGAAAGACGACCAATCAGGAGAGTATGAAGTCACGTCAATGTTGTGTGGTGTAATTGATCCCGCATCAATTGAGGTGTTTAAGAAATGTATGTAGCCGTCTACGTTTAAACAATACATACATATGAAATCCTCAGCTATAGCCATAGAGGAATCGTCAGTGTCTGTTGGGTGATGGGTAACTTGTGGGTCTTTCCATTCGCCCACTAAATTGCTGTTTTCTTTAGATGCTTTGTTTCGATTAAAGAGTTTGTCTTTTAAATTCATGTTGTCACCTTTATCCTATTACGATATTTTTAATCTGTAACCTTACTATACGTTAACTACTATGTGTAAGTCAAGTGTTAGTATTTTATTAGTTTTCTAAATTGGAGGAAATGTATCTATTTTTTCAGTGAGATTGATAGCCCACGGCCCCCAAAGGTTTGCTATTCCAATAACTTGGTCGTCTTTTTTACCGACAACGATATCTCGTTCTCCAACAGGTTCATAGATAATCTCATATTCATCATCTATCATAATCTGTTGTAGTGTTTTGATTTCCGAATCCTTTCCTACGTGATACCCCCTACCCATGTTATATAACATAACATATAAAAATCTATAATCTTCGCCCGTTGGCATAGGCTCACCACTTAGTTATACATATTCGACTGTCTTGAACAGTCCCAATTTCCCATTCACGTAATTTACGATTTCCGTCCGATTTGGTGTCAATTCTAGCTGATAGATATTTAGTAATCCCTTCATTTCTTTTTACCATAATAATATTTGTTACCTCAAATCTATCATCTAATGGCATATCGCGTACTCTACCATCTAAAGCCATAGCTTTTTCAACAAAACTTGTTGACCAAGCTTCTAAAATTAAAGTATAGGCTTTAGCTTGTTTGGTTATTAAGCATTCTTTTAAAATATCAGGTATATGTTCTCTTTCTGCAGCAATATGTGCTATTTCTATTCTATCATCTTTAGTTAATATCATTAAAGTAGGAATTAACTCCTCATTTAATGCTTCTATATTGTATTGTGCACCACGTTTTGCAGCAATTTCCATACCTTGTATTAGTTCTTCTTCACTATTCATATTGTTTTATAGGGTGTCCTCGCCTACTATTATCTCTACAAGTTCGACTACAGTGGATATGTGCCGCTCTGGCCTGGCGAGTCTTATATATTGAAGTCATTAATGAGATTTCTTTACCACAAGAATGACACATTACTATAGTTCTACCAGTCGGATGTTGACATATACTGCTACAGAATATACGTTTTCGATAGGGTACGAAATTACCACACCGTCTACATGGCGGCATTGGTATAGGTATCCGCGCTGTTGAACGTGTTTCTAAATTCTCACTGACTAGAATTTGTCGTACTCGTTCTCTAGTTACTCCAACTTCTTCACCAATTTCAATTAGAGTCATACCGGGATTACTTTGTCGTAATGATTTAACTCTATCCCTACTTCCCGTTATCATATTGTTATCCTTTTAAAAATCTTCCACCGTTGAATCCGCTGATGTCCCAGGCTCTTCTAGATTCATTATAAGAGGTACTGACGCTGTTTTTGCTCCACAGGTACATTCTGTGCAATCACAGCCTGTATCACCGATAGAGTCGAGTAAATCTATCGTACATTCATGTTGATTGTCTAAGACGATCTCCATAACAGTACTTAACTCAAGATGATTAGGGTCATCCATAATGTCTGTATTGCGTATCACGTATCCCGTGAGATTTACTTTATAAACTTGTAATGCCATTTTCTTCACCTTCTTTTATACAGAGTACTGCGACTCGTTGATTATTATCTACATGTAGAGATTCGTATTTATATCCAGTCGATTGTATATGTCTTCCGACGACATTTTGTGTGTGGTTACGAACTAGATTTTGGATTCCACATGCCTTAGCCGAATTAGGTTCATCAAGATATCGACATTTATATCCATCATGTGTGAGCACTATAGCATCACCAGGAACCATTTCTAGTATGGCTTGAATTTGAAAAGAATAATTCTTGTGGATACGTAGTCCCTTATATCTATAAGCTTCTTTTTCTAATTCATAATATGCTTCTTTGCCTATATATTCTATTTTATCTGTAATCATTTCTTTCACCTCTAAATATTTATATTTGGTGGGAGTTCTATGTATTCTGGTGGAGTTATTGTAATACTTCCATCATTTGATAATGGTGCTGGTGTAAATTTTTGAATTTCTAACGATAATTCTGTAATTGAAATCCATTTTTCTATCAAACCAGTATCATTACAGATAGAACATGTGGTTTCTAGTCCAAAACAATCCCAACATCTATTTCTAACTAAAACTTCCATCATTACCTCTAGTATACACTATTAATAGTATGAAGTCAATATTATTCAGTCTTTTCTTTGTGGAAAGGTTGTGTCTTTAGCATGTAATATAGACTAATGTTATCTACTTCAGTTACATAATTCACTGCTAATTCTTGCATAGGTATGGCATTAGGATTTGTTTTCCAATGTCTACCATATTTAGCTTTTTGTTGTGCATCTGATACGTTTTCGGCTTCAACATAACCTTCTACGTAGGTGATGTAATGCCCATTAACTTTAAATAGTGCCATTGTATACTTCTCCTGTTTCTCCATTTAGAGTCCGAATACCTTTCGTAATGGCTCTCATAGCCATATCTTTTGTACCCTTGCTATTTTCTATATCTTTATGAAAATAGATTACTAGGTCTGGATGCCCTTCATCCAGCATTTGTTGATTTCGAATCAGGCCAGCCCCTTTCCCATATTTATCCCATTCTGCTGGAAATTTTATAACTTTCATCTTTAAAGAAATAGCAAGGTTTCCAGCAATACTATCAGCCCCTCTGGCTCCCCCATGAATAATGATGGTAGTACGAGAAATCGTATCTAGATAATCTCGTACTTGTGTCCAATCCTTATACTCTCTATCCCCACATATCAAGATTCGTTTTCTAGGTGGGTCTACGGCCTTGTCGTCTTGATATCTCATTATTACTCAGTAATTATAGGATTATGCCATTGTAGATTAACAACCATATTATCCATTGTTATATGATTCAATAAATCATCTATATTAACCCAACGATTAATATATTCAGTATCATCGCATTCCATACAGAATCCTCGTGTATGGTCAGCAGAACATTTGGCTCGTATTTGAATCTCATTAAACACGGGTGGTGGCACGTTTGTCGGCATAACTTCCTTCTTCTATCCTTTTAGATAGTACATATCCAATCTGTCGAACTATTCCTACCACTAAAGCATTGCCCATGATAAATGCACGTTTGGTATCCGATACTCCATCTAATTGAGTCCAGTTATCGGGAAAACCATTCAAACGTTCTAGTTCGATAGGCATCAATCTGCGATACCGTCCTGATGGTGTTTGAACTACATGTTTATTACGTGATGGAGATACACCACCTTCCCCGGTAATGATGGTTCTAGATGGCTTATCTAGAGCATCAGGAAAGGCAACAGCTCCCTCTTGGTAGACATATTCATAACCATTATATTTACTGATACGTGGCTCTTTCTTGGAACCTTTAAGATATTCCCACTTATCTAGGTTATTTATAAAGAATTCTTCTGGGACATCTTGTTCATTAGCAAGTATGTCGCCTAAAGTCTGCTTTAGTTTTCGATTATCATAAACAGGCTCAGTCTTAGCGGTATACATTACACCACTATAAAAGACTCCTGCATCTTTGAAGGGTGAGACTCTATTAGCCATCTTATCCCATGCTTCAGATACTGAATGGATATACGTAGCAAAGTCCTTTTCCAGACCTTCACCACCGATTTTTTCAGTTCCGATATAGTATGAGGGCGAAGCAGCAACTACATTACATGGAAAGGCTTGTCCTAAGATTCCATCTGAATACGTAACCAAGTTGTTTGGAATGTAATTAAACAATGGTTGATAAGCCATAATGAATATGCGCTTACGCTTCTGTGGATATCCATAGTCAGCAGCATTGATTACTCGCCATTCAACTACATAACCAAACCACTCTAAGCATGACAATATGACTGCAAAGTCTCGTCCACGTGCATTCACTGGCGATACCAGTAAACGATTAACGTTCTCTAATAGTATGAATGGTGGACGCTTATTTTCTATTATCTTGACTATTTCCCACCAGAGTACGCCTTTCTTACCTTCAATACCCTCAGAATAGAGTAGAGGCTTTGCTACGCTGTAATCTTGGCATGGGAATCCCCCTACCAATAATGTGTGGTCTGGGATATCGTCTACCGAAAGTTTGGCTATATCACAGTTAGTATGATTAGCTTCACCGAAATGAGTAGTGTAGATATCAGAAGCATGTTGTACCTTTGTTGCTGGTTCATATTGATTAGAGAATTCACAGTCCCATCCTGCTTCTTCTAGTCCTAATCTAAACCCACCTACTCCTGCAAATAGTTCGCAAAATGTTTGTTTCATGTGTTTCACCTCAATTTTGTTTATATGTTTAGTATATCTTATTTAAGTCGTGGAGTCAAGTTTATCTAATTTAATATGAACTCGTCTATTTATAGATAATGCTGAATTTTTATCATCCCACTGTGATGAAAGTGAACAAGTATGACTACAAAATAGATTTTTATATATTTTAACTTGTCGTTTATATAGCGTAGTACGAATTGTTTTAAATGTTCCACAATAAGTACATTGATATGTTGTCCATCTATCTGGATGATTAGCACGCCACTGCACCCATTCTTGGGCTACTCCTATTGCCTTACATTCTGTACTGCAATATATAGCGTGCTTGCCCTTAAATTGCTTATCTATATTTCCACATTGTTTACAGGGTTGAATAGGTTTAGCTTTAGTAGTTGTACGCCCTGTAGATAGCGTAGGTAACTCTGCTTTTACAAGAACCTGACGTACACGTTCTTTAGTTAAGGATACCTGTTGACCAATTGTTTTTAATGTCATTTCGGGATGAGCAGTACGTAATTCAATGATACGTTCTTTATTAGCTTGTGAGACTGCTTGGGTGGAACGTTTATGGTTTATCATGATTGGCCTTCTCTACCATTAGCCTCATATTTTGAGCGGAATAACTCCATATCTAAGAACTTACATGTGGAGCGTCCAACGCCCTTTTTAAAATCTGATTCAGTCATCAAATCAGTAGTCAGGGGCACTCCTTTTGTGCGCTCCCCGAATCCATCAGGGTCTAGAATTAAAACTCCGTATTCTTTTGCCCATTCTAATCCTGTTTTTTCTATATTAGTTGACATAAACTTCACCTTTATTATTTAAATGTACCGTATCGGCTTTGAAAATTGGTTCTTCGGATTCTGCATATACAAATGATTCATATTGATATGGGTCATATAGTATCTGCTTAAAATTTTCCATATAACTATCATATATTTTGAGATTATTCCCAACGGATGTATAAAGTATTTTGCCTTTGGCAAACGCATGAACGTTTTTACGTTTCTCTCGTAGTACTTTGGCCCGTCCTGCGGGCCTAACAACTAGGTCAACATCTTGTAAAAGAACTTCATTACAATGCCATAAGACATGCCCTGTTGCATTATTTCGTACAGACCAACATTTTTTATGTAAATTTCTATAAACTTCTACTTTTTGATTCATCATGGTATTTGTAATTTCATCTCCCATATCGCTGTGGTACGTGTCAGTCCCATTTCTACATCGGGTACGTGAGCATACAGATATGGCAACAGATGTTGATTACGTTCATGTAAGATAATTCGTTTAGGTAACACAGTGAATCGTTTATGATACTGTTCGATTGCCTTTGACATATCATCAGGTTTTAATTCCATATCAGGAATATTGGAGTAGACTGAATAATCTCGTTCTCCAAAGGCTTGCATAACTTCCTGAAAGCCAATTATAGGTTCCATAGTTCCTTCTGCTTTAGGAGGGAGAACTATATTTTTGCTACCGGAAGGTCTTCCGCGTTTTTTAGTATCAGGTTCTGCTATTACTTCTTTTGGTTTATTTTTTGACCCCTTAGGTCGTCCCTTTGGCATTAATTTTCCTCTTTAATTTCTAATATATCTTTTAATTGTTCGGGTAAGCTATAAACTGCATTGGTTAAAGATTCTAAATTCGTATTTATTTGTTGCATCTCTAGAATCAATGCCAAGGCTAATTCATTAGGAGTTAAATCATCATCAGCCATTAGATTATTCCCGTTATCAAACAGATAAATGTAGTCCATACACCAGTCATAATCATGGCGTTAGTAACCATCATCCACGTATTAAACATTTAATTTCTCCTCTATGAAGTCTGAGCAATCCCATCTATGTCCTTTAAGGGGGATACAACGTTCATAATCATGCTTATGCATAATCTGAATGGTATCCTCAGTAGGGTATTGACGAGAAGGCATTAACGTCACTGGTTCACCAGTAGTGAGATATTCATCACTAATAGCCTCTAAGAGTACAATGACTCCATCAATCAGTTCTTCATCATCGTTATGTCTCGCATCCGCAGATTCATCCCGATAAGACATTAGCAATAAAGCACGCCTTTGTCTTTCAAACTTTTTAAAATCAACTGTAATTTCATTCATTTTCTTCACCTTTATCCTTTTTATATAAACTAAAAGAGCATTCCCATCCAATAGGGGGGCATATTTATCAAACCATTCTACCCATGTGACTGGAGCCGATTTAGATGTAGAGGGCTTCGTAATATAACGTACTACGCCTGGTGCGTTAGGATTACCAGTGTGCTTACATAACCATGTATCAGTGTTATCAATTACACCCATGAATTTACATATAGGTTCGGCACACTGATGTTCGTTCATTACCACTTAGTTCTCCTCGTTCCATGCTTTACCCTTAGGCCACAAAGACAACTGTATCAATTGTTCTTCAGTTTCACCTCTTTGTGTTTCAAATGCTAAAGAATATCCTTTTTCTTTACAGATTTCCCTCATTTCTGACGTAATTGAAACTGCCTGAGATTGTGAAAAATCGATTTCTTCTTCAGTATCTACATCGACTTCCATATCATCATGGTCTATCGTATTTAGACTATGGAATTCATTCCATGCCTCGTCTTCACTACTTATGTCCCATCCATCCCAGGCCGTATCTGGTACAAGGTAGTATCTGGTTACAGTTTCACATGTTACTTGTTTAAGTACGTACATGATTATGCTCCTGTATAGATGACTGCGCCATCTGAAGCATGAACGTGGGGCTTATGTGAAACCTTATCCTTGGTGGCTAAATCCTTGAGCAATACATCAGCTATATCTTCAGCCTTTGCACCTGCTGGAAAGCCTTTGACTAGTTCTACCGTCACTGATTCCCCATCGATAGTGACATGAACTTCTTTGTTACCTTCAGTGAGTACTAATGTTTTCATTATCCTTTCACCTGTACCTGTTTGATTTCTTTGATTTTCCAGTTGCGCTTTTTGGCTTCCTTAGTCAGCTTACGAACTGTTAGTTCTTCCATCGTTCCCGTTACTGATGACGTGGTAACGATGTTAAAGGTATTGGCATCTACTCGTTCTAACGTATAGCGCAAGTTTTGTTCCTTGGCAATAAGTTTGAACAATTCAACATCGGTTGCCTTTATCTGAGTCTTAATTCTGTATGTGACATAACACGGCATAACTTTCACCTCTTTATTTACTATATATATTTTAACACTTATTTGATTTTAAGTCAAGTCTTTAGTCGAGTAAGATGGCTCTTACAACAAATCCTTGAGTATCCTTAACTGGATTATTGGGAGCAGTACCTATGAAATCTGCACCATCAACCATAAACCGTTCTAGATGTTTACAAGACTTTGGCTTGCACTTAGAAAATTTCCATGAAGCGCAAGTGCAGTAAGTTTGAAAATCATTACCTACTCTAATCTCATAAATTTTATCAGTGTTATCACTTTCAACTTGTGCCAGTACTTTCATTACCATATGTTTCACCTCAAATTTTAATGTTTTAATTGTGTGGATTCTGCTCTAATCGAGCAGAATCGCACGTACCGCATCCATGTCTACATCCTTAGCAACCTTAGTAAGAGCATCTGCATTCGCTGATGTAGCATCATTAGCTAGTGCTAACGCGGCATTTCTCAGGCTAACGTCTTCCAACATATCCATGTTTTCCAGACGGTCAATGAGAGTCTGAACTCGACGCATGGTGCGTCCATCCAAATTACCATCGACTACAGATTTACGAATCGTATCCGCTACTTCACGAGCCTCAGACCGTAGTCCATTCATGGAATCCATAGCCCACTGGACATACATATCATCCGCACCGTCCTCACCAGACACCGTTCCAGACATGGAAGCTACATAATATATGGCTCTCATATTGAACTTGCTACGCACATACTCAGGACTAGGATAGTAGGGGTCAAGTTTTTCCCAATGTTCTTGATATTGTTCCAAGAATTCTGCTCGACGGTCAGTGTAGCTATTAATGAATCGGTCAACCAGACCATCAAAGTTACGCTGTTGTTTATCAATGACTTCCTTGAGGCGGTCAAAGTTGCCGAATGGGACAAAGTATGAACCTGTTAAAACGAATCCAAAACCTAACCGTTCAGCCGCCGCTCTAGCCTTACCCACAATATTTAAGAATTGATTCTTATATTTAGGGTCAAGTAGACGCTTTTTACCTAGCGTTGCAAAGCCTGGAATTTGATTTCTACCCATGTTCAAATCATCAGCAGTTAGTCGAGTTTCCATTGACCATACGCCACCTTGGATTTGAACTAGTACACCTTTACGCCATAATCCTTTCTTATCCTTATTATTTATAGGAGTTACAGCATCGAATGGGGCACCCAACAGGTCTGGAGTATTGGATATGTTGTTGTTGAACGTTTCAACGATGGCAGGTATTTCTGTACTCATGTTTTTCACCTTCTTCCTTTTTTTACCTTAATGATATTATACTAAATTTTATGGTTTAAGTCAAGTCTTAATTTAAATTGATTGAACGAATCATCGTTCTATTTATCGACTGTAAATCAACTGGCTCTTCATCCTGAGCGAATTGGCATCGCTCTCTAGCCCACGCCCTAGAGGCTTCAATATCCTCTCTACGCAACTGAGCCAATGGAACAATTTTCGATGCTGAGTCAATAAGATGGTCAAGAGTGATTCTTTCGGCATCTTCATTAAAGGCTTTGAACATTGCAGAGTGAACAACACGTTCAATTTCAGCACCTGAGAATCCCGTAGTTAATGAAACTACTTGTCCAAGTTCTTTATTAATCGTATCGGACATCTGATTATTCTTAGCTAGTTGGATTCGCAGAATTTCATACCTATCACTAGTGGTAGGCAAGTCCAACCAGAACAGTTCATCAAATCGACGCAACAATGCTGCTGGTAGACTAGTAGCCTCATTAGCCGTAGCTATAATATAAATGAGTTTGTCTTTGGGACGTTCTTCCATCCATGTTAGCAATTGACCAAATACCCTCTTGGTGACTCCTGAGTCCATGTCACCACTAGAATCAGCACCAGCCATGCCTTTATCAATTTCATCAATCCAGACTGCCGCTGGTGCAAGACTTTCAAGCTGAGCAAGAATCATACGCATCCGCTCTTCAGATTGTCCAACCAATGACCCGAATACCTTACCCAAGTCAAATCTAATCAGAGGCAAGCCCCATTCACGAGATAGACATTTTGCCGATAAGGATTTTCCAGTCCCTGGTGGGCCTAGTAAGAACAGACCTTTGGGATTAGGCAGACCAAACTCTTTAGCTTTGGGGCTAAGTACGGCCTTTTTCCGCTCATTAAGCCAAGTCTTGAGATTAGTTAATCCACCAACCGCATCAAGATTATCTGGATAGGGCCAGTATTCAAGATAGCCAGTCTTTTCTAATATTTTGGCCTTTTCATCCATGATGAAATCAGCATCAATCTTAGGCTCATTATTGATGGCTTTAGATTTTACTACTGATAGAGCCAAAGAGGATTCCACTTCATCTTCAGTCATACCAGACGAATTAGCGATAACACGATTACGATGCTCTGGAGATTCCCACGTGAATGTATCTTTATATACATCAGCAAACCTATCAACGATGCCAGTAATCTGTTCATTATCAGGCAATGTGTATGTTAGATTCTGTACGAATCGTTCCAACTCTGGTGCAATCTTATAGATGGGGGATAGGATTATGACCGTCCGATTAAAACCTTTGCCTTTCCATCTATTGTATGCATCCATGACTAGCTGTATTCGTACAGGGTCTGGATTCTCGCCTATAAAAGCATGATAGTTGTGAAGGATAGCAACTGAGTTATCCGCAAACTTATCGATAGCGGAAAATATTTCATCAGGGTCATCACCGTTGCCAGTACCATCCCACCCATTAGTTATTTTCCATATGTGACAAGAAAGTCCACCACTAATCCCCTCACACACCTTTTCAATGGCAATGCTGGCTCGTACTGGTTCCAATGCCGTTACATAAAGTAGTGGATATCCTGCACGTATATAAGATTCTAATTCAGTTTGAAAGTTCATAGTTTCACCTCGTTTCTTAATCTATCGTTATTATATCATCTAGTTGGTATCAAGTCAAGTATTTAAAATATTAATAATTTTTTAGCATAGCACGATTCGTTGCGCCCATGATAATAGGCTTCTCCATCGCCAACTTCAGCTTCCTCGATGATATAACTGCTACATGCTCCACATATAGAACCATGTTCGGCACATTCTTCATTGTCACAGCTATTAGGATTTTCACATATGTCTTCAAAAATATTCATCATTTGTGACACTCGCAAGCGCATCCGAAT
>Ga0310122_10002679_pt1 | contig 11313 bp, 7 predicted proteins | sample CB6_Bottom_1051__FD_203503 | JGI IMG/M metagenome (GOLD analysis project Ga0310122, IMG submission 203503) | Marine microbial communities from Western Arctic Ocean, Canada - CB6_Bottom_1051 | ecosystem: Environmental > Aquatic > Marine > Oceanic | place: Canada: Western Arctic Ocean | collected...
ATAAGAAACCACCACACCGGTAATGATCGACGCAAAACCGCCGGCCGCCGTCGCCCCCTTCCACAGCATCCCGACAGCAAAAGCCACCACCACGCCACCAACCAGCTTTGACTGATGCGATGCGACGTAGGTGAAAAAGAGCTGCTTCGTGTTCGGGTCGAACACGACGATCGTCAACAGAGCGCACCCGATCACCATCACGCCGATCAAGATTCGCCCTATCCGGATGAGTTGTTTGTCGGTGGCTTCCGGGTTGATGTAACGTTTGTAAAAATCAAACGTGATAAGTGTCGCCGCCGAGTTCATCATCGAATCAACACTCGACAAGATGGCCCCGATCAAGCCAGCCGCAACCAAGCCCACCAAACCGGAGATGCCGGCCGGGGCAACGACTTCGCGCAGCAGCAGCGGAAAGGCCGTGTCGCCGTCCACCGCGACGCCGGGCATTCGTTCAGCGAAAACGTAGTAGGCTGCGACGCCGGTGCCGATCGAGATGAACGGAATCAGCAACTTCACAAACCCGGCGGTGATGATTCCCACCCGGGCCTCCTTGTCGCTCTTCGCCGCCAAGGCCCGTTGCACGATGAATTGATTCGCGCCCCAGTAATAAAAATGCAGCACCATCAATCCACTGAGCATCCCGGTCCACGGCCGATCCGGATGATCTGACGGCAAATACAAATGCACCAAGTCCTTCCCCTTGGCATCCAGTGCGCGCATGCCGTCCCAACCGCCGACTTCGCCGTACGTGAACCAAGCCACGATCAGCGCCCCGACTAGCATGAGAATCGACTGCAGCACATCCGTCACAATAACCGCCTTTAGCCCCCCGACGATCGTGTAAACGCCGGTCACCAAGGCCATAATCAGCACGCCGTAAATGTAGTACGTCTTGTCGATTTGTATCGTCTGCGCTACGCCGCCCACGCTGGCTTTGAGCACCTCGTTGATGTGCGCCTGGTCAACGAGCAAAAAGTTCACCGACCTCGATCCGATGTAAAACGCGGGCAGCATCATCACCATCGTAATGATCAAAACCATGATTACAGAATAAGCCACCCGGCTCTTGTCATCATAACGGCGACTCAAATAATCGCTAAGCGTGTAGATGTTGAGTTTGCGATAGACCGGTAAAAAGCAGTAGCACAACAGCAACAACCCGGCGATGGCGGTAATCTCAAAATGACTTTCGGCGAAGCCCAGCGTGAAGCCGACCCCCATCATCCCCACCATGTGATTGGCCGAAATATTCGACCCAAAAATGGAGCCCGCCACACCCCACCACCGGACATTTCGACCCGCCAAAAAGTAATCCTTCGAGGTGGATTCATTGCGCCCGGCCCAGAGGCCAAGCGCCATGACTCCAAGCAGGGAGCCGAAGAAAACGACGAAATCCAGCGTTGTCAAAAATGTACCGGTATTTTCCATAAGATTACGGTTGGTCGATCAGCCAAGGGGCGGCGACAGCATAAGAGCCGCTTGGCCATGACGCAACCCCGCTTGGCCAAGGGCACAAAAAAGAGCCGGTAATTTGCCGGCCCTTGGAATTGTTTGGTGCTTGAACCTACAGGGCCGAGGCGACCAAGTCGCCTACTTCTGTGGTGGAGTAGCCCATTCGGCCTGCGCCCAAGTCCTTGATTTTTTCGCGGGTGACGCTGATGACGGTATCCTCGATGGCCTTGGCCGCCTCGTCTTCGCCGATTGTCTCGAGCATGAGCGCGCCGGAGCAGATTGCGGCCAGCGGGTTGATCACGTTTTGGCCGGTGTACTTCGGGGCGCTGCCGCCGATCGGCTCGAACATGCTCGTACCCTCGGGGTTGAGGTTGCCACCCGCCGCGATGCCCATGCCGCCCTGCAACATCGCACCAAGGTCGGTGATGATGTCGCCGAACATGTTGTCGGTCACGATGACGTCGAACCACTCCGGGTTCTTCACGAACCACATCGTCATGGCATCGACGTGGGCGTAGTCGCGCTTGATGTCGCTGTAGTCGGCGTCGCCGATCTCGTGGAACGCGCGTTCCCACAGGTCGAACGCATACGTCAGCACGTTGGTCTTGCCGCAGAGTGTGAGGTTCTTGCGCTTGTTGCGTTTTCGCGTGTACTCAAATGCGTAGCGAAGGCAGCGCTCGACACCGCGCCGGGTGTTCACGCTTTCCTGGATGGCGATTTCATGCGGCGTGCCCTTGAACACAAACCCGCCGGAGCCGGTGTACAGCCCCTCGTTGTTTTCGCGCACGACGACGAAATCGATGTCCTCCACTTTTTTGCCTTTCAGCGGGCAGAACCTCTCGTCGAACAGTTTGACCGGGCGAAGGTTGATATACTGCTCGAGCTCGAAGCGCAGCCGCAACAGGATGCCCTTCTCGAGGATGCCCGGCTTGACGTCGGGATGCCCGATCGCCCCGAGCAGGATGGCCGGGAACTGCCGCAAGTCATCCGCCGCGCTGTCGGGCAGCGCCTCGTTGGTGCGCATGTAACGTTCGCCGCCAAAGTCGAACTCGGTGTAATTGAGCTTGAAGCCGAACTTCTGTCCGGCGGCATCGAGCACCTTGACGTTTTCCCGGGTGACCTCCGGGCCTGTGCCGTCGCCGCCAATAACGGCTATGTCATAACTGTTCATCGAAATGGGAATCCCCCGCGAATCACGGGAGCGCGGAGCTTATGGCATTGCCCGCTGCGGTGGAAGCGTTAATTGGCGAGCAGTTCCTCGGCGTGTTGGCGGGCGGCAGCGCCCCCGCCGCCGAGCATCCGGGTCAATTCCTCCACGCGGGCGTCGTTGTCGAGTTGGGCGACACGGGTGAGCGTCCGGCCTTCGACGACCTCTTTGGACACGAGATAATGCCGATGCCCCGCCGCTGCCACTTGGGCCAGGTGCGTGATGCAGAGCACTTGGCGCTTCGCCCCGATTTGTTTCATTTTTTCACCGACCACTCCGGCTGTTTCGCCGCCGACGTTCGAGTCCACCTCGTCGAACACCAGCACCGGGATGCTGTCCTGCGAGGCGAGCACGGTCTTGAGCGCGAGCATCACTCTCGCCATTTCGCCGGACGACGCGATGGCCTTGAGCGGCTTGAACGGCTCGCCGGGATTCGGCGCAAACAAAAACTCAATCTGGTCAAGACCGGTTCGCGACACAGTGATCTCCGCTTGGCCAAGCTCGCTTGGGTCGATGATTTCGACGTCGAAGCGCGACTGCAAAAAGCCCAAGTCGTTCAACTGCTGTTCCGCCTCCTCGACGAGCTTGGGCGCGATGGCCTTTCGCTCGGCACTCAGCGCTTGGCCAAGCGTCCGGATTTTTTCGTCGAGCTTGACCGCCTCGGCGTTCAGTCGGGCCAACTCCTCGTCGCGCCCCTCGAGCGCAGCCAAGCGCTTGGCCGCTTTGTCGGCAAACGCGATCACCTCGGCGAGAGTGGAACCGTATTTTCGCTTGAGCGTCTGCACGAGATTGTACCGTTCCTCGACCCGTTTCATTTGCGCCGGGTCGAGGCTCAGTCGCTCTGCGTAATCGGCAACCGCCGCGCCCAAATCGGCCAACTGTCCGCTGATCGCAGATTGCTCGGCGAGCAGCGACTCCGCCCCGGCATCGATCCGGGCCATCTCCTGCAACGCGCGGCCAAGCGCGGAGGTCAAGTCCGTCGCACTCGGTTCGCCGCTGTCGATCAGTTGGCGCGCCTCGGCGCTCAACTCGGCCAAGCGTGCGGAGTGGGTTGCCCGCTGAAACGCCTGCTCGAGTTCCGGCTCCTCGTCCGGCTTGAGTTGCGCCGACTCGATCTCGCTGACCTGAAAACGCAGCAAGTCCAGCTCGCGTGCGTACGCGTCCTCGTCGACGATCAACTCGGCTTTCTGCTTGGCCAAGCTCGCTCGCTCATCGACGAGTGCGGCGAAGTCGTTGCGCTGTTTTTCCAGCCCGCCGTAAGCGTCGAGAATCTCGAGTTGCCGCGCGGCCTTGAGCAGCGACTGGTGGTCGTGCGGGCCGTGGATGTCCACGAGCCATTCGCCGATGGAGGCTAGCACGGCGAGGGTGGTAGGCGAGCCGTTGACGAATTGCCGGTTGCTCCCGGCGGCGGAAAAACTGCGCTTGAGAAAAAGCTGATTCTCCTCGCACGGCTCGATGCCGTTTTGGTCGAGGTGCGAGTGAAATGCTTTGCCAAGGCCGGCGACCTCGATTATTGCCTCGACCGAGCAGTGGTCGTCGCCGTCCCGGATGAGGGTGCGGTCGGCCCGTTCGCCGAGCACGAGGCCAAGCGCGCCTATGAGGATCGACTTGCCAGCGCCGGTCTCGCCGGTGATCGAGTTGTAGCCCGGGCCAAACTGGATGGCCAAGTCGTTGACGAGGGCGAGGTTTTTGATTCGGAGATCGGTCAGCATGCGCCGGACGCGGGTGAATGTGGAAACAGATCGCGACGGAGGCAAAACAAAACGCAGTGAAATTCAATCTGACAATCCTCGGTTCCGGCACGTCGCAGGGCGTGCCGATCATCGGGGCCGACTATCCGCCGGAGTTTTTGGAGAACCCGAAAAATCACCGGACGCGCTCGTCGATCTACATCGAGACGGACGAAATCCGGCTGCTTGTCGATGCGACCCCGGATCTGCGGACGCAGGTGCTGCGCGAGGGGATTCGCCACGTCGACGCCGTACTGTTCACCCATTCGCATGCGGATCATGTCATGGGGCTGGATGATTGCCGCCGGTTTTGCGCCATCAACGGGCACCGGCCGCTGCCCATTTATGCCGACGATAAGACGATGCGCGACCTGCGGCGGGTCTTTCAATATGCGTTCGAGGGGCCGATGCTCCGCGGTTATTTCAAGCCGGAACCGCACCTCATCGAGGGGCCGCTCGCGTTGGGCGATTTGCGGATCACTCCTTTTAAGCAGCCGCACGGCGGGATGGGTTCGCTCGGCTTTTTGTTCGAGCAGAGCGGCGTCAAGCGCCTGGCTTATTACAACGACTGCAAAGAGGTTTTGCCGCCGGCCGTCGAGGCGGCCAAGAGCGTGCAGATTGCCGTGCTTGACGCGCTGCGCCCACATGAGCATCCGTCGCACATGACACTCGACGAGGCGCTCACCACCGCCCGCCGCATCGCCGCCGACGAAACGCTCCTTTCCCACTTGACGGATTTTTACGACCACGACCGCGACGAGGCGGAGTTGCCCAACGGCGTACGGTTTGCCTACGATGGCATGAAGTTCTGCATGACATGAAGCGACTGCTGACTTCGATCACCGTCGTTGCCTTGGCCCAGTGCGCCGCGCTTGGCCAAGGGGAAAGTGTGGCCGTGCTGTTCAACAGCAAGCTGCCGGAGTCGGAGGCTGTTGCCGAACATTACGCCAAGTTGCGCGGCGTCCCGGCGGGGCATCTCATTGGGTTGCCGTTATCAGACGGGCACACGATTTCGCGGCGGGAGTTCACAACAAAACTCGAGCAACCGTTGGCCGCCGAGTTGGCTAAGCGGAAGTTACTCGACGGCAAAACAGCATCGATCCGCTACCTCGTGCTGTGCTGGGGGGTGCCGATACGCGTGGACAAGGATGACGCGTTGAATGAGGAGGGCCGAAGCCAAGCGGCCCCTCCGCTGCGACGAAATGAGGCTTCGGTGGATAGCGAGCTCGCCATGCTGCCGCAGCTTGGCCAAGCGCCGAAACGGTACGGCATCGTCACCAACCCCGCCTTCCGACAGACGGACGCCAAGCAAATCTCCCCGTCCAACGGCGTGCTGATGGTGGCACGATTGGACGGCCCGTCCGCAGACTTGGCCAAGCGCCTGGTTGAGCGGGCCATCGCCGCCGAGAAAGATGGGCTTTGGGGCCGTGCTTATATCGACTTGCGGGGGATTTCCAGCGGCCAACTCAAGGCCGGCGAAGATCGATTGCGACAAGTCGCCGAGATCACGCGGCGCAGCGGCTTCACGACTGTGGTCGATGAAAAACCGGGGATGTTGCCGGTCGGCTACCCCGCGAGTCACATCGCCTTTTACGCCGGTTGGTACGGGATCAACGTCGAGGGGGTGTTCGCGGAGTCAACGGTCGAATTCATGCCCGGCGCCATCGCGTACCATCTGCACTCGTTCAACGGGTCGATGATCCGCGACGCGCATGCGCGATGGATAGGGCCGTTCATCAACAAGGGTGCCACAGCCACGTTCGGAAGCGTCTTCGAGCCGTACCTCGAGTTGACGCTGAACCAGCCGCTGTTTTTTTTGCGGCTCATTCAGGATGGATTCACCTTCGGTGAGGCCGGTTATGCGGCGACGCGCGCCCTGTCGTGGCAGACCGTGTTTGTTGGCGACCCGCTCTACCGCCCATTCGGCAAATCACCGGAAAAAATGCGCGCTGACTTGATCCGGCGAAACAGCCCCATGCTGGAGTGGTTTGATCTGCTGGCGGTAAACCAGGGTCTGACAGCCGGCGCGCCGAGTGCAGCGGCGATAGCTCACTTGCGCCAGTTGAAGGGAGCCGAAGACAGCGCGGTCCTGCAGGAAAAACTTGGCGAACTGCTGTCGGAGTCCGGCCAAGCTGAAGCCGCCTTGGCTGCTTATTCGGCGGCGCTGAAATTAAGCACCTCGCCGAAGCAGAAACAACGCCTCGCCACCGAACAGGCCAAGCTGAAAAACCAAGCGCCGTAACTGAGCTCTTAGCCAAGCAGAACACTCTGATGCTGTGCCCCGTTGGGGCTGGTGGTCAACGGTCGCGAGGCTCATCCTGGGCTGGAGCGTATTTCCGGAGATACTTTAGCGCGACCTGCATGTCCCTGGCCAAGGGGGACTCGATGGCGACCGTCTCGCCGGTGAGCGGGTATTTGAAGCTCAGGCTGCTGTAGTGGAGTGCGGCGCGGTCGAGTAGCGGCTGCTCGGTGCCGTCGCGGCGCGGCCGGTAATTGCGCTTGATTTTTGACAGCAGCAGCAGGTTGCCGCCGTAGCTGGCGTCGCCGACCAGCGGCAGATTGGCATGCTGCAGATGGGCTCGGATCTGGTGTTTCCGGTCGGTGTCCGGCAGGCACTTTAGCAGCGTGAAGCCGGCGAAGCGCTCGACGACCTCGAACCGGGTCCGGGCGTGCTTGCCTCTGTTGCCGGCTCGCATGATTTCGGGTCGGCCGGGCACCCAGCCGATCTTGGCGTCGATCTCGAACGACGCCTCCCTCGGCGTGCCGTGGACGAGGCAGTGAAACTCGCGCTGCTCCTCGTTTGCGCCGAGGAGGTTTCCGATCGCTTCGCGGGCATCGTTGCTTTTGCAGAACAGCGTGATGCCGCTCGTCTCGAAGTCGATGCGGTAGGCAACCCCGAGGTGGCGCAGTCCGCGCTTGGCCGCCCAGCGCGCGTCGGCACCGATGGCGTGCTGGATCAGTTGGGAAAGGCTTGGGCGATCGGGGTACGCCGGGCTGTGCGAGACAGCCATGTGGCTCATTTTGTCGAGCGCGATGTAGTGGTCGTCCTCGAAGAGAACCGGAAAGACCCACGAGCGGGATTCGTCGGGGGTGAAGAGGCGAATGACATTTTTGCCACCGGAAGACACGACACGATGCGGCCCAAGCGGCCCAGGATTACTCGGCGTGCTTCTCGACGAAGCTGGCCGTGACGGTTGAGTTGCGCGAAACAGTCACCTCGTTCGTTGCGCTGCCGATGTTGATTGTCACAGCGCCGGACCATTCCTTGAAAGTGAAGTTGGCAGCCGGCTTGGCCACGAGTTTCACCCGTGCTCCCTGCTTGTAGAAACCGGTGGCGCCGTCATCGCTCTCGACAGTGACGGTGCCCTCACCCTCGACGTACGTCTTGAGGGAATACCTGTAAAGGTTGTCCGTCTCGTTTTGCAGCCAGCTTGTGTAGGCCCGGGAGGCGGATAAGGTGCGTTCATTCTCAAGGTACGCCGGGAACTCCGCATCAAACTTGTCGCTGGAAACCGCCGTCTTGGCGGTCAACTTGACCACGAAAGCCGCTTCCTCGGAGGTGGGGTCGGATGAGTCGGTACTGCTGGTGATCAACGCGCTCGTTGCACCCACGTCGAGGCCCAGCGCCTGGGTGCGCACGTCTTCGCTGTTGGCTTTGTTGGCCAAGCCGGGGATGGCGCCTCCCGCCGAGTCGAACGGGCCAAGCTGGGTTACGGTTAGGTTGTTTTCCTTGGCCACCTCCGCGAGAGCTTTCCCTCCCTTGACGGCTTGGTGAACCTTGTCGCCCGCCTCATTCATCAGCTTGATGCTTTCCGCTTTTTTGAAGTCGGCCGCCACAGTGGCCTTGGCCTCGGCAAAGGTTCGGTTACGCGACGGGAACACTTTCTTGAGGGATGCGATGTAAAAATCACCCGCCACGCCGCTGAACGGAGGATCGCCGATGATAAACGCGTTGGCTTTGCTCAAGGCAAAAACCTGCGCCGGCTGAACCTGTGGCAATCCGAACACAACCCTGTCCTGTCTGCCCAGCGGAGGGCTGGTGGTGGCGGTTAGGTTCTGGAGAAGAGCCATCTTCTCGAGCGTGTCGAGGGCCGGTTGGGCCTTGTAGGTGGCCTCGAGGCTTTGCTGGAAATCCAATCCCGCCTTGTACGCCTCGATCACGGCCAAGCCGGATTTCAGTTCCACCAAATTATTGTTCCGGTCGATGCCAAGCTGGGGGGTGGTCAATATCTTATCACGGATGTCGGCGGTCGCCTCTTCCGCCTTCATGCCGTCGTACAAATTGGTTCGGGCCGGGGCGATCAGCTTGGCCAAGGCGGGAATGGTGTTGGTCTGGTATCCCACGACGTTGGTGATACCTTGCCAGTAATTCGTCAGAAAACCGGCGCGGCCCGCTGCGTTTAGTGCGTTGAATTTCTTTTCCGCCTCGTCGAGGTAATTCGTCGCGGGGAAGGTCACGTACGACACCTGCCGACGCTCGGGAATGCGATGTGTGGCGAGGGTGTTGGTGTAATGTTTTTTGAGCTGCTCGTCGGTTGACTGCACGAGCGGGAGGTAGTTGGTGTGGCTCAGGAAAATCGCCTCTGCCTCGTACTGCTCATTGCGCTCGCGAAATTTAATCCCGGCCTCCTTGGCGGACACCAGCACACCGGAGACCCCGGCCAAACTCCGAAGCTGCACGACGCCAACTTGATGCCGGGCGAACGCCTCCAACGGGGCCGAACCTCCAAAGCCTTGCGCCCAGTTGGATACGGCCTCCTGTCGGGTCGGCCTCGACTCGGCAGGCAAGGCTTCGAGACTCCCGTCGATTTGACTGGAGATCCAGCCATCTGAATCGTTCTGGCTTGGCTCGATTCCGTACTTTTTCATCAGCACTTTCTCGCCCAGGATTTGCATGGCGCGAGTGTTCAAATAATCATCCCCAAATCTTGAGGCATACTGTCCCATCTGAGCAGTGACGATATTTCGTGCCTCGATCCATTGGCCTCGCGTTACGGGTTCTCCGTCCAGTTGGCCGTACAATCCACTTTCCGACTGGCGCCCTTGACCGAAGAGACGGTTCTCGGCATCTGGAGTGAACAGGATGACAAAACCAAAGATAACCGGAACGGCGATCAGCCCAAACAACCACTTCTGTTTTCTTCGGATATATTGAAAATCGATCATGTTCCTGCAAAAAAGGACAGAAAACTTACTCCTTCCGGCCGCGAAGGGTCAAACGCAAAAGGGATTATTTTGAGCTAATTTGACCCATCGGGTTGCAACGCGCCTAGCCAAACGCAACAATCCCGGCACGGATGCGGATTATCGGAGGCACATCAGCCGGCGCGACGCTCAAGGTTCCCAAGGGGCTCGGTGTGCGCCCCACGCCGGACAAGGTGCGCTTGGCCATCTTCAACAGTTTGGCCGGTTTTACTGAGCAGGCGCGGGTGTTGGAGGTGTTCGCCGGCACCGGCGCGCTTGGCCTTGAGTGCCTCAGTCGTGGAGCGGCATCGGCCACATTTGTCGAGTTGTCCGCCAAGCACGCCCGCATCATGGAAGCCAATGCCAAGTCGATCGGAGTCCCGCTTTGCCACGCACAGTTCAAAACAATGGACGCCTTCGTCGCGCTTGGCCAATTGCGCGGCAACGGGGCCAAGTTTGACCTCATCATGGCCGACCCGCCGTACGGCGACAAAAACATCGGCAAGCGATCCGAGTCGTTCGCCCAGCAACTTCTCGACGATGACAACCTCCCGGCGCTGCTTGATTCGGGCGGGCTGTTCGTCCTGGGCCACACCAAGCGCGACACGCTGGAATTCCCCACACCGTGGGATCAGAAAAAGACCCTCAAGCATGGGGACACCCTCATCGAACTCCTCCGCTTGGCCAAGGGGTGAGGGGGATTTCGGGAGGGACGAGTTCCACCTCGTTCCCAAATCAAAAAAGAAAAATGGGGCAAGGTGGAACTTGCTCCTCCCGGGTCCCTTCGCAACAAGCGGTCTTGCAATGCGTGGCGGACCGTCCAACTATCCGCGCCCCGTGATGAGCGAGACAGCCCTGTTACCCGAACCAAAATTCCTCCCGGAACTACACCCCACCTACCGCCCGGCGATCCTGGCCAACCAAGCCTTCGAGCGGGCCGCACGCGAAACCGGCTCGGCGGTTGACGTGGGGATCGCTCTGGAGCAGGCCGATGGTTCCGTGTTCCACCATCGAACGGTGATTTTTCCCGCCGACCACAGGTTGGCCGGAAACAACTTCCGTCACGTCGAGCGCTTGGTGAAGTTTTTGCTATGGCAGCGTGGCGGCTGGAAAATCCACCTTAGCGGGGCTGACGATCTCGTGCCGCAGTTGCAGGAGTACTACCGGACAAACCCGTTCGGACAGTTCGACGACGACGTGATCGGCGTGCGGAACAACGGCCACTCGATCGAGGTGAGCGGCTGCACCGAGTTGCCTGCGGAACATTCCGAGGCGCGCCTGATCGGCCGCAACCTCAACGGCTGCCGGATCGGCTTCGACCTCGGCGGCAGCGACCGGAAAGCCGCCGCGGTGATCGACGGCGAGGTGAAGTTCAGCGAGGAAATTGTCTGGGATCCCTATTTCCAGCCCGACCCGGACTACCATTACGAGGGCATCATCGATTCGCTCAGGCGCGCCGCAGAGCATCTGCCCCGCGTCGACGCCATTGGGGGCAGCGCCGCCGGCTGCTATTCGCACAACCGCGTGACGTGGGCCTCGCTGTTTCGCGGCGTGGAGCCGGAGCTGTTCGACGAGAAAGTGAGGGACATGTTCCTCAACATCGCCAAGGAATGGGGTGTACCGCTCGAGGTGCTCAACGACGGCGAAGTCACCGCATTGGCAGGCTCGATGGCCTTGGGCAAAAACGGCGTACTCGGCATCGCCATGGGCACCAGCGAGGGCGGCGGCTATGTTGACATG
>Ga0310122_10002680_pt1 | contig 11312 bp, 8 predicted proteins | sample CB6_Bottom_1051__FD_203503 | JGI IMG/M metagenome (GOLD analysis project Ga0310122, IMG submission 203503) | Marine microbial communities from Western Arctic Ocean, Canada - CB6_Bottom_1051 | ecosystem: Environmental > Aquatic > Marine > Oceanic | place: Canada: Western Arctic Ocean | collected...
GTGCACTATGACGATGCGAATGGAAAGGTCAACCACTCGATGAACTACCGAATCAATCAGGGATTCTACTGGCACGACGACGACGAGGAGAGGATGGAGGGCCACTACGAGAGGGGTTGGTGCGATCTGCCGGGGATGCGTACCTCTCACACGCCCTCGACCGACATCATCGACGGATTCATCACCGGCGGACCGCTCGAGGTGATGACCGAGGAGATCCTGCAATCAGATGCCCAAGGTCGAATCAGCATGACGGTCAATCCTACCCTGCCTGGTGTCTACCTGACTATCGTCCAATCGAAGGTGATGCTACCGGGTATCGGCAATTCGATCACCGGTGTCGGATTCAATCTGGTCGCTGCGACCGAAGGCATGTTGACCATCGAAGGTCCTACGCTGGCTACCCATTTCGCAGGCCTCCCCGTCTACACCGTCGAGCCGGACTCAGGCGGTCTGACGACCATCAATGTCCTCGCCAGCGACATGCCTGAGAGCGTATTCGACGTTGAACTCACAATCTCGCCGGTGAATCTCTCGGATGCATTCCCAGATGCGCCGGACGGTGCTTTCAGCAACATGCTGGATGTCTCGGAGGGCGAGGGACAGACTTTCGAACTGGAGTTCGAGACCGGCGATACTCAGCGTTCCCAAGAGATTCGGATCAGAGCACCGATCTCGATCGTCACCGTCATCGCCATCGATGATGGCTCCCTGTTCCCTACCGCCATCCACGTGGGACTGCTGCTGAATGACCCGACCGCTCTGAATATGACCAGCACTGAGGAGAACATGTCTAAGATTCTCGGTCCTGATCAGACGACGAACATCGCACTGGACGGCGAGAACGCCTCTCGGATCCTGGTGCTCGCTGCCCCCGAGTCGGGCTTCGATCCAGCATCGATCGATTTCTCCACCATCACGGAAGCCCTGTATCAGGGCAATGCCGAATTTGGTGTCAGGGAGGAGGTCGGCTGGATCGCCATCGAGCAGGAGATGGAGCGGATCTGCGAGGGTGTCGAGATCTGGATGGAGGAGCGCGGCCATGATTGGACGACCGGCGAGTACGACAGCAATGTCCAAATCGCGATATCACACAACCCGAACAACGAGTACCTGCCTCCTGCGGCTAGTTTCAACACATCGAACACCGTCGTGACGACGGCCGACGGGACTCTGGTCGAGCCGACCGAGGAGTGGAAGTCCGAGGCAGGGAACAAGAAGGTGGCGAGTTTCAAGCTAGACCCGTCCGACGAGTCGATGTACATCCTGTCCACCGGAACAGCCTACGGTTCAGAGATTAGATTCAACCTCTCGGAAGAGGAGGGGAAGACCGCTATTGAATGGCACGATGGCAGCAAAGAGCTCTGCTCTGATCACGTCGAGTTGACCGATTCGGAGGTATTCGAGATCATCGATGACATCCTCAGCAACCTCGATTCGGTCGCATGGGGTCAGGGCTCGAGCGCCGATCTGCGCTTGCCTGTCCTGGCGTCGCCGATCGCCGATTACACCGTCATAGGCGTCGCGCAGGTCGGCTCTGGCGGCGATGCGAACATCGTCTCTGCATTCGGTTCACAGGTGGCGACACCGAACCCGGAGCCGCCCAGCATCCAGAATCTCACGGTCACTTTCAGTCCTGCAAACCCGAAACCAGGTGACATCGTCGTCATCACCGCGCTCGACGAGGCGAACCAACCGGTCGAGGGGCTCTCAGTCGTTCTGCTGCGAGGCGAGGAGCGGCTGTTCGGCCAGATCACCGATCAGAACGGACAGGCTTCCTTCGAGATGGAAGCTGGCACCCTGATGTTCAGGGTCACCGGCCTCAACTACAACGAGGTGGCACTGATCCTTCTCGTGACAGACATGGGCACCACGACCGATGGTGAGGTCCTTCCCACCGACAGCGACGGTGATGGCATCCCCGATGACGATGACGCGTTCCCCGACGATCCGGACGAGAGCGTAGACACCGACGGCGATGGCGTAGGCGACAATGAGGACGCATTCCCGAACGATCCGAATGAGTGGGCTGACAGCGATGGTGACGGCATCGGTGACAATGCCGATGTCGAGGAAGAGGCAGTCGAGTCGGCGGTGACCATTCCCATGACATCTCTGCTCATCGCCGGACTCGTCATTCTGGTCATCGGCGCAGCAGCCGTCGCTCTCCTGATGATGCGGAATCGTGGCTCAGATGACCCCTACCACGAAGAGCATGATGCGACCGCTGAGATGTGGAGTGAGACAGGCGCAGCCACGAAGAGGGCGGCCAGCACGGCAGCCATGGCCTCGGTCGGTCCTGCAGCAGGACCGCCTGTCTCATCTCAGCCACCCCCGAATGTGAGTGGTGAGTGGAAGGATGGCTACGAGGTCATTGAATACCCGGCGGGCAGTGGCGGTTGGTGGTGGCGCGACCCGGAGACCGGTCAGTGGACGGAATGGACCTGAGCGCAGGGGCCGCGCGGTTGCGCATCCCTCTGCTGGTCGGCTTGCTGGCCAGCTCCGCCCTGTTGCTGGCCTATCCGGTCGAACCGGAACTGTCGACGAAGATCATCTTTGATGATCCGGCATGGGAGCGTATCACGAGTCAGTCGGTAGAAGAGCCTATGGACAAACTCGTTTTGCGAATCACTCACGACGAAGGTGGCTCGCTGACCAATATAGACCCCAGTCGGGTCCAGAGCCTCCTCAAGATCGAATCAGAGATGCTTAACACCTCGGGACAAGGGCTAGAATGGCGGGCCACCGAGGTGGCCATCGTTCGTCTCGACACGCCGTTCAGCAGCTGGTCAGACGCCTTGGAATCGAGGAATCGATCCCTGAGAGATGCGACAAAGTGGGCGGATGTCCTGCAACCGTCGATCGAAGGTGGCTGGTGTGGTGATGCCGCGAACGCCGAGGAGGTCGCCGCATTCGAAGCGACCCTCCTGCTGCTGCCTCGAGACGGGAATCCTGGCATCGCCTGCCCGTCATTCGCCGGTTCGGACGCCAGTCAGCCGCCGGCTGCGAATGAGATCCTCTGGCTGGTCGAAATGGAGAGCACAGTCGATGGGCCTACCGACTGGGGGACTCTGTCGGAGTGGGCCGAGCGGGCATCGGCGGCGACCGAGTTCCAGTTCGATGCGGTCGGCGTGAACATGCTGTTCCAGAAGTCGAAGCAGATCGCTGAGGATGATCTTCAGAGGATCCTGCTGCCCTCGTTCCTGCTGCTGCTAGGCATGCTTGTGCTCGGATTGAGGGACCCACTGATCGCGGCTGTGACTCTGGCGGCAGTCGCCCTTGTGATCTCCTCTGGTCTCGGCATCCTGTCGATGTTCGGCCACACCCTGTCGGTGCTCGACGCAGTTGCTCTACCCATCATCATGGGCGTCGCGGTCGACGGTGCGTTCTGGTACTGCAGATCATCGAGGCAACGCGACGAGGTTCGCAGCATGCTATTCATTGCCATGATCACTACCGTGGCGGCTGTCTCTCTCGCCTTCTTGTCGCCGATTCGCGCGCAGAGATCCCTAGGTCTCGTCATGGTGCTCGGCATAGTCCTCGACTGGCTGGTGACCAGGTTCCTCCTCGAGGAGTTCTATCTCGGTCGGCGCCCCGTTCAGATTCAGCCCGATGTCTCACCCATCCCTGTCTCATCCCGGCTATCTACCGCTCTCTGGCCGACTGCACTTCTCCTGCTGGCCAGCGTCGCTCTGATCGCTCCACCGGGCGTCGAGGTGCTCGATGTGGAGCAGTTCCTGCCAGCCGATGATGTCGAACTGGATGAGTTGTACGATCTTCAGTCCCGCTATGTCCTCGCCTCCAGCACCATCGCATGGCTGGCCGTCGATGTCGACGGCGACTCGACCGAAGATCTGCAGGCGGTGCTCGACCTGCAACGGCAGATCGGCGATCACCCGAGCGTGATAAGCCTCGACACCGGTGTCGTACGACGGCCGATGGTCATCGGTCTACCACTCGATGCAGGAGCCGTTGGATCATCGACAATCGATGGCCTTCCGAGCCGCGATTCCGCCTCGCTGTTCCAGCAGGACGCACGGTTGCGGCGAGATGGCGTGACGACCGGCGTGGCGATCGCGATTCTGCTCGACAGCCAGGACGCCGACGCCGCGCTTCGGTTCCAATCGGATCTCGAATCACTGCTCGTCGAGAAAGGCTTGTCCGGTGAGTTGGGCGGCGAACTCGTCACCGGTGCATCGTTGGCTCGTGACTTCGATAGGAGTCGAGTCTTCCAGATCGCCGGCGCCGGCGTCGCCGTCCTCATCGTCTCGCTGCTCGTCGTGCGATCACCCGCTCGTGCGATCAGGATCGCTGTCGGTGCTGTCGCCATCGGCATCGCGGTCGATGGCATCGCCAGCCTGACCGGTGGCAGGGGCGTCGAGACGGCGCCGGCAGTCCTGCTCGGCATGGGCTTCGCGGCGGATTACCTGTCGCATGCGAGTGCGCCGCACGCTCCGACCTGGCGAGACACATCGGCTCGATGGCTGGCTGCCGCCTCATCGATCTCGGTGTTCCTGCTGCTCGGGCTGGCACACTTCCCGCCGGCCCGGAACACCGGCCGGCTGCTCAGCATCAGCATCCTGCTCTCGGTCATCCTCGCCACCTGCCTAGCCTTCCAGCAACCAGATCCAGTTGGCGATGACGGCGACTCCGTCTCCTCCGCATACCCATCGAGCAGCCCGGGTCCCGGCTCCGATCCACCTATCGCCTCGCCCGACCTCGCCGAGGAATGATTCGCCCTTCGTACAGGCATGATGGAATCTTCCCCTCTGATTCTCACAATCAGTCCACCAAATGTACAACCTCTTACTGGGTCACTTTCTTTTCGGCTCAGGTAAGCAGAAAAACCACACCCGCGTCCTAGGAAAAGGGTAGGGAACGTATGGGAAAAATAAATTTGAAAGAGAAATTATCTATGTTTTCAGACCATTGGTCTCCAAAAATAATAGCAGAGATGAACAATTATCAAATTAAATTGGTAAAAATCAAAGGCGATTTCGTCTGGCATAATCACCAAGGTACTGATGAGGTTTTTATCGTTATTGAGGGTAAGATGAAAATCGAGTTCGAGAATGAAACTGTAGAGTTGAATGAGGGGGAGATGTATGTGGTTCCGAAAGGGGTTGAGCACAAACCTCGTGCTGAAACTGAATGCAAAATCATGCTTATCGAACCCCGCGGAGTTGTAAATACCGGCAATACAGAAGGCGAATTAACCGCATCTGGTGATGTCTGGATATAGGCCATCCTGTGTCCGGACGCTCAAGGGTCCGACCGCATGCCACTTTCTGAGGGGTCCCAGCCTCCAGCATCAACCACCCTAACCTCCATGAATCCACCCAACACTCGGCGCCTCTGGTGACCGAATGGAACTGCGGACGATGCCAGAGCCGCCTGCTTCTGCTGATTTGGTGATCATCGGCAGTGGAGTCGTTGGCGCCGCCACCGCGTACCATGTCTCGAAGAGGGGTCTGTCGAGCGTGATTCTCGAAAGACGGGCCGAACCGGCCTCACTCACCACGCCCAGAGCGACAGGGGGGTTCCGGCTCCAGTTCGACAATCTTACGGAGATCACTCTCATCACCGAGTCAATCGAGTTGTTCCACGAGTTGGAGCGAGAGGGATTCGACCTTGGAATCAAGCGACAGGGATACCTCTGGTGCACCACCGAACAGGGGGGTCTCGAAAGACAGGCGAGACTGGTGGAACTGCAGCGAGGCTGGGGCCTCGACGATGTCGAACTTCTCAGTGGTGACGAGGTCAGAGAGCGATTCCCATACATCAGCGGTGAGGTTCTGCAGGCCCGGTTCCGACAAGCAGACGGTTTCATCGATCCGCGCGCTCTCGCGTTGGCTCTGCTGGCCCAGAGCGGAGCGGAGGTCGTCCTCGATTGCGAGGTCGAACGACTGCTGGTGGAGAATGACAGGATCAGTGGTGTTTCGACGAGCAGGGGTGATGTCGCATGCGGACAGGTCGTGCTCGCTGCGGGACCCTTCACCGGACCGGTCGCCGAGACCGTCGGACTCGACCTTCCACTCTCCACCGTCCGAAGGCAGAAACTCATCAATTCCAACGCCCCTATGATTCCCAAAGGAGCCCCGATGGTCATCGATGAGGAGACCGGCGCCCACTGGCGTCCGGCACTCGGCGGCGCGTACCTCCTGCACACCGATTCTGCAGAACCAGCCTCAGCGCCCGCCGATCCCGTACAGGTGGACGAATCATTCAGGGAGAGGTTGTTGGATCCTGAGAGTCCCGCTTCGGTGTGCCGTATCACGCCGTTCTGGGCGGATATTAACCGGGCAGAGACCGACTGGAAAGTCGTCGCCGGCCAATACACGATGACTCCGGACCATATGCCGCTGATCGGGGCCAGCGAGATCGAGGGGCTGTGGCTCAATTGCGGTTATTCCGGACATGGAATCATGGCCAGTGGAGCGTGTAGCAGGATGTTGGCAGACATCATGGTCGGGCGAATCCCGGATGATGGGAATCCACTGCGGCCGGACAGGGAATTCGTCCGGCGAGAATCGCTGGCTCTCTGATCAGCGAACCTCTGCTGCCAAGGTGCTGAGCACTTCGTCGCCATCCTTCAGCCAGGCATCGATATGATCTCCTGGCTGCATCGGGCCGACGCCCTCGGGGGTGCCGGTGAAGATGATGTCACCAGGCGAGAGGTCGTACCACTCGTTGAGGGTGGTCAGAAGCGAGTCGAGGTCATGTATCATCAGGGAGGTGCTGGAGCACTGGCGAACCTCGGAATTGAGCGACAGGCCTATCTCAAAGGGGCCTGCCCGAAATCTGGCCCAGGTTCCCATCACCGCCGACCCGCGGAACCCCTTGCCCTCCAACCACGGCCAGCCCTTCTGCTTGGCAAGCCCCTGCCGGGTTCTGTTGGTCGTGTCCACGGCCACGCACATCTCCGCTGGTCGAAGGTCGTCTCCGAGTCGAATCGCCATCTCGACCTCATGATCGATGTGTTCGGAGGGGGCGAGTAGAGCCACCACGTTGTTGCCGTGCGAGTCAGCCTCGACCATGGCGCTGGGTGGCTTGAGGAAGAACAGCGGATAGTCGGTCAGGTCACCTCCTATCTCATCGGCATGGGCGGCATAGTTGCGAAACACGCACCAGGCTCCGTTCATAGGTGTTCGACGGGTCGTGGTCTTGATTAAACTGACATGCTGAAAGGCTGGGCTTGCCGTCTTCACCTGATGCAACAGTTCCTTGCGTGACCCACCTCCTTCAGGCCTGAAGCCGATAGGCGAGTGGATTGTGGTCGAACTCACGGCTGAGTTGAGGGGACTCGACCTGCTTCGCTTTCCAGCAACCAGATCCAGTTGGTGATGACGGCGACCTCAGAGGCCCTCAGAGCGATGGCAGTTTGTACGACTGCGGCTTCGCGATACCGAGGTCGTCGGGCAGTGACCGAGTCGCGGTCGGCAGGGTCACTGGAATCATCTCGCGACCGATGAGAGCGACCCGGCTCTCTCGCCGCTCGGCCAGCACCTCGCGTCCGACCAGCGGCGCCAGCCGCTCGGCGAAATCCATCACATCGGTATGGCTCGGCATGTTGTCGATGGTCAGATTCTCTCGGCTGTGCCCGACGTACACGTATCCCTTCGCCTCGATGAACATCGGGTCGGCGATGGCGTCGAGCTTCGCGTACTCCTCGTGGTGGCCGAGGCTCTCGCCTTTGATCAGCGTGTGACGGCAGACCGTGCGGGTGTCGAGGGAGGGGAGCAGTTCCAGGGTTTCCTGCAGTTTCCACCAGGCGCGGTGGTCGAACTTCGGCTTGCAGAGCCGATTGAACAGAGCCTCGTTCGGCGCATCCACACTGATGTACAACTGGGTCGGCAACGGATCGAGGTTCTCGATCACCTTCGGCAGGCTGCCATTGGTCACCAGGAAGGTCGAGACGCCGTGCTGATGACAGACATCGAGGAATTCCCCGAGCCGTGAATAAAGCGTCGGCTCGCCATTCAGCGAGATCGCCACGTGCTTCGGCGTCTGGGCCTCCTGCCATTTCTCGAAAGGCACATCCTTGTGCCCCTTGAAGCCGGTCAGCAGCCGTCTGTGCGCCCTGACCGACTCGTAGAACAGATGCTCCGGGTCGTCGTCTATCCTATTCAGCGTCTTGGAATGCGGCTCGCGCCAGCAGTAGGTGCAGGCGAGGTTGCAGGAGTCGACGTTCGGCGCCATCTGCATGCAGCCGCCGCTGTCGATGCCGTAGAAGGTGCCCTTGTAGCAGGAGCGGTCGTTCTTCAGATTCTCCTTGGTCCAGTGACATACCTTGACGCCGCCGTGCTCGCCGACCAGATGGTATGACTGCTTGGCCAGCTTGGCCGCTAACTTCGGTTCTATCTTCGATGCCCCACTTCCGTTCAAGCTGACCGGACTCGCCCCTTTCTGCGCAGACATGGTGGATGCACCTCCGACAGGCCTTTCCCACTGCGGGGTGGTGTCAGATGGGTCAACGCCAGTCTCTGATATGACTTCAACACAACGACTCAGTCGCCCCGAATCCTTGGTTTCACTCTGGTTCGTCCTCGTCGAGGGGAATCGTGCTCAGCATGTCGCCGCTGTGGATCCATCGGATGCCTTGCTTCACCCATTCGTCGATCTCGCGGATTCGTTCTCGGGAGACGTCGGCCGCCGCTGCGATGCCCATGACGCTCTCGATCTCAGCCTCGTGGAAGTTATCATCGATGCGAGCCATCAGGACCGAATCGCGCAGTGCGTACATCAGTGTCCGCCTATCCACGCCCTTGGTCACCTCCTCGACGGTGAACTGCATCTTGATGAAGCGGCGATAGTGCTCTCGTACCGTAGGGTGCACTAGAATCAGGCCGAGTTGGCCTTCGAGCAGCGCGTATTCCTCCTTCACGACGACCCCGTCAGCCATCGCGACATGCGCCAGAATCCTCGCATACGCTTCCTTGTCAATCGCCCCGTAAGAGAACAATGTTGCCATGGATTCACCTTGCCCCGCAACCATATGAAGGTTGTCAGTCCATGTCATTCGCGACCGTTTCGAGCACTCTGGACAAATCCTCCGCTTCAAGTGCCACCTCAATGCGCCTATGGGTGGTATGTAGAGCCGCATCACATATCCATGCGGTTGTTAGGCTAGTTGCAGATACCCCGAGAGAGAATTTCCACCCCCGCATCTCGGCGTTCAACACGGCCATACTGGTCAGCCGGACGAACCGGCAGCTCGCCGTCCGGGCGGCCGTTCCCGGGAATGGCTGTTTCGACGCTTCACCATAGGCGGATGTCCAGGGAGGATATCAGGAGAGGTCGGTGTGCGGTTGGGTGACGGTTATTCTTCAAAGAGGGGCAGCGTCCTGATCTCTGGCGTATGAGTGACGTGCGGCATCGGTTCTGAGGACGCCGGAATACGGCGATATCATCATCAGAGGGTGGCGCTGTCGGCAGCACGGTGCCGAAAGAGACGCAGGACGAGAAGTACACCACATTGGAGCAGCCGTGGTGGGCCAACGACTACCTGATACTGGTCCTGACGTTGTCCAACATCGCCATCATCGTGCTCGACATGGAGCAGAATCTGTTCGAGACGGACATCACCCTCTGGTGGCAACTGGCCTTCATCGACTTCGTCATGGTGCTGTTCTTCTTCCTCGATCTGCTGGAGGATTACTCCCGCTGCATCGACAAGCAGTGGTGGTGGAGGACGCATGGCTGGGAGTTCTTAGGTATGGTGCCGATGGTGTTCGCACTGATCCCGGTTCTGTCGGCTGGCACCGGTCTGCGCTTCCTGCGGCTGGTTCGCGCCTTCAGCGGCGTGCTGCGCCTGATCGGTGCGACTCAGAGGGCCACCGAAGTGACGGTCGAGCGCCAGATAGGTCACCTGTTCACCATCGTGTTCACGCTGATAATCGCCGGCGCGTTCTTTGTCTATGTGTTCGAGAACCACCGCTACGAGGAACTCTGCCTCGGTATGATTCAGATACCCGATAACTGCGGCCGCATCATCCACGACTTCCCGACCGCGATCTGGTGGGCTATCGTGACTACGACCACGGTCGGCTATGGCGACCAGACGCCGATAACGGTGCCGGGCCGGATCATCGCCTCGGCGCTGATGCTTATCGGCATCGGGCTGGTCGGCACGCTGGCGGCGACCTTCTCGCAGTTGTTCTATTCGACAAGCGGCAGCGGTGGCGAACTAGGCTCCGTTGGTTCGGGTGGCAACGATCCGATCGAACTGCTCGACCGGCTGGCTCAGAAGCGCGGCGAACGGCTGGTCAGGAAGAAGGACTTCGAAGCGGCGCTGGCCCTCATCCGGGCGCGGACGGCGGCCGAGTTGCACGCGCTGCGCTACGAGATGGATTCGATCACCACGCTGCCGGTGCCGCTGCAGATCGCCGCCAAGATGGAACTCGGGGGGCGATTGGACCATCTCGAGGGCCAGATGACAGAGGTCGAGCAGCGCATCCTAGCAGCCGAGGAAGAGTGAGCGGTCGCCGCTCCTGCACCACCGCTGCGCCACGGCCCGGCGGGCTCGGTTGTGTCGATGTCCGAACGGCGTCGCTCAGCGGCGGACGCCGGCGGCGCCCGCTCTGGCCAGCCGGGGCAGGTCCGCCTCGTCCGATTTGAATCGGATGCCACCCATGAGGCCGGCGGCAGGGTGGGCTGAGAGTGGCACGGATGCAGCGTGCAGGTGTTCGCGGCCGCAATTCACAGCGAAGCCTCGTCGCAGCACCCGCCGACCGATGATCAGGCGGTGTTTCATGCGGGACCGGTCGGCCAGACAGATGTCGACGGACAGGGTTCTGCCAGCCAGACTCAGTTCGGTTCGGATGACCGGGCGCAGGCTGCAGTGGCCGCCAGCGTCGCGGACCGAGCGCCAGCAGTGCAGGCGGTGCAGCATCGTCGGTCCGCCCTCATCGAGGCGAAATCGAACGAATGCGCCGACCGTCGTGTCCATCGGTTCGATGTCGACGGCGTGCAGGGCGCAGGTGTGCGCGCCGGTGTCCAGTTTGGCGGGCAGACGGCTGATTCCGAGATCAGGCAGGGCCGCCCACTCGCGCCAACCGACGATGACCGCCTGCACGTCTCTCGCCTCCGGAGCCGCCGGCGGGCGACCGGGGTTCTTCAACTCGACCGCTCGAATCCTTCTGCGGACGGAGCGAACCTCTCTCGGGCACCCGGGAAAGAATCGACTGAGTGAACAGGTCGCTTTCGCTGGGTCGCGCTTCAACGGCGCCGCGTCTAGCGGAGTCGCATCGGCGGGTGGTCGCGCTGCCGCTGCCGGTCGTCGCCGCGGTGGTGGCGCCGGTCCTTGCGCTGCT
>Ga0310122_10002684_pt1 | contig 11309 bp, 10 predicted proteins | sample CB6_Bottom_1051__FD_203503 | JGI IMG/M metagenome (GOLD analysis project Ga0310122, IMG submission 203503) | Marine microbial communities from Western Arctic Ocean, Canada - CB6_Bottom_1051 | ecosystem: Environmental > Aquatic > Marine > Oceanic | place: Canada: Western Arctic Ocean | collected...
ACGGTTGCCGTATCATGTTTTGTTTTGTGAAATGAAACAGGCCACGCGATGACTGGCTCATTGAGTACACAACAGGTTCGTCATTTTGAGCAGCATGGATACCTTTGTCCTCTGGCAGGGATCCCCGTGGCGGAAGCCGGCGACTATGCTGCAAGGCTTGCCGACTACGAGGAGCGTCTGGGTGTTGACCCGCAGAAGTATTTTAAGATCAAGGCGCACATCGCTGCGCCGTGGATGGTGGAACTGGGCCGTCATTCGGCGTTGGTCGATGCGGTCGAATCATTAATTGGGCCCGATATTCTTCTCTTTGGCGCATCGTTATTTTCAAAAAAAGCGCATGACTCCCGCTTCGTTTCATGGCACCAGGACAGTGCTTACTACGGCCTGGATCCGCACGAAGAGGTGACTGTGTGGGTCGCGTTGACGGAAAGTCGGCGAGAAAATGGATGCCTGCGGGTTATTCCCGGTACGCACCGAGGCCCGGATCTCAAGCACGATGAAACTTATGATCCTGAGAATTTGCTTGCCCGCGGTCAGACGATCAGAGGGTTAAATGAGAGCGACGCCATTGACCTTGAACTCGAAGCAGGTCAAATCTCGATACACCAGGAACGCACGGTCCATGGGTCGCTGGGTAATGGTAGCGATCGTGCCCGCATTGGCTTGGCCTATTTTTACATGCCCGCGCATACTCGATCGACTCTGGGGCGTCGCCGGGCAACGATGATACGTGGTGTTGATCGTTATGGGCACTGGGATGCCGATCGATTGCCACAGCATGATCTCGACCCTGTCAGTATCGAAGAGCTGAAGGCTGCGTGGAAGGCTTATCAGGATCGGGGCTTCAGCCAGTCTGCCCAGACCACCCCGCAGTGACCTTCATGGGTTATTTGATTCAGTGGCCACAACCGACAGCATGTCCGCTACTCGGGTGAACTTTTCCCGTGGTTTGGCTTTGACCAGGCCGCGCTCTATTTCATTCTGGTCGATTTTCTGCCAATCAGAAAAATGAACCACCTTGATGGATTGCTGTTTGAGCAGGGGCAGTATGCCCTCAAGTCCCGCCCGGGTTGATTGGGTGTGATTGCTAAGATCTGATAACAGCGCCGTGACCGTTTCTTTTGCGTCGGCCTTGTTGGTGCCGATCAGACCCGTTGGTCCGCGTTTGACCCAGCCGACCGCATAAAGGCCCGGGACGGGGTTGTCATGGTCGAGTACTCGCCCCTGCTGATTGGGAATAATTCCTTGAGCGGAGTCAAAAGGCACACCCGTCATGGGTGTGCCATGGTAACCAATGCTGCTGAGCAGCAATCCGCAGTCAATGGTTTCGTATTCGCCGGTACCCAGTGCAGCTTGTTGATCGACGGTACCAGTCAGACGGTTGCGTTCGAACATCACCTGTTGCAGGCGTTGGTCACCCATTAGCTTAATCGGGCTCAGTAAAAAGCGCAGGATGCACCGGCGCGGTTCGGTGGAGAGAGATTCGATCGCGCACTTTTTCAGTGTCTCGTAATTGCGCACTCGGCCGCGGGTAGCGCCATTGCCTTTGGCGAGTTCAGCCTCGCTGGCTGGATTGAGTATCAGTTCCTCTGCAGGAGTTTCGAGGGCACACGCTGAAAGCTTGGTCAGTTCTTTGAGCTCTTGATAAGTGAACTTGGCCTGCACCGGGCCACGGCGTCCTACAAGATAGACTTGGCGGATACGGCTTTCGGCCAAGGCGTCGAGCGCGTGTTCAGCGATATCTGTGTGGCAAAGTTCATCTACCGTCTTCGTGAGAATACGGCAAACGTCGATGGCGACGTTTCCCTGACCAACGATGATGGCGTTTTCATGCGATAGGTCGAACACATGGTCGCGGAAATCAGGATGGCCGTTGTACCAGCCAACGAAAGCAGTGGCGCTATGACAGCCACTGAGGTGTTCGCCGGGAATATTCATCAGCCGCCCGCTTTCAGTACCGTTAGCCAATACGACCGCGTGATAGCGCTGACTGAGCGCAGCGATTGGCAGGTCTACCCCAACCGTGACGTTGGCAATCAGATTAAAATTCGTGTGATTGGCAATTTGTTCGTACAACTGGATTGGACGTTTAAGTTTCTGATGGTCGGGAGCGACACCGCTGCGAACCAGGCCAAAAGGAGAGGGCAGGCGTTCGTAAAGATCAACTTGAATGTCTGGGCGCGCTCGAAACAACGCCTGAGCGGTATAAAAGCCGGCAGGTCCGCCTCCAATGATTGCAACCTGCAGGGGTAGGGCGTTGTTAGTTTGGGAAGCCACGGCCCGTGGTTCCTGTCAGTGAGAGACGCAGATCCTGAACCGCTCTCGTAAAATGACAGGATGCAGCGGTACGACTGGTACAGGCTCATTACCGGACTCTACTTTGGCGATAATGAGGGTCGATTGACCCTCGTTGAGCGCCCCTGCGAGGTGCTCCGCGGCGGCTTCGCCAGTGCACTCGATAACGTGTTTACAACCCGCCGCGCGAGCAATGCCAGCAAGCGATGTTGCTGCGCTGGTGTAACTGGCCTGGTCGCCGGTCGATCCGTAACTGCCATTGTCAATGATCACGGCAAAGAGGTTATTGGGGCCCCGGTTGCCGATGGTCGCTAAGGTGCTCAGGTTCATCAACATACTGCCATCGCCTTCCAGGGCGATAACATTCTTGGTCGTGTTAAGGGAAAGACCGAGTGCGATTGAAGTGCATAGGCCCATGCTGCCGAGCATATAGAAATGATTGTCTCTGTCCTCTATAGCGAAGAGTTCTTGCGAGGGAATCCCGATATTGCATACCACCAGTGAGTCGCGCATGACGGGCACGAGTGTTTTTAACAGTGCGTAGCGTTTCATTGATCGCCGGACATCAGATGAAAGTCAAGCAGGATAACAACTGGGCCTTGTTTGACTCGAGCAAAGTCTACGTAAGATGCGATCTCATTCAGGTCTTTGGCCTCGTGGCAGTGCAGCATCGGAATCTGCATGAGTTTAAGGAGTTCCGGTGTCAGCATGCCCATCGGGGCCTGTGCGGGTACCGGTTCTCCCGGGGAGCCGCGGTAACTCATTAGCATGACGATCGGTAACTGGTAGAACTGTACGAGCGCAGCCAGGGCATTGATGATGGTGCCAAGGCCTGAATCCTGCATCAGTATGCAGGTGGTTTTTCCAGCCAGGCTGGCGCCGGCACACATACCCAGTCCCTCATCTTCTCGCGTCGCGGGGTGATAGGACACTGCGGTGTCCTGTTCAAGCAGGGTAATCATGTTGGCCAGCAATTTGCACGGAACAGAGGTGAAGAAAGTCACCTGCTTGTCCTTGAGTGTGTCGATAATTTGGCGAGAAAAAGGAGCGTTCATCGGCTTGAGTTTAACACCACGGGAATGCGACTCTTAGCTGAACGCCGAATGGGTTGGTGCAGTAATTTTTTTCAGTTGTGTTGCACCATGAAGGTCGTTCGGTCCGTAAAGTCGAATGATGAGTCGAATGATGATGGAAAGCGCAGAGGTCAGCATCAACACAAAGCCAACCACAAGGAAAAACTTAATGAACCATCGATGACCGATGCCGATCAGGACAGAGGTTCCTTCGTTCGTGTCCCAGGCGATTTGAAAAAATGACCAGGAGTGATAGATCATTAAGACAAGGAACGGGATCAACAGTATCAAGCCACCCAGTGTTTCGATCCACAATCGACCATTGACGCTAAAGCGGGGACGAAACAAGTCCAATCGGACATGTGCGTTATAGATATAGGCATAGGCCATCGAGGTGCAAAAGATGATTGTGTGAAGATGCCATTCTGAGTCCTGCAGCACGGGCGAATTCATGATGGCGTGAAGGCCGTTGTCGATAACGAATGGCAGTTTGCGCAGGAATTTCCGACACACCGCATCAAACAGAATCACACCGATCATGGGCAAGATCAGCCAGCTGCCTGCCCGCCCCAGCCACACGACAGGGCGTTCAAGGGTGTTCGCCAACCGCAGCAGGCGGGCGCATAGGGCGGACGCGCGAACGGTGCTTGCGTTCATGGTCATGCGTCAGTCAAATAATTGATGCGGCAACCACATGGCGATTTGCGGCCAGATCATAACGAGAGCTACGCATAGCATTTGAAGCATCACGAACGGAATAATACCCCGGTAGATCTGATTCATCGAGACGGTGGTCGGCGCAACACCCTTGATGTAGAACAGCGCAAGACCCATCGGCGGTGTCAGAAACGATGTTTGTAGCGTGATGGAGACGAGAATCGCAAACCAGTAGACAATGTCACCTTGTGAGAGATGGCTGCCAAAATCGAGGCTGGCGACCAGCGGTGCAAATACCGGTACGACGACCAGCAAGATTTCTAGTACATCGAAGAAGAAGCCCATCACAAAAATCAGGCCGATGGCGATGAGCAAAATTCCCCAACTGCCGACACCGCTGTTATCGACCAGCGCCAGAATGAGATCATCACCACCGAGAACCCGAAATACATAGGAAAAGCAGGTCGCACCAACAAACAGGAAAAAGATCATACCGATCATCATTGCACTGCGATGCAAACTTTCTTGTAGGTTGTGCCAGGTGAGTTTTCCGCGGGTGGCAGCGAGTAAGAGTGCACCGGCTGCACCAACAGATGCCGACTCAGTGATGGTGACAAACCCCGTGAGGATCGATCCCATGACCATCCCGATCAAGGCCACAGGTGGCAACACGCCGCGAACAATAATCGCGATGATTTGTGTGGCGCCCATGGTGGTTGTTGTGCGAGTTAGCGAGGGCACCGCTGCGGGCACGGCGAAGCTATAGCCTCCGATATAGATAAGGTAAAGCGCGGAAAGAAGCAGGCCGGGGTAAAGTGCAGCAGCGAACAGAGTGCCAATGGACATAGGCAGTAATTCGGCCAGGAACACCAACAGGATGCTCGGTGGAATCAGAATGCCCAGGGTGGAAGAGGCGGCAATGGTTCCCAGAGCCAGTTCGGGGCGATAACCTGCCTTCAGCATCGGCGGGAGCGCAATCAGGGTCATGATGACAACGGTAGCGCCGATGATGCCCGTAATGGCCGCAAATACAGTACTCATTACCGTCACTGCCATGGCCATGCCGCCGGGCACCCGGCGTAATAAGATTTGCAGCGTCTCCAACAAGTCCTTCGCGATCTCAGCGCGTTCCAGCATCACGCCCATGAAAACGAAAAGTGGTACAGCGATGATCTGCAGATTGTCTGCGATAAACCAGATTCGGCTCGTGAAGAGAAAAAATTCAACGAGGGAAAATACGCCGGTCAGTGAGCCGATCAAACCAAACAGTATCGCAACGCCGGCCAGGACAAAACCGATCGGGTAACTGGTAAAGACCAGGGCCATCAGCGTAAAAAACATCAACAGGGGCAATAATTTAATCAACATGAACGATGCTTTTCATGGCGCAGGCGCGATGGTCATCGCGAGTCGGCATTCCGATAACAACACGCCGTTGGCAGATACTGAGAGCAACTCGACAGCCTGTTAATGCGATCTGGTTTCAGCCCAGACATCGTCCAGTGCCTGGATGAAGCGTTTGCCGATACTCTGAATTTCGGTCTCATTGATGATGAAAGGCGGAGCAAATGCGACGCGGTCACCCATGCCGCGGTGTATCAGGCCATGGCGTTGAGATGCTGCAACGACGCGTGCACCGATGCCGACCTCGGGTCCGAATAGTTTGCCTGTCACTTTATCGCAAACCAACTCAATGCCCGCAAGCAGTCCCACCTGACTGACATCGCCGACCAGCGGGTGATCCTTCGCTGGCATGAGTGCCTGGGATAGAATTTCTCCGTTCGTTTGGGCCAGCTTAACGACATCTATTTCTTCGTATATTTTGAGAGTTTCGACAGCGACTGCTGCGCTAACGGGGTGTCCAGCATAGGTGAATCCGTGTGCGAAACTGCCCAATTTGTCGCTCTCATCCAACATGGCCTGATAGATCTTATCATTCACCATCACAGCCGAGATCGGCAGTGCAGCGGCGGACAGCGCCTTTGCTGTTGTGAGAATGTCAGGCTGGATGTTATAGGTTTCGCTTCCCCACATCCGGCCAGTTCGACCGTATCCACATACGACTTCGTCGACTACAAAAAGAATGTCATATTTTCGCAGCACTGATTGAATTTTTGCAAAGTATCCCTCGGGAGGAACGACGCCACCCGCTGCGCCCATTACCGGTTCAGCAAAGAATGCAGCGATTGTTTCGGGACCTTCGGAGATGATCAGTGACTCCAACCGTTGAGCCAGTCTCGACGAGTACTCGATCTCGCTTTCACCGGGTTTGGAATGTCGGTAAAAATGTGGCCACTCAGTATGAAGAAACCCATCGAGAGGTAAATTAAAATCCGCATGCATATCGGGTTTCCCGCTTAGACTGACCGAAGCGACGGTGCTACCGTGATAACTCATGTGACGAGAGATGATCTTGCGTTTCTCTGGTTTGCCAATGGCGTTGTGGTAATACCAGACCAGTTTGATGGCTACATCGTTGGCCTCCGAACCAGAACATTGGAATAAGACTTTCGACATGGGAACAGGAGCGATGGCCAACAGCCGTTCGGCCAGTTCAATTGCCGGTTCGTGGCTGCGGTGTCGGTAGAGATGGTAATAACTCAACTCGCACATCTGGTCGTAAGCCACTTTTGCCAGGCGCTTGGTGGCGAAACCTAAGCTGGCACACCACAGGCCTGATGTCGCGTCAATATACTCACCACCGTCGTCGTCATAGATGCAAACGCCGTCCCCACGTTGGGTCATTTCTGGCCCCGTCGTTCGATGATGCTGCAGGTTCGTTTGCGGATGGATGACGCTCGCAATATCGCGGGCGGCGATCGAGTTGGCTCGGTGAGTCATTGGATAGGTCCTTTTTTCGGCAATAATCAGCGGAATCGATTATCTTTCGCCCCCCGACTGTTTGGGGCTAGAGGCCTCAGTTTACTTTGGAATAGTTCATGCCATTAATTCGATTTGATTCTGTCAGCTTAAAGTTTGGCGCGCACGTGTTGTTACGCGAGGCAGACTTTATGATTGATGCGGGCGAGCGTGTCTGCCTTATTGGGCGGAACGGTGCCGGTAAAACATCGATGCTTCGTTTGGTCACCGGCGAGGTGGAGCCTGACAGTGGGGAAATCAATATGCCAAGTTTAATCGGTATCAGTCAGCTTGAGCAGGCATTGCCTCGCGACCTTCATCAACAGGTTACAGAATTTGTTGCTGGCGGTCTCGATACCATTCAGTCGTTATGTCGCGAATACCGCGAACGCTCTCAGCAGGCACTAGATGCGGCGGGTTTACGAGAACTCCAGCTGTTGCAGGATCAGATCGAAACCCACGGCGGCTGGAACGTAGAGCAACAAGTCAACACCGTTTGTTCTGAGTTGGACTTGCCAACTGATCGATCACTGAGCGAATTATCAGACGGATGGTGTCGGAGAGTCTGTCTGGCACGGGCACTGGTGTCGCGACCTGATTTGTTGTTGCTCGATGAACCGACGAACCACCTCGATCTGGACACCATCGAATGGTTGGAACGCCGTTTGAACAATTTCATGGGTGCACTTGTGTTTATTACCCATGATCGTTCGTTTCTCCAGAATGTCGCTACCCGTATTGTTGAAATTGATCGTGGAAAATTGAGAAGTTGGCCAGGAGATTACCGCCGTTACTTACTTGATAAGGAACACTCTTTGAGTGAGGAACAGCGAAGCAACTCTGAATTTGATAAAAAACTGGCGGAAGAGGAGGCGTGGATCCGTCAGGGCATTAAGGCCAGACGCCGTCGCAATGAGGGGCGAGTACGTTCGTTGGTCGCTATGCGGCGTGAACGGGCGGCGAGAGTTGTGCCGGAAGGAAAAGTGCGAATCCATATTGAGGAGTCAGAGCGTTCCGGCAAGAAACTAATCGAGGCGCGCCGTGTTTGTTACAGCTATGGTGATACCCCCCTGGTGGACGATTTTTCTATGCGCATTCTGCGCGGGGATCGGATTGGCGTGGTCGGTAACAACGGCGTCGGCAAAAGCACGTTATTAAGAATACTGACCGGTGAATTGCAGCCCCAATCAGGCAGCATCAAGTGGGGCGTTAATATTGAGGTTGGCTATTTTGATCAGCACCGTCGCTCGCTTGATCCGAAAAAGACAGTGGCCGAAGTGGTTGGTGAGGGCAAAGACTATATCGAATTGGGCGGCAATCGGCGTCACGTCATTGGGTATCTCCGGGGATTCCTGTTCACGGCGAAACGAGCGTTGACACCCGTTGGCGCACTTTCCGGTGGTGAGCGTAATCGAGTGATCTTGGCGCATTTATTTACTCAGCCGAGTAACCTCCTGGTGCTGGATGAACCGACCAACGATTTGGACGTCGAGACACTTGAGGTGTTAGAAGATCGCTTGTTGGATTACAGCGGCACCTTGATTGTGGTCACTCATGACCGTGAATTTCTCGACAATGTAGTGACCAGCATTGTTGTATTTGAGCAAGACGGAAGAGTCCGTGAGTATATCGGTGGTTATCAGGATTGGTTGAGGCACGGTCGATCCTTAGCTGCCGTCGATGGACAGGGAACTAAGGTCAACGAGCTGTCGGTGACTGTGTCGCGAGGGGATCGGCAGACCGCTAAGCCCCGACTCACTTACAATCTTCAGCGGGAACTCGACAAGTTGCCGGAGACGATTAGTCGCCTGGAAGGGGAGGTCGAGGTGCTGCGGAAAGAAGTTGCTGCGCCCGGGTTTTACGACCACCCGTACGACATGACTCGGCCGGTGTTGGATCGGCTGCAGGTTACCGAAGCTGAACTGGAAGCGGTAGTGGAGCGCTGGGCAGAGCTGGAAGAGGCAGGTAACGCCATCAAGGATGCGCGTTAATCACTGGCTAATTTTCGAGCGTAATCTATTGCGTGTATCAGTCCATCGGTAAAAGCTTTGCCCTGCCAGGCAATGTCAAAGGCAGTGCCATGATCGACTGACGTACGAATGATTGGCAGGCCTGCGGTTACATTAACGCCAGATTCAAATGCCAGCAGTTTCATTGGCGCGTGACCTTGATCGTGATATTGGCAAACGATCCCGTCATAGCGATCCTGGTGTACAGCCAGATAAAAAGTAGTGTCGCCCGGTAAGGGGCCTTCAGCATCAATGCCGTTTATTCTTGCTTGATCAACAGCCGGTTTAATTTCCTCCAGATCCTGCATTCCGAACAGGCCATTTTCTCCGGCATGGGCGTTGAGGCCACAGACCGCGATACGTGGATTGGGGATAAACCGCTGAAGCGTGTCATGGGTTAAGGTGATGACGTTGAGCACTCGATCGGTTTTGCAACGGGCGATGCTCTCTTCCATCGACACATGTGTACTGACATGCGTGCACACCACTTCGGGTGTCACCAGCATTAAGGTAAAGTTGTCTGTGCCACAAGCAGCAGCGATCAGCTCGGTGTGTCCACAGAAGGTGGGATCAGACAGGCGAGTGGCCTCCTTATTCATTGGCAAGGTGACTATGGCCCTGATCTTTCCGGCTAGGGCATCGGCCGTCGCCCGGAGCACATAGTTTCTCGCCGCAGCACCGGCTTTTCTATTGACTTTTCCCGGTGTCAGATCGGCTGAGGTCAGGCAATCAAGATCAAGCACGTTGAGCGTATCGGGTATGAGCTCGCTGGGCTGTTGAATTACATTAAGCGAAATGTCCAAGTCGAGTAGTTCGGCGCCAGCGGCAAGAATCGCGGCGTCACCGTAAGCGAAGACATCGTTAGCCAATAGATTCGCATGGTAAGCGCGAAGAAGGATTTCGGGTCCAACCCCAGAGGCGTCGCCCATAGTAATTCCGAATGGCATCGATTTAGCGTCCTGTCATTAGTCTGGTGGTGCGGGGGCAAAATGGTTAGTTAACGCATCTACTTTACCAAATGCGCCGTTCTTGATGGCTAGCATGTGGCCAGTGTGTGCTCGGCAAAGGCCTATTCCCGGTTCGATCTCCCGCAGCAAGGTCAATCGGTCAATCCCCAGGGCATCAATCATGGCCTGGCTCGTCGCTCCGCCGCATACGGTGATCAAGCTTGGGTCGAGGGTATGGAGAAGGCGTGTGGCCGTCGCGACGAGGTATTGTGTGATCTGCTCGGTATATTCATGGATATCAAGGCCTTGCTGATGCCTGGCAGTGAGGGCGACGTCGACAGGACGCCGGGCGGTACATAGGATTACGGGCCGGCGTTGACGCCAAGCGGCCTGTGTCATCTTGATGAAGGTGTTAGATGAATCGGGCAGCGGGTGGTTTTCCATGGAGCAAGGTGGAACCAGATGGATGACGCAGGCCCCAGCAGATTCTGCATGGTTGATCTGGGCTTGAGTGACGGGGTGACAACTGCCAGCCACGATTAATACGGAACTTCGGTCCACTCGGGTTTCCAGGGGTTCGCTCACGTCAAGATCAAGGTGTGGCAGAAGTGCCTCCAGAGCGCCCGCTGGACCCGCGATACGCGCGCCGTCACGCTGAGCGGTATCAACGGATGCACGGACATCGTCGTCGGTCGTGCCATCACAGAGCACCAGTGTGGCAGACGCTTCTCTTTTCTCGCTGGATTGAGTTACGGGTACATCGGTCTGTTGGCGGAGCAAGGTAAGTAGCGAGCTGGTGTGTATGGGCGAGCGGGGATCTTTCGCGAAGGCAGTCTCGGCAACGGGTACGCCATCGATGTAAAGAACCCCATCCCTCACGGTGCGTCCCAAGCGCGGAAAGGCTGGCACAAAATAGACCGCACAAGTCGGTTCAAGTCGGGCCAGCGCGGCGAGTTCAGCGGCAAGCGGCCCTCGAGCCGCCGAGTCAGTTTTCTTATAAAACGAATGGATGCCCTGACGCATTAGCCAGCGGGCGGCAGCGTCCAGGCGGTGACTGGCCGCTGCCGCTGGTAGATGCCGACTGTCGGTGACCACAACGACGACGCTGGCGTGAGCTTGTCCAGGCTGATTGGATTCAGGAATCCTCGGTAAAACGACAGCTTGATGGCCCATTCGCCGGCACACAGCAGCACATTCGATTGCGCCTGAAAGATCATCCGCAATGATGCCAAGCTGTTTCGACGCCACGGTTATTAGGACAACGGAGTTTCAGGCAAAAAGTGTTTCTTTATGGTCGAATCTCAAATATGACACGGGATTCGAATGGGTATTGGAGCACAGTCGGTGAAGGATCTACATCCAGGTCGGTTGACATTGACGCAGTACCTGAATGGTAGTCCACCAACTGCGTTGGGTTGGGTGACGAGTTCAAGATGATAAACGTAGCGCCAGGGGGTTTCAGTATGTGT
>Ga0310122_10002686_pt1 | contig 11308 bp, 10 predicted proteins | sample CB6_Bottom_1051__FD_203503 | JGI IMG/M metagenome (GOLD analysis project Ga0310122, IMG submission 203503) | Marine microbial communities from Western Arctic Ocean, Canada - CB6_Bottom_1051 | ecosystem: Environmental > Aquatic > Marine > Oceanic | place: Canada: Western Arctic Ocean | collected...
GCCGCCGGGGAACAGGTCAGCCTGACCCTGCCCGACATTGAGGTGTATGTTGGCTCCGACCGGATGTACCCTGTGCGGCAGCCCGTCCCTCGCGATGATGCGCTCCAGCAGCCAGGCGTAGAACTCCAGTTGCAGCACGTAGCTGACGTGAAACTTGTCGGTGAACCACTTCGAGTGGTCCAATTTCGCCGGGTTCTTGCTACCCGCCTTGAAGTCGATGATGACGAGAACAGGCTCTCCATCCTCCCCCTCCATCTCCAGGATGTCGTCGGGCTCCCCGTACACGTTCAGCATTGCATGCGCATCGACGGCCCGCTGGTACAGCACGCCCAATGTTCTGACATGAGCCCACGAATTGACTCGCCGGCCGCAGAGGATCTCGATGAAATCGGGCTGGGTCGGGTGGATGAAGGGTCTCGCGTTGGCGAACTGAGTGCTGGCGAGCAGTGGACTCGTCTGCATGATGCCAGTCGCCATGCTCGCTCTGATGGCGTCGAAGTGAGCCTCGGCGAGGCTTCCTATCCGGTTATTGATGGTCCATATCGGTGAGGAAATCTGCTCGGCGAAGCCGGTGTTGTAGCGCATCCAGAAGTCCCTCGGACTCTTCAGGAAGAGATCAATCTTCGAGCGGCTCATGTCGGCTGAGAAATCGGAGTTCTTGTCATGCCAGTTCTGGAAATGTCTGGTCGCTGGCTTGGTCGGGTCGTAGATCTTCTTGCCAGCATAGCCTCCGGGCTTGGCATCCAGATGCACACGATCTCTTGGGTGACCCGGCAGGTTTTGGAATGACGGTATGTAAACCATGATTCAAGCAATGAAAATGATATCCTCATAACCATTACTCAACGAGGATGAACTCTAATCCTCAGCCCGCCGATTCTGCCGACGCCGGTAGCATTGGCGACAGATCGAATTGCTTTGCGGCGTCATCCGTTCGCGCAACAACCGCCGCCGGCAGCCACCCTGGCACATCGGTGGCCGACGGGTGTGACAGATGATGCAACCGCTGCCGACTATAGGCCCGCCGCAGCGCTGACATCGGGACATTCCAGACCACTGATGGCCACCTTTATTCAATCGTCGAATCGGGTCGAATGATGTATTTCTCGAAATGTTGGAAACAACCGATGACCCGGCGATCACAGCCCTCGAAATCATCGTAGTGGTCGGCGAAGGATATCCATGGTCAGAGTGAGAGGTTGCCGCGGACGAACTTGATGTAGCGCTGCTCCTCACCCTCTTCGAACGGATGCTCGCCGACGTTCTGCTGGTACGCGATGCCGATCCAATCGCCGTCCGGCGACAGCACCGTCTCGAAGAAGTCGTGCAGCGCGTGCACGTCGCCGTTCGACTCCTCCGCCCCCGTCACGTTGTGCAGCGGCGTCGGATCGGCGATGGCGAACTGCCACGAGTCATTGGCCGGCTGCGCCTGGCAACCGGGCAGGAAGGGTCCCTCTTCGTCAACGGCGGGGCAAGGGTGGAATGTGGCTGCGGCGTAGAGATACCACGATTCGCCCGCGACATAGTCGCCTTCGAGGCCCCCGTCCTCGAAGTCGAGGCCGTAGAAAGCGATGCTGATGAGGTCATCCTCGCTTATCGAGACGAACGGATACATCGAGATGCCGCGCTCGATAGGAGTCACCTCCCACGAGCTCCAGTTGGTGCCGTTGTCGTATGAGACCGCGAACCACATGTCCCACGGACCGATCCCACCCTCCGGACAATCGGCCCAGATCACCGCCACCGTTCCCTTCTCGTTGAGGTTGACCACCGGGTAACCCTCGGGACAGTTGCCGTTCCGCGGCCCGACATCGACCGGACCCGTCCAGGTGCCGTCGCTGATGCCGGTGCCGCGGCCGTACTCGGCGCTGGTTCGGACCTGCACGTGGCCGCTGGACGAGTCGGCGTTCTCCTGCGCGATGTGGACGTACGAGCCGTTGCGCTGGCTGGCTATCGTCGACCAGCCGCCGGGAACCGCGTAGCACTGCGAGAACGAGTTGCCGCCGTTCTCCGAGTGGTAGTACCAGTAGCGGCCGGAGTCGCCGGTGCACTCGGGCGGTGGGGCGCCCGAGTTGCCGAGATAGTGGACGATTCCGTCGCCTTGGGCGGCGACCCACGGCCGGTCGTCGGCGGCCATCGTGTTCATCCGCTGGCAGGCGCCGCCGTCGTAGGTCTCACCGCCGTCGCTGAAGACGTGCCACCAGTTGTCCTCAAGGGTCGTGTCGAGGTAGTAGACGCGGTCATTCATGTCGACCGCGATGTCGCCCTCGTCGCCGAGGCATTCGGAGGCGCCGGCGAGGTAGTTGGCGGTGACCGACGAGCCCGGGGTCGGGTCGAACTCGCCGCCAGGACCCCAGGTGCTGCCGTTGTCGGTACTGATCCAGAACCAGGACGCCCAGTAGTCCCAACTGGTCTGGACGTCGCCGCTGTTCGGGTCGAAGGCGTCGCGATCGGTCGTGCAGGCGTACCAGAAACCGGCGTCGCTGCCGAGGAACAGGCTGATCGGCGGCGGCGATTCCTCGCCGCCCCAGCGCAGGTCCTTGTGGGCCGTGATGAACATGTTGCCGTTGCTGTCGATGGCCAGCGACGGCTCGTAGCCGATGCCGTAGCCCTCGTAGCCCGGGTCCTGACCGTTGTTCTCGTCGATGCACACCTCGGCCCGCGGCATGTAGCGCGGCTCGTCCCATTCGAACAGCGCGTGCTTGCCGTCGCCGACCGCCGCGTCGCCGCCGTCATTGTTCGCCGCGAACTCGCCGATGGTGGCGCTGAGGAAGATGAGCACGATGCAGATGGCGACCGATGTGCCGGTCAGCGCGTTCAGTTGTCGGCGGTCGCGGATCTCGGACTCGATGATCACCGCGTCCGATTCGTCGATGGGCACGACCGCCTCGGCGATCTCCGCCTCCAGCACCTCGTCGCTGCCCGAACCGCTGCTGCCCGCGCCCGCCATCGAACCTCGCGTGCGCGCATCTCCGCATGAGCCTGACGCTCCCTCCCTCCACTCTGCCATGGCGGCAAGGATGATGCGCGTTCGGCACAGCGGCGGCGCATGGAATCCGCTTCGCCGCTTCGGAAAGCATGGCGGGCCGTCGACATCATGGTCGGCATGACCGGCGTCCGGCTCGACGCCGGCCGGCGACTGCTGGTCTGGATCCCAGCCATCGTCGCCATCGTACTGGTCGGCGAATGGGCCATCCGCCACGACCTGCTGCTACCGTTCGCCGTCGCCACCTGGGCGTTCTACTACCTCGGCATCGCGCTCGTCCTCGGCACAGGCGTCAAGCGCTGGATGCGCGACAAGTGGGGTGACGAGCGAGCCTGGCGCATCTTCGAGATGCTGTGCGGCCTCCAGTTCTTCGCCATCGGCAGCGGCTTCGCTGCCGCCGCGCTGATAGGAGCCGATTCTCTTCCGGTATCGCCTGCAACGGCTATGGTGATCGCGGCGCCGCTGTTCGTCGCCGGCTTCGGGGTGAAGTTCTGGGCGACCTGGGTGGTCGGATTGGACACGTATTACTATCGCGATCTGTTCCTTGAGAGGGCGCACGGCGAGTTCACAGGAGGGGGGCCATACCGATGGTTCGCCAATCCGATGTACGGGGTCGGAAACTGGCACGGTTACGCCGTCGCGCTGCTAGCGGGTTCGCTGGCCGGACTGGTCTTCGCGGCCATCTGTCACGCCAGCATCTACTGCTTCTACTTCCTCATCGAGCGCCCCTTCATCCACCGCCTCTACGCCTCCCGTTGACCTCGTCACCGAATCCCCCCTGTCCCATTGTCGGTCGGTGCCTCGGCCGTCCGTCGGCACTCCCCCCACAGACCCATCCGGGGGGTTGAATTGTCGCAAGTCGCAGGAGTTCGATGGACTTCGAGCGGTCAGAGGCCGCAGTCACGTCGGAGTCGCTCGAAGACGCCGAATTCGAGGCATCCGATCTCCTGACGGATGTCGTGGACGGGTCTCGACTGTCGGTCGAGGACCAGAGCTATCGACTGCTCCTGCAAGCCGTTCTGCTCGGTCGCGTCGATGTATGTGCCAACCGCGTGACCGGACCTGCAGGACAGTGGAACGATGAGGACGGAATCTCCGAGAATCTCCATGATCACCGCGGGTCGCGGCTTGAATCGGTTCTGGAAATCGTTCTGGATGGCGCACCTGATCGTGACGACATCGCCCCGCGCGTGTCCATCCATCACTCCGACCTCCATTAGAATCCGTATTCAGATATCATTCAGACTCAGGCGGTCTGTGACAGCAGGTCGTGCTCCTTGAGAGCGATGCGCAGCGGCCCGTGGAACTGAGAGACCACTTCGATCAGCGCGCCCGAGCCGGGTCCATAGAAGAAGTGGTACGGCTCTTCGATCATCGTCCGCGGCGACTCGGAGAGCAGCCACATCAGGTGGCTGATGTTGTCGCGCTCCGGCGCGCCATCCTCACTGCCCGTCAGCAGTCGGCGCCAGTTCTTGCGCCGCTCCGCCAGCACGTCGATGACGAGTTCGCCCCCCGGCTGCTCGATGATGCGCCAGACCCAGTTGTTGCTGCCTTCAACCTCCATGATGCCGTTGCCGGCGTCGAGGCGGCCGCCGTAGCGCTGCTCATGATATTCAGCCAGCACGGCCGAGATCGGGCTGTGGCGCAGGCCGTACAGTTCCAGCAGCGCGGTGCGCAGCGTGCCGATGCGGCTGAAGGTGACGTGATCGTTGATCAGCCCCATCAGGAATGCCTTGATGCTGTCAGCCGTCGGAGATGACACCTCACCGGATATCTGGATGCACGCCTCGGTCTCGGCGCCCTCGCCGGAGATCAGCCGGTGGATGGTGGTGCAGTCGAGGGCCGACGACGAGAACTGGTTGCGGATGGTCGCCAGCAGCGAGTCCTTGTCGAACGAGTAGCGGGCGAGTTCGCCTCGGACCCACACCTGCTCGCCGCCGTCGGTGATTCGGCTCGGGTTCTCGTGGATGTACTGCTCGAGCCAGTCGACGCTGCGGCAATGCGATGAGAGGATGCTGCGCCACTGGTTGCACAACGACTTCGGATCGGCGTCTCCGACCCCTTCCGACGCCCCTCCTCCTGCGACTTCCACGCTCATGCGCATGCAACCGACCTCGCGGTATTTCAAGCGGCGAAGCCGCCCTATCCTCGCTCACCGATTGGATTCAGATGAGGGCGAGCCGGGTCAGCCAGAGCCAGAACAGGGCGATCGACACCAGCGCCGCGGTCCACGGCCGGAAGCGCTTGCCGATCCGATTGCGTCCGAGGTACTCGTGCGCGTGGACGATTCGGGCGAGCACGAAGAGAGAGGCGAGGCCGAGCAGCACGCCGTCGACCACATCGAGCGCGATGGCGGTGATGCAGCCGGCGAAGAAGAGCATCGGTGCCTCGAACAGGTTCAGCACCAGATCGTCGCCCTGCTTGACCGCGCGCGTCGGTTCTCCGACCTGCTTCGTCTTGAAGTACAATCCATCCATCTCGCCGCTCCTGACCGCCCCGACCCGTCGCCTCAGCGTGACGGCGTAGGCGAACAGGGTGAGCGCCACCTGACCGAGCATCGGCAGGACCATCAGGCCTCTCTCCATGACCAGCCCCCGCACACACCTCGACTTCAGCCCACCGACTCACCCGGCATCCTCGTCGGGTCCATCATGCCAGGATCGGCGGCGAGATTCAGAGGAGGGAGAGGTCACCGATCAGCGTATCGACGGCCCGGCGCGGTCCGAGGATTCCGACGAAGGTGACGGTGCCCGCGGGAATCTCCGTGTGGCCAGCGTCTCGGACCATGTAGGCGGCGAGTCCCGCCTCCTGCGCCTCGCCGAACAGCCGACGCAGCGAATCGAGGTCGGGCGTCCGGACGGTGATCTTGCGCGCCCCGCCGGAGCGCCAGCGCTCCAGCATCCGTGGATTCGAGCGGCTGGCTCGCAGCGCCGCCTCGACCGCGGCGTGCCCCGCCTGAGCGCACGCCTTGCCGATGCTCAACTTCAGGTCGGCGCGGGTCACCAGCGCCATCGTCACATCGCCGTCGTCGCCGGATGACATGCTGGCAACTCCCGCTGACCTTGACGGCTGTCCCTCACGCTGCGACCGAGTCCGCCCCGTCGACGATCCGCGGAGCGCCTCCATCGTCGGTCCCGGTCACCGCATCCGCCGAACCGGAGGAGTCGATGGCTAACTCCGGCAGCACGCGCTGCTGCAGCAGCGTGCTGAACCATGCGCCGGCCCACGCAGCGATGACCACATTGCCGGTCGCGTGCAGCAGGTCGTACGGCAGGCCTAGCAGCAGGTAGGTGGCGAAGGCCGTCAGCGAGCCGATGCCGATGAAGGCGTACATCGACACGAACAGGTCGAACCCGAAGCCGGCGACGAAGCCGGCGGCGGCGAGTCGGGCGATGCGCACGCCCGACTCGTCCGAGAGCCAGCCGCGCAGGTGGTGCGCGGCGACCGCGCACAGCCCCCAGCCGAGCGCCTGGAACGGCGCGAACAGGCCGAATCCGAGCACCAGGTTCGACGCGTAGGCGGTGCCGACGCCTACTGCGAAACCGCGGCGGGCGCCGAGATGCACGCCGATGAGCAGCATCGCGACGGTCACCGGCTGGATGTTCGGCGCCGCTGCGAAGACGATGCGGGCGGCCGCCAGCAGGCAGACCATGCCGACCATCGACAGCATCGCGCGGCCGCGCGGCAGTCGTCGCTCGATCGACCAGAGCGCCGCCAGAGCGCCGAGCAGCACGATTACGTCCAGCGAGGCGAGCAGCAGCGGAGGTGCGATGATGGCGTGCGCGCCGAGCATGCGCGTCGCCTCGCGCGCCACCTCTTCAATCGTTCCGGCCTGAGCCGGCGTCGGAACGCCGGAGTGAGCCGGTCGATGACATGGGGTCGTGTGTCAGTGGAGGCAGTGGGCAGCAGCAGCGCCGTGAACGGTTGGCAGTAGCAGCTCGGTGAACGGGTGGCCGGTTCAGGGATTCTCCAGGGCCAGCGCATCGACCTCCGTCATGTAGCGCCAGACGATCACCGCATCGCTGTCGATGTCGGTCCGGTCGACCGCCGCCGTCCCATACGCCCCGTCCAGCCAGAACAGCCAGTGCCGCTCTCCGTCACCAGCATCGACCTCGCCTACCCGGACCAGCAGGTCACCGAACACATAACCCTCGTACTGCAACTCCAGACCCGCCACCTCCGCCGCCCTCTCGGTAGCCCGCGCCACCGTGTCGGCATCACGGATGCCCCCTATGCAGACGCCGCGCTCGTCGCTATCGTTCGCGGCCGCTTCGAAGCGTACCGCCGCGCCCGTCGCCGCGACGTGGTGGACGCCGTCCGCGTAGGCGGCCGGCGCGATGTCCGGTGAATGCAGGAAGCAGACGACCTGACTGTCGTGCCAGACCGTCGGCAGGCCGTCGTGCGCGTCGCCCTCCGATTGCACCAGGTCGGCCGCGTATTCGTCGACCGTGGCGTCGAGCGCCGGCAGCGCCACCAGCAGCGCCACCAGCCAGAGCGCGCTGAGCACCTGCAGCCGGCGCCGGCCGGCAATCCGCCACAGCACGAAGGTGGCGCCGGCCGCGGTGACGACGATGCCGAACAGCGCGCCGTTCCGCTCGGCTGTCGCGGCCGCCTCCGCCGCGGACGCCGCGGTCGCCTCGGATTCGCCTGGCGAGACGCTGACAGGAATCTCATGCTCCCCGGGCCGCGCGGAGGACAGGTTGTAGAGCGCCTCGAACCGAATGGCGGCATGGTCGTTGAAGCGCGCCTCCAGCCAGGAGGCGTCGTTGCCGAACGCATAGAGGTCGTAGGGGGCTCCCCCGTATCCGCTGCTGCCGCAACCGGCCGTCAGCCAGCCCGTTCGGTCCGGTTCGACGTGGATGCTCAGATTGGTGCGAGAATCCCAGACGGTCCACCAGCCGGCCGCCTCGTTGACCGGGAAGCAGTAGAGACCCGATGTCCATGTGACTTCACCCGTGACGGTGCCTCCGACATCGACCAACCAATGCTTCTCCAACCCCTCCGCGCCGACTCCCCAGCCGTACGCGATTTCTTCCTCGACGGTGATCAGAAAGTATCCGTATGATCTCGATGGCGGCGTGAGCACGCTGGTGGAGGTGGTCTCTTCCGACTGCCACAGAATGACTTCTCCCGACTCGCTGACATTGAGCGCGAGGACCCGGCCGTCACTGTCGTTGGTCATCTGAACCATCAGATGACCGAGGGAGCCGTTCGTCTGGTAGTACTGCCACCAGACCGGCCTCGAGCGGACCTTCCAATCGCCGGAGAGGTTCGCGATATCCGTCAGATCGGTGCTCGACATGACCACACCTCCCCCTCTGTCGATGATCTGCAGGGTTGCGTTCTCGGTTGCGACTGCAGAGTGACTCCGCAGGCCGCTGTTGCCTATCCCGGCGCGGTAGACTGTCTGCTGCACACCGTCGTGCGACAGCGGAATCCGGTCGAGCACCGTGCCGTTGACTTCGCAGATGTTCAGCACCTCGGTCTCGGCCAACAGCCAGAGTTCGCTGTCGATGACACCCGCGGAAGTGACACCCCAGCTCACCTTCTCGGTCTGCACCGTCCACGCCACCTCGCCCGACATCAGATGGTGAGCGGTGATGGCCCCGTCAGTCCAGCCGGTGATGACGAGCCCGGACGGCGATGAACAGCCGTCGTGCTGGTAGCCGCCGGTGGCGAGCAGCGGTGCGATCTCGAAGCCGCTCGTCGAGCCGACATGGTCAGCGGACCAGAGCGGCGTGCCGTTCACCGCGATGAAGGCGCGCAGGCCGCCGGGAATGCCACTCGCCGGGACACCGCCGACCTTGACGACGATGACGCCCTGCAGCGTCACCAGCGGCGCCGTCGAGATGGGCCCAGCGTCGAAGGACACATTCCATCGGACCGGTGGGATCGAATCGGCGAGGTCGGTCGCATTCCCTGTCCCGTTCCCCGTGTCATCGCCACCATCTTCCTCTTTACTCGCATGCTGCCGTTCTGACTGGTCGTCGAACATCATGGATTGAGTGGTCGAGCCCGGCTCATCCTGGGGCGGGTCTCCCGGACCGGCGAGGCTGACGAGGCTGACGACGACCAGCACCCCGACGAGCAGCAGTGGCGACCGTGACGCCGCGATTCCGGCTCGCCCATCCATCCGAATACCCCTCCCTTCCATCGATCGTGCCACCGGCTTCCCCGCGCCGACCGCGCTGGCGCGCCGCCGCCCGCAGAGGAGCTCGAGGAGGGCTGCGGGTCGCGGTGCTTGAATCAGTCGCGGCGAGCCCGCGCGAGGGCGGCGCCGAGCAGCGCCAGGCTGCCGAGCACGCCGGTGAAGCCCGGCACGCCCTCGTCGACCAGCACATCGGTATCCAGACCGGCCAGCGGGTCGGTCACGGTGACGGTCAGCCGCATTCCGAGGGCGGCGTGCGGCTCGCAGATGAAGTGCTGGCTACCAGACTGGACGAGGATGACGATGTACGAGCCGTTGACCGACGGCTCGCCGCTGTCGTAGCCACCCGACTTCGGCGTCGTCGAGTCGGCGCCGTCGACCTGCACGACATTGTGCGCCATCGTCTCGTCCTGCCAGTAGAAGCAGATGCTGTCACCGAGCCGCGCGTTCAGATCGCTCTCCGAGAACGAGATTCCGTTCGCCCCTACGGTCACCTGATGCATCGCGTTCGGACATAACGCGTCCATCAACGCCTGCTCGGCCACCGCAGCGAGATCCTCGATCAGCGCTTCGATCTCCGCGTCGAGCGATCCGTTCAGCCAGGTGCCGTTCAGCGTCGGCGCCCACGCGATGCTCTCGTTCGCGCTCAGGTTGACGAACGAGGCGCCGTTCGTCGAGTAGTCCCAGGCGCCGGTCGTGTCGTTCAGCAGGAAGAGTCCCCAGGACCAGTAGAGGGGGTTGCCCAACGCTTCAGTGGCGGAAGCGTTGAAGATGCTCGAGATGAAGCCGCCCAACTCTGCATCGACAGAGGAGTTGATCGCGATGCTGAGGTTCTCCAGCGCCGACAGCGTGTAATTGAATGCGTTCCAACCATCCTGCACACTGACGTTGTGCACCTGCATGACGCCTGCCATGTCGTAGACGACCACCTGCACCTTGTCGGTGCCGGTGTGGTCGGCGTGCGCCGGCGCCGGCTGGCTGGCCAGCGATTCCGACGATGAGTCAGCCGGTTCAGATGATTCCGAGCGACCGGCGAGACCGGTAGAATCCGCGGACAGACCGGCGGTCAGCGCCGCGGTCAACAGGATCAGCGTCAGCAGAACGGGGCGGAGGGTGAGTGATAGGGGGTCATTGATGTCAGGCTGCATGGGATTCGATTCTCTGACGCCTCGGGCTATCAACTTCTGCCCGCTGATTCGACGTGCAGAGGTGCACGAAGAATGTCGGCGCACCTTCAAGTCGAATGAGGCAGTGGTCGCAGCATGGTGGAAGTCGGCGATGACGCCCCGGATTTCGAACTGCTGGATCAGAACAGGAACGCCGTGACCGGCGCCGAGCACCGCGGCCGTAGGGTCGTGCTCGCCTTCTTCCCAGCCGCCTTCACCGGCGTCTGCAAGCAGGAGATGTGCTCATTCCAGGCGAGTCTAGCACGTCTGAACGACGCGAATGTGGAGGTGCTGGGCGTCTCCGTCGACGGCCCGTTCGCCAATCTCGCGTTCGCCGATGCGAACGGCCTCGAGTTCCGGATCCTGTCGGACCACCAGCGCGTGATGACGCACGCCTACGGAGTCGCGCTCGACGACTTCGCCGGCATCTCCGGCTACACCGCCGCCATGCGGTCGGTGTTCATCGTCGATGAGAATGGCAATGTGGCCTGGAAGTGGGTCGCCGACAACCCCGGCCAGGAGCCGGACTACGACGCGGTTCTCGCCGCCCTCGACGCCTGAGACCACAGCCGCATTGGCGATCATCGCCCTCAGCGCGAATCTACGCTCGAGCGTGGCCTTCAAGGATGGAGAAGACGATCGGTGAGAATATCGCTGACCACTCCTTCTTCATCTTGCTGCGTGAGGGGAACCGGGCCCTCCGGCCAGCGAAGGTCACCGCTCGGATGTCGGAGAAGTCGGTCATACAGTCATGCAAGATGTGGCCGCTGAACAGACTCATAGCTTCTCTGAACACATCTGTCTCAGAAGGTTCGGCACCCGATGCCAACATCGTTGCGACGCGCTCGGCCCATGCCCTCAGCCAGTCCTCTCGCTCAGCCATCATCCGTAGATAATCCGACACCGCCTCTGCTGATTTTCCATCACCGAAATGCTCTCGGAAGCGATTCCTGTGTTTCTTGGGTACCACGAAACCTGATGCATCGCGTTCCAGACGTATCATCCTCC
>Ga0310122_10002687_pt1 | contig 11304 bp, 9 predicted proteins | sample CB6_Bottom_1051__FD_203503 | JGI IMG/M metagenome (GOLD analysis project Ga0310122, IMG submission 203503) | Marine microbial communities from Western Arctic Ocean, Canada - CB6_Bottom_1051 | ecosystem: Environmental > Aquatic > Marine > Oceanic | place: Canada: Western Arctic Ocean | collected...
ATCTACGGCGAAATGCACCGGCAAGGCACCGTCGAGCTCGTCGGCGTGTACGACACCGACCCCGCCCAAGCCAAGTCGATCGCCGAAAAACACGGCACCACCGCCCTTGGCTCGGTCGAGGACGCCGCAGCCGCTGCGGACGCCCTGAGCATCGTCACGCCCACCGTCACCCATCACGCCTTGGCCAAGCCGCTGCTCGAGCAGGGCAAACATCTGCTCGTCGAAAAACCGATGACCGACAACGCCGCAGAGGCCGCCGAGCTGGTGAGCTTGGCCAAGCGGCACGAATGCGTGCTGCAGGTCGGCCACATCGAGCGATTCAACCCGGTCTTCAACTACCTGCAGCAGGCCGCCCGTGATCCGCGCTTCATCGAGTCGCACCGGCTCTCCCCATACCCGGCGCGCAGCATGGACATCGGCGTGGTGCTCGACCTCATGATTCACGACCTCGACATCGTGCTCGCCTTCGTGCGCTCGCCGGTCGAGCACATCGATGCCGCCGGCGTGCAAGTGCTCAGCGCGTCGGAGGACATTGCCAACGCGCGACTGCGCTTCGCCAACGGCTGCGTCGCCAACCTCACCGTCAGCCGCGTCAGCCCGGAGAGCCTGCGCAAAATCCGCGTCTTCAGTGGCGGCGACGCGCCCAGTTACGTGTCGCTCGATTACCGCGAGCAAAAGGGCTACCACTACCGGCTCGCCCGCGACGACGAACACGAATCGTCCCTGCTCAAAAAAATCTTCGCCGGCAAAGAGAGCACCCTCGTCAGCCAGTTCGGCGGCCGGCGCGTCGTCCGCGAGCCGGTGCCCATCCGGCGCGAGGAACCGCTCAAGGTTGAACTGGAAAGCTTCATCCGCTGTGTCGCCGAAAAACAGGAACCGCTCGTCAGCGGCGAGTCGGCGCGGCAGGCTATCGAGTTGGCTCTCGAGATCACCAGCCAAATTCAGGCGCAAAACGGCTGATTTTTCTTCCCGCCGCCCGCCGCCGCTCGCAGACTTTCGCGCATGAGAAAACGGCGATGGCTCAAGATCGGCTTGGCGGCACTGGCCGTGCTCGCGCTGTTGCTCATCGTCGCCCGGCGCGATCGCGGCCCGGAGGTGGACGGCCGCCCGCTTGAGGAGTGGGTGCAGGATTTGCTCGTCACAGCCGACCCCGCCCGCCGCGTCGCCGCCCAAACCGCCGTCGCGCAACTCGGCACCAACGCCCTCCCGTGGCTGCAACTCGCCGCGCGCCACACCGACCCGGTTTGGAAACAGCCCTTGCTCAGCGCCGTCAAAAAAATGCCGGGCATCGACCGGCGCGACCTCCTGCGCTGGGTGAGCCTTTACGAGCGTTCGGAAATCCGCGCCGGCGGCGTGGCCGGCTTGGGCGCGCTTGGCCAAGCGGCGGCCCCGGCCATCCCCGACCTCGTCGAGTCGCTCGGCGATCCCGAGCAGTTGGTTTACAACAACGCCCTCGCCGCGCTGCGCGGACTCGGCCAGCTGCCATTTCGCGAGATCACCAACCGGCTTGGCCAAGCGGATGGCGGCCACCGCACGCGGATGCTGCACGTGCTGCGAAACATGAAGTCGGACGCCGCCACCGCTGCTCCCGCGTTGGTAAAAATTATTGAGGCCAAGCCGGGCAGCGCCGAGGCCAACGCCGCCGCCGCCGCACTGTCAACAATGGGCTACCGCGCCGCCCCGTCGGCGATGCGGCTCGTCGGCAGTGAGCGGTACGAATTGCGCGTGGTCGGCTTCGACGTGTTGCAGCGGCTCATGCCGGCCGAGCGCGGATTGTGGGCTGCGTTGCGCGGGACGTTTCAGCTTGGCGGCGAGCAGGAGGCGAAAATTATCGACGCGCTGCGCGATGTCTGGGGCGAGCCGGGAACACATTACCCGACCCTCTCGGCGGCGGTGCTTCGCGGCACGGAAAAATCCCGCGTGGCAGGAATTTTTTTGATGCGCGAAGCGGCCCGCCCCGGAAACGCCTACGCCCGCAAGTTGAAAAAACTGGAGACGACGGCTACCGCTTCAGAGTCGCCGGGCGCGGCGAAAACGTCTTCAGACTGATCCCGCGATCGTTGGCCTCGGCGCTGTAAACGGTGAAGTCAAAGTACTTTGCGATTTTTTCACCCGGCGGTAGCAGCGAAAAATCCAGCCAGTCGCTCAGGCTGACTTCGCCCAAGCCCTCCATCGGGATCATGCTGAAAATCATGTCAAATTGGTCGGCATTGTCGCGGAGAGTATCCAGCGTGCTGAGCACCATTTCGCGATCATTTTGGTAGCCGAAGAGGCCGGAATCCATCCCGCCGACCGCTGCCGCCGTCGCGGCGAGGCCGTCGCGCTTGGCCAAGGGCGCTTGCGCCTTGCCGTCCAGCAGAGCCTGCAGCAGGTCGGCATCGGTGGACACCGCCATGTAGCCGTCCTTGACCGCGAACAGAATCTCGATCCCCGTCAATTCGCCGGTGCTCGGGTCGGGCAATTCCATCAGGCCGAAGCTATGCGCGGTGTGCTCGCCCAGTTTGCGCGGCTCGAGCGCGGCTTCGTTGAGCGGCGGCGGCAGGATGCCGGGCACCGCGCCGATGCCCTTGATGAGCTCCGCCGGATTGGGTGACTTGACGAGAAACACCATCGGGCCGGAGCCGAGGTCGTTCAGTGCCGTGCCCTTGGACGGCATTCGGTAAAAAATCAGGTCGTCGCCAAAGTTGTTGAGGAAACTTTTCTTGAAGTCGAAGTTCGAATCCTTGTCCTTGCCGAGCAGGCCGACGGTGAACTCGACCATGTTGGCCACGTCCGGCGACAACTCAAGCAGCAGTTTCTCGAGGTTTGTCCATGCGGCGCCCATGTCGACACGCCACCGCGAAAACGCGCCCACGTTGGCCGGCACGAACGGCGGCGGCGAGGCGTCAGCACGCTTGGTTTCCAGCAGGCCGAAGAGTCCCTTGCGTTTGGCCTTGGGCAAGCCGATAAACATCTCGGAGTGTGAGCCATCGGGCCGCTCGCTGTACGCCATGGCAAATGTGCCCAAGGCGTCGATGCCCAGCGCACCCACAATTTCGCCGAAGTCGATGCCCAGCTCGGCCCCGTCCGGCAGGTTGTCGAGCAGTTGCGGCAGCACCGCGCCGGGATTCGCCCACACGTAAAAATCGGCTCCCTTCAGCAACGTGCCGTGGTCCGCTGCAAACGCTGGGTTGTCGGCCAGCGTTCCGTTGCCCTTGCCGTTTAATCGCACTAGGACACCCTCGATCTGTCCCGCCTTCGTCCCGACGATCAGTTGAGCGCCGACACGACCAACGTGCACTTGCCCGTCGCCTTCCGCGTCGCTCACCGTGGTGAAATCAATCCCGCCAATCTCCGTCTCACTGACTTCACGATCGTCCTTTTTCCAGTTGCGCTTGAGCCGGGACAAGGTCCTGCGGAGGGTGACACTCTTCCGACCGGCATCGAGCAGCAGCAGCAATCCGGGCTTCTCATCGGCTTCCTTCCCGGGCACCACGGCCAACGCGACCGGGCCGCTGGCCATCTCCTCGAACGCCTCAAAATCAATCGCCAACTCCTCCTCAATACCGTCCAGCACGTTCGCCTCGAAGCCGTCGGCCAGTTTTTTGCGAAACGGCTTGAACTCGGCACTGTCCCAAAACAGCCCGCCCGCGCTGGCCTTAAAATGTTTTTTCGCGGCGGCGTAGTCCGGCGCGGCCATCACGAGCACGGTTTCAGCGGGCAGCAAAGCCTCCAGCGGCGGCGCGGCCTTGGCTGCTTTTACCGATGAGACGAGCGCGAAACCGACCAGAATGGGAACAATGATTTTTTTCATAACGACAGGAATAATGACGGGGAACCAGCCCCACAAGCGAGTGCTACACAGAAAATCTGCCAAAAGTTACGCCCCCTGTCAGCCAAAAAGTCACCTTGGGCGGGGTTGCGGTGGCAGCCCGCGCGGCATAATCTGGTGACCGAGGGAAGCAACCCGCCCGCGCCGCTTGGCCAAGCGCCCTTTCCAATCCATGAAACAACTGAAGAAATACATCGACGCCAATCGGCAACGGTTCATCGACGAGCTGATTGAGTATCTGCGCTTCCCCAGCGTCTCGGCTCAGAGCGAGCACAAAAAAGACATGACCGACTGCGCCCGCTGGCTCGCTGCTCATGCCAAGTCGCTTGGCCTCAAGTCGCGCGTGCACAAGACCGACGGCCACCCGATCGTCACCCTCGCCACACCGCGAAAGCGTAACAGCGCCAAGCCGCACTTTCTCGTTTATGGCCACTACGACGTGCAGCCGCCCGAGCCGCTGGAGCTGTGGAACAGTCCGCCGTTCGAGCCGACGCTGCGCGGTCGCAACCTCTTCGCGCGCGGCGCGAGCGACAACAAAGGCCAGCACTTCGCCCACCTCAAAGCTGTCGAGGCGTATCTCAAAACCGGCACCGAGCTGCCGTGCGACTTGACGTTCGTCGTCGAGGGCGAAGAGGAGGTCGGCGGCGAGGCACTCGTCGAGTTTCTCAAGCAAAACAAACGCGAACTCAAGTGCGACGGCGTCGTGGTTTCCGACACCGGCATGCCCGATCTCAAGCATCCCGCGCTGACGTATGCGCTGCGCGGAGTCGCCGCGCTCGAGGTCAAACTCACCGGCCCCGACCGCGATTTGCACTCCGGCATTTACGGCGGCTCGGTCGAGAATCCTGCGATGGCGCTGAGCAAAATGCTCGGCCGGATGATCAATAAAAACGGCAGCATCAACGTCCCCGGTTTTTACGACGACGTCGTCAAGCTCACCGCCTACGAGCGCCGGCAACTTGCCCGCGTCCCGTACAGCGAGGCCAAGTACAAAAAGCTGCTCGGCGTGAAGGCGCTCTTCGGCGAGAAAGGTTTCACGCCCAACGAGCAGCGCGCCGCGCGGCCGACGTTCGAGATCAACGGCCTCACCAGCGGCTATCAGGGCGAGGGTAGCAAAACCATCGTGCCAAGCGCCGCCAGCGCGAAGATCACCATGCGCCTCGTGCCGGATCAGAATCCCAAAAAAATCCTCCGCTTGGTTGCCAAGCAACTCAAGGCACTTTGCCCGCCAACGATGCGCATCGAGGTCGAGTTGGGCCACGCGGCCGACCCGTACATCGTCTCGCCGACCGGCCCCTTGGCCAAGGCCGCGCTCAAGTCGCTCAAGGCCGCGTTCGGCCACGAGCCGGTGCTGCTGCGCGAAGGCGGCTCGATCCCGATTGTTGAGCATTTCGCCCGCATTTTAAAGGTCGATACTTATCTGCTTGGCCTCGCGCTGCCGGACGACAACCTCCATTCGCCCAACGAAAAAATGGATCTCGAGGTGTTCACGCGCGGCATTTGGATGAGCGCCAATCTCTGGACAAATCTTGCCGAGGCGTAATTTTTTGCCCGGTGATAAAACAGTGAACTTTGCAAAAAAACATACGGGGCTTTTCACCCTCATCTGGCCTGCGGCCACCTTCTCCCTCGAGGGAGAAGGAATCAAGGGGACGCGCTTGGCCAAGCTCCCTCTCCCAGCGGGAGAGGGTCGGGGAGAGGGAGAACGCGTGGCAGTATAATAGACATGAGGCAAACGCGTAAATCGCCAAATTTTTAACCATGGCCGACTCGCTGCTGGTTCACGAAATCTACCTGAGCATCCAGGGCGAAAGCACCTTCGCCGGCCTGCCGTGCGCCTTCGTCCGCCTGACCGGCTGCGACCTCCGCTGCTCCTACTGCGACACCGCCTACGCCTTCACCGGCGGCAAGTCGATGAGCATCGACGAGGTCATCAACGAACTTGAAAAGCAGTGCGATTTCACCGGCGAGCCTGGCGACAAACTGCCGCTCGTCGAGTTGACCGGCGGCGAGCCGTTGCTGCAAAAAAACGTTCACCCGCTGATGCGCCGTCTCTGTGACATGGGCCTCACCGTGCTCGTCGAGACCAGCGGCGCGCACGACATCGGCGCGAGCGACCCGCGCGTGAGGCACATCATGGATTGGAAATGCCCGAGCAGCGGCGAGTCCAAAAAAATGCTCGCCGACAACATCGCCCGACTCAAGCCAAGTGACGAAGTGAAGTTCGTCATCGGCACCGGGGAGGACTACGCTTGGGCCAAGGCACAACTCACCGAATACAAACTCAGCGAGATCTGCCCCGTGCTTTTCTCGTGGGTCGCCCCGCTCGAGGCGCATCAGCGCGACGAATCGCTGAACACATTTCCCGCCGATCATTCGCCGATCAGCCGGCGCGAACTCGTCGAGCGCGTCACCCGCGACAAACTGCGCGTGCGGTTCCAATTGCAGATGCACAAATTCATCTGGCCGCCCGACGAAAAAGGCGTTTGAGCCGTGAAAAAAAAGGCCAACAAAACCATCGAGCAACTGCGCTGTTTCGAGTCGCGCAACATCACCTTCATCGAGCCGGACGGCAGTTGGCCGATCGTCTGGGAGCGGGCCAAGGGCATGCGCGTTTGGGACGACGCCGGGCGCGAGTATCTCGACTTCACCGCCGCGTTTGCAGTGGCGGCGGCCGGCCACGCCAACCCCCGAATCGTCGCCGCCGGCCAGCGCCAAATGGCCAAGCTGCTGCACGCGATGGGCGACGTTCACCCGCACGCGCTCAAGGCCGAACTGGCCCGCGAACTCAGCCGAATCACCTTCGAGCGCCTGGCCAAGCGCACCGGCAAAACGATCTTTTGCAGCTCCGGCTTCGAGGCGGTCGAGGCCGCGCTCAAGACCGCCCATCTCGCCACCGGCCGCACGCGCATCATCGCGTTTGAGGACGCCTATCACGGCCTCGGTTACGGCGCGCTCAACGCCACTTGGCGCAGTGATTTTCGCTCGCCGTTCCGCCGCCAAATCGGCGGGTTCGCCAGCTTCGTTCCGTTCCCCCGCGCCAAGGCCGACTTGGCCAAGCTCGAGCAGCGCCTGGCCGCCGAGTGTCGCAAACACAAAGTTGGCGCGATTTTGGTCGAGCCGATTCAGGGTCGCGGCGGCACAAATATCCCGCCTGCCGGCTTCCTGAAATTGCTCCGCAAAGTGTGCGACAAAAACGGCGCGCTGCTGATTTGCGACGAGGTTTATACCGGCTTCGGCCGCACCGGGCGATGGTTTGCGAGCGAGCATTTCGGCGTGACGCCGGATCTCCTCTGCCTCGGCAAAGCGCTCACCGGCGGCTTCCCGCTCTCGGCCTGCGTCGGCAGCGCGTCGGTGATGGATCGCGCCTGGCCCGAGTCCACCGGCGAGGCGATTCACACAAGCACGTTCCTCGGCCACCCGGTCGGTTGCGCGATGGCACTCGCTTCTCTCCGCGAACTTGAGTCGCGCAACCTGCCCAAGCGCAGCGCCGAGATGGGCCAACTGTTTCTCGGCGAACTCCAGCGCTTGGCCAAGCGCATCGGCCGTGCCCGCTGCCGGGCGCGCGGCCTTGGCCTGATGCTCGCGTTCGAGTTGTTCCACGACGACGGCACGCCCGCCACCGACATCGCCCTCGGCGTGACCAAGCGGCTGTTGAGCGACGGTTTCATCCTGCTGCCGGAAGGCGCCCCGGCGAATATCCTGGCCTTCACGCCGCCGCTCACCGTCGGCAAGTCGCACATCACGAAGTTAATCCGCGCGCTGGGCCGCGCACTTGAGGAGGCTTACGAATGACCCTCTCCGAGATCCGAAATATCCTCAACGACGAGGACATCATGTTGACCAAGTCGCTTGGGCAAACCTTCATGCACGACCAAAATCAACTCCGCAAAATCGTCGCCTTGGCCAAGCTCGCGCCGGACGATTCGGTGATCGAGATTGGCCCCGGTCTTGGCCCGCTGACCGGATTGCTGCTGGAGGCCGTCGGCCACGTCACCGCCATCGAGACGGACCGGCGGTTGATCAAGCTGCTCGAAAAGCAGTTTGCCAAGCGTGACAACCTCACGCTGCAACACGCAGACGCGATGAAGATCGTCCGCAAGACCGAGTTCGACTGGTCGGGCCACAAGCTCGTCGCCAACCTGCCGTACTCGATCGCCTCGCCGCTGCTCATCGATCTCGCCGAGTCGCCGGGCCGGCCGCGCGCCATGATCGTGACGCTGCAACTCGAAGTTGTGCAGCGGATGTTGGCCAAGCCGGGCACGAAAGAATACGGTGTGCTCGCGCTGTTGATCGGGCTGCACTACGCGGCGGGCGAGTGGTTCACCATCCCGCGCGGCTCGTTTTATCCCGAGCCAAATGTGGACTCCGGCTGCATCGAATTGCTTCGTCGCGAGACGCCGCTGTTGCCTCCGGAGCTGTGCCCGATTTTCAAAAAAATCGTCAAGCGCGTCTTCGCCGAGCGCCGCAAAAAAATGATGAAGCTGCTCAAGCGCGACTGGCCCGAAGCCGCCGTTGTGGAGGCGTTCGACGCGCTTGGCCTCGACGAAAAAATCAGAGCCGAGCGAGTGACCCTCGAGCAATTCACCGAACTCATCCAACGCCTTAGCCAAGCCGGAAATGTTGAATGACAAAACACACTTTTTCAAGACTGCTGACGAAACCGACCCGCTCTCCCTCTCCCCGCCCCTCTCCCGCTGGGAGAGGGAGTCGCGGCGTTCGCGCCAGCGTCGTGGAGTGCGGCGCTGCGCGCCGCTTTGGATCGCGCTCGAAATCCCGGGAGGGGCCAGTTCCACCTCGCCCCAAATTATCCTGTTCATCCTGTCCATCCATGTTTGTTTTTGTGCCGCCCCTGCGGGGCTTGTGTTTTTTTTGCGGCTTCCAACCCGGGGCTGACGCCCCGGGCTATTTTATTCCGCTCCTTCGGGGCTTCGGCTTGGCGAAGCGCTTGTTTTTTAACCGCGAATGGACGCGAAGTGACGCGAATGAAACGGAGCATTCCTTCTCCCTCAGGGAGAAGGTGGCCACAGGCCGGATGAGGGTGAAACCGTTGAATGGATTTTAAACGAAACTTTGTCCGAAAACCGCACAGTTTATGAGTGAGGAAATTTTTGATGTCGTTGATGTGAAAGACCAAGTGGCCGGCCAGAAAACTCGCAGCGAAGTGCATCGGCTTGGGCTGCGACACCGCGCCATTCACCTGCTTGTTTTCAACGCAGCGGGAGAGTTGTTTCTGCAAAAGCGCTCGATGAAAAAAGACTGCTTCCCAGGCACGTGGGACTCCTCTGTCTCCGGTCATGTCGATGCCGGTGAGACGTATGACGCCTGCGCTCTGCGCGAACCACGAGAAGAAATCGGCCTCGAGTTGGCCGCCGTGCCGGAACGCTTGTTCAAGATCGCTGCCTGCGAAGAGACCGGGCAGGAATTCGTCTGGGTTTATCGTCTCGAACACGAAGGCCCGTTCCGACTCGACCCCGAAGAACTCCTCGACGGCCGCTGGTTCGCGCCCGAAAAAATCACCGATTGGATCGCCCAATCCAGGAAAGACTTCGCCCCTGCTTTCGTGCTGATTTGGCAGTTGCTTCAAGATAAGTGATAGCCGGTTTTACTTGCGAAAACATGAATGGCATGCGTAACTTTTCGCCACTTTTTCAAATGAATTATTTCACTGAAAACTTCTTGCCCGAGCGCTTGGTTTTGTCCGGACTTTTGCTTGCGTCGACGGTGTCCGGCTTGGGCGATTGGTCGCAGTTTCGTGGGCCGTTTGGCTCGGGGCATGTTCCCGGTGGCCAAGCGTTGGCGGTCGAGTGGAGTGAAGAAAAAAACGTTGCTTGGAAAGTGGCGTTACCGGGGCGGGCATGGTCGTCGCCGGTGGTGTTTGGCGACAAAATATGGCTCACGACCGCCGACCCGAAGGGGCACAAACTTACCGGCCTTTGCGTCGATGCGAATAGCGGCAAAATCATTTTTGAGAAACAACTTTTCAGCGTCGCCGATCCGCAGTTCGCGCACAAGTTTAACAGCTACGCTTCGCCGACGCCGATCGTTGAAAAGAATCGCGTTTATCTGACTTGGGGTTCACCAGGCACGGCGTGTCTCGACACCAAAACCAACGAGGTGCTTTGGTCGCGGGACGATTTTGTGTGCGACCATTTTCGTGGGGCCGGTTCGTCGCCGATCATTCATAAAAACCTTCTCATCCTCACGTTCGACGGAGCCGATCATCAGTTCATCACCGCGCTGGACAAGCGCACCGGCAAGACGGTCTGGCGCACCAAGCGCAGTGTCGATTATCAGGACCTCGATCCCGATGGGAAGCCTCATCTCGACGGTGACTTGCGTAAAGGTTACTCGACGCCGCACGTCATCGAGCACGGCGGTGTCACGCAACTCATCAGCGTCGGCGCGATGGCCGGCTATGCGTACGATCCGATGACCGGTCGCGAGCTTTGGCGCGTGACCGAGCGCGGCCAGCATTCGGCCAGCACACGGCCGGTGTACGGGCACGACATGGTGTTTTATCCGACCGGATTTTCGAGGAGCCAACTGCTGGCGATCGACCCAAGCGGCCGGGGCGAGATAACTGGCTCTCACGTCAAGTGGCGACTCAAGCGCAGTGTCGCGAAAAAGCCGTCGCTGTTGCTGATTGGCGAGTTAATTTTCATGATCGACGACGGCGGCATCGCGTCGTGCATCGAGGCCAAGTCAGGAAAAATTGTTTGGAGCGAACGTGTCGGGGGCAATTTCTCCTCCGCCCCGGCGACTGATGGGGAGCGCATTTTCTTCTTCAGCGAAGAAGGCAAAACGACCGCCCTCGCGGCGAGTCGCGAGTTCAAAGTCTTGGCGAAAAACCAGCTCGACGGCGGCTTCATGGCTTCCCCCGCTGTACACGGCAGCGCGTGGATTCTCCGCACAAAAACCCACCTTTATCGCATCGGGGAACGGTAAAGTGGGTTACTTCGATGGCTTGGTCAGCCTAAGAAGTTGGCCGGTTTTTCCGGCGATGATTTGCTCGGGCGTTTGGCCAAGCGAATATACGGGGCCGGCTGTTTTTCGATGCAGCGGCTGCCAGTCGCCCTGGCCGCTGGGCAACCGAAAGACGTAGCCGGTCGACGTCCCACCGATTAGACCCGCTTCGCTCCAATCGAGGCAAAGTACTCTCGGCGCTTGGCCGAAACCGGTGGCGTCCGGCGGCTCGCCGACTCCCTGAAACGTCCGCAGCAAACGCCCTCCGATTGTGTGCAGCCGCACGCGGCCGTCCCGCGAACCGGAGGCGAGTTGGCCGGAGTCCGGCGCGAAAGCGAGCGACTCGACGCCGGCGGAGTGGTCGGCCAGCACGACCGGCTTGGCTTTGAGTTTGCGCGGCGTCAGCAGCACGAGTCCGTCGAGTCCGGCGGAGGCGAGCCATTGGCCGTCCGGCGAAAACGCGATGGCGCGAACGACGGCTTGGTGGCGGTTGGCTTCGGTGACGCTGCCCGTTGCAAGACTGGGAA
>Ga0310122_10002688_pt1 | contig 11303 bp, 9 predicted proteins | sample CB6_Bottom_1051__FD_203503 | JGI IMG/M metagenome (GOLD analysis project Ga0310122, IMG submission 203503) | Marine microbial communities from Western Arctic Ocean, Canada - CB6_Bottom_1051 | ecosystem: Environmental > Aquatic > Marine > Oceanic | place: Canada: Western Arctic Ocean | collected...
TCGAGGTCGCCCGCATTCTGGCCGCCGCGTTAACATCGATGTTACTCGGGCAAAACGATGCCGTCGGAATGCTGGCCCTGAATGAAGACCACGACAGCCCGGAATTCATCCGGCCATCGCAAAAGCCCAGCCAATTTGGATTGATGCTGCAGCAATTGCAAGTACTAAGGTCCGCCGGAGGTCCTCGGTTGGCGGAGTTGCTCAGGCATCTGACACGGCTGATCCATCGACGTAGCGTTGTGCTATTTTTCTCGGACTTGTTGGAACCCGCCGACGAGATTGCCGAGTTGTTTCGTGAGCTTCGATTCAACGGCCACGAAGTGTTGATGTTCCAGATATTGGACCGTGACGAAATTGATTTCCCCTTCGAAAACGGACGGGTCTTCGAAGACTTGGAAAGCGGTGTGCGCCGCAACATCAATCCCGTGGCGGTTCGAGAGCGTTATTTGCAACGCTTCAACGAGTTCATGGCCGAATATCGCGAGTTGTTTCGCGCTCTCGAGATTCCACACTGCATCGTGGAAACGGACAAACAGCCCTGGGAAGCTCTGGCGACGTTCTTGATCGAACGCAAACGGTTGATGTGATGTTTCATTTGTGTTCAAACGTCGCTCGGCAAACGGAGGGAAGACTATTATTTCCGAGAACCCAGAGTTCGCCTTCGTAGCCTGCTCGAGTTGCTGATTGGCGACGAAGGCGATGGTGGCGTGGCTCTTCAAGAATCCGGGTGTTGGGATTAACATGCGAATCAAACAGACATCCATCAATTTCTATGTTGTCGACTTCGAGTCGGATGTGACGGCCGGCATCACCAAGGAGCTTGCTTGATGAAAGAATGCCCGTACTGTGGCGAGGCCATCCAGGACGCCGCTCGCAAGTGCCGCTATTGTGGCGAGATGGTGTCGTCCGAGCGTCGTCGGCGAAGCTCTCAAGGCGGCGGTTCTCGATCGAAACGGCCTCAAGGGCGACGGCGCAAGCGAAAACAATCGTCGGGATCGAATACGTGGATCATCGTTGTCGTCGTCTTGGGACTGGGCGCGTTGCTGGTCGTTCCATGTTTGATCGCACTGCTACTGCCGGCTGTCCAACAAGCTCGCGAAGCGGCCCGCCGTTCCGCCTGCACGAGCAACATGAAACAGATCGGCGTGGCATTGCACAATTACCACGACGAATACGGCAGCTTGCCGCCCGCATACGTTGCGGATGCTAACGGATCACCCATGTATAGCTGGCGTGTTTTGATTCTGCCGCAACTTGGTCATCAGCAATTGTACGATCGTTTCGATCTTTCACAGCCTTGGGACAGTCCGGTCAATCGACTCGTTCTTCTGAGCATGCCTAAAACGTATCGTTGCCCGTCACACCCCGATTTGCACGGGACAACCACGAATTATGCGGCGGTCCTCGGTCCAAACTGCATGTTTACAGGATCCGAGCCAGTGGCATTTCGCACGGCGACCGACGGTTTGGGAATGACACTGATCGTTGGCGAAGCATCGGGCGCCAGTATTTCCTGGACACAGCCCGTTGATATTGACGTCTCGAATGGCGCAATGCTGGGCGACCCGAACGGCTTTTCAAGCCACCACATCGGCGGTGCTAACTTCGTCGTGGGTAACGGAACCGTGCTTTTCATCTCGGACGACTTCAATCCGCAGACTTTACAAGGATTGTTCACTCGAAACGGCGGCGAGCAGGTGAGTTTTTGAGCCTTATTCATCAGCCGCAGGGCTAGCCCAACGGCACTCACTTTGGATGTCACCCTCCTTTGGGAGGGTCGCGAGGGACGAGCGGGGGAGGGACGAGCGTTGCAATTTGACGCAAGACGATTGACTTCGATCAACCCTCCCCGGCCGCTACCGCGTCCGACCCTCCCAAGGGGGAGGGTAAAGTGAGTGCCGCTGGGCGTTAGCCCATGGTTGCTGCAAACGTCGTACAAACCGGACGCTAGCGCGTTCCGGCTGATATGCGCGTTGTTTTTGGGCAAGATCGCCGTTACTCCTTTTCCACCTACACAGTTTGAAGAACGCTGTCTCGATTTTGAATAATACGGGCTACGCAATTGGTTCATCGACTCGCTTGGCCGCGTCAATGCTGCGCCAGCAATACCAACTCGCGATGCTGGCATAGGGATGCCATGGTTCGGCGATCTCGTGCGACACCGACTTGTTGGGCAGTTCGTCTAAACCGTACAGGTCGCGAATCGCAGCGCGGATTCCCAGATCGTCGTGGGGGAAAACGTCAAGCCGGCCCAAGCAGAAAATCAGAAACATCTGAGCTGTCCAGCGGCCAATGCCTTTGACTTTTATTAACTCGTTGATGACTTCTTCATCGGACCGGCGGCCGATCGTTCGTAACCGGACAGTTCGGTCAGCCACCTTCGCGGCCAGATCGTGGACATAGCCGGCCTTCTGCGGTGAAAGGCCAGCGCTGCGAAGCTCGTCAATCGAAAGTCGGGAAATGCGGTCGGCCGTGATCCGTTTCGGAGCCACCAGCGCCTCCACGCGTTTGCGGATCGCGCGTGCCGCCTTTGTCGAAATCTGCTGCGAAATGATTGACCGAATCAGCATGCGAAACCGGTTAGGTTCCAAACGCATCTCGAACGGGCCGACGATCGGCATCAGATCGCACATCACCGAGTCAGCTCGGCTGAGATGTTTGACGGCGGCACGGATGTCGGCGGGCGAGTGGCTCATACGGGATCGTCACCGCTCTGCAAAGCGCCAGCGGACGTTTGCGATGCCAAGTCGGCAATCATTTGTTTGGTCGCCGCCTCGACCGCTTGTTCCCATTCGTCGGGAGCAAACTGATCGGCATACGGTTTTCGCGAAAAGGCAAAGTTGATTCCGCGGGAACTGTTAATCAACGCTCCCAGTCCATTTTCGCTGAAAGCCGCCGCCACGTCCGATGCGCCGGCACCTTGGCTGCCATAACCAGGCACAAGAAAAGACGTGTGCGGCATCGCGGTTCGCAATTCGGCCAGTTCTTGCGGATAGGTGGCTCCGACGACGGCGCCGACAACTCCGAAATCTTGTTCACCGCAAGTTTCGGCCGCCAATTCCTCGACAACATTGGCAACGTGCCGATAGACGGGCAATCCGTCGGACTGTCGGTCTTGAAACACGCCGGCTCCCGGATTGCTGGTTCGTACCAGCACATAGATCCCTGCTCCGCGTTCGACGGCAACGTTGACGAACGGCTCTAACGTGTCGCGGCCCAAATAGGGATTGACGGTCAGAGCATCGGCGCTCCAAATGGCCGCGTCAGGGTCCGCTCCGGCCAGATAGCCTCGCGCATACGCCGCCGCGGTCGAGCCAATATCGCCGCGCTTGGCATCGCAAATGACAATCAGCCCCACGTCGCGCGCCTTGCGGATCACTCGCTGCAACGCCGCCATTCCGGCCGGCCCCCATTCCTCGAAGAACGCCGCTTGTGGTTTGACGGCGGGAACCAGCGGTGCGACAACATCGATTAGCCGGCAACAGAATTCTTCAAAAGCTGCGGCAACGATCGCGGCATGATCGGTTTCTCGGTCTCGCGCGGCCGTAACAACATCGTCCGGCAATTGGTCGAATCGAGGGTCCAAGCCCACAAGCGCCGGGGTTTGCTTCTGAATGACCGCGTTGCGGAGTCGTTCGATGTAATTGCTCATTGTGGTCAGATTGTTGTCACCGGCGATACGTTTGGAAAGGCAACCGCCTTGATGACACAGCCATAGCAGATTTATGAGATTCCGATACAGAATCATGACGGACAGAACGCGGTAACATCATTCTGTCCAAAATGATTCTGTTGGAAATGCAACGGCGCTAGTCCTGCAAAGTCAGATCATTTCCGGGTGGACTCAATTTGCTGATTCTGCAAAACTTCCGCACGTTTGAGACGAAGAACTGTAACTACTGCCACTTCTTTGACTTCGAACTTGTCGCCCACCGCCTTTCAGATGTCATTGGAAACTTCAAGGATGAGCGTTTCCGTCGTCATACCGATCTTCAACGAACGCGAAAACATTCGACGCACCTACGATGCGTTGATGAATGTGCTGCCGTCAATCGACCGCTCATTCGAGATTATTTTCGTGAACGATGGATCAACCGACGGCTCGACACAAGAACTCAATGCTTTGGCCGAGACTGACCGGAATGTCAAACTGATCGAATTTCGCGGGAATTTCGGGCAGACGGCCGCCATGAATGCTGGAATTCAAGCGGCCAACGGCGATGCGATCATTTTGATGGATGGAGACTTGCAGAACGATCCCACCGACATCCCCATGATGCTGCAGAAGCTGGATGAAGGATTCGATCTGGTTCATGGCTGGCGAAAGAATCGCAAGGACGCCTTTCTTAATCGGCGTCTGCCGTCTGTCATTGCCAACTGGATTATTTCCAAGTCGACTGGTTTTCCAGTCCACGATTTGGGATGCACGCTGAAGGCAGTCCGTCGCGAGATTGCCCAGGAAATTCAACTCTATGGAGAAATGCATCGGTTCATTCCGATCCTCGCACATTGGCGGGGCGCTCGCTGTGTTGAAGTCATCACCAAACATCATGCACGGCAGTTCGGCGAATCGAAGTACGGCCTCTCGCGAGTCATGCGCGTCATTCTTGATCTCATCACCGTCAAATACATGGTGCAGTATTTGGTCAGTCCCATGAAGTTGTTTGGCGGACTGGGTCTGTTTTGCGGAGCGATCGGCGCGGCCGCCGGAATCGCCACCATTGGAATGAAGATGTTCCACCAGACCGACATGACGGGAAATCCGCTGCTGTTGCTGACCGTGTTTTCGGCAATGGCCGGCATGCAGTTGCTGATTCTCGGCATGCTGGGGGAATTATGCGCCCGTATCTATTACGAGACGCAGCAGAAACAGCCCTACGCAATCCGCGGCACGACCAACTTCGAGGGACATCCTTCCGAATTATCCACGCAACGTCGCGCTGCCTAGTGCTCCAGGAGTCGCAACACTTCTGGCCCAAACTCTTTGCGAGTCCGGCTACTCCTTAAGACACGGTTGGCAACGCACCAGAGCCCATCAAACACCGTTTTCGAAAAAACCCGGACACTCATGACGCAGCTCCAGACTGATTCCGATTCCTTGGATTCAGACTCGCGCACGACACGACAAACACGGTGGCTCGTGATGGTCGTGGCGGCGATCGTCGTCGCGATGTTTTTCTTCGAGCTTGGCGATTCGAAGACGTTTTCATCGCACGAAAGTTATACCGTGGTACCCGTCCGCGAAATGCTGGATTCCGGTGACTGGATCGTTCCGCGGCACGGCGGAGTTCCTCGTCTGGAAAAACCGCCGCTGAACTACTGGCTGACAGCCGCAACCGCCATTTTATTCGGCGAAATCAGCGAATGGACAGCTCGAATTCCCGCCGCCGTTTCAGGCGTATTGCTGGCCGGCCTGATCGGTTTATGGGGTGCGCGGTGGTTTGGCAGAACAGTCGGATTTGCCGCCGCGTTGGCTCAGGCAATGTCGGTTCATTCAGTCGTCTACGGACGCAAAGCAGAAGTCGACATGCTGCTGTGCCTGTTCATCGTCGCCGCGCTGTTCTTGATCGCTCAGCAGCCGAGCGGACAGCCGTTCCGCCAAGGATTGGTTCGGTGGTTTGGCGTCTACGTGTTGTTGGGGCTCGCGTGGCTCTGCAAATTCTATTACGGAGCCGTCATGGTTCTGGTGCCGACGGTTGTCTTTTTCATCATCCAAAAACGGTACGCCGACCTGCGGCATCTGTTCAATCCATTCGGTTGGGCATTTCTCGCCGCATGTGCATGCATTTGGCCGAGCCTCGTTTTGGCGAGAATCCCCGAGGCCGCCGAGCTTTGGATGAGTGAAACCGTGGGACGGGCCACCGGAGCCCAAAACTTCGATCGCCAACCTGTGTGGTATTACTTGCCACAAATCTTCACGCTCGGTTTTCCCGCCGTCGCATTTGCCGCATACCGGATGCGTGAAAGTTGGGCTGCTGCCTGGAAACAGGGCGACCCGCGGGAAAGATTTCTGTGGGTCTGGTTGTTGAGCCACCTGGCGATTGTCTCTGTTTCTCCCAACAAGCATCCGAATTACATCTTGCCGGCACTGCCGGTACTCTCGCTATCGGGCGGGCTGGTCATCACGAGGCTGATTCAACTTGGCCGTGCTGGAAAGATCCGGTTGCCTGGTTGGGCGTCGGTGCCCACGACGATCACGGTCATTGGCATCGTCGCCGTGACATACTTGATTCTCTCGAACAAATGGCCGCATCTAACCGAACCACTGATCTGTATCAGTGTGCTGCTCGGACTGAGCTGCGTTGTTGTTTTCATGCTGATTGGAACGCGCCGGCCGTTGACCGCCGGATGCGTGGCGGTGGCGGCCTACCTGATGTGTTATTTCCTGGTCATTGGCTGGATTGTGCCGGGACGCGACTATCGCCGACCCTCTGCCCAATTCGCGCGGCATATCCGCGGCAACTTTCCCGAGCAACCCATTTGCGTATTTGGAATGGGGAAGACTCCCGTTGTTTTCTATCTGGACACACCCGTATTCCGGTTTGAATCGACCGACCAACTTGCTGATCGCCTGTCACATCACCGGGAACTGCTTGTCGTCACGTCGGAAAGACACGTAACGATGATTGATCGAATCGCGGCGTGCCAAGTCGTCCGTCGTTTGCAATACGATCAAGCCAACAATTCTCGGCCCGATTCGAAGTTGGTACTCTTGCGTCTGGCGGGCAACGGCGAGACTGACACAGCGGCAAAGTCGCCGACCACCAACTTACGCTGATGGGCAACGCCACGATTGCGAGCAGTCCACAGGCAATCGCACCACTACACATTCCTATCACAAATCCACCCTTCGCTCCCTCGGCCCCCGCGTAACCAGACGACCGGCTGGGTGGAAGATCGTGACCCAGTTGCGTTGCAATCAAACCAACAAATGCTGACGAAAAGGCGTTGGCGACCGACATGCTGCATATCATCACAAAGATGATGAGGCAGGCTTTAGCAATTCGCTTCTGCGGCATAATTCCAGCAACTATCGTGAAACACGATTGTTGTATCATTGAGTGAAACGGGGTGAAACATTCACACTTATGAAAGCGCGGCCACTGATTGACGCCAGGTTGGCGGTTTCCAATCTGCTACTCGGTCGAAAAAGCGTAGATGCAGATGTGCGAGTATTTCTCGTCGGGTTTCAGCACGATGGATGGAAAGTACGGCTTGTTGATCGAATCGGGATAGTGCTGAGTTTCCAAGCAAATCGCGCTGCGGTGTTTGTAGGTCTTGCCGCCTTTCCCTGTTTGGCCTTTCAGGAAGTTTCCAGAGTAGAACTGAATGCCCGGTTGGTCGGTGAGGACAGTCAGAACCCGACCCGATGCGGGATCGCGTAGTTTGGCGGCGAGTGACAGTTTTTTGTCTCCGCGTTTCAGCACGAAATTGTGGTCGTATCCGAGCGCGGCCGTGTCGGTTAGCTCTTCGATTCGATCTCCGATGACGTGGTATTTGCGGAAATCCAAGACCGTGCCTTCGACGGATTCGATCCTGCCGTTCGGGATCAGCGTGTCGTCGGTGGGCGTGTATTTGTCGGCGTTGAGCATCAGTTCGTGTTTCAGAACGGTGTCGCTGCCGTGCCCCGAGAGATTCCAATAACTGTGATTCGTCAGATTGACGGGCGTGACTTTGTCGGTCTTGGCAGAGTAACGGATGATCAACCGATTCTTGTCCGTCAGCACGTAAATCACGAAAGCTCTTAGCTGGCCGGGATATCCTTCTTCGCCGTCCGGACTGGTATAGTTGAAACGAATTCCGGGTCCTTGTTTGGTGTCGATCGATTTCGCCTTCCAAACAACTTTGTCCAGACTGCGTTTGACTCCGCCATGTAAATGGTTCGGCTCGTTGTTGATCGCCAGTGAGTAATCTTTTCCGTCCAGAGTGAATTTGCCCTTTGCAATTCGATTGCAAACTCGGCCGGTCGTACAACCGAAGTACTGATTGTCTTCCGATTCGTACCCGACGACGTTGTCCCAACCCAATACGACGTCGGCCAGTTTGCCGTCTTTGTCGGGAACGTGGAGTTGAGTCAACGTGGCTCCGCGAGTGATCAAGACGGCCTTCATTCCGTTCTTGTTCTTCAGCACGTATTCATGAACGGTGTTTCCGTCGGCGGTTTTTCCAAAGACCTTTGGCTCTGCCGCTTCGCAGACGGATGTGACCAAAAGCGATGTTGCGACGACTATTGAAACTGGCACGGCGAATCGTTTCATGATGAATTTCCTTGTTGGTGAGACGCCCTTCGTTTAACGGCGAGCCGAAGGCGACTGCGAGATTCGGATCCGATCCACTCTGCGAAACGCTGTCGCCTTCGGCTCGCCGTTAAACTAGCAAGCAATTGTTTCACGCTTTTGAACTATTCCAATTCTTTCTTAGTGAATTGTTTCATCGAGTCCGCAATTGTGCGAGCCTGTCGCATCGCTCGTCGTTTGGTAGCAAGCATTTTGACGGCCTCGTCGACGATGACTCCGCACAACAGCACGATTCCAATGATGGCGAATTCCAACTGAGTGGGAATGCCGAGCAAATTGATCGAGTTGTACAGGACACGCATCACGGCGGCTCCGATGACGACGCCCAGAATCGAGCCTTCTCCGCCACGCAAACTACAACCGCCAAGTACGGCGGCCGCGATCGCATAAAGTTCATAGAAGTTACCTTGGACCGATGGTGCGACGGAATTGATGTCGAGGGCAAACAACACTCCACCAAGCCCAGCCGTCAGCGAGCAAATCACATACGCAAGAATCACCATGCGATCGGTGTTGATGCCGCTGTAACGAGCTGCCTGTTCGTTGCGTCCCAACGCCTGCATATAACGCCCGTAGATCGTGCGGTTCAGAAAAATACTGGCGACGATTGCCAGACCTATCATGATCAAGAACGGGTACGGTAGCTTGAATCCTTCAACAAATGGGATCGCCATTTTTCCCGTTGCAAGCGAACGAAGAGACTCGTGGTCTCCGCCAAAGCCTTGAGTCTCGTCGCCGGTCAGCCATCGGGCGACTCCGCGATAAATCAGCAATCCACACAGCGTGACAACAAATGGTTGCAACTTCACTTTTGTGATCAGAAGTCCGTGAATCAACCCCATTGCCGCCGAGATTAGCATGACCAGCATCACCGCCAAGAGTCGATTCATGTGGGTCTTGGACAGTACGGTCACTTTCAAATGTGGCCGAACCCATCCGACCGGCTGTTCGACTTTGATTCTGCCGAGACTGCCGTTTGGATTCTCATCTGGTCGGTCGATGGACGTGATTCTCAATTCGCGGACATTACGAGGCTCTTTGGAGATTTCGATTGCGAGCTTGTCACCGGGTTTCAACGCGGCCGTTTCGCCGTACAGCAGCAACGTTTGCTGGTTTGGAATGACGCGGTCGACAGTGAATTCCTCTTCGAGCGGTTCGTAACTGACTGACAAGAACATTGTCAGTAGCACACCTGTTAAACCGATTACCGAACCAATCGACAGATCAATGCCACCCGTAATGATGACGAACGCGACACCAATGCTGATGATCCCGAACAGCGCTGTCCAATTAACGGTGTTTTGAATGTTGTACGCCGACAAGAAATTGTCGTTCATCAACGCCGTGCCAACGATCACAAATAGCAGTAGCCCCAGGATTCCTAAGATCTGTTTCATTAGTACCCGTATCGACTTGGGATGACGGAATTCCGCCGGGATCATGCTTTGTCGGCAAACTCGTAGTTGAAGCCGTGAAGTTTCAGTTTCCCCCGAAGTCTCACGACTTCGGCTACTTCAATTGCCGGATTTTCTTGGTCCCGTTCCAAAGTTCCAATCTAGCCGAATTCACACGACTTACCAGCAAGAGCCGCTGCTGTTCTGGTCAAGGCCATCTCGTTGCCCCGTTTGCAACACGTCAATTGCGACTGTACTCTGAAGCATTCGCGATTACTGATGTCACCGATTTTTCGATTCTCGACAGGATTGTCCATGACACCAATGTTTGCCGCCGCCGGTTTTCTGGGTCTGCAGACCGCTGACTGGCTCGTTCTGCTTGTCTATTTCATTGTCATCCTGGCCATTGGCATTTGGTCTTTCACCAAAGTCAAAACAATGGCAGACTTTTTCATGGGCGGACGCCGGTTCGGCAAAGTCTTCATGATGTTCTTCGCTTTTGGCTCGGGAACTAGCAGCGAGCAGGCTGTCAGCGTCGTTGCGGGAACGTGGCGTGTCGGCTTGGCCGGTATCTGGTGGCAATTCTTGTGGTTGTGGGCAACTCCGTTCTATTGGATTGTGGCCCCCGTCATGCGACGCATGCGGGCTCTGACGACCGCCGACTTCTTTGAAGCCCGCTATGGTCCCAGTACGGCCACGCTGTATTCGTTATTCGGAATCATCATGTCGATCGTGTTCATTGCCAGCGGCCTTTACGGCAGCGGCAAAATGGTCAACGCGTTGACAGGCGGAGAATTGGATGACGTCGCCGAGCGAATGAATATTCACGTCCCGGTCCTGAAATTGGGCACTACCCCATTTATCGATCGCCTTGAACTCGACATGCAGGAAGACCTCGACCAAGGCGTTCTATCCGATGCACTGACAGCCAAGTTCAAGAAGTCGAAAGGCCGATTGACCAACGACGTGACCGTCAAAGTTGTCACGGCCGGCAGTGAGTGGGAAGTCATCGACAACACGCGGGAATGGACATATCCGATCAAAAAAGTGACCGTCAAGGAAAGAATCGACGGCGGAGACGAAGTCAAAGAGGTCGATGTTCTGCGGGTTTACGGAGCTGGCTGGCGGCTGCTGGATGGTTACGAATTGGCGATTCTCGCAATGACGATTATGTTCGTCACTTACGGAATGGCGGGCGGGTTAGGCGCGGCCATCATCACCGACTTTATTCAGGGGATTTTGACGATCGCGTTTTCGTTTCTGTTGTTGCCTTTCGTCTTCAACATGATCGGTGGATTCGGAGAACTGCACAAATTTGGCGACCTGAAAGACGGCATGTTGGATCTGGTTGCCAGTGCCGAGGTGGCGGCGAGTCTGGGAAAAGAACCAATCACTTATTTCTATGTCTTCATGTTGTCGTTCACGGCTTTGGCGGGAATCGTTGTCCAGCCGCACATTATGGGAGTTTGTGGCGCCGGCAAGACCGAATTCGAAGGCAGGTTTGGTTTCACAGTTGGAAACTTCATCAAACGTTTTTGCACAATGGCGTGGACGTTTACCGGGTTGGCCTGCATCGTTTGGTATCTGAATCCGGATCTCAGCCCGCTTGCCG
>Ga0310122_10002693_pt1 | contig 11293 bp, 7 predicted proteins | sample CB6_Bottom_1051__FD_203503 | JGI IMG/M metagenome (GOLD analysis project Ga0310122, IMG submission 203503) | Marine microbial communities from Western Arctic Ocean, Canada - CB6_Bottom_1051 | ecosystem: Environmental > Aquatic > Marine > Oceanic | place: Canada: Western Arctic Ocean | collected...
ATGATACGGTGGTCCAAAATTGTTCATAGTTACCGGCGCCCGAGTCCAAACAAACAACCAAATCTACCTTCCCAATAATATCAGCATATTCATTTATATAATAAGGGAGATCTGGGGAACCACTTTCTTCACAAAATTCAATTAAAATAACAATTCGAGGGAGGGCAAGCCCCTGATCTTTAAGTGCTTTTATTGTTCCAAGTGATGCAAACAATGCATAGCCATCATCGGCACCGCCGCGACCGTAAAGTTTATCGTCTTTCATCACGGGCTCCCACGGGCCAAACCCTTCATTCCAGCCTTCCATCTCCGGCTGTTTATCCAAATGACCATACATAAGGATATTGCCTTCCCGTTCTCCTAGGATTTCAACCATAATAACCGGTGTCCGCCCACCCAATCGTTTTATATGCAGCGTGCTTTCTTTTGGTCGATGTTTCTCGGTCCATTTAACGGCTAAATTGAGAACCTTTTCCATATGACCGGTCTTTTCCCAATCCGGATCAAATGCCGGTGATTTATTGGGAATTTTGATATATTCCGTTAATGTAGGTATGATTTCATTATCCCAGAATTGATCTAAATAAGACTGAAGTTGTTCTGTTTTCATTTAAATATCCAAATTTATGAGTAAAATAAGTGTCAGTAGTTTAAAGAAATTAAGGGATTTTATCTTAGTGGTAATTAGTCATTTGTTCGAAAACCATCCTTGGCTGTTGCCACCACCACTTGTCCTCTAATAGTCAAGCAGCCTGCCCGACCGAGCCATTCAGATGGGGGGTGCCTAACAAACATTATCGTTGATATATAATTCTCCCATCGAAAATAGTTGTTAAGATTTTCACATCTTTAATTTTTGATGGAAAATTTTTAATAAATTATCTGATAGAATAACGATATCTGCCAACTTTCCCACCGTGATTGATCCTTTAATGTTCTCTTCGAAATACGCATAAGCTGAATTAAGGGTGTAAGCTTGAATCGCCTCTTCTATGGTAAGGCGTTCATCTGGGAACCCCCCAATACCCTGGTGTGGTGAGGCTTATTATAATACTGATCCAGCAGTCCCATAACTAATGGCATTTCTGGTTTTGGTAGTCGTATTCCTTTCTTATCCTGACCTTTTAATTTATTGAACTGCTGATCCAAATAAGCTACATACTCATCCATAAGGTTTAAATAAGATTCCACATCACCATTTGAGTCAAATTGATAGGTCAAAAATACTTGCTGCATGCTTCTGCCCTGCCAACCAAACATGTAGGGCGTAATTGAAAATTCATATCCGGAAATTCCATAACAGGTAACCCAAATTTCATTTTCAAATCAATGCGGTCCTCTATCATGATCGAATAAAGGTCATCCGCAATTAAATTTACCTCTTGGGATCCTCGATCCGTTTTGGTGCATCCCAATGCAATGGTCAGTAATAATATGGATATATTTTTCATATCAATTCATCTGATGAATATTTATAACGTTAAAATATAGGTTTGACCTGCCTTAGTAGGAAAAGTAAGGATGCCATCATCAAGCGTTTTTATTTGAACAGGAATACCATTTTGCTTGACGTTCAGTTTGGTTTTTGAATTAATTCGACATATTTGACCTTTCTTGGATAATATTTCAACATGGGTAATTTGGCCATCTTCCCAAATCATTTCCAATTCAAAGGCACCTCGAGCGCATACACCATCAAAATGTCCGGTAGGCCAATTCTTCGGTAAGGCTGGTAACAAATCAATAACCCCTTCATGCGATTGCATGAGCATTTCAGTGATACCTGCTGTTACACCGAATGTACCATCAACCTGAAGCGGCGTATAACATTTTGCAAATAATTGAGGGTAGGCCTGTTCTTTGATATACCCCTTAAAAATCTTGTGCGCCCTTTCTCCATCGTATAAACGTGACCAAAGTGCCATTTTCCAGGCACGGGAGAACCCCGTACCTCCATCACCTCGTTGTTCAAGAACGGCTTTGCAGGCATTGATCAATTCGGGGGTTCGTTTAGCTGAAATGACATTACCCGGATACAAACCATACATGTGGGAGAAATGCCGGTGCTTGTCTTCTAATTGTTCATAATCCTCTGTCCATTCTTGGAGAGTCCCGTCTTTTCCAATTTGCGGCGGCACTAGTCTTGCACGTGCTTTCAAAACCTTCTCAGCAAAATTTGAATCTCGTTTAAGTATTTGACTGGCTAGTGCATAATATCCAAACAAATCTTTGAGAATCTGCATATCTATGCTTGATCCATAAACGATAGTGGTGAAATAATAAAAACCCGTTACTTCATCGTAGAAATATTTATACCCGGGACCTTTTGGTGGATTTTCGGGAGAATTAGAGGGATTAGTAACCAACCATTTTCCGTTAGGGTGTTCAATTAAATAATCCATAAAAAATTCTACAGATCCTTTAATTACTGGATATACATCTCGAAGATATTCTTCGTCCAAAGTATATAAGTAGTGTTCCCACAAATGAGTAGTAAGCCAGGCCCCACCTACCGTAAAAGTACCCCAAGTAGGACCATCCATTGGAGCAGCCACTCGCCAAAGATCAGTATTCTGATGAAACACCCAGCCATTAGCACCATAATGTTCTTTGGCAACCTTACTGCCTTGATCAGTCAGCTCTTTAATAAGGGTAATTAAAGGTTCGGCGCAATCAGAAAGGTTTCCAGTTTCAACAGGCCAATAATTCATTTCAAGATTGATATTCGTAGTATACTTTGAATCCCAACTAGGATTTTGATCGTCATTCCAGATGCCCTGTAGATTAGCGGCTTCTGTACCCGGTCGAGATGACGATATCAGTAAATAACGTCCGAAATTATAGGCTAAGGCGGCTAGGTTTGGATCGCTACCGTTTTCAAAAGCTTTCATCCGCTTATCAGTGGGAAGTATTGAATTTTCTGTATCGGTTAGTTTCAAACTAGCTCTGCGATAATAAGATTGATAATCTTGTATACTAGCTTCGCGGATGTCCTTATAAGTTTTATCTTTAATATTTTTCAAGTAATTATCCACTCTAGCAATCTGATTAGCACCAACATTTTTATAATTAATGAAATTAGTAGCCGCAACAAAATACAAGGTTACTGCATCAGCTCCATTTACATAAAGTTGTGTACCATCCACATACATAGTACCACCTTCTGATACTGCTTTGATTTGTGCTCTGTACCTGAGCCTTCCATCAACCCCAAGGTAATCAGCCGATTTGCCATTAATCATTAACCCGTCATTACCAACACCATCCATTTGGAAATAATCGTTACCATAATTTGAATGGGTTATATTTCGTACTCCCCGCAGTTCTGTTCGAAAAGAAATTTTTCCTGATTGATTAGCCGTGAGTCTAATCATAATGACTTGATCAGGAGCTGAAGCAAGAATTTCCCTGCGATAAACAACTCCATGAGCACTATACTCAACACCGATAGTGGCCGTTTCCAGATTTAACCAGCGTTTGTAATCAGTCACTTCTTTCTGATCTTCAAAAAATATATGTAGGTTGGCTAGTGACTGGTATTTCATTTGCTCAACTGGGTTTCCCATCAGGTTACGACCAAAAAGCTTATGAGCTTCAAGGGGTTTGCCTTCAAAAATTAATTTTTGTATTTTTGGCAAGACTTTATAGCCACCTTTAACAAGGGTAGAGTAGGGTCCGCCTGACCAAAAAGTTTCCTCATTGAATTGAATCCGTTCTTCGCCATTATTCCCAAACACCATGGCACCTAGTCTTCCGTTACCGACAGGAAGGGCTTCTTCCCATTCTTTGGCGGGGGTATCGTACCAAAGGAGAGTTTCGGTTTTAAAAGAACGGCTGTCAATCAATTTTGAGACAATACTATTTTGCGCATAAGTAATTGTGAGAGCGAGACAAAAAGAGGTAGAAATAGATAAAAGGCGGATTTTCATTTTTTTATCACATAGAAAAGATCATTTTTAACTGTATTTAGATAGATTAGATTTTATTCTGATAGACTATATTTTTTAATATTCTACCTTCCGGATCAATTTCAATGGATTGACCATTGTTTTCAAGTTCACCATAACCATCTTTCATTTTCAAAACAACTATTTCATCTCCCACTCTTATTGGAATTGGCAAGGGAAATGGATCTTCAGCACCCGTTTCCCATCTAATAATAATTTTGTTTTCTAACTCTTTAATTACCACACTAGGGATATCAGGATAAAATAAATATGCGTCAAAAAACCATCCTAAGGGCTTTCCATAAATATCAGAGGCAATTGACACTACATCGTCAGTTGTGATAAATCGTGTTTGCGAACCGTGTATTGCATTTCGCTTTTTTTCCGTTGGATAGGCAATTGTACGTAATAACTCATACATTTTTTCTTTTCCAATCAAATGCCTAAGAGTATGCATAACGCTCGCTCCTTTACTGTATACATCACTTATGTATCCTTCTCGCGTAGTTACTTCTTCATTAGCGAGAACAATCGGCTTCTCATTTTTGACACGACTCATCGTTTTGGCCATATATGCTAGATAGGTTTCCTCTTTCCCGCCGCTAAGATATTCGGCGTAGAGCGACACAATGTAACTTGTGATTCCTTCATGAATCCACCAATGCCGCCAGTCTCGAGCAGTTACCAGGTTTGCAAACCATTCATGTGTGAGTTCATGAAAATGCAAATTGTCAAATCCCCATTCATTTAACTCAAAAGTTGAACCATATGCAATGATTGACTGATTTTCCATTCCCAAGTAGTACGTTTCTGCTGATCCATATTTGTCAATTCGGAATGGATAAGGTCCCAATAGTTGTTCAAGGAACTTCATATTTTCGACAAAGTGCGGAAATTGATTCCTGGCAGCTTTGTAATGTTCTGGTATGGCCCAGAAAGAAAATGGAAAGCTTTCACCGCTTACGCTATAAAAAGTCGTATCAATTTGAATATAGGGAGCTATATTCATGGTTACCGAATAATTGTTAATTGGCGTGGAAACAAACCATCGATAGGTATTAGTATTATCATTATGATGAGTAATGCCCCTGAGTTGACCATTTGCAGCAACTTTCAACCTATTATCCACTCTAATATTTATTGCCATACTATCGGGTTCATCCGAAGGATGATCTTTACAAGGCCACCATATATCCGCCCCATTTAGTACGGATACATTTCCTATCCAGGGCAATCCGGATTCGGTTTTAGCCCAATAGAATCCATCCGACCAACTGAACCTTTTTGGTTCCTTTACTTCTAGTGGATGCCCTGAGTATTCAATTTTAGCAAAAAATCTGTTGTTCACTTCAACACGTTTATCTGGATATATTATAACCAGACCATCTATGTGTTTCCATTTCAGGTCGGATCCTTTTAATCCGGAAATTCGGCTAATCTTCATTAATGTATCTAGTTGAAGCACCACCACATCCAATGGCTTGGAGGCAGTACATATCATACCCAATGACCCCCCGATCCATTTCCTCTCGGGCTCAACTTTTAAATTGAGATCATAAAAGTTAACATCAAATGCGGCCTGTTCGGGCATTAACTCACCGCCAGAATCATAGATAGAAGTTTTGGACGAACCAACTATAATAGATTTTTCATCGCAATTGGCAAAAAAAAGGATCAATAAGAGGGAAACTGCTGGTTTAGTCACTAATCTTAAATTTGTTTAGGTAATCAGACTTACACTTTAAGGATATAAAGGGGACGCATGCATAACCATTGTAAGGATTACCTCATTATTATTCCGGGTTAACCCTGTTTCCAATATCGTCATATTCATGATCACCAAATTTTTTATTAACCACCTTAACACAATATAAACCGCTATTCAAATCAGAAAAGAAAATCATGTCTTTATAAGGCTGAGCACCCCACATAAAAGGTGCATTAGGTATTACACCTTCCTTATGGGGAGATGTGAAAGTTCCGATCTCACGGCCTTGCCTATACAGATCACCTAGTAATTCCCCAGATATATCTACCACCCTAAGACCGCCATGAAACATTGCGCCTATTAAAGTATCACCTTGAATCCAAAGATTATGACTTCCTGCTTCAGGTATTTGAAATATAGCTTCTTCCTTAGGATTGTCTGGATCACTATAATCCATAAAGTGGTAACCACCCCTTGGATCAGATAGCTGTCCTTTACTTGCATTCCATCCAAATGGAAACCATTCATCGCCTCCAATAACATAGAATTTATCCGTAGACTGACTAATGAATGGAAATGCCGTATGGTTGTGTCCATTGGGATCTGGCATACTAGCTAAATGAATTGGATTTGCAGGACTTCCCTGCCCTGCTTTCATTAGCAATGGATTGAACTTAGCATCAGTGCGGTTCTTTTCATCAAATTTTAATCCACCCACATCAACCATGTGGAGACCATCTTTCCAGTTTGAAGAGTAAGCAATACCATCTACAACCCACACATCATGAATACTGTGACCTGGACTATCAAGTTCATAGGTGCCGACTCGAAATGGATTCCGCGGGTCTTCAATATTAATAATATCATACTTTCTGCCATTGTTTACTGCATAAACATGGTTTTCCGCTATGAATACATTATGGACACCTCCAGTCATGTCATCATTAAATTCATAAAGAATCTCTACGTTATAGGGATCCGACACATCTAATATCAAAAACCCATTTTTTCGATTAGACGCACCTTCTCTAGTTATTACTGCAATTTTACCATCTTCTGAGACTTTCACATCATTCACAGTTCGCGCATCCACGGTAACAGTATCAATTATTTTCATGTTTTCCGGATCTGAAACATCCCAAAAATAAGCCTCACCATTACCACCCCATGTTCCAGTAGCCGCAAAGTCTTTGCCCTCATGTTTTCCAATTCCCGACCAAACCCATAAGTCTGAGGTAAAAACATCTTTTACTAAACCATGTCCAACCAATTTAATCTCTTGTTGAACATTTCTTGGAACAACCTTAATTATCTTATGGTCAGAAACACCACCAAATGACGCCGTAATAGTATAAAGGCCTACAGTTTCTGCCACAAATCGTCCATCATCAGTTACCAGGCCTGAAGCATGCAGGCCGGCCTGACCAACGGCCGGTAAACCGTACTCCCCAAAATCTGCTTTACCAGTATAAGAATATTGAATTGGGGCATTTTTAATCATATTCCCAGATTTATCTTTAGCCTTTGCATTTAAATGCAGAACATCTCCAGTGCGGATTTCACTTTTTTCGTTTGAAATCTTTACGGTTTTAACGGGATTTTTTACTATTCTAATTTTAACTTCCTCTACTATAGCACCAACTTGAGCTTTAATTGTGGCTCTACCAGGTTTCTTTGCTTCTAAATTACCGTATAGATTAAAGTCTGCCACTCTGGTGTTGCTGGAAGTAATAGCTACATTTTCATTATCCCTTTTTAATCCTGCTTGATCGAAAACGGTATAACTAAAATCATTTACAGTTCCCGAAAAAAATTTGGTTGTAGAATTATTAAATACAATATTATTTATCGGAGGGAAAGGAACTTCAACCGTTATCTTGCCAACAACTTGATCCTCGATAGATCCCGTGCGTACATGAAGCGTATGCGTTCCTGGTTCAAATGGCACAATAACAACATTAGTTATTCCTGTTGAATCACTAATTCGCGGATTAGTTTTCAGCGCACCACGGGGCGTTCCATATATACTAAATGCTGTATTTGTTAATTCACCATTATGATCCAAAAGCTTAATTGTGAGATTAGCCGATTCACCTATTCTCAAATACAGAGAATCGCTTTCAAAATCAAAGTGAAGTGAATTTTTATCAGTGACATCTGATTGTTGCGCACAAATAAATGTTGCTAAAATGACAGATATAAAAAATGATATTTTGAATTTCATATTAACTCCTATTTAATCTTTAACAGATACGCCCTCAGTCAATTTAATTATAAATATAATGTAATTAAACATTAATCAAAAATAAATTTTATTCTATATTTTAGAGCATAGAATCAAAATTTACTTTCCATTAACTGATTTATGGCTCTTTTACCTTCTGCTGCTGCACCTGTCCAATTCATATGTCCCTGCAACTCCGAATGCCCAATTGCAATACGACCAAAGGGTTTACGAATTACAGCACTTGCTGTTTCTCTACCTTTTTTATCATACATAAATCCAGGTTGAGGATTTACATAGGCATGCCCCCAACGATTAAGAATTATACCTGCAATATCAGTTTGAGGATTAAAACCAGCGTGACCAAAAAGTCTAAACATTTGTTCCCTGATTTGCTGCTCATATTTAACAAAAGGAGTTGTAAGCAATTCTAGACGTCCAGTGGTTCCCTGCTCTTTAATTGATAAGCCTGGATAGTACATAGGAACATAAAAAGTCAAAACAATCGGTAAATTAGGGTCAAATGGTTGCTGGTGTTTTCCAACAACCATGGGACGCCTTATATTACATGAGAATCCAAATCCACTGGTCCACATACATGATGCAAATCCGAGGTTTTTTAAAAACCTCCAATTTGTCAATGCAACATTTGCAACCAAAACTGCCGAATGATGAAACGATGCATATGCTTTTTTATGTCCTTCGGGCAAATCATGTAATACATAACGGTTCATATTACCAGCAGTGGCCATAACAATTTTACGAGCTTTTAACTGGTATATTTTCTCACCCTTAACATAAGTAATAATTACTTTTTCCTTTTCAGATCTTATACCAGCGTGTCTAACATCTATTACAGTTGCACCTAACCGCATTCTAACTTTATTGGATGATTTATCTAATTCGTTAAATGCAATTGATTGGTTGATTGTATCATTAAAATTATTAGCCCCTTTAATCGCATTCGGAACCAATTTTTTTACAAAAAAACGCGCAATACCCGTATTTCCACCAGGAAAAGAGTGGAACATTAAATCTTCGGACTGATAACGATCTGAATTTCCAAAACCAGGTAAAGAAAAATACCATCCCCAATATGCTGATATCGCATCACAACCAAGACCAATTGCACCAGCCAAAATTGGGTCGACATAATTTGTGACTTCTTTAGGAAGCTTCAGTATATTTTCATAATATTCCTTTAAAGTCATTGAATCAAGCCACTTTTCAATATTATCCTGTTTATAGTCTGTTACTGATTCTTTTCGCCAGCGTAAAAACTCCTTTCGTAAATTTTCTGACCAAGGTGTACTAGAAAGATCACTTTCCCAAAGATCAGTAACCCAATTACCAGAAGCATTAGTTCCAGATCCATTAAAAAAATGTCCCACCGATGATTTATGAGAGAGCCAGTGCATAAACCCATAGTTATCTAAGGGGAACTTTATTCCATCAACAGATTTAGGCACAGGTGCATATTTAAACTCACGCGGTATAGATAGCTCAGTGAAATAATCATCGGCTTTGTTTGTGACCGGCGGTATAACAAAACCATTTGAACCTTGTGGACCAATAATGCGATGGCCATTTACAATAAATTCATTTCGTTTTGCCTCTCCACCAAAGATTGGATGATTATCTATAATAAGGCATTTGCCAGATGGCCTTTGTTTATTGTAATGAAAAGCTGCAGATAACCCTGAAAAGCCTCCACCGACTACTACCAAATCATAGATTTCACCAGTATCGATAGTCTTTGACTGAAACGAAGATGAATTGAATTCACCATTCCGCATGCCATGGGCCACTTTCAGTGTTTCAGGTGTATTACCATGCGAACTTGCATAGTCTCCAATACCTCCATACCCATACCAACCATCAATATCTGATATAGATTGACCTGATGCCCTCAGATATTTTGGTATGCCGCTACCAGCAACAACAGCAGCAGCAGAAATATAAATAAAGTCCCTCCTTGTTATTTTTTTATTCAGTCCGAGTTCATCAATTAAATAGGATTTACGCATAAACTGGTGTTTTTAACCGTTAATCAAATTTTTTTTCATTACTAATTTAAACTGGATATAATGTCAGGATGGGTTAAGATAGTTGGAGAAAATTGTGGACGATCATCATCTCCATCAAATTTAGTTAAATTGACTTTTTGATTCCCATCTATATCCATGATGTAGATATCCCCCACTCCATCCATTGATGAAACGTAAACAATTTTTGAACCATCTGGAGAGAATTGTGGTAATCCATCCCATTTCATATTTTTTGTTAGGTTTCTTTGGACTTTTCCATCGAGATTCATAATATAAATTTCATAGTTGCTATCTCTATCTGATACAAACATAATCTGTGAACCATCAGGAGAAAACTGTGGTATGAAATCACTCGCATAATTATTTGTTAGTCTTTTTTGATTATTCCCGTCTAAATCCATGAGATATATCTCGTCATTCCCATCCCTTCTGGAAACAAGAACAATCTGTGAACCATCAGGAGAAAACTGTGGTATGAAATCACTCGCATAATTATTTGTTAGTCTTTTTTGATTATTCCCGTCTAAATCCATGAGATATATCTCGTCATTCCCATCTCTTTTGGAAACAAAAACAATCTGCAAACCATTAGGAGAAAACTGCGGATTACCATCCCAATTGTCATTAACTGTCAACTTTCTTTGATTGCTCCCATCTGAATTCATAATAAAAATATTGTTTTTCCCATTTATGTGCACAGTATATATAATATTCAAATTATGAAGAGAAAATTGAGGGTTAAAATCACTCACGTTATTAATCGTTAATCTAGTTTGATTTCTGCCATCTATGTCCATTACATAGATTTCATCATTGCCATCTCTCGCTGAATTAAATATTATCTTAGAACCATCCGATGAAAATCCGTGAGGAAAGTCTCCTTTAATGTGATTTGTCAACCTAGTTTGGTTACTACCGTCCGAATTCATAATATAGATTTCATAATTACCATCCCTATTCGAGCGAAACACTATTTTATTTTGGTTACTTTCGAAATTAGTTTGGATAGGCGATTGAAATGATTCGCTTTTTCCCCTAGTTGTTTTTTTCTTTTTTCCTGAACAAGAAATCAGAATTAGTATACTCAAAAACGGAATTAAAGTTGATTTAGACAATTATTTTCTTGTATTAAATAAATATATCATAGCCGTATGTTAATCTGATTTAAAATACTTTTTGTACCACGCAATACTGCGATTAATTACATCAACCATGTGTTGAGTTTCTCTGATGCCATGGCCTTCCCGCGGATAGCGCACTAAAATCGTTTCAACACCAACATCTTTAAGGGCAATATAATATTGTTCTGCTTCAGCTATAGGCACATCATTATCATTTTCTCCATGTATAAACATAGTGGGCGTAT
>Ga0310122_10002695_pt1 | contig 11292 bp, 11 predicted proteins | sample CB6_Bottom_1051__FD_203503 | JGI IMG/M metagenome (GOLD analysis project Ga0310122, IMG submission 203503) | Marine microbial communities from Western Arctic Ocean, Canada - CB6_Bottom_1051 | ecosystem: Environmental > Aquatic > Marine > Oceanic | place: Canada: Western Arctic Ocean | collected...
AGAATTTGAGCATTATCTGACACACATTGTGCTACCGGCATACTCAACAAACGATAGTAAAAAACCATGAAAGCAATGATTCTAGCCGCAGGACGTGGAGAGAGAATGCGTCCCTTAACCGACCACACGCCAAAACCGCTTTTACTGGCTGCCGGCAAACCAGTGATTCAATACACTATTGAACAATTAGTCTCTGCCGGTTTTAATGACATTGTGATCAATACTGCCCACCTTGGACAACAAATCAAACACTTCTTAGGTAATGGAAAACAGTTTAATGCCTCTATCTGTTATTCAGAAGAGCGGGAAATGGCGCTGGAAACAGCGGGAGGTATTATTAATGCACTGCCTTTATTAGGAAAAAAGCCTTTTTTGGTAGTCAATGGCGACATAGCCAATGATTACCCCTTTCACCAGCTACATAAGCAAAAGATTGACCTTGCCCATTTAGTTTTGATACCGAACCCTGAGCATCACCCTGCAGGGGATTTCCATCTCTCAGAAAACCAGTTATTGGCCGTACAGGGACAACCCACCTTAACCTATAGCGGGATCGGCCTCTACCATCCTGATCTGTTTAAACACACCGCACCAGGGAAAACCAAACTGGCACCTTTATTACGTCAAGCCATGGCGAAAAACCAGGTCTCCGGCGAAAAGTTTAATGGCTTCTGGATGGATATTGGCACCCCGGAACGGCTAAAAGCAATGGATGAACACTACAAACACGCTTAACCACAGTGCCCGGCTCGTGAGCCGGGAAAATAAAAATTAGCACCTTTGTGCAACCTGTTCCGTTTAGCTGCTGCTATTTTGAAAACCGAATATATTTTCTTAACGGTGAGCCTGCCTGCCAGGTAAAAGCCTCAGTGTAATAATGCATTAATGACAGGTAGCCTATTAGCCCTAAAGAAATAGCCTGCCGGATTTCGCCATCAAAAAACCAACGGGTGATCATATTAACCATTTCATCACCATAAGCTTGCAGCAGATAGGCCAGCACAAAAGAAAACAAAGGCAACACTAGAAATACATGTAAATGGCAACGCTCAGCATATTTAAACAAGGTATTTTGTGGGCTTTCATGATGTTTATTATAATCATGAGTGACATAAAAAACATAGGCCGTCGCATCATGAACCAGCCGGGGAATTAAAATCGCCAAAAAATAATATTGCTGGGTATACATATAAAAACTGCTGACAATTAACAGGGTATTCGACCACAGAAAACATTTACCAAAGCCTGTTTTAATATACCGTTGACATAAAACAGTGCTTAAAATCAACCCAAATGTCAGCACAAAGGCGATCATCTTTACCCATTCTATCTGCTGAACACCCAGACTGTTTTTTAGAAAAACACCGATATAAATAAATATCCCGGCACTCACACTAATCCATAACAACCAATAAAATCCCCAGCTTGGGAGTTGACACACCGCTTTTGCAATCCCGTGCTGCTGTTTAAAGACATGATAGACTGTCCAGCACGCGGCCATGATATATAGCACTCTATACGGTATAAATAAACTACCAATACCAAATACCAGAATAATTAAAGCCGTCATTACCAATAATTTTACCTTGTAAAACTGCAGGTATTCTTTATTACCCAGCAGTATCAGAGCACTGGCAATGATATGCGGTGTGCCAAAAAGTATTTGAAACAAGATAAAATGTGACGGACTGCTGGGTAATATTGCTTTCAAATAATTTCCCCAGTAGTATTGATCAAGAATATAGACCAAAATACTCAAGGGGATCACCAGATACAATCCCAATAATAATTTAAAAGAGACAGCCAGTTTATTGTCGACTAGCGATGCTTGTATAGATATATCGGATGCACTCATAAAATTCTAGTTTGTTATCATTTGACTTAAAATACGCTTAACTTCCAGCAAAACTCACCCTATGGTTTTTCAACTACATCCTCGTCTGCAACAAGATAGCATAGAACTCGGACAATTTAATTTATCTCGTCTACTGTTATGTAATGACAGCCAGTACCCCTGGTTTATTTTAGTCCCTCAACGCCCGGGTATTACCGAAGTCTTTCAACTTTCCGAAAAAGACCAACAACTTTTACAACAAGAATCCAGTCTTCTGGCTAAAACACTCGCGCATTACTATCAGGCCGATAAGATGAATATCGCTGCGATCGGGAATATTGTACCGCAACTACATATTCATCATATTGTTCGCTATAAAAATGATATTGCCTGGCCTGCACCCGTTTGGGGGAAATATGAGGCCATACCTTATAGCAAGGCACAACAACAAAACGTCATGGATCAAATTAAAGAGAAGCTGGCCAACTATTTGCGTTAATTAACAACCCCGATAAAAAACACATTTTTTAAAGCGTCACTTTAAACCGGGTTTTCTATCACCTTGTGCTCACAGTCTGTTTTGTTTTCTGAGCAATCCCTCAGCTTGCGCCATCGTCCGGATATCAGCGACTGCTCCCCCCACTTGACCGCATAATGAGTGTATGTCTTACCCCGGGGAACTGTTTTTTTCTTTTCGATACATTCATTACCTTCCAGCAATAACGGCAGTCTTAACGCTAAATTTTTTTTGATTTTGCTAAATTTACCGTAAACTTGAGTGCTAATTCCACATGTTCAATAGTCGCTGCCTCAAAATCTTCATCAGCTACATAGACAAAACTGGAAAACCAGCCATAAACGTACTCCTAAAATAAACAATCGCATAGCCTCGCCATAACGATGATAAAACAAACTCTGGGCCCAGTCATGATTGATATAGAGGGTCTGACACTAACCTCCCTAGAACAAGAAAAAATCAATCACCCCAACACCGGCGCTGTTATTTTATTTTCACGCAATTATAACTCTCCAGAGCAAGTTACCCAACTTATCCGGCATATTCGTCAAGCGCGCAAAGGTGATATTCTTATCGCCGTTGACCAGGAAGGCGGTAGAGTTCAGCGGTTTCAGACAGCATTTTCAAGATTACCCCCCGCAGCAACTTATGCGCAACATCCAGAACTGGCTAAAACGGCAGGCTGGTTAATGGCCTCGGAATTACTGGCGATAGGCGTAGACTTTAGCTTTGCGCCGGTACTGGATATTGACTGTGGCATTAGTAATATCATTGGCGACCGATCTTTCTCCCAAAGTCCGTCACTCGCCACATCATTAGCCAGCCAATTTAGCCAAGGCATGCGCTCAGCCGGCATGGCAGCGACAGGCAAACATTTCCCAGGTCATGGTGCCGTCGCTTTAGACTCCCACCTCGCATTACCCGTAGATAATCGCGATCTTCAAACCATCCTGAACAAAGACTTACAACCCTTTAATCACTTAATCGCCGAAGGCTTAGAAGCCATCATGCCTGCGCATGTGCTTTATCCACAAATAGATTCGCTACCGGCCGGTTTTTCAACACGCTGGATAAAAGAAATCCTGCGTGATACCTTGAACTTTGATGGCACTGTGTTTAGTGATGATTTAAGCATGGAAGGTGCGGTATCGATGGGTAGTTTTTGTCACCGTGCAGAATTAGCCTTACACGCAGGTTGCGATATGGTTTTAGTCTGTAATAACCCCGTAGCGGCTGAACAAGTTTTAACCCATATACCCATCACTCAAAATAGCAAAAGAGAGCAGCGACTGAAAGCCATGCAAGGCAAGCCCCGGTTCTCTCGTGAACAACTCATCAACAGCCGCCAATGGCAACAAGCTTCCTCCCAAATTAGCCGTCTTCCCCATGCATAACGAAATTAAAAAGATAGCAGACTCTGCTGATTTGCTTCACACTGAGACTGAAGTTGAATTAGCTATCGATAAAATGGCCGCTAACATCAATAAAACATTGCACGATAAAAACCCGCTTATTTTATGTGTAATGAATGGCGGTCTGGTTATTTCGGGTAAGTTACTCACTCGCTTAACCATGCCGTGTACGGTGGATGCTATTAACGTAAGTCGGTATGGTAAGGCAACCTCCGGTGGACAAATAGAATGGATTCAAAAGCCTAAATCTGAACTTAAGAACCGAACCGTGTTAATCGTAGATGATATTCTTGATGAAGGCTTTACCCTGGAGGCTATCATCCATTATTGCCAGGAACAAGAGTCAAGTGCGGTGTATTCTGCCGTCCTGGTTAATAAAACATTACCCCATAAAAAACCCGTTATTGCCGACTTTGTTGGCCTGGAAGTAGAAAACCGTTATCTGTTTGGTTATGGTATGGACTACAAAGGCTATTTAAGAAACGCGCCTGGCATTTATGCCTGCTCTTCATAAGACCCTCTCATACCCATGTCTAAACTTGCAATCATCGGTGGTACCGGACTCAACCAAATGGATGATTTACAAATCACCGCCACGCGAACGCTGGAAACACCTTATGGCCGTCCTTCTGCCGATTATGTTTTTGCCCGGCTGGATGACAAAGAAATCATTTTCCTGGCACGCCATGGCAATCCACACACCATTCCACCGCATAAAATAAATTACCGCGCCAACATCTGGGGGCTAAAAAAATGTGGCGTCACGGAAGTCATTGCCATTGCCGCTGTTGGTGGAATCACACCGGCCATGTCGCCTGCCCACATTGCCATCCCTGATCAAATTATTGATTATAGTTATGGACGTGAACACACCTTCTTTGCCGAAAACCTAGCACACGTCACTCATATTGACTTCACCCACCCTTATAGCCTGCCACTACGCAGCGAGCTTATTTTAGCGGCACAAAAAGCACAATTATCCATTAGTCCTGCCGGCACTTATGGATGCACCCAAGGCCCCAGACTGGAATCTTCTGCAGAAATTAGCCGTATGGAAAGAGACGGCTGTGATGTAGTAGGTATGACGGGCATGCCCGAAGCAGCTTTAGCTAAAGAACAAGGTCTCCACTATGCTTCAATCGCAGTGGTTGCCAACTGGGCTGCGGGTAAATCAGCCGATGAAATCAGCATGGCTGAAATAGAACGTCATGTAAAAAAAGGCATGGAAACTGTTTTTGACTTGCTAAAAACGTATATCCGTTCATCCAATCAAGTCGCTCAACGCTAGCTTACATTGAACAACAGCCCTGAGCCCATGACTGATCATCCAACCCCTTGGTTTTCAGTCACCCCCCGGGCATTAACTAACAGGTAAACAGGGCAGATCTGCCGACCTAGACATTGGCTGCTGATGTCAACGCACCCAGAGAAGCGCCTTTTAATCACAGGTTTTCAATGAGCGCAGAAATAAACCCATTCCACCCCTGGCCAGAACCAATATCACCACTAAATTAAATGCGTTTATGCCCATAAAACTGAAGCGGATTGACGCCATACCCCCCAAAACAAGGGCTGCAATAGAGCCTAGCTATAAAATTTTTACTATTGTAAAGCACCATGCCAATCCCGAATATAAACGCAATCATTATCCTGCCACTGCTTATGCCATAACCCGAAAAATGGAACACCAGCAGCCCAGAATAATTCCAACCCATCCTGCGTGACATTGCCGTTGTATTTCCTGATGCTAAGTAAACAGACCAACAAACGTTAAACCAATACCAATATATATGGCCGCTTCAATCGAACCTATCGCGACATTGCCTTGTTCACCCACTTCTTCTGCAATATCAACCTTAGGCAATAATACATGCCTTAATATGATCGATAAAAAGGTCTGTGCCACAAAAATAATAAGGGCCATAAGCACCCAGGCCAGGATAGAAAATACCAGCAAGCCGGGATCATAAACCACCAACCCCGAAGTGGCTGTCATGGCTAAAGCAACCCCTAAACGATAGCCTGAAAAACGAATGGCCAAGGCAATATTTCCCTGTTTAATTTCCCCTTGCAAGGTTTTCCCCTTGTCTTTATGGCGACGATTAAACACCGCATTGCGATAAAGTGTTGCTAAAATCAAAATGAGTTGTGATATTAAAAATATCCCGACAACAACAACCAGCCCCAAGAACGTTGAGCCATCAACCCAGGACATCGCAGCCCGGATAATAATCGCTGTGGCAATCAGATTAAATGCATCCACCACACCCGCGGCAATATTGCCCGCCATAATTTCATCGTGGATTGAAATTTGACGCAAACCAATCACATCAAATATTTTTCGTGTTAGCCCCATGAACAGCATGGCGGCAATGCCATAACTTCCCATTAAAGTAATTTCCTCGACATAAGTCGATCCGGCATCACCCGCCACAACCCCCATCATCAGAATAGCGACGGCGATAATCGCGCCCGCCAGGGTTATCCCCGCGGCAAAATTATCTTGCTGTGCTAATAACTCTTTTAATGAAACACCCGCAATGCCGGCGGCTAATATACGTAATGTGGCCATAAAACCCATCAATATGACAAAATCAATCGCATAATAAGCGAGGGAGGCATCGCTGAGCATAATCATCTGTGTTAAATTTTCCATGACTTTAAACCTTTTGTTATATGTTATTTTCCACCAAAACCACGACCACCAAAACTACTCCGCGAACTATTTCTCGCACTGCCAGCAAAAAAACTGGATCTCCGTTTGGCAACAGACTGATTAGCACGGGGGGATGTGTAATTGCCCGAAAAATAACGAGAACTGCCTTGCCTCACGGTTTTATCGGTATGGCGAGCCCCACTATTGCTACTGCCATATTTTTTATTAAACTGATGACGCTGAGTTGATTGCTGTTGACTGTAGCTACTGACGCGTTGTCGTCCTTTAACAGAACCATATTGTTTTCTGGGCTTAGCTGGCCTATAGCCTTTATTGCGCATTTGATTATTGCGCTGTGCAGTTTGATTCCGATCCCGATCAGTGCCATAGGCCTTTCTACCGTAATCGTTATAATAAGAATAATGTGAACGTCTATTCCAGTCATTGTAATAAATAGGCGATTGACTGAACATGCCCCCTCTCATTAAACTGCTAAAAAAAGCATATTGTCCATACCAGTGCCACAACGAACGCCCCGAATAATCTTGTCTATATTCACCATAGCCGGGATTGCCCACTAAATAACTCCCGGCTGTCACCGTTTCACCACGCACATTAGCTGCCTGACTGTCTTTGGGTATGCTAACGGTATCTAATTGTCCTCCGGACAACTCAGCCATAGTATTGATTAAATCCAGCAGTGCATCGTTAAATACTACGGGGGTCGCTGCGATATCAATGGAAACTAAAGACTGATGAGCCTGTTGAAATTGTTGTTTGTTTTCAGGCGAGCGATTAACTTTTTTTAAGCGTTGTAAAAGCCCCGTGTATAACACGCCTTCCTCTGTCGCATCTTTGGCCATTGCCTCGGCAATAGGTTTAAAGTCAGGTTTTATTTGGGCTAGTTTTGTGGCATAAATGTCTACAATTTTGACATTTGTTAATTGCTTGTAATGCAATTTCTGCTCTAAACTGTATAAATTTTTCTCAACTTGGGCGTATTCCTTTTGAATCTGCTCTAGATATTCGTTTCCACAGCCACTTAATACCAGTAATGACAGTATTAATAATGCGGTGAGTGTTCTCAATGGGGCAACATGAAAAATCATAAAAACCTCCTCCTTTACATTTATATCAGTGAATAGCTGAGATTGCTTGTTTAATGGCCTGACGAGTCGGTGGCTTATCATCATTGGCCATGACAAACAAACTCTCTGTGCTAATCAGGGTATTGGCATGCGGATTGGTCTCACACAAGCCAGTCTCATGATTAATATAAGCCACTGCTGTCCCTAGGTCTTGCCGGATTAACTGGCATACAATATCTTTCCAGCTGAGTTGTTTGATACTTACGTCATAGCGCATATACAAATCACCTAACGAAGAAAACAAGTTCTCAATGATTTGCTCTGAGCCGGGTGCAACCAGGCCACGAATCAGCATTTCAGGATACGCGCGCATGGGACGAATAATAACCTTTGCGCCAGCCAGTCGGAAACGCTGTCGATTATCATCATCCACACATTCCGCTAATACCAGTGCATCGTCTCTAAGCTTTAATTCTTGCAAGCGATATAAAACATCAAAAGTGCGACTGTCCGAATCACGATCATCTTCCTGTTCAGCCAGAATAACAATATATTTTGCCTGTTGTGCATTAACGGCAAGCAAATCATTAGGACAGGTTCCACTCCCCGTATAATGAACCAAGCCGGGCATTCTTGATAACGGGCTGGGCAGACCGTCAGGAAATTTCCGGGTTAAAATTTGTACCGTCTGTGATGACAGACCACTATGATTTATATGCCTGAGCAACCGCACAAAAAACTGACTGCCTTGCTGCGAAGGCGTATTAATCACTAAAATATGACCCGACATATGCCACTCCCAATGCCCCTGAATTTTTTTGGCTCTAATATTAGCGCGATACTCAAAATAATCCCCTGCCGCTTTCGCTAAAATAAAAATCCCGCCTAAATACAATAATAAGGCGGTCGCAGTTTTTCCCGCTAACGTTGTCGCACTGATATCACCATACCCTGTTGTTGACAAGGTAGTTAAAGTTAACCATAAAGCATCTTGCCAGTTAAATGCTTCAAAGCGGGTCATTAAATAAACATGCGCAGTAATAATACCCAATAATAATACAGCCGAGCGTATGACTGATCGTTTAATGACATCCTCTTCAAAGGATAAGCGGATATTGCGACGCCAATTAATGAAACGATAAAGAATGTTCATACTTCACGTTTGCTTGGCAGGCCATAATGCATCAATTTTTCGTAACGGAATATAAGCACATAAATGTGCTTCAGTCCGGCCACCATCAAAAACCCTGAATTCCAGAGCGTGTTGTCTATCATCAGAAAATAACCAGGCAAAATCACAACCTTCTTCACTGCCATCCATATACTCTGGGAGTGATCTGTCCCGGTAATCCTGGTCATAGCGATAAGCTAAATTAAAGCCTTCCTGACGATATTTTTCAGCCACCCAACCCACCAGTTCTTGCGGTGCATCCTGCACCGACACATGTGCCTTCAAGTGATGATTAACCCCCGAGTCAGCATCCAAAATCTCGGCAATATCGGCTTCAGAAAAAAACGCCAGCAATATTTCCGGGTAGACTTCCAGGCCTAATTCAACGGTATCCTGGTCAATCACGCGTAATCGAATAGTCGCTTCGCCATCCTCTAATTGAAAATAAATTCGCTGCTGTTTATCGCCCCCTAGATCCAGCGTCCAGATTTGAGTCACCTGAAAACTTTTGTGGCTGAGTCCGGGCTGGTTCATTAAGGCAAAGTCCACCATATCACCGACTAATAAATCGCGTGGATGGTCTAATTGCCTGACTGCCACCTGTTTTTCTTTAAATCGGTCAAATAATCCCATCAATATTCCTTGGTTATTGTTGATATAAGCCTATTTCTTGTTGCCAATCCGCATGATGATACTGATAAGCCACCATAGAGCCTAAGCGATTGACTTTAATCTCATCAGCCTGCTGATAAAAATACTTACCGAATTCAAAGGCAGCCAGCACCAGGCCCTTGGTGGTCCAGCCATCATCAACCGGCCAGAGCGTTAAATTCTGCAAACGCTGTTTTGCCGGCAAGCCATTTTTAGTGGCAATGCTAAACCCCCATTCACCAAAGCTGGGTACATTATGATGATATTGCTGAACATGTTTAAAACCTGCGTGTTTAATGGTTTTGCCAATACTGATAAAGGTATTTTTGGCATGATAGGGACTGGTTGATTGCACCACCATGGCGCCATCCCCGGTTAATACATTTAAAACTTTTTGATAAAAACGCACACTATACAGTTTATTTAAATCGGGATGATTTGGATCAGGCAAGTCAATAATCACCGTATCAAATAATTGGCCTTCTCGAATTAAATTATTAATGCTGATAAAAGCATCGCCAAACAGAGTTTGCACTCTATGATCATTAAAGGCCCCTTGATTGGCATCAATCAACCGTTGATTTAGCACCTTACCCTGTTCAATTTTTGGGGTTTTAAACAAGGCAATTAAGTCGCGATCTAAATCCAGTAACACTACCTGTTGCGGATTCCATCGCAAGACATCGCGCAATGCTAAACCGTCCCCTCCGCCAATAATTAAAACCTTATCCTGACGAGCCGATGCAGCCAGTGCCGGATAAGTCAGCATGGCATGATAAATATGTTCATCATTACTTGCAAACTGGGTTCTACCATTGATAAAAAAGGTTAATATGCTAGGTTTTTCCGGATCAATAATGCGTTCGGTAATCACTAAATGCTGATAAGGCGTATTGGCATGATAGACCACTTTATCGCGATATAACATATCTTCCATCTCAGCCGACCAGTCTGAGCCATAGCTAAAAACCTGTAATACCCATAAGGCCACAATCGCATGCCCCAGTAATAAATAATTCATGCCGGGGATTTTTTCTTTGAATAAATAAAAAAATACCGCCGCTATCACTAGATTAACCGAAGCCGTCAAAGCACCTGCCAAAGAAACCTCTAGCGATAACATAAAAAACACCCAGAACAAAGCGCCAACACCAGCCCCCAAATAATCGATGCCATAGATAGAACCTGGATTATTTTTTAAATTATCAGCATAAATCTGGCTACGAATCTCGCCAATTAAAGGAATCTCCATACCAATCAATGTGCCTAACAGGGCAGCGACCAGATAAGGCATCCATCGGGCGAAGGATTCAGCACTAGCCACTAACCCGCCCTGAGGCATTAAATCGGCAGGAATGGAGAAGGTTTCAGCGACTATTTGAGGCAATAATGCGGCTAGAGAAAAGACCGCACCAATCAACAGCACACTGCTGGCACCGATAAAAGCCAGAGCCAACTCTAACCAGGCAAAGCCTGCATAGGGGTTTTTTATTTTCCGAGCCAGAAACGACCCCACACCCATAAAAATCATCATCACCGAAATGATGCCAAAGATGGCTTGTTCAATTGCCCCTAAGACACGTCCCGCATAATGCGATAATAAATATTCGTAAACTAAGCCACATCCAGCCCCAATAGCCAATATGGTAAGTACCGCCCAATCCAGGTGTTTATTTGTCAACGCCTTGCCTTATTTATCATCGTGCTTCCAGAGTGATTGAAAAAGTGAAGAACTTAATTATAGCGCGTAAGGGTCAGCCGCTTTTACCTTAAACCCCATCCGCTAGCAGTGCAGACTGAGAAAAGGATAAAAGATTCTCATCTGCAAAATCATTCGCCCCACCTTTTAATAACATTTGAGATCAGGGCAGTAAAGATATGGATTGGTAAAATCCATCGGCAGCATTTACTATAGTAAAAATTCATTAGCAAATCTAATATCTTAAACACCGTTGTGCATAAT
>Ga0310122_10002696_pt1 | contig 11291 bp, 10 predicted proteins | sample CB6_Bottom_1051__FD_203503 | JGI IMG/M metagenome (GOLD analysis project Ga0310122, IMG submission 203503) | Marine microbial communities from Western Arctic Ocean, Canada - CB6_Bottom_1051 | ecosystem: Environmental > Aquatic > Marine > Oceanic | place: Canada: Western Arctic Ocean | collected...
AAGAAATTTTTTCTCTACTTGGCTATCTTGGTGCTGCGACAGAAAAGATCAAACTCGGCGTTGGCGTCACTAACCCGTACACGCGGAATCCCGCGCTCTTAGCCATGGCAACGGCAACGCTGGATCGGATCACGGGCGGGCGCTTTTTGCTGGGACTGGGACGAAGCGAACGCAGCGTTATCCAAGACAAGATGGGTATGCCCTACGGCAATTCCCAGGCAGCGATGAAGGCTGCAGTCACGCTCGTCAAACGTCTCTTATCTGGCGAACGGGTAACCGACTCCGCAGGGCCTTTTACACTGCGCAATGCGCGTCTTGCCACAACGCCGATTCAACAAAACCTGCCCATCTATCTTGCTGCAATTGGGAAAAAAGGGCTGCGTCTGGCCGGAGCGATTGCCGATGGCGTGCTGCTCAATGCCTACGTTCCTCCATCCTACATCAAATACGCGGTTGAAGAGATACACAGCGCTGCGCAAGAAGCCGGTCGCGATTCGGAGTCTATTGATATTGCCTGCATGCTTGTGGTGCGGATGACTGATGATCCGCATAGTATCCTGCCTACGCTAAAAAAACGTATCGTACGCTTACTCGACGAAGCCTATGTGGGGGAAATCCTGCTAGGAAAGGGCGGCTTTGATCCCTCCATTCTTGGTCCCTTGCGGGAGTCTTACGCAAAAGATGAAGGCAAAGAAGCCGTAGGGCTCATCACGGACGAAATGGTCGAGTCCTTTTACCTCATCGGCTCGGTAGAAAAATGCAAACAACGTATAGCCGAGTATCGACAGGCGGGTGTGGACCTCCCGCTGCTCCTGCCGCGCCTTGAGGATTATGAGCGCGTGGCGGGAGCGTTGAAAGATGCGTAACGTTTCAGCCGAGAACAGAAAGCCCTTCTTGTTGGGCGGCCTCGTTCAGACGGGTCCCAGCATTTATTTTTAAGCAAATATTCCTCCTCCCCGAGTAGCCGCATCTCTAGCAGTTCGATATAAACAGTCCCCTACGGCGAATATTCATTTACCTCGCACGAGGAAGGAGTTCCCATGAAACTTGCAATCGGCGTTGGCTATTCCGGCGGACGGGTTGAACTGCCCATGGATATGATCCTTGAGGCGGAAAAGCTGGGTTATGACTCGGTATGGAGCGCAGAGGCGTATGGCTCGGATGCCGTGACGCCGTTGGCCTATTTGGCTGCGAAAACCTCGCGCATTAAACTTGGCACCGGCATTATGCAAATCCCGGCTCGTACGCCGGCCATGTGTGCCATGACCATGTCCACCCTGGATGCGCTCTCTAATGGCCGCGTGCTGGTAGGCCTAGGTATGTCCGGTCCGCAGGTGATCGAGGGCTGGCACGGCATGCCGTATAGCAAAGCCGCCGCGCGTATTCGTGAATATGTAGAAATCCTGCACAAGATTTGGGACCGTCAAGAGCCGGTCGCCCTGGATGGCAAGGTGTATCAACTGCCCTACCAGGGCGAAGACGCAAGCGGACTCGGTAAACCGCTCAAATCGATCCTGCACTCACGGCGCTTACCCGTCTATCTGGCGACTATGAAGCCGCTCAGCATCCGCATTACGGCCGAACTTGCCGATGGTTGGCTGCCGATTTGGTTTTCACCCTACCGTATGAATATGTTTACCCCTGACTTGGAAAAAGGCTTCCAGCGTGCGGGGGGTGGCAAGTCTTTGGACAATTTCGATGTGGTAGCTGGATGTACGGTCGTCATCGGAGACGATGTCGCCGCCTGCCTCGCCCAACTCAAGCCCACCCTGGCTCTGTATGTTGGAGGGATGGGCGCCAAAGGCAAGAACTTCCACAATGAGATGGTCTCGAAATACGGCTACGCTGATGTCGCGGCTGAGATCCAAGATCTCTATCTAGCGGGCCGTAAGAAAGAGGCCACCGCGCTGGTCCCGGATGAGCTGTGTGACGAAATCTCCTTGTGTGGCCCGCCGGCTCGGATTCGCGAACGCTTCAAAGCCTGGGAAGACGCCGGCGTTTCAACCATGATGGTCCAGTCGAGTCAGCCTGAGGCGTTGGCCTTGATGGCGGATGTGGCGGGAACGAATCAGTAGCCATTTTCAGGAGAGAAGAATGAGTCTATCCATTTCAGCTAACGATCCATACGAACGCAAACGTGTGTCCGTGCTGGACAGTGAGATGGCCTATGTCGATACCGGCAGTGGAGACCCAGTTGTCTTTCTCCACGGTAACCCAACGTCGTCCTATTTGTGGCGTAATATTATCCCGCATGTGGAAGGCGGAGCGCGTTGCCTGGCCCCCGATTTGATCGGTATGGGCGACTCGGGGAAAAACCCTGCCGGATCGTATCGATTTGTGGATCACTCCCGTTATGTGGATGCCTGGTTTGATGCCGTTGGTCTCAATCAGAACGTCACGCTGGTCATTCACGATTGGGGTTCGGCTTTAGGCTTCCATTGGGCGCGGCGCTACCCTGATCGCATCAAAGCGCTGGTCTATATGGAGGCGATTGTTTGCCCTCTGACCTGGCAGACCTTTCCTGAGGCGGCGCGCAAAGTCTTCCAAGGTTTTCGTTCCCCGGCAGGAGAAGAGATGGTGCTGCAGAATAACGTGTTCGTAGAGCGCGTTTTGCCCGGCAGTGTGGTGCGTGATCTGACCCAAGAAGAAATGGCCGTCTACCGTAAACCCTATACTGAGCCCGGCGAGTCACGCCGGCCCACGCTCACCTGGCCGCGCGAGATTCCTATCGAAGGCGAGCCCGCAGACGTGGTGGAGATCGTCGAGCACTATGGGAAGTGGCTGGCGGCGAGTGACATTCCCAAACTCTTTGTGAACGCTGATCCTGGTGCGATCCTGACCGGCCCACAGCGTGGGTTTTGCCGTACCTGGCCAAGTCAGCAGGAAATTACGGTTAAAGGGTCCCATTTTATTCAAGAAGATTCCCCACAGGAGATTGGTCAGGCAATCGCCAGTTTCCTGCAGTCCATTTAGGAGCAATACGGAGGAACCCATGTCCTATACGGCCATCCTGTTTGAAAAAAAGGACAATATCGCAAAGATCACGATCAACCGTCCCGAGGCGGCCAACGCGCTCAACTTCGACCTTGCTTATGATCTCATGCATGCATCGCTTGAATGCGATGAGGATCCCGAAATCCGGGCGGTTGTGATGACGGGAAGCGGCCGGATGTTCTGTGCCGGCGGCGACTTGAAGAGTTTTTCTGCGCAAGGAGAGAAACTGCCAGCCCACATGAAAGAAGTGACTACGTATCTGCATGGCGCTATCTCGCGTTTTGCACGTATGGACCCGCCGCTGATCGGCGCGGTGAATGGCATAGCTGCGGGCGCAGGCCTGAGTATTGCCTGTGCATGTGATATTGTCTTGGCTGCCGAATCGGCCAAATTCACCATGGCCTACACCCGCATTGGACTCACCCCGGATGGCTCGTCAACGTATTTTCTGCCGCGTATTGTGGGTATGAAACGGGCGTTGGAGTTGACCATCACCAATCGGATCCTTTCAGCTCAGGAAGCCGAGGCGTGGGGCCTCGTTAATCGGGTTGTCCCGGATGCAGACCTAGTGGCCGAAGCAGAAAAGCTGGCGGGTGAGCTGGCGCAGGGGCCGACGGGCGCTTTTGGCGGAGCCAAACGGCTGCTGCATAGCGGCTGGACGGAAACGCTTGAAACCCAGATGGAAAACGAAACCCAGTCCATTGCCGCACGGTCGAAGAGCGAGGATGGGAGAGAAGGCATTACGGCTTTCCTAGAGAAACGCGCCCCCAAATTTAATGGGAAATAGATTGTAGGGGCGAAGCATTCACCTCCGTCCGGAGGAAAGAGCGTTCGACACAGAGACCAGAATGCTATGCCCCTGGAGATAAGACTATGGCTCAACCCTATCGCCTCTTTGGTGTGGAATTGTCGCCCTATTCATTAAAGGTCCGGGCGTATTTTCGGTATAAGCATATCCGGCACGAATGGATTGCGCGCGATTTGAGCACTCAGGCAGAGTTCGAACGCTATGCCAAACTGCCTCTTGTTCCCCTCGTCGTGACACCAGATGGGAAGGGCATGCAAGACTCTACACCCATCATGGATCATTTTGAGAATCTCCAGCCGGAACCGTCCATCCACCCTAGCGACCCGGCCCTGGCGTTCCTCTCTGCGCTGATCGAAGAGTATGGTGATGAGTGGGGCAATAAGCAGATGTTCCACTACCGCTGGAGATACGAGCCGGACCAAAAGTCGACTGCCGAGCGCATTGTACGTCTGACGAGACCGGGGCTTAGCGAAGAAGAATATCAAAAGGCGGCGGAGCAGATTCGAGAGCGTATGGTGCCCCGGCTATCGTTTGTGGGTTCGTCAGAACACACGCGGGAACATATCGAGTCCTCATTGGATCGTCTTTTATCGATTCTCGAACAACACCTCAAGCAACGCATGTATCTGTTTGGCGGGAAGCCAATGTTTGGTGATTTTGGCCTGGCCGCTCAGCTCCATCAGTGTTCAACCGACCCCTCAGCCGGGACGATGATGCGGGCAGTTGCCCCAAATGTGTTGTCCTGGACACAGCAGATGTTGCATCCCAAAGATGAGGGCGAGCTGGAGACGTGGGACGATCTTGCCCCAACGCTTATGCCGCTACTGAAAGAAATCGGCCAAACATTTCTGCCATGGTCGGTGGCGAATGCCAAAGCCTTGACTGCTGGTGAGAAAACATGTTCTGCCATGCTGCGCGGCAAGGAATATTCCCAAGGCACGCAGAAATACCATGCCCGGTCTCTTGGCGTACTACGTGAACGTTATGCCAAGATTGCACAGAAAACGGCCTTAGCCCCGATTTTGGAGGCCGCCGGCTGCCTGCAGTGGTTGCAGTAGTCATCTTGTCTCATAAGAGAAAAATCTGGAAAAATCTGAAGGAGAAGCCGCTATGTATGGCTTTGAGCTGACCCCAGAACAAAAACAACTAAAAGAAACAGTACATAAGTTTGCGGTTGAGGAAATTATTCCCGTTGCAGCCAAGTATGACAAAGAAGAGCATTTTCCTGATGAAATCTGTCGTAAAGCCTGGGAGCTGGGTATCCTGAATCCGCTTATTCCCACAGCCCAAGGCGGCCTTGGCCTGGAGGTGTTTGATACCTGTCTGGTCGACGAGGAGCTGGTCTACGGCTGTGCGGGTATCGCGCTTAATATGGTGGCCAATAATCTAGCTGCGACTCCGCTCCTTATCGCTGCCAACGACGAGCAAAAAAAAGAATATCTCGGGCAGCTGGTTTCCGAGCCGGTGTATGCCTCCTTTGCGTTGACTGAGCCGGGCGCAGGCTCTGATGCTGCTGCCATTTCTACGACCTACCGAAAAGTCGGAGATGATTTTGTCCTGAATGGTACTAAGCACTTTATTACAAATGGCTCCGTTGCCCAGTGGTATGTGACGTTTGCGACCGAAGATAGAACTCAGCGGCATGGCGCTGTATCATGTTTTGTCCTGCCTGCTGCCACGCCGGGCATCACTGCCAACCGGATGCATAACAAAATGGGTCAGCGTGCGTCGGATACGGCGGAGATCGTCTTTGAAGATGTCGTGGTTCCTCGCAGCGGACTTATTGGTGCCGAGGGCGAAGGCTTTAAAATCGCCATGCGCACTTTTGACCGGAGCCGTCCGGAGGTTGGCGCGTTTGCTATTGGGATTTCGCAGCGGGCGCTCGATGAATCCGTCAAATATGCCCAACAACGCGAAGCGTTCGGCCAGGCCATCGCGAATTTTCAGGCTATACAGTTCATGCTGGCGGATATGGCAATTGAGCTGGAGGCTATGCGGCTGCTGACCTATAAAGCCGCCTGGTCACTCGACCAAGGCGCCCAGTCTTCTATTGTATCGAGTTACGCCAAGGCGTTCGGTGCAGATCGGACCATGCAGATCACGACCAACGCCGTCCAGATTTTTGGCGGGTATGGCTACTTTAGTGAGTATCCGGTCGAGAAGCTTATGCGCGATGCTAAACTGCTCCAGATTTATGAAGGTACGTCACAGATCCAGCGTATCATCATTGCCAAACATTTATTAAAAGGGGCGTAATAAGGTTCTCTATACAAACTGCCAAACTGAAAAGGAAGAAGAACATGGCTGAAGAACTCGGTGTGTTTGAAACCATGCACTCCATGCGGGCTATGCGGCGGCTTAGAACAGATCCGGTGCCGACTGAGATGATCCGTAAAATCCTTGACGCCGGGATACGTGCGCCAAGTGGGCAAAATCTCCAAGCTTGGGCTTTTGTGGTTCTTCAGGAGGCGGCCAACAAGAAGTTTTTCCAGGAACGATATCATCAAGCCATGCTGGACCGTTTTGGCGAGGCTCTGAGGCCGAAGGATGATGATACATCATCCTGGGCTCGGATCATTCGATCTGCCCTCCATTTGGCGGAACATATGCACGAGGCCCCCGTTCTGCTGTTGGTGTGTGGAAAACGTGACTGGCCGTTTGCCGTGCCTGAGGAAAAGCGTGAAGGGAAAGCTCCCCCATCGTATGGCTCGATCTATCCCTGCGTACAAAATATTCTGCTTGCTTGTCGTGCGCTCGGTCTCGGCGCCAGCCTGACGACTATGCACCAAATGTTTGAAGATGAATTGCAGCAGCGGCTGGGTATTCCGTCCGAATTTGGCGTAGTTGCGACCATCCCAATCGGCTTCCCCACGGGAAAGTTCGGTCCGGTTAAACGCCGCCCTGTCACTGAGGTCACCCACTTCGATAGGTGGGGCCAGCACGAGCCGACTCCGTAGAGACCTCTGACTTTAACAGCCTCTTCGTAAGAGGAGGGTCTGCCGTGCCCTTACCTTTTTAAGGAATCCCACAATGAAACACGCCATGTTTCTCGCCGCCGGGCCGCACGACGAAAGGAGAGCCAACACATGAGTACACGCGAAAAGGTCGCTATCGTAACTGGCGCAGGCACCGGCATTGGTAAATGTAGCGCACTCGCCCTCTTACAAGAAGGCTATGCCGTAGCTTTAGCCGGCCGCCGAGTAGCGCTACTAGAAGCAACGGCGAAAGAAGCTGGGACAGATGCAAAGACGCTCGTCGTGCCGACTGATGTAAGCGATCCTGATTCTATTCGTGCTTTGTTTGCCCAAACGAAAGAGACCTTTGGCCGACTCGACGTATTGTTCAACAATGCCGGCATCGGCGCACCGCCTGTGCCCCTGGAAGATCTATCGTATGAACAATGGAAAGCCGTTGTGGACATCAACTTGACCGGTGCGTTTGTGTGTACGCAGGAAGCATTCAAGATCATGAAAGACCAAGACCCACGAGGAGGTCGTATTATCAACAACGGTTCCATCTCGGCCCACGTCCCGCGCCCCAACTCCGTGCCGTATACGGCAACGAAGCACGCCATGACCGGGCTGACCAAATCGACGTCACTTGATGGTCGTAAATACGATATTGCCTGTGGCCAGATTGACATCGGCAACGCAGGGACTGAAATGACCGCAGTCATGCAAAAAGGCGTCCCTCAGCCTAATGGGTCTATTGAGGCAGAGCCGACATTTGATGTGAGTCATGTGGCGCAAGCCGTTGTGTATATGGCCAACCTACCGTTGGATGCGAATGTACAATTCATGACGATCATGGCGACCAAGATGCCGTTTATTGGGCGGGGATAAGAGACTATGCTAAGGGCGCCTAACGAAACTCCGTCTTGTACCGTAGGCCTGGATACCTGCTTGCGCAGGTATGACAAAAAAGGACGGTCATTCCCGTGGAAACGGGAATCCAGAGGAGCGGGGCTGGGGTGCTGACAACCTGCTCCGGGCAGTTTTGTTAGTGGTTCTAAGGGGTGGATGAGGCAGCAAATGGCGCCGACAATCCACCGAGAACATGGGTATCGGTATTTTTTCTTCTCGCGAGAAGAATCACGTATGCATGAGCATGTCTCTTGCGCCGACGGAGAGGAGTTCTGGCTCGAACCTGACATAGCGCTTGCTCGGAATTATCGACTATCTAAGTCACAGCTCCGTGAAGCAGAAGAGATCATACAGAGGCGAAAAGATGAATTCAGAACCGCTTGGCATCGGCACTTCAACGGTTGAGGTTACTAATATCTCCAGGCATGGGATATGGATCCTCGTAGGTGACCGAGAACTGTTTATGCCGTACGAGGATTTTCCATGGTTCAGGGATGCGCCCATTAGCAAGATCGTTAATGTAGAAGAGCCAACACTAGAGCACTTCTACTGGCCTTATTTGGATATAGATCTCGGACTGCAGACGATTGAGCATCCCGAGCGATTCCCTTTGAAAGCAGGGGGCGACGCATAACCCAAATGCCGTTTATTGAGCAGGGGTAACGACTGTTAAATTCCCCTTGCGTTTGCCAAGCGCGGTAAGAACGCGAGCGACGGACTCTTCCGTACGCCATATATCGTCTCCATCATCCCCTTTGAAAGAAAGCATAGCTCTCCTTGGCCTACTGTCCCCCGCACTCTTGACCTCCCGCAAGTACTTGACTCTACTCCTGCCTTTGGGCATCACAAAAGAATCACGTGGTATCCCGTTGGCGCCGGACGCTCAGCCTTACCTTGCCCATCATGGGCGGGATGATTTCCCAAAACATTATGAATCTGGTGGACACGGCTATGCTGGGTTCGCTGGGGGATGGTGCGCTGGCAGCGGTGGGCCTTGCTCAGTTTACTACCTTCACTAGCGCGGCATTTATTATCGGTCTTGCAACCGGGGTGCAGGCAACGTCTGCGCGTTGGCTCGGAGCCGGGCGGACGAGTGAAATTGCGGTGCCCCTGAACGGCGGGCTCCTGCTTGTTTTGCTGCTCGGGTTGCCCCTTTCCGTGACGTTGATTGTGTTTGCCCCAGATTTCTTCCCTCTCCTTACTCACGATGCCGGTGTGGCTTCTCAGGGAACCGTCTACCTCCAGGCTCGACTTGTTGGCTTGATTGCCATGGGCACGAACTTTGTCTTTCGGGGCTACTGGAACGCCGTTAATTTGTCCAAGATCTATATGCGTACGATCATTGTGATGAATGTGACGAACATCTTCCTCAATTGGGTACTGATCTTCGGCAATCTGGGTGCACCACGCCTTGGGGTGCTCGGTGCGGGGATAGGAACAACAGCGGCTCTCTATATTGGATCGATCGTGTATCTGATGAGCGCCTTTCGCCATGCTCGGGCGGGTGGTTTTCTGGTGCGTTGGCCAGACTGGGCAACCCTCGTCGCCTTGCTGCGTCTGTCTATTCCGGCAGGTATCCAGCACGTGTTCTTTGCCGCTGGTATGACCGCGTTCTTTTGGATTCTTGGCAATATCGGAACAGCCGAACTCGCCGCAGGGCATGTGTTATCCAATCTCCTCCTGCTGTGGCTGTTGCTGTCGAATGCGTTCGGGCTTACTGCTGCATCATTTGTCGGCCAGGCGCTCGGAGCGGGAGATGCACAAGCTGCTCGTTCGTGGGCATGGTATGTGGCGCGCATGGCAGTGCTGGTTGTTGGCGCGCTTGCGCTACCAGCACTCTTCATGCCCGACTTTTTTCTGATGCTTTTCTTGCGTGACCCTGCGACGCTTGCGCTTGCCCGGCTGCCACTCCAAATCACTGCAGCAACGATGGCCTTTGAAGTCCTCGGCGTGGTGCTGCTGAATGCCCATTACGGGGCAGGACACAGTCGGCGTGTGATGCTGATCTCTCTTGGCATGCAGTGGTGCCTCTTCTTGCCCATCGCCTTTGGCATGCAGTCACTATGGAGCTTTGGCTTGCTTGCCATCTGGATAGCCAATGTGATCTACCGTATCCTCCAATCGGCCACGTTTGTGTGGAGTTGGGAGACTGGAAGCTGGGCTCAAGTAAAAGTCTGATAGGTAGCAGAAGAATGTTCTTGCCTGTCTTGTTTTGGCATTCTTTTCATTCGTAGAATGGATACATGGCAACAGCCCCCCAACCGAAGCGGGGGAAACGGTCCCCGACCGCGTTGCAACGGCCGCATCCGGTTTCTCCCCCCACTCTCCACCAATGCTATATTGATACGATACGGCCACTGAGCGTACACTTTGTACCGATCGATTCCTGGCTTGCTGAACACGAGTCGGATGTGTGGCGGCAACTCCACCAAGCCGACGATGAACTTTTATATTTGCGTCAAATTGGAGTCTCAGAAAGCCGCTATCGGGCTGCGCTTGGGGCATTCGTCGTCCTGTGTGAAGAAGCCGAGCGCCTCTATTACGAGGCGCATCCGTCTGAGTTGAGCCTCCCTCCTTTGGCACCAGATGAATGCGTTGCCGTCTATTACGAGCTGAGCGACGGCTCTATGCACAAGGTCAGCGGAGAGGACGAGTAAGAGCCCAGTCGTACCGGGACTGCCCGGACTATATTGATAAAAACAAAAATATTCCTGCCCCTTCGTTTCAAGAAAAAAATGCCCTATCCCTCGGCGTTGTTTCCGTCTTCCTGCAGATAACATTCGCAAGAGTAAAAGAATGCGTTACAGTAGCGCGATCCTTTTGAGGCGAGACAGCGTGGTCTGCGTAAAACCTGTCTCCCAGAAGGGGAAAAGGGGGGATTATGGATTCCGGACTGTCTTCACTCCGCCACTACTGGCCGCGGCGCTTTACCCTGATTGGCCTGTGTTTTTGTAGCATTTTATTTGTTATATCGACCGAGTTAATATCTCGGTTGCTATTATTCCCATGGCCCAAGAGTTTGGCTGGGGCCAAACCACACGGGGCATTGTACTGTCCTCCTTTTTTTACGGCTACCTTGCGACCCAGGTCTTGGGCGGGTGGCTCGCCGACCGCTACGGCGGAAAGATCGTCTTAGGCTGTGGTGTCCTTTTATGGTCGCTCTTTACTTTTAGTACTCCACCTGCTGCGGCAATGTCCCTCACAGTGCTCTTCCTCGCTCGGGTGGGTATGGGACTCGGCGAAGGCGTCGCCTTTCCTGCGATTTACAACCTCTTTGCCCGTTGGGTACCGAGCCAAGAGCGCGCACGTTCGGCCGCGCTGAATGTGCGCGGGATTTCGCTTGGGACGGTGGCCGCACTGCTGCTGACGCCGTCCATTGTCGTGGCTTGGGGCTGGCCGGTGGTGTTCTACCTGTTTGGCATCCTCGGCTTTGTTTGGTTCGGTTTCTGGTATTTGCGTGTGACGGATACGCCGGAAACACATCCCACGATCCGCTCAGAAGAAGTAGCCCATATTCACGAGCAGGCCCCACCCCTTCCAAAAAATGAAACGATTCCGTGGAAATTGCTGCTCTCAAAAGCTCCAGTCTGGGCGATTATTATTAACCATGTTTGTGCAAACTGGGG